>Ga0206836_10018_pt1 | contig 54136 bp, 37 predicted proteins | sample Alteio_BWOrgCont_28_FD_152871 | JGI IMG/M metagenome (GOLD analysis project Ga0206836, IMG submission 152871) | Enriched cells from forest soil in Barre Woods Harvard Forest LTER site, Petersham, Massachusetts, United States -... | ecosystem: Environmental > Terrestrial > Soil > Temperate forest >...
GTGCATCCTCCCGCATCTTTTATTGTACAGGTATATGTTCCTGCAGTTAGTCCAGTAATGCTCGATGTTGTCTGTCCGCTGCTCCAGCTATATGTATACGGCGCAGTACCTCCCTTAGGTGTTACTGTGCCGGAGCCGGTATTTCCTCCAAAACATTTCTCATTAACATTAGTACCTGTCGCAGTTATGGCGCCGCCACCTGTAATGGTAACTATTACACTATCCTCGCATCCGCCGGCAGATAAAACAACACAGGTGTAACTTCCCGCTACTAATCCTGTATCACTTTGATTAGTGGTTCCGTTACTCCACTTATATGTATATGGTGCAGTTCCCCCGGTAGGATTGGCGGTAGCGCTGCCCGTTGTAGCACAGCCGGCATTTTTACTTGTGGAAGTAACACTCATTGCAGATGTAATGGTAATGGCCTTTTGCAGTGTATCTTTACAACCATCCGGACTTGTAACTGTAACAGTATATGTTCCGCTACAACCGGCCGTTATTGTTTGCCCTGTATCCGACCCGACGACACAAGGGCCGGTCCACATATATGTTCCTCCGCCCGGTGCAGTAAGTGAAATATTACTTCCACAGGTAGATGGTGTTGAAGTTACAATACTATGGGGCCCGCAGGTGGCATCGAAATACACATAACAGAAATGAGGGCCGATTGCGGTAGGAAAGCAATCGGAAACAATAGCCTGAATATCTATACAATGTCCGATATAATTCTGCAACGAAACGTACACACTTTTCCAGGGTGCAACATAGATAGAATCCCACCAACCGTATGCAGGTATGAGGTAATAAACAGTTTTATACCCTGATGTGGCCTGACTTGAGGTAACTATATATTGTCCGCATTGCAGGGTATCTCCGGTTGTCTGATCAGTGATAGTTACGATAAAGTGCGGCTGCTGGCCAAACGTATGTCCTGCGGGGGCTTTATCAATAATAACAGCGTACATATAATTGAGGTCGGTATTACCTGCTGTAACTGTAAATGCCTGGTCAATAATGCCAACTCTTGAGCCTCCCACACTAGTATCACCTAACCTGCAAGAATAATTTCCTCCGCCGGGAGCTACCACCGGAATCAACGGCCCTGCTATAGGATCATTGCCTGCACCACTGGTAATCTGTACCTGGTAATCGCTATTTTTATGATACTTATTTATAACCACATCAAAAGCAGCCTTAGTTACTGCGCCACAAGCTCCGCCAACAGCACCTGTGTATGTCATAGTTGTAGCTGTTGAATTATTACCGGCATAGTAAGCATTCCATCCTGTAAGTGTTCCCGATTCAAATCCTATGTCGGAACAACTGGGGTTACATGCGCCCATTGGCTTTAGGAAACGCTTAGTACTGTATTCTGTAACCGTACTGGGATATTCTTTTTTAATCTCCTGTAAACGTTGATAAAGATTTACATATTTATCCTCTAATACTTCGGCATACTTCAGAACATCCGTGGCACTATTTAATTTTCTTAACCTGTCATTAAAAAACTCTATCCTATCATTGTATATAGTATCGTTATAGTAATTTGAAAATATGTCCATATCCTCTTTCGATGCATTTACGCGTGAGGCAACAACATCAAACACATTACATGAATCTAATAGAGTGGCTAGTTTTTCGTCATGCGACTCTGCACTGTCGCTTAAAGACCTAATACCAACATTAGTGCTTTGGGCAATGCTAATACGTGGCGATAAAAGTATCAGCAAAAAAACAAAAAAGAATAATCGTAGTTTGTTCATTTCATCCAGGGTAGAAAAGAGAATTAAACAGCGAACTAGACCTTCAAATTATAATCTGTCAACCAATTAACAAAAGCAAAATAGAAAATTTATTTATCCTGCGCATTATGCAGATATTAAATATACATATCCATTATATCTCTAAGTATAATCTATTGATTCTCAGAAAATCGGCAATATAAAATTTAACATTGAGAAAACACCTTACCTTATCAATTGCAGGTAACCATCAAGATTATAGTTTTTATTAGCGTAATCTGTCGCTTTAATAATCCAATAGTATGTTCCGTCCGATTCCTCTACACCCGATAAGCTCCTACCTGTCCAGTCTATCATAGGCGAATCAGATTCAAATACCTTCTGCCCCCAACGGTTGAATATTTCTATTTCATAGGTTTTCAAACCGCCTGCCCTTACATGGAACACATCATTCATTCCGTCTCCGTTAGGCGTAAATACGTTAGGCACCACAATACCTTCAGTCACATATATTGTATCTGAGGCCGTATCTGCACAACCCCAACTATTCGAAGCCACCAGGTACACAATAAAATTTCCTGCCATATTATATTGGTAATACGGGTCAATAGCATTAGAAGAACCTCCGTCACCAAAATTCCAAAAATATGATGTAGCACCTGTGCTTAAATTAGAGAATGTTACATACTGGCCTCCCATAATAGTATCTGGAGCGGCTGTAAATATTGCTTTAGGTACAGGAACTGAATACACTTCTTCGGAATCTTTTATTACAGTTCCGCAACCATCGGTTACAGTACATACATAAAAGGAAGAAGAAGAAGCTGTAACATTATATGGGCCAGGGCCACTGCCAAGTCCACTACTCCAAACATAAGTATATCCCGATTTTCCTCCGGCTACAGTCACACTTACCTGTGCTTGCCTTCCTACACATACCGTATCATTTTTCATAGTAACATTCAAAGGCGGATATAAATAAATAGACTGAACCGCGCTATCACTGCACATTCCGCTTGAACCGACTACTGTGTAAGTTAGCGGGCTGGTTGCAGGCGTAACAATTGGATTCGGACAAGCTGTGCAGCTCAAAGCCGTAGCTGGTTTCCATGCATAAGTAACACCTCCGCTTGCAGTCATCGTTACCGATTGACCTAAACACAGTGTATCGTTACCCGATAAAGATATACTAATAGAAGGAGTAGGATTAACTGTTAACGTAGTTTTAGCTGAATCACTGCAACCTGCGGCATCGGTTCCCACAACCGTATAAGTAGTAGTTGTAGCAGGGCTTGCATTAGGATTAGCACATGTGGTGCAACTTAAGCCGGATGCAGGAGTCCAGGTATAGCTGCTGGCGCCACTTGCTGTTAACGAAGTTAATTGACCGGAACAGATTGCGCTATCACCGGCTACTACACTTATAGTTGGTAATGCGTTCACCGTAACAGTTACATTGGCAGAATCCTTACAACCCGAAGCATCGGTACCTACTACAGTATATGTGGTAGTAGTAGCCGGATTTGCATTCGGGCCTGAACAGGTTGTGCAACTTAAACTTCCTCCGGGGCTCCATGCATAAGTAGAAGCGCCCAGAGCATCTAATGTAGTTGAACTTCCTGCACAAACCGTTGGTAATGTGGATGACGCAGTAACAACTGGTTTATCTACCGTTATGGTTACAGTAGCCGTAGCCGGACACCCTGATGCTGATGTTCCGGTTACTGTATAAGTAGTTGTTGAACCCGGGTTTATTGTTGTAACAGAGTCGGAAGGTGACGTTACTCCTGTAGAAGGACTCCAGTTATAGGTTTTAGCACCTGTAGCTTTAACTGTTTCTCCTGTATCACCAAAACATATTAATGGAGCTGATGAGGTAACCGACAACGTAGGCGTTGGGTTAACTGTTATAGTAATCTTTGCGCTATCAATACATCCGCTGCCCGAAGTTCCTATTACAGTATATGTCTGTGTACTTCCCGGTGTGGCAGTAACCGGTGAACCTGTTGTAGAACTTAATCCTGTTCCGGGTTTCCATGTATACGTTGTTGCACCTGCTGCCGTCAACATTGACGATGCACCTGAACATATTGTGGAAGATGATGCGCTGACCGTTACTACCAGAGGGCCTACACTTACTTTAACAGAATCTTTTGAAGTACAGCCTCCATTTGTTCCAGTAACAGTATACGTGGTAGTTGTGGCAGGGTGCGCTACAATTGTGTCCGTTGTCTCTCCTGTACTCCAACTATATGTTGTCGCTCCGCTGGCAGTAAGAACTGCAGTATCGCCGGAACATATTCCGGGGCTGGCCGGGTTAATTGTGACTGTTGGTGTTGGGGTAACATTTATAGTTACTGTGGTTGTATCATTACATCCAGCTGCACTGGTTCCAACTACCGTATAAGTTTGTGTACCTGGTGGAGAAGCTGTAACAGGTGAACCTGTAGTAGCGCTTAATCCTGTACCCGGGCTCCATGAATAAGTGCTTGCACCAATGGCAGTTAATGTTGTATTTGTTCCCGAACATATATTGGGTGAACCTGCAGTTGCGCTAACTACGGGTAAAGGATTTACAGTAATTGTTACTGATGCGGTATTAGTGCAACCGCTGGCGTTAGTACCTGTAACAATATACGTAGTTGTTACCGTAGGATTAGCAGTTACCGAAGAACCTGTAGTTGCGCTTAATCCTGTTGCAGGGCTCCATGTATATGTAGAACCGCCGCCTGCGTTTAATGTTGTGGGAGAGCCTGTACAAACAGTAGATGAAGTAGCCGAAACAGTTATTACAGGCTTGGGGCTTATCGTTATAGTAACACTATCCTTTGCGCTGCAAGAACCGGAAGTTCCTGTTACAGTATATGTAACCGATGATGTCGGATTTGCTATAGGGCTAGGACAATTGGTGCAACTTAAATTAGCCGCAGGGCTCCACGTATAATTGGCAGCTCCGTTTGCATTAAGTACAACCGAATCTCCGTTACATAATAGCGGGCTTGCCGGTGTTATAGTAACTGTTAAGCCTGGAGAAACTGTAACAGTCACTTTAGTTGTGTCTTTGCACCCACCTGCACTTGTGCCAACAACAGTATATGTTGTTGTTGAGGCTGGTGTAGATATAACTGCCGAGCCTGTTGTCTGGTTCAATCCTGTAGCCGGGCTCCATGCATAGGTAGAAGCGCCCCCTGCTGTCATAGTAACAGAACCTCCCGGGCAAACTGCCGGAGCCGACGGTGTAACAGTGACAGTAGGTGTAGGGAAAACAGTAATGGTTATTGAAGCTGTATTAGAACAGCCACTGGTGGTACCCGTTACAATATATGTTGTTGTAGACGTCGGGTTTGCAATTACATGCGAACCTGTCGTTTGATTTAAACCTGTAGCCGGGCTCCAGGTATAAGTTGTTGCGCCACTTGCAATCATACCCATAGTATCGCCTCCGCAAATAGAAGGAGAAATGCCTGTTATAATTACAGATACAACAGGTAAAGGGGTTACCGTTACTGTAACGCTGTCTTTACTGGTACATCCGCTTGCATTCTTTCCTGTTACAGTATAAGTTGTTGTAGAAGCAGGATTAGCATTCACGGAAGTTCCTGTTGTGGCGCTCAAGCCTGTTGCAGGGCTCCAGGTATATGTAGTAGCACCTGCAGCGGTTAATTTTGTTGAAGAACCTGCACAAATTGAAGGCGAAGAAGGAGTTACTGTTACTGTTGGTGTAGGGTTAACGGTAACGGTAACTTTTGCAGTATCATCGCATCCGCCTCCCATTGTACCTACCACCGTATATATAGTAGTTACTGTTGGGTTTGCCGTTACTGTAGCACCGGTTGTGGCACTCAACCCCGCAGCCGGGCTCCAGGTGTAGCTGGTTGCATTACTGGCAACAATAGCTGTAGAACTGCCGCTACATATAGGAGCCGGAGTTGTTACTGCCATACTGGCTGTAGCAGGTTTAAAACTGCCGCCCTTTAGAAATACGCCCGAATCGAATTTTCCATTACCTATATCGGCAACACCAAGTTTTATATGATATTTCTGGCCGCATTGAACATGTGCTGCTGCCGTTAATACAGTAGTAAAACCATTGTAACCTACCGTAGTTGCGGCTACAGTTGCCGGGCAAGTTGAACAACCAGGGGACGATGGCCAGTTACAAACATAATAGGCAGAATTAGTGGAACAATTAACGGAGTTAATATATACCGCGGTAGCAGTAAAGGGTACTAGAGCAAGGTTTACAGCCCCATGTGTGAAAGGGCCTGCAATTCCAGGTCCGCTTAAGAAAAAACCAAAATCATCAAGGTATTTACTGCCAACATAATGTGGTTCTTCATTTGAACCAAAGGAATATTGAAATTCTATTGAATCGGAAGTTGCAACAAAATCGAATTGTAAAACCGCGCATGAAAAGGTATTACTTACTGTTGTGCCAATTAAATTAGCTAGGTCGGTATCCTGGTATGTAGCTGAGGCGGGCCAGCCATCAGTTGTACTATAGGCGTATGTAGTACAAGATCCATCACTCACATCATTAGCTTTACAATTTGGTCCGTCTGCAAGAGTAATAGTTCCATTAGTAATAATCAATCCTGTATCCATGCCTATATTAGACTTGGTGCCATTGAAAAAACCAAAAGAAGTATCAATTCCCTGGTATTTGATATTGGTTGCAACAATTCCGCTACCCAAAAGAACATTGTTCACAAGGTAGGTCATTGATTTATAGTTACCTGCCCGGGTGGTGGTTAATTGGGCATTTACATTATAACTAAGTATTACTATAAGAATACTTGTTGCGAATAAATAACGGAACGTTACTAAAGTATTTTTTTTCATATCCAGGGGTAATATGATATTAAACTTTTATCAGGTTCGGAAAAGTAAACAATTAAACTTGCCCGCACTTTAAGCAATTATTAAATAAATCTGCAGGATATAGATTACATTGACAATCATTGATATAATCTTTACGTAAAACCAGAAATTTCTTTACTGCAGAACAGGCTCCCCATTATAGGTAACCGATTTCAGCACATTCTCTGCAGCCAGCATTGCATTCTGAGGTAATGGAGCATAATTTAATGGTTTGGCATATTGCTGACCATCATTATGTATCATCCACCATAATTCTTTCATCATATCGGTAACCTGTGCTTTGGTTCTCCCATTATACGATTGCTCTTTATAAAGCATTATCCATGTAAAGCTACAAATCGGGTAAGCATCACTTACGGGAGAATTAGTAATACTGATTCGTGTATCAGCCGGAATATCAATATTACCCGCAACGGTAGTCGATTCGAGAGAAGGCTTAATATATTTACCTGAAGAATTTTTAACGTTAGCTACATCCATAAATTTCTGTAATGCATATACAAGCTCAACATATCCAATTGTACCCGGCTTAAATTTTATTATCTGGGCAACTCCTTCACTTCCATTACCACCCTGACCAATGGGCCAGCTGGGCAACTTAGCCGAGCCTACTTTGCTCTTCCATTCATCGCTTATTTTTGAAAGGTAATCTGTAAAAATATACGATGTACCACTTCCATCAGAACGGTGAACAACTGTAATGTCAAGGTCTGGCAATTTCGCATCTTTATTTTCTTCTTTTATCCTCTTATCATTCCACTTGGTAACCTTACCCAGGAAAATATCGGCAATAACATCTGGTGATAAATTAAGTTCAGGATTACCTGGCAAGTTATAGGTTAGCACCACAGCACCGAGGCATGTCGGAAATTGAACTACCGGTGCAGGAAACATAGCCATTTCATCATTTGACAGGAAAGCATCTGAAGCCCCGAAATCGACATTTCGGGCGACAAGTTTTTTAATTCCTGCGCCTGAGCCAATTGATTCGTAAGTAGTTTCCGTTCCGCTACGATTGCGGTATTCATCTATCATTTTTGTATATATGGGATAAGCAAAACTTGAACCGGCACCAGAAAGCATAACTTTTACATCGGCCGGTAGGGTATTAATTGAAGTATCGCCTTTACCATCAGTGGCTGATTTATTATTATGTAACGCATAGAAAACAAATGCTCCGATAATTATTATTATGGAAATAATAATGGCAACCGGTTGTAGTGAACGCTGTTTCATTTTCTGTGAAGTTGTTGACATGATGTCTTATTTTGATGTAACAATATTCGTTAAGTAGTGTAAACCCTGTATTATCAAAACACTATGTATAATTTACTATTTAACACGCCACAATATGTCATTAATACCTCAAAAGGTATCAAAATCCTTCTTATTATCAACGACATACAACAATTTTTGCAGAGTACTGACTTACTGTATTATTAACTGTTACTATGTATACGCCATTATCATAGCCCGATAAACTTAAAGGAATTGTATTAAACCCTGTATTAACCTGAACTTGTATGGTATTAAGTAATTTACCCAGGCAATTATATATATCAACCGTAGCAGGAACCGAAACAGCAGAGTTAAATGATATTGTAGTAAGGTTACTAACAGGATTAGGAATTACCTGCAACCCGTTAACATCTTCGTCAGGAATAGTTACTACAGCAACTTGTGCCGGATAGGCACTATGTCCATCAAAATCAGTTTGCCTAAGCCGGTAGTAGGATACACCGGCAAATGGCCTGGGATCAAAGGTTGAATAATTTCTCTCCATATTACTATTACCGGAACCTGGCAACGAAGTAACGCTATCCCAAACTTCACCATCTGTTGTTTTTTCTATAGTAAAGTACTTATTATTTGTTTCCGTGGCTGTGGTCCAATTCAGTAAAACATCTTTCTCCGCTCCATTATATTGAGCATTGAAAGACATTAAATTTATAGGAAGAATAGTATTGTTCGCCGCAAATTGAGCTGTGTAATCTATTGAAAAGTAACACGGTGAACCACCGCCCGAAGAGCCGGGAGCTCCACCTGTCCATGTACTTGAAAAAGAACCACCACAATAAAGAATACCTGTTCCTGACGCACCTACCCCTTTTAGCAGCGCCAAGCACAAAACATCGCCCGGATCCTGCCAGTTATCATTATCATCCTGGAAGCCGGGGTCGTTCGCACCATCAGTTGACATCTGGTGCCAATTGGTTCCATCCCAATAGGCAACTCCGTTAACTTCAAGAGCAGGGCTTCCTGCATACCTGAAATCGCCCGCAACAAATAATGAATTATTTAAAAGTAACGAGAATACTTCAGCTCCATCACCGCATTTCTTTGCACCACTGGTGCATGCAGTCCCATCTTTTGCATCAGCTCCTGAAACACCGCTACCCACATCAGCCCAGGTACTGCCATTCCATGAAACTATATTGTTCAGCGCAACGGAAGCTGCGCCATTATATGCAGTAGAAAAATTTCCGCCGGCGTAAAGTTTGCCTAAAGAATTAGATGAGGTTAATGCCAGAACAGCCGGTGCACCTGAATAAAATAAATAATACGCACTGTTCGTTACAACTGTTAATCCTACAGTAGTTCCTCCCATTGCAATCCATGTTTGGCTATGTATGTTCCATTCGGCTATATTGTTTACTGTAGTTGTACCACCGGCTGTTGTAAATTGCCCGCCCACATATAAATTGCCATTAAATATATTCAATGCATATACCGTCGGTTCAGTTTTCTTCCCATACGAACCTGTTACTTGTCCTGTTATTCCACCTCCCAGGGCAGACCATGTATTGGTGCTCTTATTCCACATAGCAATATTGTTAAAACTACTACCCAACCCATCTGTTGAGCTACCGTTTGCCTTAGTAAAATTTCCGCCTACATATACATTACCTGCAGAGTCGACTACTAACGCCTGAACCGGGTTTCCTCCTCCCCATCCCTCACCATTTCCTCCTCCACTTCCTCCGGCATTAGGCTCATTCATAATGGGGGCCTGCTGTCCTGCAATATATGTCGGTGACGAAACCCCGGCATTAGCTGTACCGCCCAATGCTCCCCATGCCGATGTAGCTATAGTCCATGAAGCAATGTTATTTACTGAAATATTAGAACTTGTACTTGGGTCATGAGCTGTAGTAAAATTTCCACCTGCATAAACAATTTCATTAACCGTATCTATAGCAAGTGCGTAAACATCACCATTTACGCCATTATATGCGGCTGTTCCAACCACGTACCAGTAACCGTTGGTATCTTTGGGGGCTGTAGGGGCGGCGCTGGCCACCCATTTAGCCATATAATTGCAGTTAACATTACCTGTAGTACTATTATTATCAAATAGAGTAAGTCCACCTACGTAAACTGTTTTATTTTTGCGATCAGCACACATGGAATAAGCCCATTGATTATGGGTACCGCCAGTATAAGCCGGGCTATAACCCATCGACATCCAGAGTTGAGCCTTCATATGGAAATTGCACCAAATAAAGAAAACAACAATAAATAAGAGGTATTTCTTTTTCATCCAGGGGTAAATGAAATTGTTAGTAAGAATAAATTTCCAGGGCGAGAGCAAAACTACAGCGTGCTTATTAAGCCAGTTACCGAGAAGTCTTATGCTTTAATTAAAACAAGAGTACATTTATGTGAACAGATTAAAAGTAACTTATAGTACTTTCCTTGTGATTATCAAGCATGCTAAACACCATACATTAAAACATAACAATTATTTAACACTTCAAAGGAGAGGTACTGATTAGCTATGGTTATTTTTGTTAAAGCGGCAATCCCCCTAATAGTATTGAGCTAAAACACAATTGATTATGAGCTACATGAATACAAAGATTCCATTTCTTTTGCTTGTCCTTTTTATAGGGCTTAACATTCCCTTAACAGCACAGCAAAATATCTTAAGTAAAATACATATCTGTTTTAATCACCCTATAGATGCATCGCGAAGCAATGGTGTAGTTGCCCAGTACTCAACAAGTTTTATTTCCGACACCATGGCTGCCTACGTTAATAAAGCTAAATATACTGTTGACGTTGCACAATACGATTATTCCGCATACTCTTCAAGTGGCGTGGGCGCTTTTGCAACCGCCATTAACAATGCATATAGCAGGGGAGTAAAAATCAGGTGGATATGTGACGGAAGCGCTCCAAATTCCGGATTAAGTTTACTGAACAGTGCTATTCCTGTTTTACCAAGCCCCACCACTTCCAATTATACAATTATGCACAACAAGTTTATTATAATTGATGTAGACTCACCCGATTCTAGTGAGGCTATAGTATTTACAGGTTCGGCTGACTGGAGCAATGAAATGAACTCTGAAGACTATAACAATCACCTCATCATACAGTCAAAACAACTGGCACTTGCCTATACACAAGAGTTTAATATTATGTGGGGCGATACTGTTTTCGGGGGTGCAGCTAATAAAACCACTTCAAAGTTCGGAGCATATAAAACATCAGTGAAAAATCATGTTTTCTCTATAGGCGGCTCTAAGGTTGAGCTGTATTTCAGCCCTACCGACAGCGTAAACAGTCATATATTTAACACAATTGCCACTGCAAACGACGATTTGTACTTTGGTATGTATGCATTCTCAGAAGATGATGATGCAACAGCAATAGTTAATTGCGCCAAGTACGGGGTTTATTGCGCAGGTGTTGTTGATCAGTATAGTATTGGATATAATGCCTATACTACTCTATCAAATTACCTTGGGGCGAACGTTGCTATTTATACCGGCAGTTATATATATCACAACAAATACATGGTGGTAGACCCTTCTGATACATGCTCAGACCCGATGGTACTTACAGGCTCACATAACTGGACTAATTCGGCCAATATATCAAATGACGAAAACACGTTAATAATACATAACGACACAATAGCTAACCTTTATTATCAGGCCATTGCTGAAGACTTTTACATAATAAACGGCTCCGCGCTTAAAAAAGAAACCACCGGTTGCGTTACGGGAATTCCGGCTATTGCAAAACCATCTGATTTAAACGTCTATCCCAATCCGGCCAGCGATTATTTGAATATCCGGGCGAAAGGATATATTCCTGAAAAAATTGGCTTGTATGATTTAACAGGTAGAGAAATATTGAGTACTGTTCCTTCTATGCAATTTACTTCAATTCCGGTTGATGGCTTACCTAATGGAGTTTACTTGCTGAAAATAGCAACAGCAAATGGCAGTACCGATGTACAGAAAGTTGAAATAATTAAATAGCAGAAAAATTAATTAAATAAAAAAGCCTCCCGTGGAATTCATAGGAGGCTTTTCTATTATGATTGGCGCTGGTTATTTACCTGCAACACTAAACTTGCCAATGTTTAATAAGTTCCCTGTTTTATCATAAACACGGTACAAATAAAGACCCGTGGAATAGACCTGTGTATTTACAGAAAGCACATTATTATCTATCCTGTAACTGTTCACCTTTTGCCCGGTTATATCAAATACATCAACTGTATAAGCATTTTGTCCGTATACCCTGAAGTTAACTTCGGTAGAAGCCGGATTAGGATAAACACTTACGTTAGTTGAATATGCAGTTATATTATCAATACCTGCTACAATCGAAGAAACATTATCAACCCATAGTTTGCTGCCTGCAATAGGAAGTGGCCCACCCCCGGTAAATGGGCTGGTGGCGCTGAACTCTACTAAAACAGTATCTGGGTTGCCTGTAGCGCTATCATATACAACAGGTATTTTACCTAAAGTCCACGAAGCAGCAGGTGGTATTTTTGTCAACCCTACGCCTAATTGGTTACTCTTACCACCTGAATAATGAGTCAAAATTAATAATGCATAAGCTGTATCCTTACCGTTTGGAACATACTGGTATTCGAAATCGAGTTCTCCTATACGTTGGGTAAAAGGTTCGCCTGGTTTGTATCCAGAACCTGTGCCTGTTACGGTACCAGTAAACAATAGCCCCATAGTATCGCGTATACCATACGACTTTATTATGCCATACGATGCTGTAGTCAGAACAACTGATTCAATCCTGGCTGAATAGGTTGAGCCGGGGTACACAACACTTGCATCCTGAAATACTGACGCAGGGCTACTTCCGAAGCTTGAACTGTTAAGGAGATTGAATTCCCACCATCCTGTTGTGCCTAACCCAGTGTTAGGGTCCATAACCGAAGGATCTAACGAATTGGTTGTCCAGGTAGAGAAATCGGCGTTAATAATTTGAGCATGAGAAGCGATAGCGGCAGTTAAAAGTGTAGCTACAAAAAGTAATTGTTTTTTCATGATGATTTTGGGTTTTGGTTATTGATAATTAAAATTTTAATTTATTGAAGACTGGTAACTTGCCATTTAGCGCCAAACTCATATATGGTCTTTACACCATTTGTCAGTTGGCTTACGTAATTAAGTACTTCGGCCTGGCCCATAGCAAGCATGTTAATCTCATGGTCCTGATTAGCATCGCCTGTATAGCCATAGCTGATTGACTGTACTGCCGAACAAAATGGTATTGCCGCATTTTTATAACTGTTATAAAGGTCGTTGTAAGCATTTACCATATTCTGCAATTCGGTTGAAGCCAGGTCAAGGTGCTTTTGTTTATACTTATTTGATACCACTTTTGCCGCTGCAGCGTTAGTGGTACCTTCGCCTAAATTCAGTTTACTAAGCTCTGCTTGTTGTTGCTGGTCCAATTGAGAATGCGCCTGATTTATTTTGGTCATATCGGTCGCATCATTGAATGCCTGAACCTTTGGATCATTTGATTCAGTCGTCTGCATCTGCTTTAGCTTTCTTAGCGCATCAGTAGCTTTACCCGAATCTGATGTTCCCATAGAGAATTGACTGTTATAGTTTGCCGATTTCATTAAACCATTTTGCTGCATATACGCCATTTTCTGGTCGGGTGTCATGGCCTGGAATTTGGCTTTTTCGGCAGGGTCGTCTTTCATTTTTTGCGCCCAGGCTATCGCATCAGGGTTGCCGCCATTCAGCTGCTGGTTATTCTGGGCATATTGTAACTTCTGGTCATCGTTCATTTGCTGTACATGGTCGTTTTGCATTTGTGTTCCCAAGGCTTCACCGTTCGTTTTCACTTTTTCCTGGGTTGCCGTAAGATTACCCATTGCACCCTGGTCGCCTTTCAAGCTTCTGTTTATAGGCGAAACCAATGAATCGGCTGTGCACCCGCTAGGCCTGCAAATGCATTTCTGGTAAGCATCCTGCATGGAAGAAGGCATAGCCGGTAACATGGCAAAATAAGACATAATGTCCTTTTTTACCGTTACCTGGGCTATAATAGTAGCCGCAGAAAATAGAATAGTAATAGCGATAAGAGTACTTTTCTTCATAGTTATATGTTTATGGCTGCAAGGTATCTAGTTTTTTGCACTTACATATTCATTCTTTATCGCATAAAATACGTATGCAGGTTTAGCTTCCCGTTTCATCTAATATAATTCCAACCGGTTTACCTAACTATACCGGCTTTAGCCGGTTAAGGTAAAAACCGCTACCTTTCCGTCTTTATTGGTTATTACATTTAAACTTATGAAGTTATTATACTCTTATCTTAAGCAATACAGGGGGTTAGTTATACTGGCATTAGTGCTGGCTACCTTCAACCAGGGATTTTCCATGCTGAACCCGATGGTTCTTCAGCACATTATCGATAGTTTCCTTATGAAAAAGGACACCTTTACTCCTGATGAATTTTACCGTCATATTTTAAATTGGATAGGTATTTCCATGTGCTTTGCAATGGGATCGCGCATTGCAAAGAATTTCCAGGATTATTTTACTAACGTGGTAACCCAAAAAGTGGGTGTTCAAATATATACCGATGGCATACGACATTCCCTTGAATTACCCTACTCTGTATTTGAAGACCAGCGCAGTGGTGAAACATTAGGGAAAATACAGAAAGTGCGTGACGATATTCAAAAATTTGTACTCCAGTTCGTAAGCATTGTATTTACCACATTGGTAGGAGTTGTAATTATCACCATTTATTCTATTAAGACCTATTGGCTTATTGCTCCTGTTTATTTCTCCATGATTCCTGTTTTGGGCTTCGTAAGTTCCTTTTTAAGCAAGAAAATAAAAGGCATACAAAAAACTATTGTTACGCAAACAACCGGTTTGGCAGGCTCCACCACCGAATCGCTCCGGAACATTGAACTTGTAAAAAGCCTTGGGCTGGCCGAACAGGAAATTAACAGGCTTAACGCCACTACCGTTAAAATACTGGGGCTTGAACTGAAAAAATTGCGCTATATCCGTACAATAAGTTTTGTGCAGGGCACCATTGTAAACTTTCTTCAGAATGTCATTCTATTCTGTTTACTTTTCCTGATTTTCAACAATCACCTCACCATAGGAAAAATGCTGGCATTACAGTTTTTCTCGTTCTTCATTTTCGGGCCTTTACAGGAATTAGGTAACGTTATTAATACCTACAGGGAAACACAAGTATCGCTTGCCAACTTCAAGAATATAATGGATACTCCGAAAGACTATAAGCCCGAAAAGCCAGCAAAAATTAAAGGCATAGAAACACTGGAATTTGAAAATGTAACCTTCAAGCACCAAACTGCCACGGGTTATGCGGTGGAAGATATTTCCTTTAAGGTAGAACTGGGCCAGACAATTGCCTTTGTAGGACCTTCTGGTGCAGGAAAAACCACATTGGTAAAGCTGTTGGTTGGATTGTACCCTCCCGAAAAAGGAGAGATACTTTATAACGATATACCCGGAAAAGATATTGATCTTGATAAACTACGTGAACAAATAGGCCTGGTAACACAGGATGCCCAGTTATTCTCAGGCTCTATTAAAGAAAACCTATTATTTGTAGCACCAGACGCTACTGATTCAGAATGTATGGATGTGCTGCATAAAGCAGCTTGCGAGAACCTACTTGCACGAGCTGACAAGGGGCTTGATACCGTTATTGGCGAAGGTGGAGTAAAAGTATCGGGCGGAGAAAAGCAACGGTTATCTATTGCACGTGCCCTACTCCGCAAACCAAACCTATTGGTATTTGACGAGGCTACTTCTGCCCTCGATTCACTGACAGAAGAAGAAATAAGCAAAACCATACGTGACGTATCTCAGAACTCTAACCATATTACCATACTAATCGCACACAGGCTGTCTACTATTATGCATGCCGATAAAATATTTGTACTGGAAAGAGGGCACATTATTGAATCGGGCAAACACCAGGACTTGCTTGATATGAAAGGGCTTTATTATGCCATGTGGAGGCAGCAGATTGGTGAACGCAAAACCGTTGACAGGAAAGTAATGGCGTAAGCTATTCTATATTATACAGGCTCACCGTCCACACCATTTCCATATCGCCACCAAATTGTTTTTGCTTCCGGGCAAGGATAATAGAAATATTCTTTGTACTTCCGGCAGATGTTCCTACCGTTACTGAACCCGTTAGCATACCTGAATAAGAATCACCGTTTTTAACCAGTTCTGTTTTTGAAGTAACATTACTAACCTGCCATGATAAAGCTGCTTTTAAAACCCTGCAGCTATCTAAGAATTTAGTTATTGCCTTTTTATCTACCGTACAATCATTCCCCGAAAACAAATCAATGGCTTGCTTTTCCGCCTCTTGCCTGAGTTTTATATCGTACTGCGGATTGGAAATTATGTTCAGGTAATTGTAAAAGTCCTTTACCTTTTCCATGGCTCTTGCTTCAAACGACTGTACATCATCAGGTGAAAGAGTTTCCTGGGTAAACGGTGCCTGCCAGCTATTTACAGCTGCCGCCGGAGCCGGGGCTACCGCTGCCTGCGAAAAGGACGGGTTGGCTATTGCCAGAAAAGCAACTACTGCCAGCATTGTGCAATATTTCATGTTTTGTTTCATTTTGTGTCCTCCTTTTGAATAAACCTGAGCGCGGATATTTTACCATCCTTATAAATTGTTTCAATCACTTCTATATTTTTCAAGCTATTAAGGGGCATGGTCAATTTGTCAATAAACTCATCTTTATTATACATCTCCATACCACTTTTGTCTGATGGGTAAACCTGGAAAATACGGGCATCATCAGTAAACATTTCCTGCAATTGACTCCTCCGCTTTTCCCAGTCATCAAGTTTTGAACGCGAGAATATGCTTATCATTAAAGCATAGTCATCAGGCTTTAGTTTTATGGTCTCAGGTTGAAAATCATTTGTAATGGTTCGGGTAACTGTATCAGGTTGGTAATATTCCGCCTTAACTATAAAAGTAACTTTCCCCGGTTTACAGTGCAATGTTACACTGCCTGAGTCGTTAGCGGCAATCACCTTAGGTGATTCTTTATCTTCCATAACAGTTACATCTATCTTATCATTCAATATAACCTTACCAATATCTGAATCGGCAAAATAAAACCGGCAAAGTATATCATCGCTCTTCTTAATCATGGCCCAAACCATCACTACCAATATTACAAGTACTGCCGTCATTAAAACAGGCATAAGTTTATTCCTTGCGGAAGTTGTTTTCCTGATTTCAGGTTGCTTGCTTTCAACATTAACCTCCTTATGTTCAGGCACATTAATACCTTCTGTTTTCTTTTTAGCCACAAATTCATTCCACCCGGTATAGTCAATATATTGGCTAAGCAGGTCAAGTACATCGGTGCGGGGTAGTTTGTCTTCATTAACTGACTTTATATGCATATAAAACCACCGCAGGCTTATAGCGCTTTTAACCTTTTTCTGCAAGTCTTCCTGGAAGGCTTCTATAATCTTACCATTCCAGTTTTCTATTTTATCGGGTGCGTCAGGGTTTATTTGCCTGTAATACCCCGTAATCTCATCTTTTAGCTTGTCGAAATAAATCCGCTGCGGGTGTTTCATTAAACAGGTCAAATATAGTTTGGCAATGTAGAAAAAGTCGTTGCAAAATGCTTATGCAAAGCTGCAAAATATTTTGCAAACCCTTTGCACGTAAATAATTTGGAGGGTGGCATGCTCATGTACCATTTTTGCGGGCATAGCTGATTATTAACCATAAAAACAAAAAGTCATGAAAACAAAAACAGGTTATTCCCAAACAAAACAGGCATTAGCAATTTTAGCTTTTGCAGCCATTTCACTTCAATCACTTGGGCAGGTGCAAGGCAATTATGCGTCCCCCGCTGCCGCGGGCAATTACCAGGATAACGGTACAGAACGCTATTCTGCCACTTATGCCACCCCTAATACCGATAACATTACTATTAAAGTAAACGGTATAATGAACGTACTGGCAGACAATTATGTTGCCGTTTTTAACATTATACAGGTTGGCCCAACCGCATCAAGCGCCGATTCATTAATGAACAACCGCATTACCCAGTTCAAAAAGGGCCTGAGGAAAATTGGAGTTGATACTGAGGACATAAAGGTTGATATGATTTCCTTTATTCCAAAGTATGAATATAAGACAGACAACACCATTTTTAGCAGGAAATATATTGAAGTACCTGCCGGTTTCGAATTACAAAAGAATGTTTATATACGTTTCAAATACTCCAAAAGCCTCGATGGTATACTATCTGCTGCAGCTATAGCAGAGATATATGACCTTATTAAAGTAGATTACTTTATACCTAATAACCAAAAACTGCTTGATAGCTTAAGGTTGCGTTGTTTGGAAGAAGTAAAGTCGAGGGTAAAATCATACCAGGTGGTTGGCTTCAAGCTCGACACCTTGAAAAAAACCATGTCAGATGATTTTAAGATTATTTACCCGGAAACCAAATACACTTCTTTCAGGGCATTATCCAGAACTTCTATAAGCGCATTGAAGAAGAACAGCGGCGACCAGCCTAATGTAACGCAGGTAGATTTCCCCACATCAAGGTTCTATAGCCAGGTAAAATACGATGAATACGATATTGTCATTAACCCGGTAATTACTGAACCCGTTGTGCAATTATCCTATTCCATTACTGTAATATATTCCCTGAAAGCTGAAGACAAGCCTGTTGTAGAAGAAAAGCAAAAGGATTACTACTACATAATTACGGCTAACGGCGAGGTAAAACAATTGAATATAGGCAAGGGGCAATGAAAAAAGATAAACCGGCACCCGAATCTAAGTCAGTATATTATATTCTTACCCAATAAAAAAGCCCCCGAGTATTCGGGGGCTTTTTATTGAATAATCCTTTTATTATTGAATTACCAGCTTCCTTGTTATTGTACCATCGGTGGTAGCAAACCTAACAAAGTAAACACCTACATGCAGGCTGCTTGTATTAACATTTATCATATGGTTGCCTGTCACCATTGTTCCTTGTTCAGCCGAATAAACTTTCTCACCCAGCATATTGTAAACTTCAAGGTTCACATCTTTATCCTGCTTCAGGGTGAATGCAATATTAGTTTCGCCGCTGGCAGGGTTAGGATACATATTGAAGTTCGACACATTACTCAATTCATCAATCCCTAAAATAATGGTAGGAACTACAGTAGCTGATTGATAAACATAGTAAGGGGCATTATTATCCTGGACAAAAACAGTAATATGTGTATTCATTGTTGAATCATATGTCCATGTATGGTTATTATCACCCCAGGGGTGATTCTTTTTCCAGCTTAGGCTTACCACTTGCGAAGAACCAACCGTACTGAAGGCGGTAAGGGTAGTCCCGGCTGGACCAGGGAACATATTTTCTGCCACCTGTGGGAATACAGTCTGAGCTATGCTTTCAGTGCTTTGGTTTTTAGCATAGGTTATAGTGTCAACTGTTAGTGCTGCCCTGCATACTAAGTTGGCCGGCATTACATGAGAAGCCATAATAGTTGCAGTTGCTGAATACGTATCGCTAGTTTCGTCAAATGTAGCTGATGAAAGCACTATATTGAAAGGAGAGCCTACATATGCTTCGTCCTGCATTTCTAATGACCTTATTCCACCGGGATAAACATAAGTAGCTCCGTCAAGTTGGGCATCGGGAACACCTGTTATGGCGTAAAAACCAACCCTCGTATTTACAAAAGGCGTATTGGTAGCCTGGTTCATCAAATCTTGTCCTGGCCAGCTTACGTGATACCTGATAGCGTTACTGTTCTTATAGTTATTAAACATAACCGAGTCAAGGTTTGGTGTAGCTTGTGCACAAGGATCGCAAGAAGCCTGGTTAAACTCTTCAAATAAAGGCTGCTTTATATATGGTGTATATGCCACCGATACGGTTGGCGAAAATTCATAATACAGGTTTTCAGTATTTGAATTTGTCCACGTATAGGAAACTGTACTGGGTGAAGTAGGCACTGAATAGGCAGTTGAAGAATTTACCTGTATGCCTGTAGTTAAGTGCAGCGGGTTATAAACACCTGCAGCATTACCAATATCGCCCCATTCATCAACAAGGTAAATATTATTAGTGGTCTGCTCCAATACTATTGCCCACACGTTTTGCGAATTGGTATCAGTCGGATTACCGCCAAACCAGAAAACAATCCACAACTGTTGGTTGGGAGAAGTGCCATATACCATGGTATATATTTTGCCTCCACCGGCAGCGCCTGCCATTCCCCATGTGCAAACAGAGCTATCGGGCAATGTTGCAGTTGGTAGAGCTACATTTGAAGAACCTACAGGCGTAGTGGCAGTCTTTGAAAAAGTAATATATCCGCTGGTACTTACCTTATATGTGCTTACCGCTCCTCCATTAAAGTTGAAAGCGAAAGGAATGGTTTGGGCAGGTGAATATTGTAATGCATAGTCCTTTGCCCAATTATAAGTATAAAGGGTCGTTGCCCCTGGAGGAGGAGCAAGGGTCGCAAACAAAACATCAGAATCTTTATTTATGCCTCCCGGATTTCCCAGTTTTATTCCCATAGATTCATAATATTGGGCATGTGCAACGTTGTAGGTAAGTAAACTCAACGCTAAAATGGTTAAATAGTGGAGTAATTTGTGTTTCATTGTAGTTTGTTTATGAATTTGATTTTATAAAGATATACATTCATTTCACAATTCAAATACCCGGCACGTAGGAAAATAGGACTTATTTTACCAACCTGGTTTTAAAGCAATACATGATGAATATAAATACCTATATATCAGTATATTAGTAAAATCTATTTTGATAAAATCTGCCGATTTTGTAGGGTTTGGAAAATTGCAGAATTAGTAATAGATTTGATTTAAATTACCTATCGTTCACTATTAATTCATGTATCATTAGTTATTTAGTTTAAACTAAACTACCATGAAAAAAAGTACTCTTATTTTATCTGCCTTTATTTGTTCTGCCGGATTGCTGGCGTGTAGAATAAGTAATGCCCAGGCATTTCAAAAAGGCTCGTTTGTAATGAGTGTTACAGAAGGCTCTACCAATGCCATATACACTTCAAATGGCCCCGGCCCCGGTGAAGGGGGCCAAATACATATTATAGGCACCCGCGACCCCTTTGAACTAGAGTATGGTTTATCGCGCCACATTGGCATTGGGCTTACCAGCGGAACTGATTTTTACTTTATTAATCCAGACCAATTCTATAACTTTAATACTCCATCTGAGCAGGTTAAAGCCATTACTTCAGAACTTACCCTCAATGGCTATTATCATTTCCTTGTAACACGAAAGATAGATTTATCAGCTGTTCTTTCTCTTGGTGCTTCCGGGGTTACCATAAAAGGCAATGAAAGTGATATTTCCTATAACTATAACTCTTCAGGAAATATAATAAGGGTTGGCTTACATGGCCGCTTTTATATATGCCACCATTTGGGTTTTGTAGCTATGCTCAGTACTTTTGCGCAGGGCGCAACAACGGCAGCCACGCACCAGGCAAGTAACTTTGGCAATAATTATTCTACTGCCATTAGTGGCACCGCTATGGAGTTTGGCCTTTGCTGGAGATTTAAAAGATAGAGGTTTTACAGGTCAAATATCCTCGACAGAGTAAACCCGAACTTAAACCCGCCCATTGTCCATGTATCTGTGCAATAGGGAATGAAATTATTAGGGTTACTTCCAATTGCATTGCTGAAGTTAATCTCAAATACGTGTCCGCCGGTTTTTACTTCAATACCAACTGATAATGCATTATAATAGTTCTGGTAAGGATTATTAACCCTGTATTTTGAAATAATGTAATAGTAATCGGCTACAACGGCAAGCCGTTTTGAAACCATAAGCCTTCCCCCCACACCTATTGCCGGAATTGCATTTTCATCGTAACTGTTATTATTGTAATTAACTGCAATCAGTATATGATTCCGATAACTTAATGTAGGAACCAATTCCAGCGATAACTTATTGGAAAATTTCCGGCTGATTATTACCTGTGTGAGATAAACAAACCTGTCGCTGATACTTTGGGGCACTGCAGGGTCAGATGAGGCATAAAATGTGGTGTTAGCCTGTGGAATAATACCATCATCCTCATATACAGCCAGGGAAACCGGTGAGCCGCCATTTTTCTGGCAAAGAGCAAGGTATTTACCGTGTGCGTCAACAAGTTCCTGGTCCTTGCTCCTCGATACTCCTATGGTAAGTCTTTTACTTATACCGAAATCGAACCCGATAACAATATCAGAAGCCACGTCGAACCCATACAGGGTCTGAAAGCCCCCGGCTGAAGCGCTACCCAAATTACCCAAACGATGCATAAAAAATACATCCATTGTTTTCGGGTCAAGTATTTTTGTGGTAGGAACATTAATAAGCCTGCTGTAATTCCACCCCTGGTCATTAGTGTCCTTAACAGGTTTAATCTGCGCATAAGCCTTAATTCCTATTATTAAAACAACCCACAGAGTAACTATCCATTTAATCCTCATCCTGCCTATTTTACAGTTATTGCAGGGTTAATTACGCCATGGCAGCTATTACACTCACCACTGAATATAGGATTTGGCATATAAGAATATTCTCCGTTTTGGTATGCAATTGCAGGATAAACGCCATTACCCATATTTATAACTGAAGTAGTATAAAAGTTACCGCTTTTATCAACCTGCACTATCGCTATTAAATCACCTCCTCCGTGTGGTTGGGTAAATAAATAAACTGTAGCATTTGTCCCCGGGGCTCCTGTTGTGGTATCAAAAGCGGTACCGCCAACACTAAAGCACCCGCTGGCTGAACCATTAGGCGCATGGCAACTCATGCAGTTACCGGTCATTTTGCTACTCTCATGACCATTAAAACTGCTAACGCGGCTTGTACTGCAACCACTTTGTTTACACGATTGAATAAGGAAAATGCCTGTTAAAGCAAGGCATACCAATACTATTATCTTTTTTTTCATTCTTTTAACTCACTAACTTAAACTACATTTCCATAGGCAGTAATATGGCTTTCTTATATAGATGATACAATATTGCAAATGGTTGGGTTCTTAACCATTTATAACCAAACAAAGTTACACTAAAAAGCTACTTTTAGGGTATGATTCATCTCACATACTTAAATGGAAACAATTAACTGGAAAGATTTTGAAAAAGTAGAATTGCGCGTAGGTACAATATTAGAAGTGCAACAATTCCCTGAGGCAAGAAAGCCTTCCTACAAATTAAAAATAGATTTCGGAGAATTTGGAATTAAGTGGAGCAGCGCACAAATAACCAAACATTATACCCCTGAAACACTTGTCGGAAAGCAAGTAATTGCTGTTATTAATTTCCCAGAAAAACAAATCGCCAACTTTATGTCGCAGTGCCTTGTTACCGGCTTTGCTGATGCTAATGGCGATATAGTTCTTGCTTCAATAAATCTACCCGTTCCTAACGGAGCAAAGTTGTGTTAAGCTGTTCGTAAAGTAATTACTGTTATTTCGGGCCAAATGCCTACCCTGCCGGGAAATCCTATAAAACCCAGGCCACGATTTACATAAATGTATCTGTCATTTTCTTTATAAAGGCCGGCCCAATGCGTATACCTGAATTGCACAGGTGATATCTGTATGTTGCCAATCTCAACACCATATTGGGCGCCGTGGGTATGCCCTGAAAGAGTAAGATGTACTTTTTCGGGATGATTTATAACTTGCTCATCCCATTGAGATGGATCGTGCGACAACAATATTTTAAATGAGCCCGGAGTAGTACCCTGCATAGCCTTATTAAAATCTCCATACTTACTGAATCCTCCCTTACCCCAGTTTTCTATTCCTACCAAATCAATAAATGCACCATTTCTTTCAAGGCGGGTATTTTCATTCCTCATTAGCCTATACCCAAGTGTTTTATGAATATCCGCAAGTTTTTGAAGATTTGCAGCTTTTGCCTCGGGCGATGGCCAGCTTACATAATCGCCATAATCGTGGTTGCCGAAAATAGAATAAACTCCCATGGGTGCCTTAAAACGGTTAAACACATCCATCCACTCATCCATCTCATCCGACTTGTTGTTCACCAAATCGCCTGTGAAAAACATAATATCAGACCCTTGCTCATTGGCCATATTAACTGCATGCAACACAGCTTCCCTGTCATCGAAACTACCACAGTGTATGTCTGATACCTGTGTAATACGCAGCCCATCGAACTCTTTGGGCAAGTCCTTAAATGCTATTTCAGCTTTATGTATTTTGAAGTTGTATTTGCCCTTGGTAATGCCATAAAGTATACCTGAAAACTGAATGCCTGCAACCACTGCTCCTATCTGCCCTATAAATTTACGGCGCGATTGAAAAATGTCAACCGATGATGCTTTGTCTTTTTTAATGAGTTTGTAAATACCTACAGGTATTGCACGCACAAAGCGAAAAGCATCTTCGAGTAAAAGAAAAACAATGAAGAATATTTTGGGAACATAAAGCAGGAACAACGAGCCGGCTAATACCCTGTACCATACGCCGTGAAAACCGGTAGAAGAGGAAAAAACAAATGTTGTTACAATAACAGATAGTATAAACCACCCGTTAATGCCCCAATATATCCAACTGATTATGCGCCTTACCTTTACTGACTTATTTCTAAGCAAAGCTCTTAGCCCAAAATAAGTATATGCATCTATTAATAGAAGCACTCCTAAAGCAATAAATACAAAAGCATGTATTTTAGACGCTGTAAGCATATAACACTTTTAAAGACGTTTCGGCCTGCTAATTTACGCTATAATTAAAGTGTACAACCCTTTCAGCTTCTGCCTTGGTTGATTTATAAAACTTAAGTGCATGTTTATCTTCTTCATTGGCAGCGACAAAAATCTCCTTTATTCCCATTTTCTTACAGTACTCTTTAACGGTTTTTATCAGCTGCTTACCTACTCCTTTTCTCTGAAGTTCTTTCTTCACTGCAACATCATAAATAAAAAGCTCTGAGCCTTTAGTGCTGTACTTTGGTAATTCAAATGCTGTTATACCGCCGACTACTTCATTGCCATTCATGGCTACAAAAGCATTAAACCCGGGCTTTGCCAGTATTTCTCTCAAATACTTATTATCAGGAACACTATCCTCTTCCACAAAAACCTCTTGGAATAACTCTACTAACTTCCTGAACATTTTAATATCCGAAACGTCAATGCGCTTTATTTTAACAGTTTCCTTTTTCAAATTTTCTTTATTCAGTATTCAATGTTCAATATTCATTATTCCGAAGGGCTACCTCTTTGGCTCAATATGTACAAGCACATCGGCAATATAAGGCAGTTCATGCTTTACTGCATCTTTCACCCTGTGGGCAACATCATGCCCTTCATATACTGTCATTGAGCCATCGACCACCACATGCATATCTACAAAATAATGCATACCCATTTTCCGCACCTGGCACTTTTCCACTTCTTTAACTTTCTCAACATTTTCTGCTATCTGCCTTATTTTCTTTATAAGCTCGTGAGGAGGCGCGGCATCCATAAGCTCATTCAGTGCAGGGCGGAATATGCGAACAGCATTAAACACAATAATAACAGAAGCCACAAGTGAAGCATAGGCATCGGCAGCAACATATTTGCCACCACCAATCAAAGCAATTGATATACCGGCAAGAGCCACAAGCGATGTAATGGCATCGCTGCGGTTATGCATAGCTTCAGCCAGCATAGCAGAACTGCCGAGGTTCTTTGCCTTGGCTTTCAGGTAACGGTAAATGCCTTCCTTTAAAATAATTGCAATTATAAGCACCCATAGTGTAAAACTCTCCGGTAATGTGGTAGGGTTCCATAAAAGCTGGAAACCCCTTGCCGCTATTGCTATGGCGGTACTAAGCAAAAACACCACCACAATAATAGATGCAATGGCCTCTGCTTTGCCATGCCCGTACGGATGGTCTTCGTCCGGCTCCTTTACTGCCGTTTTTATTCCAAACCATACAATAACTGAAGTAAGAATATCAGTCAGCGATTCGGCGGCATCGGCCATAAGCGCGTTGGAATTACCCAGGAAAGCGGCTGTACCCTTGGCGGCGGCAAGAATAAGGTTCAGACACATAGTAAGCACTATCGGGAAAGTTCTCAGTTTTACCGGGGCGCTTATATTTCCTGCTGTAGGTTCAGGCAATTTCTTTATAGTAACCATTATGGGGCACAGGATTGCGTATCAATTATAGTACTCCATTCAAAATTATACATTTATCCCTAGTAGCCGTTCCGTATATAGATATAATTGATTTGATTCCTCGCTTTGCTCGGAATGACAGTAGGTGAATACGATATAGAGGTAAGGGAGCAGGGGCGCGGGCTTTGCCCGCGCCCCTGCTCCCTTAATTGACCTATAACTGCTGTCATTCCGAATGCAGCGTAGCGGAATGAGGAATCTGATAATATTATTATTGAACACGTTTTCAATATAAAAAATGTTTTACTTTTGCAACCGTAACCAAAACATACACTAACCAAAGATGGATAGTGGGCCTAGTAGAAAGACATATATAGTTATCTTCGTCTGAACCGGCCGGTTCTTTTAAGCTGGCCGCTTACAACGGAGTATAACAGTAAAACAGCTTAGAAGATGGAATTAAAAAATCATCTTATTAAAATGAAGCAGAACAAGTACGCTTCATCTCAAAACAGTATAAAGCGTGCTTGTATTGCTTTATGCTTAATTAAACAGGAGGTGACCTATGGAAACAGTTGAAAAAGAAAGAAAACTGAAAATGCCCAATCTGGGCTTCCGGAGTTCCGGTAACACATTAAACAATTTCGATAGTGTAATTGCAGGCAAACTAAAAAGTGCGGCAAAGGCAACAAAAGACGAATTATTTACCAATCTTGGTACTTGTGAGAGCGGCCTTACAGAAGAACAACTGGCTGAGAAGCAGGAAAAATTCGGGCCCAACGAAATAGCCAGCGAAAAAGCGCCTGCATGGTACATACAATTTGCCCAGGCATGGATAACGCCTTTTAACGGCATATTACTTGTAATTGCAGGTATTTCATTCGTTACCGACGTTGTAATGGCTGCTACTCCTGAAGACCGAGATTATTCAACCGTAATACTGGTAATGGCAATGGTGTTATTAAGCACCCTCATCCGTTTCTGGCAGGAATTCCGCAGCAATGTGGCGGCAGAGGAATTAAAGAGCATGGTTAAAACTACGGCTATGGTACTGCGCCAGAACCAGGGCAAAAAAGAAATTGACATTAAAGAACTGGTGCCCGGTGATATGATTTTCCTTACTGCAGGTGATATGATACCCGGCGATTGCCGCATTATACAATCTAAAGACTTATTCGTGAGCCAGGCCATGCTTACAGGAGAAGCGTTGCCCGTGGAGAAAAAAGACCAGGCTATAGAAGATGCCGATAAAAAGCCTCCGCTTGAACTGGAGAATATCTGTTTTATGGGCACCAACGTAGTAAGCGGAGCTGCAGTCGGTATTATAACCACTACGGGAAGCCAGACATTATTCGGCTCCATAAGTAAATCGCTTACAGGCAAGCGCCCCGAAACCAGTTTCGACAAGGGTGTGAATAGTGTGGCATGGCTATTGGTAAAATTCATGCTTGTAATGGTTCCGCTTGTGTTTTTAATAAACGGGCTCACCAAACACAACTGGACAGATGCATTATTGTTTGCAATTGCTATTGCAGTGGGCCTTACACCTGAGATGCTGCCAATGGTGGTAACGGCTAACCTTGCCAAGGGTGCAATGAATATGAGCAAGAAAAAAGTAATTGTAAAACGCCTGAATGCTATTCAGAATATTGGTGCTATGGATATTCTCTGCACTGATAAAACGGGAACACTTACGCTTGACAAGATTGTATTAGAGCGGCATTTGAACGTGGAAGGCGAAGAGGACGACGAGGTGCTGAAGTGGGCATACCTAAACAGCTTCCACCAGACAGGCTTACGAAGCTTGCTTGATGTTGCAGTATTGGAACATGGCGAGGTAAAGAAGGTGTTGGAAGCGCAGGGAGAATTTAAAAAGATTGACGAAATTCCTTTCGATTCCAAGCGCCGCCGCATGTCTGTAATACTGCAGCAGGGCGATAAACACCTGCTAATTTGCAAAGGCGCTGTTGAAGAAATGATTGATATATGCACCCAGGCGTTTGATCCGGGAGAAAATATGCAGTTGCACGCTGAGCGGGATAAAATAATCCCTATGGATGCTACCCTGAAAGAGAACGTGCTGAAGATGTCGCGCAAAATGAATGAGGAAGGATTGCGTGTGCTTATTGTAGCTATTAAAGAGTGCGACGCAACCAGGCCAGTAAACTACGCTGTGGCCGACGAAAGCAACATGATACTTACAGGTTTTATAGGTTTCCTTGACCCTGCCAAACCATCCGCGGCGCCATCTATCAAAGCGTTGCAACGTTTGGGTATAGAATTAAAAGTACTTACCGGTGATAATGAAATTGTAACCAAAAAAATATGCAAGGACGTTGGTATACCTGTTACCAATGTATTGCTGGGCAGTGAAATGGAACTTTTAAGCGATCCGGAATTGCTGGATAAGCTTGAACATACAAGTATTTACGCTAAGCTGAACCCCATGCAAAAAAGCCGCGTAATAAAAGTGCTGCAAACCAAAGGGCACACTGTTGGTTTTATGGGCGATGGTATTAACGACGCAGGCGCTTTGCGCGATGCCGACGTTGGCATATCGGTAGATACCGCTGTGGATATAGCAAAGGAAAGCGCCGATATTATTCTGCTGGAGAAAGATTTAATGGTGCTGCGTAAAGGTGTAATATATGGGCGCCGCACTTTTGGTAATATTATTAAATACCTGAAGATGGCTGCCAGCAGCAACTTCGGCAACATGTTCAGTATGTTGGGGGCAAGCGCGTTGTTCCCGTTCTTACCTATGTTGCCTGTACAGGTACTAACACAAAACTTATTGTACGATATATCGCAGGTGGCTATACCATGGGACAGGATGGATCCTGAATATATAGTAAAACCCCGCAGGTGGGAAGCAGGCGGCATTGCCAAATTTATGTTCTACATTGGCCCTATAAGCTCTATATTCGATTACGCCACGTTTGCAATTATGTATTTTGTATTTAAAGCGCAAACACCTGAACAACAAAGCTTGTTCCAATCGGGTTGGTTTGTAGAAGGGCTTATATCGCAAACGCTTATAGTACACATGATACGTACACGCAGAATACCGTTTGTGCAAAGTTCAGCGGCGTGGCCACTGACTATTATGACCGTACTGATAATGATTGCAGGAATATACCTTCCTTTCTCACCTTTTGCGTCAAGCTTTAAGTTTGTACCATTACCGGGCTCCTATTTCATTTACCTGTTGTCAATGCTGCTTGGCTATTGCTTGCTTACACAAGTAGTGAAGGTTTGGTTCATCAAGAAGTTTAATCAGTGGTTGTAAGAGCGCGATAAATTATAAAAGAAAACCCCGGCCTTCAGGTTGGGGTTTTTGCTTTATACTCTATTAATATTAAACTTCGCTGAGAGGAAATACTTCTTTTAATGCTATGCCTCCCCTATCAGTCTTTTGTAATGTACCGCATTCAGCGCCGGGGTCATGCTCAAAGAACAGGACTGTACTATCGCTGCCATATTGAGCAAATAGTTTTTCTTTATCTTTCATGGATTCAAGGGGACGCACATCGTATGCCATAATATAGGGCATAGCAATATGCCAGCGCGACGGGAAAAGGTCGGCACAGTAAATTATACTGCGGCCCTTGTACTTTATTACCGGGTGCATCATCGATTCTGTATGGCCTAAAGTATATAATACCGAAAAAGGCAATTGTATTGAACCATCGCCTTCCACCATTTTCAGTTGGCCACTTTCTTTAATTGGTAATATATTCTCTTTCAAAAAACTCGCTTTTTCCCGTGGATTAGGATTAGTTGCCCATTCCCAATGCGCAGGGGTGCTCCAGTAGGTCGCATTCTTAAAAGCGGGTTCATAACCTGTTCTGTCTTTGTTCCACTTTATACTACCCCCGCAATGGTCGAAGTGCAGGTGGGTAAGGAATACATCTGTAATATCATCTTTGGTAAAACCATGTTTTGCCAATGATTTATCAAGGCTATCATCTCCATGCAGGTAATAATGGTTGAAGAATTTATCATCCTGCTTATCCCCTATTCCATTGTCAATAAGTATAAGTCGCTTACCTTCCTGTACCAGCAGGCAACGCATAGCCCATGTACACATGTTATTATCGTCGCAGGGGTTTAGTTTATACCACAGCGATTTGGGTACCACGCCAAACATAGCGCCGCCATCAAGTTTAAAATTTCCTGTATGTATTGTGTATAGTTCCATAACAATAGGTTGTCAATATCTTGTTATTGCTGTTGAAGTTATTGCCCAAAGTTAAATTTATTTTTGTGTGTAGTTTCTGTTTGATTTTTCGAAATGAAAATTTACAATTATTATACGTATATTCTCACAAACAAAACCAATACAGTATTATATACAGGGGTTACTAATGATTTACCAAGACATTGTTTTGAACATGAAAACAAATTGATTCCAGGGTTCACAAGTAAGTATAATGTGGATAAGTTAGTTTATTATGAAACATTCGATTGGGTTGATTTAGCTATACAACGAGAAAAACAAATAAAAGGATATTCTAGAGCAAAAAAGATTGCACTAATTGCAAAAAGCAACCCTAACTGGATTAATTTATATAAAAATGGTAAAATCGAGATTCCTCATTCCGCTTAGCTCCATTCGGAATGACAATGCCGCTATATATTTGGGGAGAGTAGCAGGCGCGGGCAAAGCCCGCGCCTGCTACTCTCCTTTCCTTTTCATTCGGCCCACTTACTGTCATTCCGAACGAAGTGAGGAATCTGCTTTTGATATTTTATTACGATATGAGTGTTAATTCTATAATTTATATATAATGAAGGTTCACCTAATTGCTACCGGGGGCAGTGCCATGCACAACCTGGCAATTGCATTGCATAAAAAAGGTATTACAGTAACAGGCTCTGACGATGAGATTGTTGACCCTGCCAAAAGCAACCTTCAGAAATTTGGCTTGCTGCCGCCAACCGAGGGCTGGGATATAAACCGCATTACCCCTGACCTTGACGCTGTTATACTGGGTATGCACGCCACGGCCGATAACCCTGAATTGAAACGGGCGCAGGAATTAAAGCTGAAAATATATTCATACCCTGAATATTTATACGAACAGACAAAGAACAAAACCCGGGTGGTTATTGGCGGCAGCCATGGTAAAACGACCATTACGGCCATGATATTACATGCACTGCGCTACCATAAAAAACAATTCGATTATTTAGTAGGCGCTGCATTAGAGGGTTTTGAAACAAGCCTCTATCTTTCAAATGATTCGCCTTTTGCGATTTTTGAAGGAGACGAATATTTATCATCCACACTAGATAAACGCCCTAAGTTTCTTTTATACAAGCCACAGATAGGTCTTATATCAGGCATTGCCTGGGACCATGTAAATGTTTTTCCCACCTACCGAAGCTACATAGAACAGTTTGAAAACTTTGTAAAAGAGCTTCCTGCAAATGGCACACTGGTTTATTGCAACGAGGACGAAGAAGTACGCAAACTGGTTGCAATGGCTGTACCCGGAGTAAAAAAGATTCCATATGGACTGCCTGATTACGTTGTGGAAAACGGCATAACCTACTGGATAGAAAGCTGGGGCAAAACCAAATTGGATGTATTTGGTAAACACAACCTGCTTAATATGAATGGTGCAAAACAGGTTTGCCAATTGTTAGGATTAACTGATAAACAATTCCTGGAAGCCATATCGAGCTTTAAAGGTGCTGCTCGCAGGCTGCAGACTGTCGCCCACACACCAGAATGCACCATCTATTGGGATTTTGCTCACTCACCCTCTAAATTAGGTGCCACTATTCAAGCTGTAAAGGAACAGTTCCCAAATCGCAAACTGGTTGCTTGCATGGAGCTACATACCTTCAGTAGCCTTACCAAAGAGTTTCTGAAAGAATACAAAAACACAATGGGCTTAGCCGATGTGCGCAAAGTATATTTTAACCCTCATGTAATTGAACACAAGCGCCTGGCTGCTATTAACCCCGATGAAGTAAAACAGGCCTTTGGTGGCAATGTAGAGATATATACCGATTCTGCAAAGATGGTGAGCGACTTAAAAAGCATGACATGGAAGGATACTAACCTGCTTATGATGAGCTCCGGCAACTTTGATGGGGTGAATATAAAGGCGTTTGCGCAGGAATTAGTGAAAGGTTAAGAGTGAACTAAGGTTGAGAATTAGCCCCGTCAATAGTATTTATTTAAATTTAAAGTACCCCCTTAGGGGTGATATGTTTATAGTTGATTTCGCCCCAAACAAAAAACGCTCGCCGACTACCAATTGCCTATATAGGTTAAGCAACTTCGGCGAGTATAGACAATATTACTAATCATAAACCCCGCGCTTCACACGGGGCTACAACTATTACACCCCTTCGGGGTTATGCTCAATGTTACACATCAATTAATTCTTAATATCCCATTTTTTCCATTGGCAAACATTCCTAAAGCCTGTCCATGCATTAGGTTTGGTGCGGTGAAAGGTATCTTGTTTTAAAACTATTTCCTTTTTATCGAACCATCCCCCACCAACGCAAATACCAGAATCAGAGGTCCATTCACTTACGTTATCTTTCAAATTATAAATAGGCGAGCCCTTTTTGGGTGTCAAAGCACCTGCCGGGCTCTCAGTTACTTGACAAAAGAGTGTGTCGGCCCTGCAAGGTGCAATATCTAACCATAATTCCGGCGTTTTTTTTGGGTTCGTTGCTATTATAGAATCATTATACTTTACTGCTCTCTTCCACTCATCGACTGTAGGTATTCTAAAATCCGGATAATAACTGAACCTTGCTTTGGGTTTTATGTTTTTGTATTGTCCGGAATAATATTTCTCTATGGTGAAAAATGTTTCACGCTTTGGCGCGCTATCCCATATTATTTCTTTATTGGTCACCAAGACAAACTCCATCACCCTATCAGACCTCCATTTTGAAAAAGCAATTGCCTGTTTTTGAGTTATACCAACTACAGGATTATTTTCGAAAATAACCCCTCTCAGATAGTAAAGGGTTAACGGGTATTTAATGCATAGTGTCTTATTTAAAACTGCTGAATCTCGCCACACCATTGTATCGGGTAAAATGGCCATATATTCTTTAGAATTTGTTCCATACACCCTGCCAGTCCAAAACATATACTCCAAATAGTTAATATTGGTAACCTCTGATATATCGCAATAAGAATTATCGGTAATTTTCACTCCACCTGGTGGGTTACAGGTTTGGTAGTAGTTTACATCAACTGCATGCTTCATGAACCCATTATACGATGAACAGGCACAAAACAATAGGCAGAATAAAAGAATATATGGCAAACTATTTCGCATAGAAGTGACTTTTCCTTATAATGCAATTACTATGTAAAAGATACAAGAAATAAAAAAGGGGCTAAAAAGCCCCTTTATAAATTCATACAGAAGTAATTAAGCCTTTGCTTGTTCTGGCTTAGGCATTAACACCTTCTTCGAAAGCCTGTACTTGCCTGTCTTAGGGTCAACAGCTATAAGTTTCACCTTAACTATATCACCTTCTTTAATAACACCTTGCAAGCTGTCGAGACGCTTCCAGTCAATTTCTGAAATGTGCAGTAACCCTTCTTTGCCAGGCAGGAACTCAACAAAAGCTCCGAACTCAACAACCGATTTTACTTTACCTTCATATATTTCACCAACTTCGGGCATCGTTACAATACCTTTTACCCTTGCCAATGCAGCGTCAATGGCTTCCTTATTGGTAGCTGAAATATCAATAACGCCTTGCCCGTCAATTTCCTCGATAACGAGAGTAGCGCCGGTATCAGCTTGTATGCCTTGTATTACTTTACCACCAGGGCCGATAACAGCACCAATGAGTTCTTTAGGTATACGTAATTGAATAATACGTGGAGCATGTGGTTTAAACTCAGCACGCGGTGCATCAAGAGTTTTAGCCATTTCGCCAAGAATGTGTAAACGTCCTTTGCGAGCCTGTTCCAGTGCTTCTGCAAGCACTTCGTATGAAAGGCCGTCAATCTTTATATCCATCTGGCAGGCAGTGATCCCATCTTTAGTACCGGTTACCTTAAAGTCCATATCGCCAAGGTGATCTTCATCGCCAAGTATATCTGATAATACGGCATAACGCTTAGTCTTATCAGTAATAAGTCCCATTGCTATACCTGCTACAGGCTTGCTTATTTGTACACCACCATCCATCAGTGCAAGGCATCCTGCGCAAACAGTAGCCATTGATGATGAACCGTTCGATTCCAAAATATCAGATACTATACGTACTGTATATGGGTTTTCTTTAGGCATAACTGGTTTCAACGCACGTAATGCGAGGTTACCGTGGCCAATTTCACGACGGCCTGTGCCGCGCATCATCTTCACCTCGCCTGTTGAGAAGGGAGGGAAGTTATAGTGAAGCATGAATTTATTATCACCTTCTAAAATAGCGCCGTCAATCATTTGCGCATCAAGCTTGCTGCCCAATGTAACTGTGGTTAATGATTGTGTTTCGCCACGTGTGAAGATTGCTGAACCATGTGCAGCAGGCAAGTAGTCTACCTCTGACCATATCGGACGGATTTGATCCATCTTGCGGCCATCAAGGCGAACTTTCTTATCGAGCATACAGTTACGCACTGCTTCTTTTTCCAGTTCGAAGAAGTAACGCTTAATCATTGCTTTCTTCTCATCTTTCTCTTCGTCGGACAATGTGGCTAAAAACGCTTCACGTATCGTTTCAAATTTCTCGCCACGCATGTGTTTGTTAGGTGTTCCTTCTCCGGCAATAGCATAGAACTTATCGTAGCAATGCTTGCGCATATTTTCGCGAAGAGCCTCGTCATTAGTCTCATGGCTGTATTCACGTTTTTTTGTCGCGCCTACTTTTTCAGCCAATTCTAACTGAGCCTTACACTGAGCTTTAATAACTTCATGCGCAAGTTTAAGTGCTTCTATCATTTCAGCCTCACTGCATTCTTTAAGCTCGCCTTCCACCATGTTTAAATCGTGCATGGTACCGGCTACTATAATATCAAGTGTAGCTTTTTCTGTTTCAGCGAAGGTTGGGTTAACAATAAACTTGCCATCAATCTTCGCAACCCTTACTTCTGATATAGGGCCATTAAAAGGAATATCAGACACTGCAATGGCAGCCGAAGCAGCTAAACCCGCAAGTGAATCGGGCATAACTTCTTTATCTGACGATATAAGATATACCAATACCTGTACTTCAGCATGGTAATCATCGGGGAATAAAGGCCTCAATGACCTGTCGATAAGACGGGAGATTAATATTTCATATTCTGAAGGGCGGGCTTCTCTTTTAAAGAAACCGCCTGGAATACGGCCTGCAGAAGCATATTTTTCCTGGTAATCTACCGAAAGAGGCAGAAAATCGGTGTCTGCTTTTGCTTCAGTGTTTGATACTACTGTTGCCAACAGCATAGTGTCGCCCATGCGCACTACTACCGAACCATCGGCTTGCTTGGCTAATTTACCTGTTTCTATGGTAATAGAACGTTCTCCCTCTCCGGGTAGAACGATTTTAACGTTTTGAATGTTCATGTTAAATGATGTTGTTAAACTCCTGAATAAATAACTAAAAAGGCATTCTTTCAGGAATGCCTTTTTTCAAGAGTATTGGAGTTATCGACGGATATCTAATTTCTTAAGAATAGCCCTGTACCGAGCAATGTCATTTGCCTTAAGGTACTCGAGGAGGCTCTTCCTTTTACCTACCAGGTTAACCAGTGACCTTTTTGTGCTAAGGTCCTTAGGGTTTTCTTGTAAGTGCTTGGTAAGGAAATTGATACGGTGAGTAAAAATTCCTATTTGTCCTTCCGATGAACCGGTATTTTTTTCGGATCCACCGTGTTCTGTAATGATCTTCTTTTTTGTTTCAGCTGAGAGATACATGTTGCTTTTTTTATTGTTTTTTCATTTTATAAGGTTGCAAATATAGGTTTTTTTCTGAATCCTCGTTACTCTATAATCATAATTTCAGCCTTTAAGCCCTAATTTGCGTTTTTTTGATACCTTTGCGTGCGAAATACTTAATAAGCCATCACTCAAGCAATGATTAATAAGAATTGTTCAATCCTTGTCTTTTTGTCTATCACTTTACTATCATTTTCATTTGCAACTGCACAGATTGGATGGGTTCAAAAAGCCAATTACGGAGGAATTGCACGAGACGATGTCGGTTTTTTTGTCATTGGAAACTATGCTTATGCCGGAACCGGATACAATGGTACAAATCTCACCGATTTCTGGAAGTATGACCCATCAACAAATACGTGGAGTGGTGGCATAGCGCCATATCCGGGAGCAGGGCAGTATTCCCCAACCTCATTTAGCTATAACGGACTGGGATACTGTGGTTTAGGATTTAATTTCAGTACCTTAGCTAATGATTTATGGTGTTATGATCCTACTACTAATACCTGGACGGCAAAGGCATCTCTTCCCGGCCCGGCCCGTTACGATGCCCCCTGTTTTGTTATTGGACACAAAGTATGGGTTATTGCAGGTAACAGAGGAGGACCGCCTTACTACCAAGATGTATGGATGTATGACATAAACCAGGACAAATGGACGAAGATGAATAACTTTCCGGGCGGAAATATATCCAGTTGCCTCACTTTTACAATAGGTAATCACGGATATGCCGGTGCAGGCTGGGATGGAAGTAGTATGCATACAGCCTTCTGGGAATACGATACCGCATCTGATACTTGGACCTCAATAGCCCCAATACCTGCAAGGGCTGCTGGGCTTGCCGGAATGCCACATTGCTTTGTCATTGGCAGTAAAGCTTATGCTTGCACAGGCTTGGATGGTACATGGAAATCTATGCCTGTAGGGTTCGTCTACGATACGGTTACTAAAGCATGGTGCTCTTTTAGCCATGAAGGTATTGCAGCCAGAAGTTATGGTATGGCCTTTGTTCTTAATGGCAAAGGATATATGGGAGTAGGAGTTGATACTACAGGCATTTGGAACGGCCCTTTCAGAAATGATTTCTGGGAGTACGACCCTAAAAGCACTTTCAAAGTTTCCGATACTAATCTATGTTCCGGTTCAGGCCTGGGCACAGCATTTTCAGGCATCACTTCACTCGATTCTTCTGCCAGCCCATTAACATGGAACTGGACGTTTACAGGTGGAACCCCTGGCACTTCGACCTCACAATATCCGAATGTAACTTACAGCACAGGTGGTTCTTACAATGTAGAAATGATAGTTAGCAGTAGTTGTTCGGGCATGGCTGACACTGTAATAAGAAGCATTACTATAGTTGGTGGCTCCTCTATACCCATTACACTTACGGGCAACACTAGTATATGTACAGGTCAAGTTGATACTCTTACTGTAGCTGGTGGAGGAACATATACGTGGAGTAACGGAAGTACAACTTCTTCAATAATTGTTTCACCTACTTCTAATACTACCTACTCTGTTCAGGTAAATAATGGTGGCTGTAAAAAAGACACCACTCTAACAGTAAATGTGGGGCCAAAACTTACTATAATAATTTCTGGCACCGACACTGTCTGTGCAGGTAATTCCGTTACACTTTCTGCATCCGGAGGCAAGTCTTATTCATATACATGGAGCAACGGGGCAACTACCTCATCAATAACTATTTCACCTGCAACAACAACTAATTACTCAGTAGCTGTAACTAATGGTATTTGTTCAGGCGATTCAAACCTTATTGTTGCAATTATACCACCTCCTAAATTAACTGTTTCAGCAACTTCAATCTCTATATGCCAAGGCGATACCAGTACCATAACTGCTTCAGGCGGAGGCAAGTATCTTTGGAGTAACGGCTCAACCACTTCTTCAATTACTGTAACACCTGAATCCACTACTACTTATACTGTGGTAACCAGTAACGGTTATTGTTCAACGGACACATCCGTAACTATTACCATTAATAAAAAACCGGTGGCTATAATTACCGGCGGTCATCAGGTGTGTTCAGGAACAAATATTACTCTTACTGCAAGCGGTGGACAGGATTATGAATGGTTTCCATCAACAGGATTGAGCAGTACTACAGGTAGTACTGTAACAGCTACCCCTAATGTTCCCATAACATATACTGTTATCGCTTTAAGCGGTAAGTGTAGCGATACTGCAACTTCAACGCTTACTGTATTGCCTGCACCTTCTGCCACAGTTTGTTGTAATGATACTATTCAAATGGGCGATACCGTATCTTTATCAGCGGCAATTATTGGAGCAAATGGATTTAACTGGACACCTGATACATACCTTTCCTGCGATACCTGCCCTAATACTAAAGCTTTTCCTAAATTCACTACGACATATGCTGTAGTTATGAACGATACCGACGGCTGCCAGAAAATAGATTCGGTTGTGATTTTTGTAGAAGGATGTGGTAATATTTGGATACCTAACGCATTCTCGCCTAATGGCGATGGCCGTAATGATGTATTTGCTCCTAAAGGCGCTTGCATGGTTTCCTATACAATGTACATTTTTGACAGATGGGGTAACAAGCTTTACTATACTAATAATAGCCAGCCCTGGAATGGTAAAGTAAATAGCGAGATAGCGCAGGAAGACACCTATGTTTATATGATAACCACTTACGATGGGCTGAAAAAAACACGCACTTTCTGGGGAAGGGTTACCATTGTTAAATAACTATTCAATTTATTCAGTCCTCAAAGCGTATTTTTCAATACTATCCATACGCTACAGCCCGTTATTCTATTGTATTAATTTTTCATTGTAACTTTGTAGTCTATGTCAGAGGCATTTAAAAAGCTGAAATTCGATAATATGTGGATAGGTGTGGCAATAGGTGCCCTAATGCCTGTTGTTATGTACTTTGTAATTTACCTATTCCGCTACAACGGCATGCATATGTGGAGGTACTTTAAGCTCATTAAAAGCGGTGATTATGGATTTCCTCTATCTACTATCTGTTTGCTACCCGATCTTTGCCTCTTCTTCATATTTTTATGGCTGCATAGGGAACGTACTTCGCGCGGCATACTGCTTGCCATATTCCCATTCGTAATTTATATGGTCTGGAAATTCTCGTCGTAATGAGGTATTACATTATATCAGGTGAGGCCTCTGGTGACTTGCATGCGTCGAATCTTGTAAAGCATTTGAAAATAGAAGACCCCGAAGCCATACTGCGTGGCTGGGGTGGCGATCTTATGCAAAAAGAAGGGGTTGAACTGGTAAAGCACTACCGGGACCTTGCTTTTATGGGCTTTGCTGAAGTGATAAAACACTTACCTACCATCCTTCGTAATATCGATTTTTGCAAAAAAGACATTGTTTCTTTTAAACCCGATGTACTTATACTTGTTGATTACCCGGGATTCAACCTGCGCATTGCAAAATTTGCAAAGGAAGCTGGATTTAAAGTTGTGTATTATGTATCGCCCCAGGTATGGGCTTGGAAATCTTCGCGGGTTAACCTTATAAAGAAGGTAGTAGATAAAATGCTCGTCATATTGCCATTTGAAAAAGCGTTTTACGATAAGTACGATTATCACGTAGATTTTGTCGGGCACCCTTTATTAGACGTTATAGGTGAGGCCAAGCCTGACAGGGAGGCTTTTATAAGCACCCACAATATACCCGACAAACCCATTGTGGCCCTTTTACCCGGCAGCCGCAAGCAGGAAATACAAAACATGCTGCCTATTATGGCTGAGGTAGCAAAAAGCTATTCACACTATCAGTTTGTTATTGCTGCAGCTCCATCCGCCCACGGAGAATGGTACGTAGATTACCTGACTCAGAGTAATATAAGCATTGTTTACGATAAGACATATAAACTGCTGCAACACTCGGTAGCTGCTTTGGTTACTTCGGGTACTGCCACGCTTGAAACTGCTTTATGGGGTGTACCGGAAGCTTTATGTTATCGCGCCAAAGGAATTACAGGTAACATCTCTTACCAGATTGCCAAACGCCTGGTAGGGAAAAAATTAAAGTTTATAGGATTGGTAAACCTTATAATGGAAAGAGAAGTGATAAAAGAATTTATTCAGCATGACTTGACCGTAGAAAACCTTTCAGCCGAGTTAAATAAACTGCTAAACGATTCTGCTTATACTACCCGCATTAAAGAAGATTATAAAAAATTGCGCGAGAAACTTGGAGGCCCCGGCGCATCAGCTAAAGCGGCGCACATTATTGCACAGCTTATTGCCCCGTTAAAGAAAACTGCCTGATGAAAAAACTTGGGCTACTTGTATCGCTATTAACATTCTCAAGTTTTGCATATTCTGCTACCCTCAGCATTCATATTTACAGCGATAAAACATTTTCCGATATTATTATTGCTCCGCTGACAGGCACCTACACACTCGAATGCGATGGCAAGCGAATGGATTCGTGCAGCACTACCAGTATTTATGAAATTACGGTAGTTGACGATTCTCTTTTGCAGGTAAAAAGCCTTGACCATATAATAGGTAAATACAATCATTTACGTTTCAGAGGCTACGGTACAAAAAACCAATTTTTCTCTAAGCCCTCTACGGAAAGTGTGAAGAGATTGTATGACGATGACCTTACTCTTACCGCTGAGCATGGTAATCTTAAGCTAATAAATATAGTGGACCTTGAGCATTACGTAGCCGGTGTAGTATATTGCGAAGCAGGCCCAAAGAAACCTGCGGAGTTTTATAAAGTGCAAGCCATTATATGCCGCACCTATGCGTTGAATGATATTGCTCGCCATATAAGCGATGGTTTTGAACTTTGCGATATGGTTCATTGCCAGGTTTACCAGGGAGTAACGCACAATACAGATATTTTGCAGGCTGTTGAATCTACCAAAGGCATGGTATTGGTAGATGACAACAACCAACTTATTACTGCGGCGTTTCATGCCAACTGCGGCGGGCAAACGCTCAATTCAGAAGATGTGTGGAACTCTGCCCTTTATTATTTGCGTGGCAAGCAAGACACATTCTGTACTCATCAACCTGCTGCTACATGGGAAAAGAAAATACCTGCAACGGATTGGAAAAACTATTTGGATAAAAAGGAAAAATACTTGCATACTGATAATCTCCATTCACAAGGTTATTGGGATTCTATCCCCGATAGTAAGAGAGTATTTCTATATGACAAAGGTTACCTTATTCCTTTAAAAGATATACGTACCGATTGGAACCTGCACTCAACTTATTTCACCATTACAGATAACGGAGATTCATTTACACTTAGCGGAAGAGGTTACGGGCACCGTATTGGGCTTTGCCAGGAGGGAGCTATACACATGTCGCAGCTCGGGTATAATTACCAGCAAATACTACATTTCTATTATCTTGATGTACAACTAATAGATTATACCTTACTCCCATTCTCCGGTTTTAACTAATGGATTTTAAACGCGGGCAAATACCACTGGTACGTATACTCCTGCCTTTTGCAACAGGCATTGGTTTTGCTTTATGTTTTACAGGACACTTTGCTTTTATATACGCCACTTCCACACTCTTTCTCGCTCTGTTTCTTTATACATGGTACGACAGTAAATACACTATTAATTATAGTAAGCGCTGGATTTTCGGGGCATTATTAGCTGCTTTATTATTCTGCACAGGCTACTCATTTACTTTTCTTCATGTTCCCGAACAAAAAGTTTCAGACATAAGCAATCATCTTGAAGATACACCGCACTCATTCCTGGTTTCAATAATATCGGAACCAGAGGAAAAAGATAAAACCATAAAAACGGTTGCCGAAGTATTAGGCATTGTACATCATGGTAAAGTTGAAAGAACTACCGGCAAGATTATGCTCTATTTTATGAAAGATAGCCTTGGAGATACTGTTCGTTATGGAGATATGCTGACTGTCCGCACCCAGCTTTCAGAAGTCAAATCACCTATGAACCCCGATGAGTTCGACTACAAAAGCTATCTGGCACTACATGGAATTACTTATGAAGGCTTTGTTCCAAAACATTCCTACTCTTATACAGGTAGTAGTGATATTCCCTGGCTGTTAAGGTTTACAGACAAATGCAGACATAAACTTATTAGTGTAATTAACCAATATGTAAAAGGAGACGAGGCCGCCGTTGGCTCAGCCATATTACTTGGTTACCGTGAAGACCTATCCCCCGATGTTGTACACAATTTTGCCGATAGCGGAGCGGTGCATGTAATTTGCGTGGCAGGTCTGCATGTAGGAATTTTATTTGTCATGCTCAATTTCCTGCTCTCCTTTTTCGATAGGGTTAAACATGGAAAAATAATACGCACCATTCTTTTACTTTTGTTGTTATGGCTCTATGCTCTATTCACCGGCATGGCGACACCGGTAATGAGAGCCACAATTATGTTCAGCTTTTTACTGGTTGGCAAACAATTTGGCAGATATACCAATTCATTAAATACGCTTGCAGCCTCTGCCCTTTTCGTACTTCTTCTAAATCCATTTGCTTTAGCAGACACCGGATTCCAGCTTTCCTATTTATCAGTAGCAGGAATACTAATCATCTATCCTTTTCTTAAAAACTTACTATCCTCCCGCTATTTCATAATAGAGAAAACATGGGAATTAACCTGCCTTTCAGCCTCAGCACAAGTGGCTATAGCTCCATTATCATTGCTTTACTTCCATCAATTTCCCAATTACTTTATCATTACCAATTTACTCGTGGTACCACTGCTTTCTATCGTAATTTATTCAGGAGTTTTGTTTCTAATAACCTCACACATTCCTTTTATTGCTACAATCACCACGTTCATATTTCAGAAAAGCCTCTGGTTGATGAACCTTATAATTATCCGTTCACATAGTCTGCCTTTATATGTCACAAGAGGTGTAAGTATTTCGCCAATAGAGTCTTTTATCATTTATTTATTCATCATTTGGATGATGATATTCTTCTTCAGCAAGAAGTACAGGGCAATATTCATCTCCTTTTCTTGCCTGACTATTTTAATGGGTATACGAATTTATAAAGACATTATCCATTCAAACCAGCAGATGTTTATAGTCTATCATGTATCAAAACATCCTGCTTGCGCTTTTATTTCAGGTAAACAATGTATTATACCATTTAGTGAAATTGATTCATCTGCCTTTACCTACCATGTACAATATAATCTTTGGGAGCATGGAATTAAAGACACATTAACAATAAATAAAGACACCAATGCAACCATGCTCTCCGGCCATTTAGCAGTACATAATAATTTCATGCAGTTTAACGGAAAGAGGTATGCCTTCATTCGAACTAATGATGATATGCCAGATAGTATGGCGGCAAAACTGAATGTACATTGTGTAATTGTTTCAGGGGCTTATAACAAAGGCATGGAGGCTTTACAAAATGAGTTTAACTTTGATACACTTATATTTGATTCATCCATTACTCCCGCAAGAGTTAAGAAATGGAAAAGAGAATGCGCGGAACTGAATATAAAATATTACGATGTGGGCAAAGATGGAGCGTATATTGAAAGTTGAGAATGGAGAATGAGAATGAAAAATTAAGAATAGCATATTATGGATAAAAAAGAATTAGCAAAGAAGGTGGTTGATACCATGTACAACAATGACTATTTCAGTCAGTGGTTGGGTATTGAGCGTTTAGCAATAGAGGCAGGCCATTGCGTATTACGGATGAAAGTGCGTAAAGAAATGCTCAATGGTTTTGCAATTGCCCATGGAGGAATCACATATTCCCTTGCCGACAGCGCGCTTGCTTTCGCATCGAATTCACACGGCAGGAAAGCAGTTTCTGTTGAAACATCTATTTCACATACTGAACAATTGTACGAAGGCGATGTTATTACCGCTACGGCTGAAGAGACCAAATTATCAAACAAAATTGGTATCTATCATATAACCATCATTAATCAAAAGAATGAAAAAGTAGCTTTCTTTAAAGGTACAGTTTACCGCACTTCTCAGGAGTGGTTTCCGGCTTAAATAACCATTACCGTCTTATTTATATCCTGTTAATAATTGTTAAAGTGCAAAAAAGGTTAACATAAATTAACACCCCCTAAATACCTACCCACCTCTATCTAAATACCTTTGGTTGAAATTGCCTGCCATAGGAAAATGACTACCAAACTTTGCCCATATTGTAACAGTGCCCAATCAATACTTATGGGCAATGTCTATTGTTCGCACTCGGGCGACAACATGCACAAACTTGAAAATGGCTCGATGATGATACGCATGAATAAGCTGGAAGAAACGGCCGAGCACGTTTCAAGGCTTACCATACGCCTCACACTGAATGGCGACCAATTCTACAAAGTAGGTAACCACGACCACGTTATAAATGCAAAAAAATACCTGGTAGTGAACCAGGGCCAGCGTTATACAACTTCTTTCGAAGGAACCGATAACCAGGAAATGCTTTTAGTGGCTTTTAAGCCAGATTTCGTTTCAGAGGTTCTCCACTCCATTGTAACTCAGGACGACAAGTTACTGGACGATCCTTTTAAAGCGGCGGAGCAGCCTATAGCATTTTTTGAAAAGGCCTATGAAATGGATGAAGAAATACTGAATTCATTTTTATTGTTGCGAAAGCTGATGGACGAGGATTTAAGCTGGAAAAAGGAATATGACCTGCAAAGTGTTTACTCTTCTTTACTTATAAGGTTACTTGCTGTACATAAAAACCTTAAACCTGAAATTGATAAGATTAACAGTGCCAAGCTTTCTACCCGTACCGAGCTTTATCGCCGGTTAAGCATTGCTAAGGATTATATGGATGCTCACCCTGAAAAACGCATTAGTATTGAAGAAGTGGCAAAGATTTCCTTTCTTTCAACACACCATTTTAAACGGGCCTTTAAAGAATTGTTCGATACTACACCTCACCAATACCATGTAATCAGGAGACTTGAACATTCACGCGTTTTATTACAAAATGAATCGAACAAAGTAGAAGATGTTTGCAGGAAAGTAGGCTTTGAGAATACCAGCTCCTTCATCCGCCTTTTCCGCGAACATTACGGTTACACTCCCCGCACACTTCCTTTAAACAGCCTCTGATAGCTGCACCTCTTCAGCTTCTTTAATCAAGGGAGTTATAGCCTTACGGCATAAGAATTCAAACAAGTTTACCTGCATGTGTCTTTTCTCTTCTTCTGTAGGCATAAGCTTTTTAATATCCTGGTACATAAACCATGCAGTTGTATACGATACTCTTATATCGCGTTGCAATTGCCTTATGGTAAATTTTACTTCAGGATTGCTTACTACTGCAAAGGCATAGAGCCAATCTCTCAGCAATACTTTTGAGCCATGTAAAAATGTACCTGCAGTAACTGAAAAGGTACGATGACATGCACTGCAGTGAAAACGATGGTCAACCTGCCTTTTACTTATTTTATCAGAATCGCAATAGGCGCATTTTATTTTATCTCCCCAACGCAGGCGTTCAAAATAAAGAATGGCGTCAATATTCCCCGGGAACCTGTTTTTAATCTCTGTTGTGCTCATGGTATTGGTTTTATTTATGTTTTCTAAATCCTATCCTTTGTCATTTGAAGCGCGCTTCTTCTCATCCTCTGCCCCACCCTTACTGCGCAGTGATGATTGTGAATTGCCCCCGAAGTGATATGTAAATGCTAATCCTACAGCACGGGTATCTCTTCTCACAAAAATCGCCTGGTTAAAATCTGAAAAGGTTGTAACAGCATTAGTAAGCTCTGTCCAGAATATATCAGAAACATTCAGTTTTAACGAACCTTTGCCATTCATTATCTTCATTTGAATACCTGCGGAAAGCGACCATTGCGATTGCAGGTACAGGTATCCTAAATCAAATCCGGAATTATAGAAGAATATTGCATCGCCTGAGAATTTCTTATTAAATGTGAAACTATTAACCGAGCTTATATCCCACAGGAAACGCATGGTTGATAAGGGAGTATTGGCAAGGTCTGCCGCATAATGATTGTAGTACCCGTCGCCGCTTAGGGTTGTGTTCCACCATTTTGTAATGGGGAATACCGCATATAAATTAACCCCATAATAGTCGAGCGAACTAAGGTTCTCATTTGTCTGTTGCACCATATCAGGCATTCCCGCCAGTGGCTCAATGACAGTGGTAATGGCGTTGGCCGTATGCGTATATGTAAATGTTATAGAATAGTTCTGCTTATACGTTTCTGATAATTGGAAGGAATAAGCGTTCTGCGGCAATAAGTAAGGATTGCCCTGCAGGTAGAATGTCGGGTTAACGTATATCCTGAATGGGTTTAATTGTTCGTATGTGGGCCTGTCTATCCTTCGGGTTATTGATAAACCCAACTGACTGTTCTTTGAAATTGAATCGTTTAATGAAATATTGGGGAATAGCTGGGTAAAATTCCGAGAGAAGGTTTGCCCTGTGGTAACCTGGTCCCCATTTGTAATTGTCTGTTCCGCCCTCAATCCTGCCTGCAGGCTAGCCTTTCCCATATCACGGCCATAACTTATATACCCTGCATTTATGTTTTCAGAATATATGAAATGATTGCTTTGGGTTGTATCCAATGGCGAAGCATCAGTAGGCCCATCATATATGCTTACGGTATTATCTGTTTTCACATAACTGCTTTTCACCCCTGCTTCAAGCGAGCCTTTCTTCCCGAATTGCCCGTCATAATCTGCTTTAAAGGAATATATATTGAGCATCCCCGGTAAACTTCCGTAGAAATACGAAGGGCTTGACATTTCAGTATTATTCAGGCTGTAATAGTTTGTAGTTATATTCTGATAAGCGTTTGTAGAATAATCAGCATAATCCACATTAATCAGTAATTCACGGCCGGCAGAATCGAACTTATGTTTCATATTTAGATTAACAGCATAATTATTGGTAGTACTGGGGCTTATACTCTTTGTAATGTTATATGACTGTGCATTATTTGCGCTATCATATAAATAGCTCGTTGTATTGGTTGTAGGATTGAATTGTGTGGTTGAACCGTCAAGAATAATACCGATTGTGGTTTTATCAGAAGCAAAGAAATCAGCGCCCAACCGGGCCATATTAGTAGTAGATGGGGTTGTAAGAAATTCATATTGCTGTGTACCTCCTGTTAATTCAGAACCATTATAAAAATTGCTCTTAAGTATAATCTGGTCTGAGAAGCCCCTGAATGAATAATTGTAACTACCAAAGAGGTTAAACTTCTTTGTACGGTCATTAAAACCGAAACCATCGTTAGTCTTTCCATATATTCCCTGGCTGTAGCCTGCGTTTACCGTTCCATTCATTCCTATTCGTTTATCCTTCTTAAGGATTATATTTATAATTCCTGCCGTTCCGTTAGCATCGTATTTAGCAGATGGATTAGTAATAAACTCTATCTTTTCAATTGCTTCAGCAGGCATACCCCTAAGCAGGTTAGCTAAGTCGCTGCCCGACATAGGGGTAATCCGTCCATCAATCATTACCATTACATTCTGTTTGCCCTGCATACTTATGTTATCATTCTGGTCGACGCGAATGCCCGGTGACCGTTCAATAACATCGAAAGCGGTTCCCTGGGCTGCAAGCACACTTTCGCTAACATTCACTACTGTTTTGTCGGCAAAGTGCTGTATAGGTGGTGTTTTTCCTACTACTGTAACTGCATTCAATGTTTTCGATTGCAATACAACATCAGGCATTGTAATTGGTAAATGCGCGCTATCAATTTCAAAAGCCTTTGAAAAATAATTTTCAAAACCTGTTTGCGATATATATATCATATACTCTCCCTTTGGCACATTAGTAAACTCAGCAGCACCTGTAGTTTCGGTGATTGTATATTGCACCATAACAGAATCTTTTGCCTTAACCAATTGCACAAATACACCATCCTGGGGCTTTTGTTGCTGGTCAAGTACTTTCACATCAACCTTCCCTGCAATCTGCGAAAAAGCAGCGTTGAAGAGGAAGAGAAAGAATATTGAAAGTAAAGTAAGGCGCATATTTTATTTAGTTTGCGGAGTTATTTTGTCGTATGACGAATAACTCTTTCCATTTGTTACAGCAAAACTATTGCAGGCTGGTGCGTACCCTATGTGCGAAAACGGGCAAGAATTTTTGGCTTAACATTTATTAACAAGATGGCCCTGCTGAATGTTCGTTACTCCTTTCTCAAAAGGTTTTATAAAATGCTTTGTTTTTATACCTTTGGCAACAACAAAACCTTAACTATAGTTTATGAAAAAGGCATATATATTTCCGGGACAAGGCTCACAGTTTAAAGGCATGGGCAAAGATTTGTATGAAAGCTCAGTTGCAGCTAAAGAACTTTTTGAAAAAGGAAATTCCGTGTTAGGCTTCCGTATAACAGACATAATGTTTGAAGGCACTGAAGAAGAACTTAAACAAACCAAAGTCACCCAGCCTGCTATATTCCTTCACTCCGTTGTAATGGCGACTGTAATGGGCGATAAGTTTACCCCCGATATGGTTGCAGGGCATTCATTAGGTGAATTCTCAGCGCTCACTGCGGCTAAGTCAATAAGTTTTGAAGATGGCCTGACATTAGTGTACAAACGAGCTATGGCTATGCAGAAAGCTTGTGAAGCGACTCCCTCAACCATGGCAGCTGTATTGGGGTTAGATGATAATAAAGTGGAGGAAATATGTGCATCTATAAAAGATGATGTAGTAGTGCCGGCTAACTATAACTGTCCCGGCCAACTTGTAATATCGGGCAGTGTTCCGGGAGTAACCAAAGCATGTGAGTTGCTGAAAGCTGCCGGAGCAAAACGCGCACTTATATTACCCGTGGGTGGTGCATTCCATTCCCCTTTAATGGAGCCGGCACGTGTAGAACTTTCTGCCGCCATAGAATCAACCCTATTCAATAAGCCTGTTTGCCCCATTTACCAGAATGTAAATGCGTCGCCCGAAACGGACCCAAGCACTATAAAAAAAAACCTTATTGCCCAGTTAACAGCACCTGTACGTTGGACCCAAACCATACAACGCATGAGCGCTGATGGAGCAACTATGTTTTATGAAGTAGGACCGGGCAAAGTATTACAAGGATTAGTGAAGAAGATAGTTGCCACAGCAGAAGCAATGAGCATTTAATGAAAAGGTTCATTATCATATATGGCGTCATATTTACCCTCGCTATTCCGGCAAGTGCCCAATTCCTGAAAGGTAAAAAAGCGCCGGGACGGACAGAAGCAAGGGAGAAACAAACCCTCGTCAGTGCCATTGGTATTGCAGGCGGTATAACCTATGGCGAGCAAATCTGGAACCCGGAAGGCCCATTGGCACAAGAGCGTTACCGCCTGAGTTTTAACGCTGCGGTATTGGCTGAATTTTTCCACCATCCGCATTATAGGTGGAGAACTGAGCTGGAATACAACCAAATGGGTACCAGGGAGTTATTATACATACCCGCCGGACAGTATACAGTTAACAAAACCAACTATTTCCAGTTCAACAATTACCTTAAAATAATATATAAAGAGACTAAGTTTATACCCTACCTCCTTCTTGGCCCAAGGATAGAATACCTGTTTATGCGAAGTGCCAGAGTGTACCCTGATATTATAGGACAGTTCCATCTGTTCCAGGTTACAGTCTCGGCCGGTGCCGGTATGGAAATAGCCTGGAGAAGCTCATTGAGGCCCTTCATTGAAGGCTTCTACAACCACGACTTGCTGCCTTCCCTTCAAACGGTAGCAAGCCCATCCGAACCCATAACCGATATTAACTATCATGCATGGGAGCTCAGGTTAGGGCTAAAGTACTTCTTCGGGGGTAGATCCGATTCCTGCCCCCCGGTTATAAATCCTGCCGGGAACTAACCTAAGGTTTTATACCCGCCAATTGGCGAATTATATTATCTTTAGGTTTCCAATTTTATCTTACACTTTATAAAATGAAACGCCTATCTCTCGCTCTACTTTCAGCAGCGTGCTGCATTATTCTATTTTCTAATTGCAACCGCAATGGGAAATTGCATGTAACAGAAACTAACTTCCCTTCAGGCGAAGTACAGACTCAGCAATCGCTGGTATTTACATTATCATCTGACCTGGTGGCGGATTCATTATTATATAAAGCAGACAGCACCCGCTATTTAGATATTCGTCCTGCTGTAGCAGGAATATTTGAGTGGAGTGGAAAAAATCAGTTGACATTCTCTCCCTTTCAATCTTTTGAACCCAGCACAGAATATAAAGTAGTGCTGACAAAGAAACTACTTATCCATTCTAAAAGTAATATAGCCATTGATGAAACTCCCATCACTTTTCATACCCCTTATCTTAAACTCGACAACGTTGAAACCTTCTGGACGCTTAAGAATGGTAATGCCGCCATGGGTGTGTATGTGGGCGTGAATCTCGATTTCAATTATGCCGTATCACCTTCCGCTATTCTTCAGAAACTAAAACTTACACAGGATAAAACAACCGTACAAGCTGAACTTGTATCGGCTGATGATGGCAAACAAGTGAAATTATTATTTAAACCTGCTGATGGTGAAAGCTACCCTTGCCCTTTAATTGTGCATGTAGACAAGGGAGTGCATTGCGTAGGAAGCAATAAAGAAACTGAAAAGGAAATCGATTATACTTCACAAATCCCGCCTAAGGACCAGTTCCAGGTAGAAAGCGCACTGCCCGTTTTTGAAAATGGCCAGTCGTATGTAAATGTTACAACTACCCAGCCGGTAATAAGTGAGAATATTGAACAGTTTGTTACTATAAAGCCCGAAGTGAAATACAAAATAACGACTACCGCTAACGGCTTCACCATTACGGGTGATTTCTCTAATAAGGTAGATTATAACCTGACCATTTCAGGCAAGCTGAAAAACATTTTCGGCATTGAACTGAAAGATGATTATAATACCGCTATTCATTTCGGAACCCCTCCGCCTTATATTGCTTTCTCCGATAAAAACAGTATTTACCTGTCATCGCAAGGTGGAAAAAACATTGGCGTGCAACTTATAAGTGTGCCTAAAGTAAAACTTACCGTTTTCAAAGTTTATGAGAATAACATTCTGCACTACCTGCGCAGGGGCCAGCAATATCAATATTATGGCAACGATGGCGAAGGAGGCGGAGAAGGGGACGATGAAGACGGTGGCTATCATTATTCATACGACTTTTCTCCCGATTCAACCTTCGGTGATGTAATTACCCGCAGGACTTTGAACTCGTCGAGCCTGCCAATGATGGGCATGACCTCTTTATTGAACATCACTCCCAGCGATATTCAATACGATAATAGCCGTAAAGGCATTTACCTTATACAAGTTCAGGATGAGAAGAAGCCGTGGATACGTGACAGCAAGTTGCTAGTAGTATCAGACATTGGTATGATTGTGAAGAAAGGTGAAAAGAATATTAATGTGTTTTGTCATTCATTATTGAACGCCACAAAAATGTCGGGTGTTAAAATAACTTTTGTTAGCGATAATAACCAGGAGATTTATACCGCCAGTACTGACGGAGATGGCGTAGCTACATTTAGTTACGACAGGTCGAAATACCCGGGCAAAGATGTAGCCGCTATTATTGCAACCAATGGCAACGACTTCTCATTCATGAACCTTGCCGACAACATTGTAAACATGTCGCCATTTGATGTGGGCGGCAAAACTACTTCCAATGTACCTTACGACGCATTTATTTATAGCAACCGTGACCTCTATCGTCCCGGCGATACAATCAACATCAATGCCATTGTCCGCACGTTCGACTGGCATACATTGAAAGATGTACCGGTGAAATTCAAAATCACCATGCCGAATGGTAAGCAGTTGCAGGAAATAAAAGGCAAACTTGATGATGAGGGCTCTTGCGCTATTTCGTTCACTACCCCAACAGCTGCTATGACTGGAGCTTACAGTCTTACTATGTATTCCGGTAACGATGTAATGTTGAAATCGTACCAGTTTATGGTGGAAGAATTTATGCCGCAACGCATAAAAGTAAATGTGCAGAGCGACGCTATCCAATATGATATTGGCAGCACCGTGAAAATATTTGTACAGGCCAATGAGCTCTTCGGCCCACCTGCTGCAAATAAAAATTACCAGTCCACGCTTAACCTTGACTTTACCCCCTTCTATTCGAAGAATTTCTCCGACTATAACTTCTACATACAGCGTCCGCAGAATGTATCATTCCAGCAACAAAGCGCTGATGGCAAAACCGATGACAAGGGTATGGCAACAATAGAATATACCCTACCTGACCAGCCTAACGTAGGTTTACTTACGGGTAAAGCCATTATCACAGTGTTCGACGAAACAGGTCGCCCGGTGAACCGTGAACAGGAATTTAAAGTTTATACCCAAAAGACATTCTATGGTATTAAGAATTTCGATTCATGGGTAGGAACCAATAAACCATTAGACTTTGGCTTTGCCGCTACCGATAAGAACGGTAACCCTTCTTCTCAGGCACATGCCTACGTGCAGGTAATAAGGCATACATGGGAAACCGTTTTGACTAACAACTATAATACCTTCCGCTACCAATCGCAGGAAGTTGACCGTACTGTATTTTATAAAGATGTTTCGTTTGCAGGCGGTAGAGCATCGGCCGAATATATACCACAAGAATCCGGAGAATACGAAGTACGCATATCCCCATTCTCGGGCAGCACAAGCTATGTAACCGAATTCTTCTACGCTTATGGTTCAGGCAATACACAATACAATTCATTCCAGGTGCAGAAAGAGGGTAATATTAAAATTGTATCAAAGAAAGATTCTTACAAGCCAGGAGAAGATGCGAACCTGGTATTTACCTGCCCGTTTGATGGTGATATGGTAGTTACCGTAGAACAAAATGAAGTGATGGAAAAATATTTTGTTCACACTACCGACCATGCAGCAAGCCTCGATATTCCTATTAAGAAAGAATACCTGCCCGGCATTTATGTAACCGCATCGCTTATTCGTCCGCTGAGCGATAACTCGTTACCGCTGACAATAGCGCGTGGCTTTGTCCCTATTAAAGTGGAAGAGCCTGCCAACAAATTGAATGTACAGATAACTGCGGTTGATAATACACCTTCGCGAAGAAAACAAACCATATCGGTTAAAACAGAACCGGGTGCAGAGGTTACCATTGCTGCGGTTGATGAGGGCACATTGCAGATTACCAATTTCCAGACACCTGACCCGTATGATTACTTCTACAGCAAACGAGCGCTTGAAGTAGGCACTTATGACATTTATCCGCGTGTATTGCCCGAGCTTTTTGCAGCATCGAGCATGGCGGGTGACGAAGGATTGGAAGGGCGTTTAAACCCTACCGGTGGCAAACGTGTCCGCATATTATCATACTGGAGCGGAACAATGAAAGCCAATGGCAGCGGTGAATGTTCTTACACTATTGATATACCTGAGTTCTCAGGCTCGTTGCGCATTATGGCTGTGGCCTACAAAGGAAGCGCCTTTGGCAGCAGGGACAAAATGATGGTTGTGGCCGACCCTGTGGTTATATCATCATCATTACCAAGGTTCCTGAGCCCTAACGACCAGAATACACTTAGCGTAAGCTTGAATAATACCACTAACAAGACTATGAATGCTACCGCTTCGGTGGTGGTTACAGGCCCCTTACAAGTTTCCGGCCCGGCCAGCCAGGATATACAAATTCCGGCCCATGCTGAAAAAGATATCACCTTCCAGTTAAATGCTACAGGTATTAATGTTGGCGGGGTTGATATTACGGTGAAAGCAAATCACGAGTCATATACCGACCATGAGGAGATACCTGTTCGTCCTCCTATGCCAATGACAAAAACAACTGAAAGTGGTGTGGCAAATGGTGGAGAAACGAAAGAGATAAACCTGACCAACAACTATGCAGCCAGCGACCCCACCAAAGGATATATAATGATAAGCAAGTCACCTTTGGCACAGTTCAGTAAGAACCTCGGCAACCTGCTTAACTACCCTTACGGATGTATGGAGCAAACCGTTTCTACTGCTTTCCCTGTGCTTTATTACTCTGCCTTGGTGAAGGCACTTGGACAAAAAGAAACTAACCAGCACTATAACCCGAGCTTTATTATCAATGAAGCCATTAA
>Ga0206836_10011_pt1 | contig 53284 bp, 44 predicted proteins | sample Alteio_BWOrgCont_28_FD_152871 | JGI IMG/M metagenome (GOLD analysis project Ga0206836, IMG submission 152871) | Enriched cells from forest soil in Barre Woods Harvard Forest LTER site, Petersham, Massachusetts, United States -... | ecosystem: Environmental > Terrestrial > Soil > Temperate forest >...
CACCACGCGGCCTACGTCCTGTGCGCGTTCGCGAGAGCAGACCAGAAGCGCGTCGGACGTTTCCACGACGACCAAGTCCGAGACTCCCACGGCGGCGACGAATTTTGAGGGGCTCCAGATGAAGTTTCCCGCCGCGTCGAGGGCAAGGAAACGGCCGCTGGATACGTTTGCGCCCGGACGCTTGGCCAGGAGCTCATAGAGAGCGGCCCAAGAGCCGATGTCGCTCCAGCCGACCGAAGCCGGAATGACAAAGACGCGGCTGTGCTTGGAATCGCGCGAGGCTGGTTCGAGGATGGCGTAGTCGACAGAGATATTTTCGAGGCGCACGTATTCGCGCTGCAGAACGGCGGAGTATTTCGAGGTTCCGACGCTTTCGGCGAGACGCATCATGGCGGCGTGCGTTTTGGGGAGATGACGCCGAAGAGTTTCGACGAATGTGGAGAGCCGCCAGAAGAACATGCCGGCGTTCCAGAGATAGCGGCCGGAAGCGACATATTTGCGGGCCAGCTCGAGGGAAGGCTTTTCCGCAAAGCGGCGAACGGGATAGGCGTCATCCTTGGAGGATGCGGAAGACTGCCCGCGGTTGCGCGCAGCTCGTTCAATGTAGCCGTAGCCGGTCTCCGGGCGCGTCGGCGGGATTCCCAAGACGACGAGGGCATCGGGCTGATCGGCGATTCGCAAGGCCGCGCGGACGATTTGCCGATAGCGCGCAGGCTTGACGATGAAGTGGTCCGCGGGCAGGACAGCCATGAGCGCATCGCCACTGGACTCTTCCCGCAGCAGATGCGCGGCGGCAAGAGCAATGGCCGCTGCCGTATTACGGCCGACGGGCTCGATCAAGGAGTGTTGCGAGGGAACCTGCCACAACTGGCGGCGCACTGCATCGGCTTGCTCGTGGTTGGTCACGGCCCAAATGCGGGAAGTGGAAAAGAGCGGGGAAAGGCGCTCAAACGTCTGCTCGAGCATCGTTTTTTGTCCGACGATGTTCAGCAACTGCTTGGGCGAACGGGTGCGGCTGCGCGGCCAGAAACGGGTGCCGCGTCCGCCCGCGAGAATGATGGCATGCGCCGCTGGCGTCGAAGACTTCATTGGCGGAGAACAGCCGAGCGCTGCGATTCGCCGACTCCATTTTCGGCGAGTTCGCGCGAGAGTTGCTGCAGATCGGGTACGTAGGTACGCAGGAGCTTGGTGGAAGATTGGGCCATAAGCTGGTAACCGCCGAGAGCGGCCGGTAGCAGCCAGGCTTCGCCGCGACCATAAGGCATGGATTCCGAGCCCCAGCGGATTCGGCCTAGCCCATCCAGCAGAACCAACAACTCGAAGCGGTCTGGAGAGGTGGTTGCATCAACGGTACCGGAAAAGTCCCAAATTTCCGTGGCGAAATAGGGACACGCCGCCAAATAGGTTTTCCGCAACGGACCCTGCTGAATCTGTACTCCCCGCGTTTTTCCGCATCGTTGCGTTCCGAACTCCAGCACATCCATAGCTTGATCGATGTGAAGGGGGCGGAGTGAACCGTCCGCCTGCGGCCGCTGGTAATCGAAGACCCGATAGGTGATATCGGAATGCTGCTGCACTTCGCATAAGAGCATTCCGGGACCGATGGTGTGCGCGCTTCCCGCGGGAACGAAAAAAGCGTCTCCCTCCTGAACAGCGAGCCTGCATAGGCAGCGTTCGACGTCCGCTTCGGCCAGGGCTTGGCGAAAGGTATGGCGTGTAATGCCCGGCTCCAAGCCGAGGAGAAGTTCCGCGGAGGGTTGTGCAGCGACCGCGTACCACATTTCTGTTTTCCCTACGCCGCCTACCGCAGCTTCATGCTCGCGAGCGTATTCGTCGCTGGGATGGACCTGCACAGACAGCTTTTCGGCGGGGAAGATGAATTTTACAAGGAGAGGAATGCGAGGCCGGGCTTCGATGCGGCGCCCAATCCAGTCGGCGGAAAGCGAAGTCCAAGCCTCGCCTAGGGCGCGTCCCGTTAGCTGGCCGGAGGCGAAGGCGCATTGGTCCCCGGTGAGCCAAACCTCCCCGATCGGGTCACCAGCGGCCGGGATACTGTCAAAGAAGGGAGCCAAGCTCCGCGAACCCCAAATGCGGGGCACAAAGACGGGCGTCAGGCGCGAAGGCGATACGCTCACGGAGCAACTGCGGCGGAAGCGAAGAAGCGCTCGAGCCTGCGCAATCCTTCCTCGATGCGATCGATGGACGTCGCATAGGAGAGCCGCAGGTAGCCGGGAGCGCCAAAGGCGTCTCCGGGCACAACCGCGACGTGTTCGCGTTCGAGCAAATGGCGCGCGAGCGCCGTGGAATCGCCGGAGCCATTGACCAGATGCGCGGAGACATCGGGAAAAGCGTAAAAGGCGCCGGAAGGTTCGGGACAGGAGACGCCGGGAATGGCACTCAAGCCAGCCAGGATGCGGGCACGGCGCCGAGCGTACTCAGCCAGCATGACGGGCACGGAATCCATGGGTCCAGTCAGGGCGGCCAGAGCCGCGTATTGCGAGATGGAGGTAGGATTCGAGGTGGACTGGCTTTGTACCTTGAGCATGGCGTCGATAATCGATTTCGGCGCGAGGGCATAGCCGAGACGCCAACCCGTCATGGCAAAGGTCTTGGAGAGCGAGCCGACGACGATCAGATGGGGCTTGGAACCCTTTATGCTGGCGAGGGAATAAGGACTCGCCGAGCCATAAGTGAAGTGCGAATAGCACTCGTCGGTGAGCAGCCAGATACCGTGGCGGCGGCAGACTTCGTAGATTCTTTCAAACTCGGCCGGAGGAATAACCGCGCCGGTGGGATTATTCGGTGAATTGATGATGGCCAAACGCGTACGAGGGGTAATGGCTTCTTCCAACTGATCGGCGCGCAAGCTGAAGGCACTGGCGGCGTCCGTGGAAACGAAAACGGGCTCGCCGCCCGCGATCTTGACGATGTCCGGGAAGCTCACCCAATAGGGCGCCGGAATGAGGACTTCGTCGCCCTCCTGAATCAGGGACATGACGGCGTTGTAAATGGCATGTTTGCCGCCGACGCAGATGATGCTCTCGCTCGGTTCATAAGAGCTGCCGAGTTGCTGGGCATGCCAGCGGCACACTGCCTCCCGCAGCGGTGTTATACCCGCCGTGGCGGTGTATTTGGTGCGGTTGCGCTCGATTGCCTCGATGGCCGCCTCTTTGATGTGAGCGGGGGTGGGAAAATCGGGCTCGCCCGGCCCGAAGTCGACAACATCCAGCCCACGGGCGCGCAGCCTTTCGGCCTCCACGAGAACCGCCATGGTTGGCGAAACAGCGATACGGTTTATGCGATCGGCAAGTCGTTCGGTCATTTAACTCCCCTGAGAGGCTACTAGATTACCTTGGCCCGCAAGCGGCGTTCAACGGCGATGGGAACGAGGCCACTGACGGAGCCACCGAGCCGCGCGATTTCGCGAACCAGGCGCGAACTCAGAAAGCTGTATTCCACGGCGGGCAACATGAAGACAGTCTCAAGAGCGGGCTCAAGCTTTCGGTTTATCATAGCCATCTGCAACTCGTATTCGTAATCCGACACGGCGCGAATCCCGCGAAGGAGCACGTGAGCCTTGCGCCCCCTGGCATAGTCGACCAGAAGCCCATGAAAGCAATCGATATCCACATTGGCAAAAGGAGCGGTAACCTCGCGTAGCATTTCGGTGCGTTCGGCGAGGCTGAAGAGCGGCTCCTTTTCGGTATTCCGAAGAATAGCCACGGTCAGACGGCCGAAAATCTTAGCGCCCCGTTCGATCAGATCGAGGTGTCCGTTGGTCACCGGATCAAATGAGCCGGGATATATGGCCAGAACAGGTTCCATTTCGGAATGGGTTATTTTATCGCAGAGTCATGCCGACAGACAAAAAATCGCCGGGGGTGGCAGGGGGCATTAGCGGCTGCCGAGGCTATTTTCCGTATTTTCGGTGTATCGAAAGGCGAGTAGAGGTTCTCCAAGACTTGGGAACTCTAGATTTTGGACCCTACGACCTCAGCCTAAGTTATTGGCAGAATTGGGGATTCGCCAGAGTGGCTGTGCCGAGCCTTTAGCGATAGAATGAGAGGGATAGAGTGACGCAAATGGGCGTAAACCTGCCGATCTACATGGATAACCATGCGACCACGCCGGTGGATCCGCGCGTATTAAGCGCGATGCTGCCGTATTTCGGCGAGAAATTCGGAAACGCGGCCAGCCGTAATCACTCCTTCGGGTGGGCCGCGGAAGAGGCGGTGGAGAACGCCCGCGGGCAGATTGCGAAGCTGATTCAGGCGGCTCCCAAGGAGATCATTTTCACAAGCGGCGCAACCGAGTCCAACAACCTCGCCATCAAGGGTTTGGCGGAACTCTATCGTGAGAAGGGCAACCACATCATTACGCAGGTCACGGAGCACAGAGCGGTGCTGGACACCTGCAAGCGCCTCGAAAAGTATGGTTATGCGGTGACGTATTTGCCGGTGGGCAAAGACGGCCGCGTCGATCTCGACGATTTGCGGCGCGCGATCACGCCCAAGACGATCCTGATCACGATCATGTACGCGAATAACGAAATCGGCGTAGTTCAACCGATCGAGGAGATCGGGAAGATCGCCAAGGAAAAGGGCGTCTTCTTCCATAGCGATGCGGTGCAGGCGGTGGGGAAGATTCCGGTGGACGTTAACAAGGACAATATCGATCTCTTGTCGATGACGGCCCACAAAATCTACGGGCCGAAAGGTTGCGGCATACTGTACGTGCGACGGCGTAATCCTCGCGTGCAATTGGCCCCGCAGATCGATGGCGGCGGACACGAGCGCGGGATGCGCTCGGGAACGCTGAACGTTCCGGGCATCGTTGGTTTTGGAAAGGCCGCGGAGCTCTGTCAGAACGAAATGGCGGAGGAGGGCAAGCGGCTAGGCGGCTTGCGCGATCAGCTGAAGGAAGCGATCTTCAAGGGTTTGGAAGAAGTGTACGTTAACGGATCGATGGTCCATAGGCTGCCGCAGAATTTGAATCTTAGTTTCCCGTATGTGGACGGCGAGTCATTGCTGATGGGCATGAACGACGTGGCCGTCTCGAGCGGTTCTGCCTGCACCTCGGCCAAGATGGAACCGAGCTACGTCTTAAAGGCGCTGGGCGTGAAAGAAGACCTGGCCCACAGCTCGATTCGTTTTGGGCTTGGCCGCTTCAATACCAAGGAGGAGGTCGATTACGTGGGCGAGCGCGTCATCGAAGTAGTTAGCCGCCTTCGTGAGATCTCTCCACTTTACGAAATGGCCAAGGAAGGCGCGCATTTGAGCAAAGCGCATTCCAAACCGGTGTAAGCTTAGGTTGTACCGTTGTCAGGGGATTACATCAGAGGTTCCACCACAAATGATTCACGTTACAGAAAAAGCAGCAAAAAAGATTCGAGAGCTTCTTTCCAAGGAGGGAGTGCCTGCCGGGGGCCTGCGCCTGGGCGTGCAGGGCGGCGGCTGCTCCGGGCTTACTTATGCCATGCGGCTGGAAGCCAAGGCGCGCGAACGGGACAACGTGATCGAGGAGAATGGTGCGCGCGTATTCGTGGATCCGAAAAGCTTTGTCTATCTCGAGGACGTGACACTGGACTTTGAAGAGACATTGATGCGCCAGGGGTTCGTGTTCCAAAATCCTAAGGCCACCCACAGTTGCGGCTGCGGCACCTCATTCACGGTCTAAAAGACTCCATCGCTCGCGACGCCGATCGTTTCAGTTTTCTGGGCCAATTTTCTGGGATTGCCCGCGAAACAAGTTGTTGCCATCAATAAATTTCTTGGCTCAGCAGTGAGGACGCCGCCGCATTCTGGCGCCAACTTCCCAGACATGGATTTTGCGCAGTGCGAGCGTCTGTGTTGCAAAGCGAACGATTTGGCTCTGGATCAGACTTGGCTCTGATTATTTGATGAAAGAATATGGGGAAGGAATATGGCACGGGCGATTGGAATTGATTTAGGAGCAAGCTTCAGCAGAGTGGGCTACGTGGATAAAGCCGCAGGCCAGCCGAAGTGTATCGCGGGTCCATACGGCGACATTTTTTGCCCTTCCGTGGTGAGCGTGGACGGTGACGGCAGCGTCCTGGTAGGCGCTCCGGCTGCTCGACGATTGTTCAGCCAACCGGATCGCACGACGCGCTCGGCGAAGCACGCCATGGGGCTGGGCCATGGCGACATTCACGAAGAGCTGAGAGCGGCGTTGCGCGTTAATTCGGAAATGGGAGACGAAACGTGCATTCGGCTGGGCGACAGCCTTTATACGCTGCCGGAACTAACGGCATTATTGATTCGAGAGCTAAAGACTTGGGCGGAAGTGTTTTTTGGCGAGGCGGTGACCCAAGCGGTGATCGCCGCGCCGGCTGGTTTCAACGACGCGCAGCGCGGAGCCATGCACGAAGCGGGAAGGCTGGCAGGGTTCGAGCGATTGCGATTGATGCCGGAGCCGGCGGCTGCAGCACTGGCCTATGGCTTGCACGAGCAGCAACGAAAGCATGTAGCCGTGTTTGATCTAGGCGGCAGCAGATTCGAGATTTCCATTTTACGGCTTGCCGATGGGGGCGACGGCGACCGCTATCGCGTGATTTCGACCCAAGGAGACGCGCGCCTGGGAGGCAACGAGCTGGATGATGTTTTGCTTGGCGTCGCGCGCGAAGAGATCCGTATTCGCCATGGGCTGGAGCTCGGCATTGACTCGCAGGGCGCTCACGCGCTGCGCCGGGCGCTCGTGGAGGCAAAACATGAGCTTTCCGTGGCGGACCGCACTCGGGTTGAGGTTCCCCTGCCCGACCGCAGCCTTTACGTCAGGGAGATCAGCCGGGCCGAATTCGAGGGCCTGGAGCAGCCGATTCTCGACCGCGCGATGAACCCGGCCAGAAAGGCGCTCGCGGATGCAGGGCTTAATCCGGGAGAGATCGACGAAGTTGTGCTGGCGGGCGGGTCGACTCACATCCCGCTGGTGCGGCGCATGGTGGAGCAGCTTATGGGACGGCGTCCACATACTGAAGTCGACGCGGATGAAGCGATCGCCCTGGGCGCGGCGGTACAGGCGGATTTGCTCGAGGCCACTGGCTTGGCGTTCCAAGCCGAAAGCGTTGCGGCACGACAGCATTAGAGATTTCTCCCGCAATTCGTGCAAACAGCTCCCGGCTGTCCGATGGATTGGGCACGGCGGGCACTATGCTAAGATTTGCAATGTGGTTCGTTGATGGCTCGCGTGGCCCCGTGGTGCAACGGTTAGCACATCGGCCCTTCAAGCCGGTAATACGGGTTCGATTCCCGTCGGGGCTACCAACTGCATTTTAGAGATCGAGTTGCGAGAGAAGGGCCTGTAGGTTCGATTCGTCGACGATGAGATCGGGCCGCGTGGCTTCGATCTCTTGCAGTTGGTCAAGGGCCTGAAACAGGCGTAGTTTGGCGACAGCGTACTCCTCGGTGCCCGAAAGCGGGCGGCCCGCCGCTCGGCCCCACTTCTCGACGGCCGACTGCTTCACAAAAATCTTCAGCGGAAAAACCTGTTTGCGGTCAACCGAGACCATGTAGACGTACTCGGTCCCCGCGGAGAAGCCACGACGCGCCTTTTGTACTTCATAGAAATAATACTGATAGACGTAACCGGTTTCCGCCGAATAAGTTTTCACGCGGCGAACGGCTTCAGGACGGCTCATGAAGCGATTATTCCGGGAGGCCATTCGTATGTCAATTCTAGGAGGGACTTGGCGGTGGGTCCGCTTGAATTTTGCCGTCTTGTGTCACGATCAAGAAAATTCAAACTGCCCCACTACCGGGATTTGAAAGGCCGGCAAGCTCGAAAGCGGGCCCTCACTGGAGCGTATAGGGGCTGATTTCGGAGGCCAACTGCTGAGTTGTTTCCGTAGGCTCGTGGGCTGCGATCCACAAAAAGGCGGCGAGGAAGGCCGCTCCGATCAGGAAGGCGATGATCGCAATCTTGGCGATTGGCGGAGCGGCTCTGCCAGCGGGCGCTGCGCCCCCTTGACCCTGGGGAGCATCGGGAGCATCCGCCAGCGCGATGCGCACCGCAGAGCCCTCGGGGACATCGACGGATTTGGCATCGTGCGCAGTGCTGATGGTCAGCTTTCCCTTAATCGCGGCCAGGGTAATGGCATCGGAGCTTTCGAGGTGGATCAGGCCGACGGCGACAGGATCAGCGGGACGTATGGTGGCATCGCCCCATATCGTTTCAATGGCTCCCGCCGGCGCGCCCATGAAGGAAACGGCGCCACGCTGAAGCGTGAAGTCCACTCCCGCCGAATGGCGCGCCAGCAGCACGGTGCTGTCTGCCAAAACCTCGATCCGGCCACCGCCGGAAAGCGCGATCTGAGCGCGACCGGACTGGCCCACCGCGACCGATTCTCCGCTGAAAACAGTGGAGCCGGGAAGGAGCGGGGCATCGCGCGTGGTCGCGGATTGGCTGGCAATGATGGTGCCAGCCACCTGAGACTGGGTCCAAGCAGGCGAGGCCATGAAGGCGATCAGGAAAGCGGCTATTAACTGCCTAAGAATCTTTGAGATCGCCAAATTCTAGTCCTAAACAATAGAGAAAGGCTGGCGCAGCCATGCTAACAAAGCAGGCAGGCGTGTCAAGATTACAATCGGCTTCAAACGATAGTTGGATACCACCAGCAGCGAAATGGGTTAGCCGGTTCGATTGAATATAGCCGCCAGAGCGGGCTGCAATTCCGGGTATAGGAACCGAAATCCTAGCCTCTGAAGCTTCTCGGGATACACCCTTTGGCTGACGAGCAGAAGCGAATCCGCCATTTCGCCTAGCGCCATTCTCAACGCGAAACCAGGCGCAGGAAGAATTGCGGGCCTGTGCAGGACGCGCCCGAGAGTCGCAGTAAACTCCGCATTTTGCACGGGAGCGGGCGCAACGGCATTGGCCACTCCGCTGAGAAGATTCGCTTCCAACGAGAAGCGAATGATTCCGACGATATCTTCCAAGGCGATCCAGGACATCCACTGGCGGCCGGAACCGATTTTTCCTCCCAACCCCAAACGAAACGGGAGCGCGATACGGGGAAGGGCTCCTCCGCGTCTGGCGAGAACGATCCCAAATCGCAGAACGACGACCCGCGCCCCGAATTCCGACGCGCGCGACGACTCGGCTTCCCAATCGGCCGTGAGTTGAGCGAGAAAATCGCTCCCTGCCGGGCCAGACTCGGTCAGTTCCTCGTCGCCGCGATTTCCGTAGAAGCCGATCGCCGATGCAGCGATGAAGATTCGCGGAGGCTGGCGAAACTGGCGTAATGAAGCGATCAGGGAGCGCGTGGCGGCGACGCGGCTTTCGCGCAACTCGCGCTTCCATGCCTGAGTCCAGCGATGACCGGCAATGGATGCGCCGGCCAAGTGAATCAGGGCGTCGGCGCCCTCGGCCCGGGAGTCCAGCACGCCGGTTCCGGGGTTCCATACCACATGTTTCAGTTCGGCAGGGGATGTAGGCTGTTCCCTAGGGAGTACCGTTCCAGGGCGAATGAGGCGAATTATCTCGTGGCCTTGGTGGGCGAAGAGGTCGGCGACGGCGGATCCGACCAGACCGGTGGAACCGGAAACGAGTATCCTCACCGAACTGCTCCGACTTCTACGAGCCGGCCGGTCCAGGAGTTCGGCAACCCATTCATTGTGTTGTTAATACAAAAAAAGGTATGGCGAGACGACGTGCTACGTCAAGCAATTCCTTCTGGTAAATAGCGGGAGTGGGCGACACACCTCACCGGTGATTGGATCTTGCATGGCGGACATGAAAATGGGTTCGTAGCGAGCCCAGAAACGATAGAATGCGTTCATGCTGGTGCGTGTTCTCTTTTTCGGACAACTCAAAGAGATCGTAGGCCGCAGCGAGGATCGTGTGGAACTAGCCGAGGGCGCGCGGCTCGAAGACCTGTTCGAGAGTTATGGCCAGCGCTATCCCCGGCTCGCGAGTTTTCGCCGTTCCGTGGTGGCGTCCGTGAATCAGTCGTTTGCCGATTGGGCTTCGACTCTGGCTGCCGGAGACGAAGTGGCGTTCCTGCCTCCGGTGAGCGGCGGAGCGGGCGCACCCGCAGTGGCACGGTGCGAAACGATCATTGAACTGATACGAGACCCGATCCGAACGGCGGAGATCACGGCCAGGTTGAAGGCTCCCGAGGATGGCGCCGTCGTCATATTCGAGGGGATTGTGCGCAACGAGTCCGGCGGCCGACGCACTTTGTACCTTGAATACGAGGCCTATGAGGTGATGGCACTGCGGCAAATGGGCGCTATCGCGGCGGAAATGCGCTCCCAATTTGGCGTTGACGGTGTGGCGATGGTTCACCGCCTGGGACGGCTCGAAATCGGGGAAGCAAGCGTCATGATCGGGGTGACTTCGGCGCATCGCCGGGCGGCATTTGAGGCCTGCCGGTACGGCATCGATACGCTAAAGCAAACGGTTCCCATCTGGAAGAAAGAGTACTTCGAGGATGGCGCCGTCTGGGCGCAAGGCGAGATTCCACCACTGCCATCCATTTCGGGCCAAACGGAATCTATCAAGTGAGGCGGCCGTGCGGGCGCAGCCTCTTACGCATCTTGCGCTTCCCACTCATAGCTTCGGCGGGTCTGATCCTCTTTTGCTTATCAGCCGGGACCTTTCCACACTCTGTCAGCAAAGCGCACGCGCAGGATCGCGGGGCCGACCAGCGGGGATCCATCCGCGTGGACGTGAACTTGGTCAACGTGATCGCCAGCGTGCTGGACGAGAATAATCGGCCGGTTCCGGATTTGCAAAAAGACCAGTTTGAAATCTACGAGGAAGGCAAGCCGCAGAAGATCGAGCTTTTCGAGACGGAAACCAAACAGCCCCTGGGCCTAGCGCTGATGATCGACTCCAGCTTGAGCGAAATCAGAGAGCTACAGTTCGAAACGGAGGCCGCGGCTCGTTTTATCGGCTCCGTGGTGCGGGCGAACGATCGCGTGGGCGTCTTTGAATTCGCGGACGCGGTAACGCAACTGGGGAGCTTTTCGGATAACGTGCCGCAGTTGCAAACAGCTGTGCGGCGTGTCACGCCGGGAGACGGCACGGCGCTCTATGACGCCGTATACCTTGGATCGGATGCGCTGGGCAAAGGGCCGGCCGATCGCCGCAACGTCTTGATCCTGATTACGGACGCCGGCGAAACGACCAGCCGCGCCGATTTTGAAACTGCGCGGCGGGCCGCGGTACGCGCCCAGGCGCTGCTCTATACAATTGTCATTCGACCGGGAAGAAGCGAAAACGGACGAAATACCGCGGGTGAACATGCGCTGGAGACGATTGCCGACAACACCGGCGGCGCCATGTATTATCCGGATCAACTCTCGCAACTCGATGAGATATTCAATCGCATCAACCGCGAACTGCGGACGCAATACCGCCTGGGCTATTATCCGCAGCCCAGGCCACCGCAGGGAACCTACCGTTCGATCGAGGTCCGGCTCAAAGGAGACTACAAGGTACGCTACCGGAAGACTTACTATACTGGTGGGGTTGCAAACTGAAGCCGTTGTCCCGTTGACGAATGGGCAATCAATTCCTGGAAGTGGCTATTGAAACGGCGGTGGAAGCCGGCGGGATTTTGCTTTCCGAATTCGATAAGCCAGTAAAAATCAGCTACAAGGGCGAAGTAGACCTGGTGACGCAAGCGGACCGGCGCTCCGAGGAAGCCATTGTGGGGCGCCTGCGAAACTATTTCCCCGCCCACACAATCGTCGCGGAGGAGGGCGGCGGGCAGGAGGCGGATGCACGCTATCGCTGGATTGTCGACCCGCTGGATGGCACCACCAACTTCGCCCATGGCTACCCCTGTTTCGCTGTTTCCATCGGATTCGAGAAAGACGGCGAACTTTTGGCGGGAGTGATCTACCAGCCGGTCTCGAAAGAGCTGTTCACGACGGCGAGGGGAGAGGGCGCATACCTGAACGAAAAACGCATCGAGGTTTCCAAAATCGATCACCTTTCAACCAGCTTGCTGGCGACAGGTTTCCCGAGCGTCAAACGCAGCCGGAACCCGAACATACATTACTACCGGGATTTCACTCTAAGCTCGCACGGTGTAAGGCGCGACGGTTCGGCGGCGCTTGACCTTGCCGCGGTAGCCTGCGGCCGATTTGACGGGTTTTGGGAATTTGGCCTGCATTCCTGGGATACGGCAGCCGGTGCGCTTCTGGTGCGCGAAGCAGGGGGAGTGGTGACCGATTTTTCAGGTAAGCCTTATCGTCCGGGAGATTACGAAACGGTGGCCTCCAATGGGCGAATCCATGACGAGATGCGCCGACTCGCCGCGAATATTGAGCAACGCATAGAAACGGAGACCGCTCAAGGGAAGAAGCAGACCACTCCGGGAGGGCAATAACTTTCGCGCCTCGCCTGTACCGCGGCTCGATTGACTGGCCTGTTTCCAGGGTGCTAGGCTCGGGTCTCGTTCCGGCGTCTGTTCCAACCGGCGTGTTCGCGGCCTTGCAAAACTGCCCGGCAATGCCATTATGAAGTGATGGGAACCTTGCTTACATCGTCTCTTCCAGCCAGCCGGTGGACGGCCTTACGTGACCGTTATCTGGAGGACCCGAGGCTCAGGAACCGCCTAACCTACCCTGAATCTGCACGCGCCCATGAGCTGGCACATCGGTTTCGCGGCGGCCTGGGGATCACCACGCAACGCATCTGGCTGAGTGAACTGCCGGAAGAATTTCGCGGTTTTCGTATTCTTCAACTGAGCGATATTCATCACAGCTTGTTTGTGCCGCTGAGCCAAGTAGAGGCGGTGGTTGAACTTTCAAACAAGCTCAAACCCGACCTCATAGCGCTTACCGGGGATTTCGTCACCTACTCGAAAGCTTCCATAGAACCGGTCGCAGAAATCTTGGGTGGCCTTCGGGCGCGGGCAGGAGTGCTCGCCGTGCTGGGGAACCATGATTTTCGGGTAGGCGCGGATGCCGTGGAGAGAGCTCTTCGGCGGCAGCGCATTCAGGTGCTGCGCAACCGACATCGGCTGCTGCATCGTGGCGGAGCATCGCTGTATCTGGCCGGCGTGGACGATTACGGCTATGGCGCGGACATGGAGCAAGCTCTCCGCGGCATTCCGGAGCGCGCAGCCACAATTCTCCTGGGCCACAATCCGCGGTTATTGACGGCCGCAGCGTGTCGCGGTATCGGGTTGGTGCTATCGGGGCACACACACGGCGGCCAGGTGAACGTCCCGCTGCTGGGCACCGTCTACGGGCGGTCACCCGAGAAGATGCGTTTCAAAAAGGGCTGGGACCGACTGGGGGGCACACAGATCTACGTTAGCCGCGGCATCGGAACCATTGTTCTGCCGGTGCGATGGCGCTGCCCTGCGGAGGTACCGTTGCTCGAGCTCGAGCCACACCAGCGCGAATGGCCCAGGGTTTCGTAGGATTCAGCTTCGACTTCTTCCGGAAGATTTCCATTCAGGCACAGCAATCAAACGGGCAACCGCTTTTCACCCGCGTTGCCCTGTTGTGAACAGCGAACCGTCAGGCTAGTCCGAGGATTATTCACGCTTCTGCGTCCGCTGAACGTGCAAGCGCATGGCGGCTGTGCGCAGCGGATCGCAGACATTCTTGTTGGCAGCCAACTTCTTCAAATCCGGCGCGGTGATAGCGGGGATCATGTGCAGACTGACGTCTAGAGGGGTCTTAGAATTGTTCAACAGGTTTATCGTCACCGCGTAATTCCGGCGAAACTTTCTGCTGTTGGCGATGACTCGCAGGACTTCATCGGTGAGGCTGGCCATGGAGGCAAACGTCTCCACCTCGCGATCGGTAAGCCTGGAGGATTGCAGGACAGCGCGTTGCACAACCTTGCAGGGATCGTGGATCAGAGCCATGCGCGCTTCGCGATTTCCTTTCAACGCGAGCTGTACTCGTTCTACGACCCGCATGCCGGCGAGCTGCTGGAGGAGTGTGACGCGGTGTTCATTCGGAATGTCGACAACGGCTACCGCTTGCGCGAATGTCGATTCGGACTCTGCCTTATCCGCCAGCAGTTCTTCCAGTTGCTGGCGCTGTTCAGCGGTAAGCGAGGGAGACACCACCAAAGCGGAAACCAGCGCTCGATTGGTGCTAAGCCGGTCCAGGTCTTGCATCAGTTCTTGCACCTCGGAGGTAGGCAAAGCTCTTGCGGCAGGGGTCAAAAATTCAATCGGGCAACGGGAAGACTTGACGAGGGCCGCGGCGATCACCGGTTTGCCGACAAGATTCTTACCGCAATACCTGAGGAGATGAACCCCAGGACTCTCGCCTGCAAGGGCGGCAGCGAATGCCTCCAACGGTTGGCTGAGCAGGGCGCTGTCCGCGCGGTCCCGCACCGTTTCATCGGCATCCTCGGCGAGCAGAGTCAGCAGCTCCGCTCGTTCGGGCGGCGTCAGCGAGGCAGAGCCAGTGCAAACGGCCATCTTGCGCTCGCGGGTGGTACGACCGGACAGAACTTCTTCGTATACTTCGGAGCTAATTGGCGCCTCCGCCGGCTGGTTTTAAATCACTACGGGTAAGAGTAGCAGTGCCGGGCTGTCCTGGCGGGCCCAATGGAGCCAGCGTCTGTCCATTCAGCTCCAAAAGCAGAGCACCCGCATCATTGGCTGAAATGTCGATATCATCGCGCGCGGTAAAGGTCCGGCTCTGCCCCGCGATGATGCTGCCGTCGAAAGCCTTGGCGCCATCTAGGGATATGCTGACTCTGGTTTCCTTACCCGCCTCAATTTTGAGCTCGAGCCCTTGTCCTTGGCTCCCGGGCTGGCTGGGGGACGCACCAACCGCAAGCCCGGCAACACGAGTTGAATCTCCAACGGACACGTTTGAAGAGCTGGGCTGCTCCTGATCGCTTACTGGCTGTGGCTGTGGCCGGTCGGGCTGTGGCCCAGCGGGCAGCGCAAGAATTGCCGAAATGCCCTGGGCTTCACTGGCCGCTTGGCGAAGACGGTTGTGTTGCCATCTCCAGCCGAGCCAACTCCCTCCCAGCAAGGCGAGCACAGAAAGAGCAGCGAGGGATACCAGGAGAATGGGTCTGGACCCAGACTTCCGCGGAGGGGGAACACTCACGAGCACCGGAGCCGCGGGAGCTTGCTCACTGACGGCCAGATCGTACTCAGCGACCAGATCATCCTCGTCCAGGCCCAGAAATCGCGCCACCGCGCGAATGAAGCCCCGGTTGAAAATTCCGCCCGGCAGGACTTCCCATTGTTCATTTTCGAGCGCTTCGAGGAAGCGAGTCCCGATGCGCGTCGCCGCGCAAATTTCAGCGCGGGAAACGCCACGCATTTCGCGCTCTCGCTTGAGGCGTTGGCCGAAATTCCCTTTACTCATGCACCCGCATCGCTACACGAATTAGGCCATAGTAGGCGGGCATCCCAGGGCTGTCAAATTCGACAGGAGTGCTCTCTTGGCTACCGAAACCAATCGGGAACACTCCCTTGAATCCGGCATTGCACCGTGTTTTGACCGATGCCTATAATTTGTAAGCTTTTAGGCCTTTAACTGGAAGGCCACGGGCACCCATTGACAGACGAAAAAATGTCCGAAAGCAAATTTTTTACAGGCATCGAGCGCCGACGAAATCCCGGCCTCCCTTCCGATCATCGGGAGGCGGGAGAAGTAGCCGTTTTCCACGAACTCGGAAAAGCCCTCACGTCATCGCTGCAACTCGACCAGGTCCTGCGCACGATCATGGAGAAGATCGACGAATTTCTCCATCCGGATACCTGGTCCATGCTGTTGGTGGATGAGGCCAAACAGGAACTTTACTTCGAGCTGGCGATTGGCAAGAACGCGCACGGCCTCAAAGACGTGCGCATCAAGATTGGCCAGGGCATCGCCGGATGGGTGGCGCAAAATCAGCAAGCAGTCATCGTACCGGACGTAAGCAAAGACACCCGCTTCTTCGGAAAAGTGGATGAGAAGACGAAGATGGAGACACGGTCGATCGTGGCCGTGCCGGTTCGCTTTCGGGATCACTGCCTCGGCGTGATCGAGCTGATCAACTGCATGGGCATGGAAGGCTTTCGCGATCGGGATCTCGCGCTCCTGGAGGCTCTGGCCGATTTCGCCGCGATTGCGCTGGAGAACGCCCGCCACGTGCAGCGCATTCACGAACTCACGATCACCGATGATTGCACCAATCTTTACAATGCGCGGCATCTCAACTTCATCCTGGAGACGGAGATCTACCGGTCGCAACGCTACGGCTACGAGTTTTCCCTCGTTTTCCTGGACCTGGACCACTTCAAGGCCGTAAACGACACACACGGCCATTTGGCAGGCTCGAAGTTACTGGCCGAAATCGGCCAAGTGCTGCGGGACAATTGCCGATTGATCGATTTTGCGTTTCGTTATGGAGGAGACGAGTTTGTGATTTTGCTTCCTCAGACATCCAAGGAGAACGCCTGCGTGGTGGCCCGGCGATTGCACAAATTGATCCGCGAGACCCCTTGGCTTACATCGGAAGGGCTTGACGTGCGCATCACAACGAGCGCCGGGGTTGCTTCTTATCCCACGGATTCGAAGACGAAAGCGGAACTGCTGCACCTGGCGGATGAAGCGATGTATCTGGTCAAGAATACGAGCCGCGATAACGTCGCGGCTGCCAAGCAAGGTCTGCTGACAACGCAATGAGCGCGGCTCCAGGCAGCATCTTGATTGATAAGCGTCAGGAATGCTAGGCTCGCTTCGCAGAGGGTTTGCGCGCGTCTCGGAATTGCGAGGCGCGGTAGATGTGCGGATGCGGTCATCCAACAGCCAATGCCATCGCGAAGTTTCCGCGAATCGCTGCAGCCCCTTAGGCCCCGGAAACCTTCGGCTCCAGATGTCTCGTAAGAACTACGGTATCTAAAAATAGCCGTTTCGATGAAGGTTGGGCGCAAACCTTCTTCCCATATCTAGCTTCTAAGATCGCGAGGCGCCTTCGATGCGCACCACCCAAGCCACGCGTTACGCACGCTGGTCGGCAGGGATTGCTATCCTGCTTTCCCTGGTGGTGGCTTACGTCTACGGAACGCGCTATTGGCAATCGCGGCAAGCACGGGGGAAAGTGCCGGCGGCTGTGCCCTCGAGCGTGGAGCAGCGTTCCGCGGGATTTTCCTTCTCCAAGATGGTGGGGAACCGAACCGAATTCACTGTGCGTGCGTCCAAAGCGACGGAATTCGTGGAGGGCGGCCGCAGCCTTCTAGAGGACGTGTGGATCACGGCCTATGGCGGCGCAGGCGAGCGCTTCGATAATCTTCACACGCACACCTGCGACTATATGACTGCTTCGGAGAGGATCAGCTGTGCGGGAGACGTGCAGATCGAGCTGGACCGCGCCGCCGATCAGGCCAAGGCGCCAAATGGGCCGCCAAAGGACGATCCCCGGCTCGTGCATGTCGCCACTAGCCACGTGTTCTTCGACCACAAGACGGGGTTGGCGACAACCGACCGGGCGGTGAGTTTTCGCTTTTCCCAGGGTGAAGGCCAGGGGGTGGGCTTCCGGTACGAAACGCAACAGGGTGAAATGCAACTCCTTAGCGCCGTGGAGCTGGCATTGCACCAAGCCGATCCTTCCGGCCAGACAGCTCAGCCGGGACAGGTGTTGCATCTCTCCGGCAGCCAGATGACCTTTGAACGCGATCAGCGATACATTCACCTCCTTGGGCCCGTCCACGCCCGCCAAGGCAATTTCGACCTGGTGTGCGGCAAGCTTGACGTAGAGCTGGACGAACACATGTACGCTCGCCGCTTGATTGCCACGGAACACCCTGTGCTTCAGAGCGCGGGAGCCGTGCACATCTCGGTCACGGCAAATAGCATTACCGCCTTGGCTTCGCCCACACGGGTGGAGGCGATTGTCGCCGAGGGCGAAGTACACGCCGTTGCGCAGAGCGAGGCTGGAGAGGACCATTTGGATGCGGATCACGTGGAAACCGAACTCGATCCCGCTTCCAATCAGCCTCGCGAACTGAACGCCGAAGGAAAGGTCATGGTTCGCTCGAAGCGGGCAGGCGCCCTAAGAAATCTACAAACGTCGATGCTACACGTGGATTTCGCTCCCTCGAAGAAGGGAGATGAACTGCACTTGAAGCACGGTGTCACACCCGCTGGTTCAATCGACTTGCAGGACACAACTATGGTCGCCGGCAAAGCCGCTCCCGAGCACATACACCTGATGGCGCAGAAGTTGGAAGCCGATTTTAGCGACAAGAACGACTTGCGGGAACTGCGAGGCTCCGATGGCGCCCATTTCGAGCGGCAGATAGGAGTATCCGCTCCCCAGACCACGACTTCAAAGGAGATGGTTGCCCGTTTTGAGCCGGGTGGGGGATGGGCTACGGTAGATCAGAGCGGCAAGGTGGAATTGCATCAGGACGGCGGGGATGCACATGCGGACCGTGCCCACTTCGAGAGGGCAAGCGATAACGCATCGCTGGACGGCTCCGTCGTGCTCACCGACGCAACGTCCCGGACGACGGCGCGGAGCGCGACATTTAACGAGACGAGCGGAGAATTTCATGCATTCGGCCGGGTGGCCACGGTCGAAAGCTCCAGTGGCGGCAGCCAATTGGTGAACTTTGCTCCGGGACCGGGCCGGGCGTCGGGAGACCGGCTTGATGCGAACAGCACGACGGGACATGCAATCTATTCCGGAAACGCGAGGCTGTGGCAGGGAGATTCCATAGTGGAAGGCGAGAAGGTGGAACTTGACCGGCAGACACACGTGCTTGTGGCAACAGGCAAGGTTCATGCCATCTTCCCAGAGGCCGCGGCGGCTAACCCGAGCTCCAAGGACGCGCTCGCCCAACCACAGAAGAGGCCGAGCAAATCCCAGTTCTGGCATGCGCAAGGCAATCGTTTGACTTACTGGAGCGACGAGGGCCACGGGCGGATGGAGGAGAAAGTCCACGCTTATTCGGAGGAAGGGTCAATGGCCGGGGACGCGATGGACTTCTTCTTCGCGCCCGCCGGAAACTTCGATCCAGAATATGAAAAGGCGAACGGGGCGGCCGCTGGGTCCGGGCAAAACGCCGGTAATGGCCAGCAACTCGTTCGCGCCTCGGCATTTGGCAACGTGAAAGTTGAGCAGGAAGGCCGCCAAGGGACGGCAAATCGCGGAGACTACACTGCCGAGGACGGGAAATTCGTGCTTTCCGGCGGAACTCCAACTGTGTATGACCTTTTGGGAAACGCCACGAAAGGGCGTCAATTGACCTTCGTTTTTGGCGATGATAGCATTAACATCGATTCGGCGGAAGGTTTGCGGACGCTGACGCTGCACCAGGTCGAGAAATGATGCGATATGTTCAAACTTCAGGCGGTCGACCTTTGCAAGTCTTACCGAGGACGCAAGGTTGTTGACGCTCTCGACCTAGAGGTTGGCCAGGGAGAGGTGGTTGGCCTCTTGGGTCCGAATGGCGCAGGAAAGACCACGACGTTTTATATCCTCGTTGGTTTGGCCCGCCCTGACTCCGGCCGTGTCCTTCTGGACGGGGAAGACATCACCGATCTTCCGATGTATCTAAGGGCTCGGAGCGGCATCAGTTACCTCCCCCAAGAGCCTTCGGCCTTTCGCCAATTGACAGTCGAGGAAAATCTACTGGCTGTTCTAGAGACTCTTCCGTTGAAGTCGGAGCAGCGGCGGGACAGATTAGAAGAATTGCTGGGGCAGATGGGACTGCAAAAGGTAAGACATAGCCGAGCTTATACACTTTCCGGCGGAGAGCGACGCCGCTTGGAAATTGCGCGTTCCCTGGTTCTGAATCCGGCCTTCATTCTTCTGGACGAACCTTTTTCGGGCATCGATCCTCTAGCCGTCATGGACATTCAAAAGATCATCACGGACTTGAGCCGCGCACGGATCGGCATTCTCATCACAGATCATAATGTTCCAGAGACTCTGGCGGTGGCCGACCGGGCCTATATTCTTCATGGCGGGCGCATACTGTGCGCGGGAACTCCTAACGAACTGAGCACGGATGCGGAAGTGCGCCGAATCTATCTCGGTAATAACTTCCGCCTGAATTAGACTCCCATGAGTTGGCTCCAACCCAAACTCCATCTGAAGATCGCACAGAAGCAGATTCTGACGCCCGGCCTGGTGCAGATGGTAAGCGTCCTGGCTCTGAATCGCCTGGAACTCCGCGAAATGATCAACCAGGAGATGGTTGCCAATCCGATGCTCGAAGAGATGACGGACGAGAGTCCGGCCGAGCAGGACTACACCGAAGAGACGTTCATAAAAGCTGAAACAGAGAAGGTTCCGGAGACGGAACCCGCCAATCCTTTCGACGAATTCGACATCAACTCCTTCTTCAACCAATATCTGGATAGCGGCGGCGGAAACGGCAACGGCGAACACGAAGTGATCGAAAAGCCGTCGTTCGAGAAATTTATCTCCTCGCCTCAAGGCTTGACCGACCACCTGATTTGGCAGTTGAGCGTGACCGTTTGTAATGAAACGGTGCGTGAAATCGCCGAGGTGATCATCGGAAACCTCGATGAAAATGGGTATGTGACGGCCTCCCTGGAGGAGATCGCCAAGAATGGCAATTATTCCCTAGAGGATGTGGAAGAAGCTCTAGCCACGGTACAGGAGTTCGATCCGCTAGGCGTGGGCGCGCGTAACTTGCGGGAATGCCTGCTGACACAGCTCAGAGCTCTCGATCCGCAGAATGCCCTGGCACAGCAGATCGTTTCCGAATGCATGCCCAAACGACCTCTGGCGGCCAGCGAAGAGGAGCAGCAAAGCGCAGAAAGTCCTTTGGCGAAGCTGCTTCAAAGCAACCAGCTCAAGGAAGTCGCGCGAGCCCTGAATCGCCCGATCGAGCTGATCAAACGCGCCATGGAAGTGATCCGAGGATTGGACCCTCGCCCGGGCTTGCGCTACAACAAGACCCAAGCGAGACTGGTGGAACCCGACGTTTATTTCCGCAAAATGGACGAAGGTTGGCATGTCTTCATGAACGACGATGACGTGCCGCAGCTTCGGTTGAGCCACGTCTACCGAAAACTGCTGGCTCGGGACGCCGCCGATCGCGAGGTGCGCAATTACGTGAAGGAACGCTTCAGCGCGGCGTTGCAGCTGATGAAGAGCATCGAGCAACGCAAGCATACAATCCTGCGGGTTTGCCAATGCATTATTCAGCGGCAGGAGGAGTTCCTGGAATACGGAGCGGATCATCTGAAGCCGTTGATGATCAAGGAAGTGGCGGAGGAAGTGGGGGTGCACCCATCGACCGTGAGCCGGGCGGTTTCGAGCAAGTACGCGCACACGCCACAGGGAGTCCTAGAGCTACGTTCCTTCTTCAGCGAATCCGTGAACGGTCCCGAAGGCGGGGGTATGTCCCTCCAGACGCTGAAAAGGCTTGTGAAGAAGATGATTGAGGAAGAGGATACCTCGCATCCGCTTACAGACGATCAAATCGCTAAGAAGCTAGCCGACGGCGGCATCCAGGTGACGCGCCGCACCGTGGCCAAATATCGCGAAGATCTGCGTATCCCCAGCACCCATCAGCGCCGCGTGAAGGCTTAGGCCAAGCCAACGTGAAACGCAGCGCCGCTTCGGACGGCCGCCAACTGGTGATCCTGACGGGGCTGAGCGGCTCCGGAAAGAGCACCGTTCTCAAAACTTTCGAAGACCTGGGCTACTACTGCGTGGACAACCTGCCGGTAGAACTGATTCCAACCTTCAGCGAACTCAATTTTTATGGCAATTCCGAAGTGGAGCGGGCCGCGCTTTTAGTGGACGCGCGCGAAGGCAATCAGATTGAACGCCTGCCGGCGATATACAAGCAAATCCGGCGGGATGTGCCGGCGAGCTTGGTATTCATCGAGGCCGCGGATGAAGCCTTGCTGCGCCGCTTCAGCGAAACACGGCGTCCGCATCCGCTCGGCCAGGACCGCCCAGTGCGCGAGGTGCTAACCCGCGAGCGGCGTCTCATGGAGCCGATTCGGAAGCTTGCCGATGTGGTGATCGACACCTCGCGCTTCAACGTCCACGAACTTAGGCAGTTCATCACACATCGATTCCAAAGCCGGACGAAGCGGCCGATGATGATCTCGCTAGTCAGTTTTGGGTATCGCTACGGCTTGCCCGCGGATTCGGATCTCGTCTTCGATGTCCGCTTTCTGCCGAACCCGCACTTCATTCCGCGGCTGCGCAAACTTTCGGGGCGCAATCCCAAGGTGGCGCGCTATATTCGTTCCTTCCCGCAGACAGGCGAATTTCTGCGCCGCATCGAGAGCATGCTGACGTATCTTATTCCCCACTATATCCGGGAAGGCAAAAGCTATCTGACCATCGCCTTCGGGTGCACGGGGGGGCGCCATCGTTCGGTGATGCTGGCGGAGGCGGTGCGCCGCTCGCTGGCCGCGCGCGGCTATACCACAAAAGTGGTCCATCGCGATCTCGATAAGTGGACAGCTTGACGCTTTTTGTGCTTCCAAACGCGGCCTTCGGGCGCGTAGATTGAGTGAGGAGTGGGGACGGAACGGCGCATTCACGAACTGCGGCGGCTGCTTCGCTACGCCAGGCCTTACCGCACCCGTCTGATCCTGGGCGTGGTCGCTCTGGCGCTGCTGGGAATGGCGGAAGGCGTGATCGCCTTGATGATTACGCCTATGATCGACCGCGTCCTGGCCCCCGCAAGCAACGATCCTAGCCTGCCCCTGGTGAAGCTTCCCGGCAATCACACCATTTACCTAAATTCCTTTTTGCCGCGCAGTCTCCATTGGGGATGGACGATTTTTTCGATTGCCTTAGTCATGATTTTCGTCGTCAAAGCCATCGCGGAGTACCTGGGAGTAGTGGAAATACAGTACGCCGGCCAGGCCGCAATTACCGATTTGCGCAATCAGGTTTACGAAAAGTTGGTTCGCCAACCAATGGAGTTTCTGCAGCGGCAATCCACGGGGCGGCTGATCTCCGCGGTCGTGAACGATGTGGAGCGAGCGCGAATCGTGCTTTCGGATTCGCTGGCCCTTTTTTTCCGCTATATTTTCACGCTTTTCTTTCTATTGATTGTGATGTTCGTGGTGAACTGGCAGATGGCGCTGGCCTCGGTCTTACTTTTGCCGGTTGTGCTTCTTCCCGTGCGGAAACTCGGCAAACGCATTCGCAGATCGACGGAAACGAGCCAATTGCATCTAGGCGAGCTCAGCCAGATTCTGCAGGAGACGCTCAGCGGCAATCGAGTGGTGAAGGCGTTTGGCATGGAGGGCTTCGAGATCGCCAGGTTCAAAGAACGGGCCCGCTGGCTCCTGCACGAAAACATGCGCTGGATTCGTTCTTTTGTGATCACTTCGCCGCTGATGGATCTGTTGAGCGCGGTGGTCATCGCGCTGGTTTTGCTCTACGCGCGAGGCGAGATCAGATCGGGCGTGATGACAACGGGCACCTTCGGCACCTTTGTTTACGCCTTGTTCAAAGCATACGAACCGGTAAAAGGGATGGGCAGCGTGTACCAGCAATTTGAGCAGACCCACGGGGCTACCACACAGGTTTTCGGCTATCTGGCCCTGGAGCAGGAAGTGGAGGAGCATCCCGGCGCCGTGTCTCTGCGGCCATTTTCCCGCGAGGTTGTATTCGATAACGTAAGTTTCGCCTACGATCCGACGGTGCCGATCCTGCGCGGCGTCTCGCTCAACGCGCGCGCGGGCGAGGTGATCGCCATCGTAGGATCGAGCGGAGCGGGAAAGACGACCTTGGCGAATCTCTTGCCCCGCTTTCACGACGTGACCGGCGGATCTTTGCGAGTCGACGAAGTCGACGTTCGAGATGCCACATTACGCTCGCTGCGCGAACAGATCGCCATCGTGACGCAGGAAACGATTCTCTTCAACGATACGGTATGGAACAACATCTGTTACGGACAATCCAATCTAGGTGAAGAGCGCGTGCACGCGGCGGCGCGGGCGGCTCTGGCGCACGACTTCATCATGGCCATGCCCGAGGGATATCAAACGGTATTGGGTGAACGTGGCCAGCGTTTGAGCGGCGGGCAGCGGCAGCGGCTGGCGATTGCCCGCGCTCTGCTGAAGGATTCCCCAATTCTGATTCTGGACGAAGCCACTTCCGAACTCGATTCCGAATCCGAGCAACTGGTGCAGAGAGCGCTGGCGAACCTGATGAAGGAACGCACGGTGTTTGTAATCGCCCATCGGCTCTCGACGATTCGGCGCGCGGATAAGATCGTGGTTTTGGAAGACGGCCTTATTTCGGAAGTTGGCACGCACCAGGAACTGCTCACGCGCAGCGGAACTTACGCACGCCTTTATGAGCTGCAATTCGCCGATAGCGACGCAACGCCTTCTGCCGCAGGTCCTCTGGAGCCATGAGCGATAGGCCCGCGGCGAAAACGGTGCGTTCGATGACGGGTTATGCTCAAGCCCGGGCGGAACAGAACGGCTGGAGCTTGCGGCTGAGCCTGCGCAGCGTCAATCATCGCTTTCTCGACCTGCGCGTGCACATGCCCGAAGGACTGGAGGCTTTCGAGCCTCAAATGAGGCAATCGGTGCGGGATCACATTCAGCGCGGGCACGTTGATCTGACGGTTCACCTCGAACTATCCCATTCAGCGGGTTTGCATATCGATCGCAAACTTGCGGCCACCTACTGGAGAGCAATCGAAGAACTGCGGCAGGAATTGAATCTCGCGCCGGAGCCTCACCTTACTGCCCTGTTGCGACTTCCTGGAGTGGTTGCCTCCCCTGGGTCCGCCGGTGCAATGCCCGCGGCTTTCGGCGATAAGGAGCTGGAGCAGCTCGGGCCACAGCTCCACAGTTGCCTCGCGGAAGCCCTTCGGAAGCTGGACGAAATGCGGCGAGAAGAGGGCGGCGCTCTTGCCCGAGAGATGAATGAACTGGTATCGAGCATAGGAGCGAAGACAGCGCAGTTGGAACTTCTTTCGGAACGGAGCCGTCCCGTATATGCTCAACGGCTGAAAGTACGGCTGCAGGAGTTGCTGGGTACGCTGTCCGTCGATCCCATACGCGTTGCGCAGGAGGCGGCGATTCTCGCCGAACGGGCCGATGTCTCCGAGGAGCTGGCTCGACTGCGCAGCCACGTGGATCAATTCGACCGGCTGATCCAAGAAGCCGGCGAGCTCGGAAAGAAACTGGACTTCCTGCTGCAGGAGATGCAGCGGGAGGCGAATACTCTTCTTTCCAAGACTCCTGGGCTGGGGCAGGAAGGGCTGGATATGACGGAGCTTGGGTTACGGGTCAAGGCGGATATAGAGAAATTGCGCGAGCAGGTGCAAAACGTAGAATAAAGATGACCGGCTCAACCTCGAGAGTATTCATCGTTTCCGGCCCTTCCGGCTCAGGAAAGTCAACGCTCGTGCAACGACTTCATGGCTTGACGGGCCTCATATTTTCTATTTCATCGACCACACGCCCACGGCGCCTGACGGAGAGCCCCGGGAAATGCTATGATTTCATTGCAGAAGCCGAATTCAAGCGCAGAGTCGATGCTGGCGAATTTCTCGAATATGCGCAGGTTTTCGGGCGGCACTGGTACGGTACGCCGCGAAAGCAGTTGGATGACGCTCGTCGCGAGGGACTGGACCTGGTGCTGGAGATCGACGTTCAGGGCATGCAGCAGGTGAAGAAGAAGTTGCCCGAGGCGATCGCCATATTCATTGTTCCGCCTTCGAGGCAAGATTTGGAGCGGCGCCTGCGCTCGCGCGGGCAGGATGAGGACGAAGCAATCGCCCGCCGCCTCGAGCGCGCGCGGCAGGAATTAGCGAGTTCCGGGCAATACGATTTCGTAGTCGTCAACGACGACCTCGAGCGGGCCAGCGCTGAACTGCGAGCCATCGCCGTAGCTTCCCGGTGCCGCCGGCCGGACAACGATGAGCGGCTTCGCAAAATCATCGAATCTTTTGGAGGGTGCTAACAGTATGGCCGTTCTCAGCCAGGCTCCGGATAGCCAATTCGCATTCGTATCAGTGGCGGGCAAGCGGGCACGACAGTTGATGTCGGGCGCCGCGCCGCTGGTGGCAAACCCTCGTTCTCATAAGGCTACACGCGTGGCCATGGAAGAACTCAGCGCCGGTCAACTCGAATATCGGACGCCGGATCTGGACGCGGACAAGGACAAGCGGCGGAAAGACTAGCACCGCTGAGCAATGCGCATCGCTCTTGGCGTTACCGGAGGAGTGGCGGCTTATAAGGCGGCCGAACTAGTCCGTCGGCTGCAGCAAGAGCAGATTGATGTTCAGGTGGTGATGACGCGGAGCGCTCAGGAATTTGTGACGCCGCTGACCTTTGCCGCTCTAACAGGACAAAAAGTCATCACCGGGCTGTTTGGGGCCGAAGCGCCGGCCAATATCGAAAGCGCCATCGAACACATCGCCGTAGCGCAAAGAATCGACGCACTGGTTATCGCGCCGGCGACTGCGGACGTAATAGCGAAATTGGCCCGCGGCATCGCCGACGACTTCCTGACAACTTTACACCTCGCGACTACCGCACCTGTGATCGTAGCTCCCGCAATGAACGTAAATATGTGGGAGCACGCGGCGACTCGAGAGAACGTACGGATCTTGCGTGAGCGCGGCGTGCGCGTGGTGGCGCCCGATGAGGGCTACCTTGCTTGCGGCATGGTGGGTGCCGGAAGGCTTGCCGGATTGGAAGCGATTGTCGAAGCCGTTCTGGAAGCCCTCGGGGTCAAGCGAGATTTGGAAAGCGAAACCGTGCTGGTGACTGCCGGTCCCACTTGTGAGGCTCTGGATGCGGTGCGGTTCCTTACGAATCGTTCCTCCGGGCGCATGGGTTACGCATTGGCCGAGGCGGCGGCTCGGCGGGGGGCTCATGTTGTTCTGGTCAGTGGCCTCGTTTCTTTGGAAACCCCGGCCGGCGTCGAACGCATCGACGTCCGGACGACGGAAGAGATGCATACGGCGGTGCTGGCCAATTTGGATCCGGCGACGGTGGTTATCATGGCCGCCGCAGTTGCGGATTACCGGCCCGTGGCTCCTTACCCGGGTAAATTGAAGCGTGGATCAGGACGCCTGACAATCGAGTTCGAGCCTACCGCGGATATTTTGGCCGACATTTCTCAGCGGAGAGGCGAGCGAGTTCTCGTCGGCTTCGCGGCTGAAACCGAACAAGTGGCCGAACACGCGCGGCGCAAGCTGACAGAGAAGGCAGTGGATATGATCGTGGCCAACGACGTCACGGCTCCTGGTGCGGGCTTTGATCACGATACGAATATCGTTACGATTTTCCATCGAGAAGGGCGTGAACAATCGTTGCCAAAGTTGACCAAGATTCAGGTCGCGCATCGCATTCTGGACGAAATCGCCTCGCTTCGGCGTTCCGCGCAGGGCGTTGGCAGTTCGCAAAAAAGTCGCTGAGGCCTGATGGATTCGGGATCGCCCACTTCCAGCAAAGAAAAATTGCAATCCTGGCTGCACTACTACGAAGATTTGGGTATTCGAGCGTTCTATCGCGATCGTGCGCCTCAACAAGTCCCCATGGAAGCCGGGCCATCAATGACTAAGCAAAAGGAACGAGAAGCAGGAGGTGTAGTCGCGGTGGCGGGCGGGCCGGATGCGCCGACTCACACGGCTACTCCCAAGCTGCAGTTGACCGGGCGGGGCCCCTCCCTCTTCGAGGTGGCCGAGCGGGTGGAAGGCGATTCGCTCGCGCGCATCTGCGGAGATCTGGCTGGATGCACGCGGTGCAAACTGCATCACCGCCGCACCAACATCGTTTTTGGCGTGGGCAATCCTCACGCCGAGCTCGTGTTCGTGGGCGAAGGGCCTGGACATGACGAAGATCTTCAAGGAGTCCCTTTTGTTGGACGAGCGGGTCAGTTGCTCAATCAGATGATCCAGGCAATGGGACTCAGCCGGGACCAGGTTTATATCGCGAATGTGGTGAAGTGCCGGCCGCCCGAGAACCGCACTCCCGAAAAGGACGAGATTGCCACCTGCTTGCCGTTTCTCTTTCGCCAGCTCACGGAGATAAGCCCTAAAGTCGTTGTTTGCCTGGGAAGCGTCGCGTCTCAAGCTCTATTGAACACGAACAAGTCCATCTCACATTTTCGCGGCCAGTGGTTTGATTTTCGCGGCGCCAAGCTTATGGCTACCTATCATCCCGCCTATCTGCTGCGTAATCCGCACGCCAAGCCGGAAGTGTGGGCCGACCTGAAAAAAGTTATGGCTTTGCTCGGCCTCACACCGCCGCGAGGAAAGCGCGCCTGACGAGCGCTGGACTTGGCCCACTTCCCCTCTCAGGGTGCTGCCGGGGACTGATAAACTAGGCGCTCCCATGATCCGAACGTGCGAAGTCGGTCTGCCCCTTCCGCTGCGCACGACCTTCACCTACCGAATTCCCGACGCGCTCGACGAAGCCACAGTGACCGGAGCGCGTGTCCTGGTGCCCTTCCGGAATCGAGCGATGCTCGGGATCGTACTCGGGCGCGGAGAAAGCCAGGACGGCGACGGGTTGAAAGAAATAAACGAAATCGTCGATCCCGTGCCGGCGCTTTCACCTCAGTTGGTTGAACTCGGCCGCTGGATTTCAAGCTATTACTTGTCGCCTGTTGGTGAAACCTTTCGAGCGATGCTTCCGCCCGCGGTTGAAGTGCGGTTCACGCGCCAATGGCAGATCAGCGAGGCAGGACAGGCACGCCTTCAACAATTGCGCGAACTGGCGACTCCGACCGCGGCGGAATCAGCCGACTACGCGGTCTTGCAGCTCTGCGCAACCAAAGGAGGAGTTGCCTCCGACCGGCTTATTCGAAAACTCCCGGGTAGTTCGACGGCCGGCGCTCGCCTTTTGCGAAAAACCGAACTCATTCTCCGGGAAACGGGCCAGCATCGCGCCCTGCGGGCGCAAAAAACGATCACGTGGAGGAATCAGGCCGTCCCCGCTCAGTCCCGGCCTGCGGAGCAGAGGATTCAGCGCGCTCTGGCGGAAAACCCCGGACCTGCGACCTTGGCATACGTACTGCAGAAAGCGGGTGTATCGCGCGGGGTAATCCAACGACTGGTGAAGGAAGGCAAACTGGAAGTGGGCACGGCTCCTTTGAACGCCGACGATTGGCGACTAGGCAACGATTTTCCTTTGACTGAGAACTCGCTCAATGCCGAGCAGGCCCAGGTTGTGGAAAGGATTGCCCAGTCGTTGCAGAAGGGTGGCTTTCACCCCGCATTGCTTTATGGCGTCACAGGCAGCGGCAAAACGGAGGTATACGTCCGCGCGATCGAAGCGACCCTGGCACTGGGCCGTACCGCGCTCATTCTCGTTCCCGAGATCGCGCTCACCCTCTGGCTCAGCAGGCTATGCCTGGCGCGGTTTGGGGGCGCCGTTGCCGTGCTGCACAGCGGCCTCTCGGATGGGGAACGTGCGCGCGAATGGTGGCGAATCCGGCACAGTGAGGTCCGCGTCGTTGTCGGAACGCGCTCCGCCGTATTTGCTCCTTTAGATCGGATCGGATTGATTGTCGTCGACGAAGAGCAGGAGTCCAGCTACAAGCAGGAGGAAACGCCGCGTTACAACGGCCGCGACGTCGCCCTGATGCGGGCGAAAATCGAGGGGGCGGTGGCTTTGCTTGGCTCCGCCACACCGGCTCTGGAAACTTATCAGCGCGCCCGTGAAGGCAAATACGAACTCCTTTGCCTGCGTTCTCGCGTGGAAAATCGGCCCATGGCCGCGGTGCAGATCGTCGATCTTCGGGAAGATTTTCGGCGTACTCATAACACCGCGCCGATTTCGCAAAATTTGCGCGAGGCCCTGGCGTGCGAGCTAGCGGCGGGCAGGCAATCGATCCTGCTGATCAATCGCCGCGGCTATTCCTGGTTCGCGCTCTGCCGCAGCTGTGGGGCCAGCGTTCTTTGCGAGAATTGCAGCATTGCGCTTACTTATCACAAGAAGCGCGAGCGCCTCGCTTGTCACTATTGTGGCTTCTCTCGCCGGGTACCACGGGTCTGTCCGAAATGCAATTCGGAGCACATCTACTTTGTCGGGGCCGGCTCCGAGCAAGTGGAGGAGCACTTGCGCACCCTGTTTCCTCAAGCGCGCATCGCGCGCCTTGACCGGGATTCGGTTCGTCATAAACACAGCTTCGCCCAGGTGCTCGGAGCATTCGGCGCCGGGAAGATTGACATTCTGGTGGGCACGCAAATGGTGGCCAAGGGACACGATTTCCACGGCGTCACCCTGGTCGGCGTGATTTCCGCCGATGCACAATTGGGCTTCCCCGATTTCCGGGCGGCGGAGAGGACATTTCAGTTATTGACCCAAGTGGCGGGACGTGCCGGGCGAGGCACCCTGCCAGGGCGGGTAATCGTGGAAAGCCACCATCCGGAACACTATGCGATTCAGTTGGCGGCGAGCCAGGACTATGGCTCTTTCTTCGAGAAGGAGTCGCACTTCCGGCGTCTCATGCGTTACCCGCCTTTTGTGGCGCTGGCGAGTATTTTGGTGAGAGACACAAAGCTGGAAAACGCGATTCGCTGGTCTCGGCTGATTGGAACTTTTTTCGAAGCGCAAGGCCAGGCCGAAATCAGGGTGTTAGGGCCGGCGGCGGCTCCGCTCGCGCGGTTGAAACGCGAATACCGCTTCCATTTTCTGTTGAAATCGCCTCGGAGGGCGAGCCTCAATCAGCTATTGAATAAGTGCATGAGCTATTGTGGGCAGAAAGAGATTCCGGATCGCGCAGTCCTCATCGACGTGGATCCCGTGAATCTGTTGTGAGGCCTCAGACCACAAACGGCGCGGGCATGAAACACAGAATGAAAATCACCAACGCCACTACCGCCAGAATACGGCGCCGCGCGTCGAGCGGTTCCCAACGATCAATCAACGGCGGGTGACGGAACCCAATCACCACCAATAGAACCGCCCACACAATCCAACCGGCCCAGAACTTCACGGCCAGAGGCACCAGCAGGAGCGCCACAGCAAACGACACCCGGCGGTGCTTTTCACTTGCCACCGCGTAGAGAATGTGTCCGCCATCCAACTGCCCGGCCGGAAGCAGGTTGAGCGCCGTTGCAAACAGCCCCACCCACGCGGCCCGGCCCACCGGATGCAGCAAAAGAGATGCGTGCGGCACACCGGGACGAAGGCACAGTTCTAGTATCTGCTCGATGAGGGGCTGGCCGAAAACGAGCGAAGAAGCGTCGCTTGCCGGAATCACCTTTGAAAAAAGAATCGCAATGGCAAGAGCAGGCACCGCGATCAGGAAGCCCACCAAAGGCCCCGCCAAAGCCATGTCGAAAAGAGCCCGGCGATTAAAAATCGGGGAGCGAATTCGGATGAAAGCCCCTAAAGTGCCGATTAAAGTTGGCGCCGGAATGAAGTAAGGGTAAGTCGCACTGATGTGGTAAATGCGGCAGGCAAAAAAATGGCCAAGTTCGTGGGCGAGGAGAATGCCTAGAAGCGTCGCGGCAAACGGAATGCCCGCGAGAAAAAGCCGCGGTTCGATAAAAGGCCTGAAATAATCGGAGAAAAAACGATCGAATCCCGGCGATTCATTTGCGGCGAACGCGGCGGCGAATTGCGTCCCAGCGGCGAGCGTGGAGAACGCGGTAATCACGAACAAGCCGATAGCCAATATCAGGGACCGGGTTGAGCGCGGTTCTATTGGGAAAACGGGCTGGCGAGCCGGAATCCAGGCCACAGGTTCCGGTCCGATCAGTTCTATAGGGATCGGGTCTGGTTCGTCGTGCATACCAAAGAGATGTGCATACCTAGGATGCAGCCAGGCGGAGAAACGGGGGAGCAGGGCCCTCAGCTAATTGATTGCAGTTCTTTGCCAGGCTTGAAGCGTACAGCTTTACCCGGAGGGATGTTGACCTCCTGGCCGGTGCGCGGGTTGCGACCGATTCCGGTCTTGCGCGGCTTGACATTGAACACCCCGAACCGGCGCAGCTCGATGCGGCGGCCTCGGCCTAACGCACTTTTGATGCTTTCGAAAACAGTTTCCACGGCCTGCTCAGCCTTAGTGCGCGTTACATTGGTTCGAGTGACAACGGCATTCACGATGTCGAGCTTGATCACGCACGCCTCCTGCAGCCAAAAAAACGGAAGCCCATCCTAACACTCGCATTGGGGTTGTCAAGGCGGGTGGAGAAGGTGCGTCAACTTCTGTGATAAAACTTGTTACGAGCCTAGTCAGGCCGTTTTGAGTCTTCGGAAGGGCTGATCCTGAAAGCATATGTTGGCCAGGGCTATTGTGCTACGTCTTCTTAAGCGGTCGCAGATCGATTTCGCTGATAAAGCTCTGCGGACTCTGGGTTAGCAGTGTGGCGACCGCATGCGCCACGTCTTCAGGTTGGAGGAGAGTTGCGGATGTCCGGCCGGAATGGGGAGAGAACTCGGTATTTACGCTGCCAGGGCAGATGACACTCACGCGAACGCCCTGTGCTCGCAGGTCTTCCGCCATGCAAGCAGTCAGGCCCATCAGGCCCCACTTCGAGGCACAATAAAGTGCGCCACCGGAGAAAGCGCTCTTGGAGGCGAGGGAGCTGATGTTGATAATATGCCCACTTCCTGAACGAATCATTCGCGCTGCGACGGCCCGGCTGGTCAGGAACACCGCTTTCAGATTCGTATCCAGGACCGTGTCCCAATCGGATTCGCTGCGCTCATAAAATGAGCCAAACAAACCAATTCCTGCGTTGTTGACTAACACATCGATCTCGCCGAACTCGGCCGAGGTCCGCTCAATTAACCTCTCGACGTCTCCCGCCAGGGTCACGTCCGCGACGATTGGCAGAGCTCTTATGCCTTCCTCCCGGAAGCTTGCCGCAGTGTGCTCGATGTCAGCGTGCTTTCTGGCACAAATGGCGACGGAAGCTCCCATCCGGCCGAGTCGAAGAGCAATGGCTCGGCCAATGCCTCGGCTAGCACCCGTGACCACGGCGGCCTTATTGACGAGCGGCAAGCCTGGGGACTGAGCCTCGTCCTGCACGTTGCTGGACATTTCTTCACCTCGCGCGCAATCCCTTTCGCTTCAAAACTCATCTTAGCATTTAGGAAATAGAAGCTGGCCAGGTCTGCGAAATTCGTACTGTTTGGAGTCTCCGGGAACGCGCTTGCGCCCCTGGAGAAACATCCCTATAATCCTTTGATCTTGGGCCACCTTGGGCCATCTTGGACCTGGCTGGCAGTTCGTCATGGTCGGCAAATCGTTAAAGACGCTTCGCGTAGAAATTTGCCGAGGAGGCGGTGGAATGAAACCAGCAAGTAAATGGGTTGTGCCGATTCTGGCAGCGGTATTGTTGGTCAGCGCCGCCGCGGCAACCTGGGCGGCTCCTCAAGATCAACAGCAGCAGCAGGCGAAACCAAACTATACCTTGGCCGAGTACAACGCCTACCAGGCCGCGCACAACGAAAAAGATCCGCAGATGAAGCTGAAGGATCTTGACGATTTTGTTATGAAATATCCGAGTTCGGCATTATCGCTTTATGTTTATGGGGACTACTACCAAACTTACTACTTGATGAAGAATTACCCCAAGGCAATTGAATTCGTGGACAAGCTCTTGGCCCTTCCGGATCTAGCGAAACCGGAACAACTAGGGACGAAGCTGCAAGCGCTGGGCTACCGCGCCCAAGCCATGCTCTATGGCTCGGGCGACAAGACCCTGCAGACTCCGGAAGCGTATACGAAGGCTAAAGACGCCGCGGCGCAGGGTTTGCAAGCGTTGAGCCAGTGGCAAAAACCGCAAGGTCAAACCGACGATCAGTTCGCGGCAAGCAAGAAAGGGCTCGGAGTTCTGTTCAATTCAGTCGCAGGCATTGCCGAATCGGGTCTAAAGGACTATAAAGCCGCGGCTGATTCCTACAAGGCCGTTCTGGTGCTCGATCCCAGCGATGCGGTGACGCATTTCCGGCTCGGAGTCGCCTTCCTGGAAGAGATGCCGGCGGACAATCCGGATGGATTTTGGGAACTGGCGCGATCGATTGCTTTGAAAGGCCCTGGGGAAGCGCAAGTACGTACGTATTTGCGAAACCAACTGCTGCACTATCAACAGCCATCCTGCGACAAGCTGGCCGACGATGAAATCAACCAGATGATCACCCTCGCCGGCACCAGCACGGATCGGCCGGCATCCGTGGTGATCCCCAGCTCGGATGATTTGCAGAAAGCTCGCGACGATACCGGGAATTTCCTACCGTGGCTGCAAGAAGGCGGCGCGCACGGCCAAATCATGTGGCTGGCGACGTGTGGATTGGAATATCCCGATGTCGGCGTGAAAGTGCTCGATATCATGCCCGCAGATGCCGATAATTTCACGCTACAAGTCTATCGGCCCGATGCCTCAGACCCCGACGCCGCCGCGAAGCAAATGGATGCGGCAACCACGCCCAATATGACGTTGCACGTCGCCGCGCAGCCCGATGCAAAGCGGCTGATGAAGGACGACGCCGTGCGCTTCACCGGGACGCTCACGGGCTATCAGCAATCGCCTTTTATGCTGACCTGGGACAATGCCAAGGTAAATCCGGAGGATTTGCAGCCGGCGCCCGCTGGCGGTAAACGCCCGGCGCGCGCCGCGGCGCCCAAGAAGCCTACTCAGTAATTTGGGTTGAGTACAAGAAATCGTAATGCGGAGGACGGCCCCTGAATTACGGGGGCCGTTTTCATTTTGCCATCGAGAGAAGCCGAAGTTTCAGGGACGCCGATGAGAGCGATGGTCCAGTTTGTAGAGGTCGATCTTGCGGCTCAGAGTATTGCGGTGAATGCCCAAAAGCCGCGCGGCACGGGATTGATTTCCATTGGAACGATCGAGAACCCGCTTAATGAATTTTTTCTCGAACTCGTTCACCGCTTCCTCAAACAGAATGCCTCGCTCGACCATCTGCCCCACTAGCGCTTCGAGTTGATCTTTCACGATCTTCCGCTCCGCAAGACGCTTCTGATTGTTTCGGTTCCACAGATCAGGGTAGTTCAGCACCCGCCAGGAGGCGGTATGCTTCACGATACTTGGCCCGGGTTCGTTCCACTACCTCCGGGGGCAATTGGGGGCCGGGGGGCTGTTTATTCCAACCAATGCTCTCCAGGTAATCGCGAACGTATTGCTTATCAAAGGAGGGTTGCGAACGGCCCGGCTGATAGCCCTGCGCAGGCCAGAAGCGAGAGGAATCGGGCGTGAGCGCCTCATCGATCCAGATAAGCTGATCGCCGATCAGCCCGAATTCGAATTTCGTATCCGCCAGGAGGATATCCCGGGGTTCGGCATAGGCTGCCGCCCGACGGTAGATTTGCAAGCTGACAGACCTGAGTTCCTCGGCCCGTTCTCCTCCGACGCGGGCGACTACTTCATCGAAGGAGATATTTTCGTCATGGCCGGACGTGGCTTTTGTAGACGGCGTAAATATCGGAGCGGGCAAACGATCCGATTCGCGCAGGCCGGGCGGTAGCGCCACGCCGCACACCTTCCCGGTAGTCCGATAGTCCTTCCAGCCCGATCCCGCCAAGTATCCCCTCACGACGCATTCGATGGGCAGGGGGTGCGTCTTGCGGCACAACATCGACCGCCCGGCGAGCTGCTGGCTATAAACATTAGCAGGAGGTGGAAACTCAGTGGCGCTCAGGACGTGATGAGGAATGATGTCCGCGAGGGTCTTGAACCAAAAAAGCGACAGCTGCGTAAGCACCCGTCCTTTGTCGGGTATCGGGGTCGGCAGCACCACGTCAAAAGCAGAAAGGCGATCGGTTGCTATGAGGAGAAGGTCGTCTCCGACTTCGTAGATGTCCCGAACCTTCCCCCTCGACGCTAACTTGAGTCCGGGGAAATCGGTTTGCCAAACGACCGCGGTCATGTAAGGAGATGCCACGAGTGATTTAGTCCTGATGAAGAGGGCGGTATTCTAGCGCAGAGCTAGGCGATGTCAACAGTGAAGAAAAATGAAAAGAGGAAATGCCTCAGGAGAGTTCTCACGCCGGTGCGAAAAATATTTCAGATGCAAGCTAAAAGGGCGAAGGCTGTGGAAATCAAGCTGCGTGACTCGCGCTGGAGGGAGCTTGTTCCCAATTAACGGAGACGAGCTTAGATACGCCGGGCTCCTGCATGGTGACGCCATATAGAACCGAAGCCATCTCCATTGTGCGCCGGTTGTGCGTCACGACGATGAACTGCGCATCCGTACTCATCTCCGCCAACATCTGGCAGAACCGTCCCACGTTGCTTTCGTCAAGGGGCGCGTCGACTTCGTCCAGAATGCAGAAAGGGCTGGGCTGGTAGCGGAAAACGGCAATCAAGAGAGCAAGCGCCGCAAGCGCCTTTTCACCACCGGAGAGAAGAATGATATTTTGCAAGCGTTTGCCAGGAGGCTGAGCGGCAATATCGATTCCCGCCTCCCCGGAACTGTCCGGCTCAGAGAGGCGCATTTGTCCCGTACCGCCTCCGAAAAGCGTCTGGAAGGCGCCTGCAAAATGGGTGTTAATAATCGCGAAGGCCTCCTCGAATTTTTGGCGCGAAACCTGGTCCAGTTCCGCGATGGTCTGTTGCGTGTCCGTAATCGATTGCATCAGATCGGCGCGCTCCCGCTCCAAGAATCCGAATCGCTGTTCGCATTCGTTGAACTCTTCGAGAGCCATCATATTCACCGGCCCCATGGCCTCCACGCGCGATTTCATCTCCTGATACTGGGCTTCGGAGGCAGCCAGACTGTCGCCTTCGAGCAAGATTTGCTGCTCGGCCATAAGATCTTCCGGGTGGGCGTTCAGCTCGTTCAGGCAGGCCGTGCGAAGATGCTCTCGCTCGGCCTCATTGCGGGCCCGCTCGATCTCCTGGCGGTTCCGCTGTTCCCTCATATCGGTGAGGAACTGACGGCCACTCCGGAGCTCATGATCCACTTCGGCCGTGCGGAGCCTCGTCTGGTTGCATTCGCGATCGAGCTCGGCTTGCCGCTTTTCGCGGAGCTCGCGTTCCGTGCGCAGCGATTCCAGTTGGTGGCGCTGCTCCTCGCTCTGGCGGACGATATCCGCTTCCTCCGCTTCGACTGCCCCTTGCTGCGTGGAGACCACAGCTAAGCGGGCGAGAAGCTCTTCACGTTCCTCTTTGATTCGGACGGCAATGGCAGTAGCCGCGGAAAGCCGTTCCGCGATCGCTGCTTTTTCAGCCCGCTTGACCGCGAGCTCGTCTTGATGCGTTTGTGCCAAGTGACGTATTTCTGCGATGAGCGCCGTGGCCTCCGCCATATCGCACTCAGCTGACTCGCGCGCCTTCACGCTCGCTTCACGATCCGCATTGGCGCGCTCGGCCTTTTGCCTAGCGGACTGGGCATCCCGCCGGAGGTGCTCAACCTCAGTCTGGCAGGCGGCCAATTCCGCGCTGAGGCGCGCCAGTTCGGCGCGCGCCTGGTCGCGTTCGAGCGTCGCGCCGACCACTCTCTTGCCGGCTTCGACGTGCTCCAGCGTCAAGGTTTCGAGAGATTTCTCAGCTTGCTCTCGCTCGCGTTCGAGCTGTTCGAGCGCCGACTTCAATTCAGTGAGGTCAGTTTCGAGGCGTGAAGACTCAGCGGCTAGTGTTCGCAGCTCGCGCTTCATGGCCAAGGGCCCGGCTTCCGTAGGCCGGCCTCCCGTGACGGCCCGTCCCTGATAGGAAGTTCCGTCGGGAGTCAAAAAAATGTACGAGGGGTTGTCGCGCGCCAGGCGCTCCGCGGTCTCCGGCGCCTCCACGAGGAAAGCGGAACGCAGCCGGGGCAAGAATTGCTTTGCGGCTGGACCCAGCGGATCTCGAAAGTCAACTAAGCGGTCCAAGCGCGATACGCCCGGCTCATCGGAAAACGGAAGCATTACCTCATGAGGACGAAGCTCCAAGCTACGCAGGGAATCCACAAAGAACGTCGCCCGTCCTCCAAATTCCTCTCGTAACAGAGCGATCCCAGCGCGGGCATGATCGAAGGTTTCGACGACTACATACTCGAACTCATCCCTGAGAAATTGTTCCAAGGCGGTTTCGTGCTGAGGCTCTACTTCAGCGTAGTCGGCAAGCAAACCAACGGCGCGAAAAGTTTGGGTTCCTCCCTGGCTGGCGGAACCCCCGTTAGCGAACAGCTTTTGCACGGTCTCTGTACTGTAAGAACGATCGCTCAAGACCTGCTCCACTGCGTAGCGACGAGCGCGAACCGATGCCAGGGAATCGCGAACCGTGTCGCATCGCGAAGCCGTCTCAGCCTGATTGCGGCGATACTCCACAAGCCGCTGCTGTGCGTCTGCCACTGAAGCCTCGAGAACGCGTGAGGCCTCCGTCTCGGACTGCCAGCGCAAATCGGCCGCAAGGGAGCTTTCCCGGTACTGTAAGGATTCTTCCAGAAGCGCGTGCTCGGAATTCTCCAGCTTTTCGAGCGCCCCCGAATGATGCGCAAGCAACTGTTCGGCCTGAGCCTGGGTCTGCTGAATCTGCGCGAGCGTTTGATCGTACTCCTGAATGCGGCGGCGCGATTCGGCGATACGCGTTTCAGCGGAAAGGTTGATCGTGGATAGTTCCGTAGAGCGCGTCGCTAGCTCAGCGAGGATGCCTTCGAGGTACGCCGTCTCCTCCTGGAGCCGCGCCACGATCGCATCCTGGGCCGTTACTCGTGATCCGAATCGATCCATTTGCGCGTCCGCTTGCTGGCGCTCCGCAGCCAACTGGCGCGCTCGCTCGGCGAGTTCTTCGCGGCGCCGGAGGTTGAATACGATGCGGTTTTCCGCGCGATCCAATTCCAGGGCCGCCTGACCGATGAGGTTTTGGTTCTGCCGCAGCTCGGTCTCCAGTTCGTACACGCGTCGGTCCAGCCGCTCCTGCTCCGCTTCCATTGCGGCGATAGATTGTGCGCGCTCGCTCTCTTTCTCCGCCGCGCCGGCGAGCTCCAGGGAAAGCCGTTCGGCCTCGCGTTGCAGCTCGCACGCTTTGCTGGCCAGCACGGCGCGCAGGAGCGTTCGCATCTGCTCCCGCACTTCCGCATACCGCCGCGCTTTAGACGCCTGGCGCTTGAGGGATGCAAGCTGCTTCTCGACTTCGACAAAAATATCGTTGACGCGCGAAAGATTAAGCTTGGAGGATTCGAGCTTCGTCTCGGCCAGGCGCTTCTTTGTCTTATATTTCGTGATCCCAGCGGCTTCTTCGATGATTGCGCGGCGGTCGGACGGTTTGGAACTGAGCACCTGCCCAATGCGCCCCTGCTCGATGATCGCGTAGGAATCCGGGCCTAAGCCGATACCCATGAAGAGATCCTGGATATCGCGCAGCCGGGCAGTGCGGCCATTGATGAGGTATTCGCTTTGCCCCGAGCGGTAGAGCCGCCGGCCAACGACAACTTCCCCGGGCCGCCCTAGTGCCGCGTGTTTGTGCCCACCTCGAGCCCTCTTCGATGTCTTGCCCCTGGGACCATCCGACTGCCTGTCCTCACCATCGATACCATCGATCGGAGTGACCTCTTCGAGGTCTGAGCCATCCGCCGCGGGATCAGGAACTTGGGCTATTTCACCAGCGGTTTCGGCCGAAATCGCCAATTCGGAATCGCCGAGCACGCGCCGCGCCGCGTCGGCCAGTTCGGCATCCACCAGGGTCAGCGTAACTTCAGCCAAACCCAAGGGAGGCCGCTTTGCCGTCCCGTTAAAGATGCAATCGGCCATTCGCTCGGCGCGTAGAGACTTGTGACTCTGCTCGCCAAGCACCCAAGAGATGGCGTCGACAATGTTCGACTTGCCGCACCCGTTGGGTCCGATAATGCAGCTCAGGCCGGTGCCGCCAAACGTCAACTGCGTCTTTTCACAAAAGGATTTGAAGCCAACGAGTTCGACCTTGCGGAGTTTGAGCAAGTGATTCCTTTATATTCCGCCATGTCTCGCCAAATAGGCGAAACTTCGGCAGATACTTGTTCGATTTCCTCGAGAGGAAGGAATACGCGACAACAGCTTTGGCGGGTCCTTGAGCAGTGGCCCAGCCGTCCTGGCGCTTCGGATCGGCGATTACAAGCGGCACCATAGCACACACGGCAGAATTGTGTAAAGCCCGGTGAGCAGAACTGTTTCGATCGTAATCCTGGCTTTGAACTCCCAATGCGAAGATACATTCGCAGCAAATCACGTTCGGGTGGCTCGTTGCTGCCACTGTTGGTGTCGGCTAGAATGCTACGTCATTGCCCAAGGTGGGCGCTGCCGGCCCGCGCGCTCATCATTCGGCCCAAACCAGTGGCCTAGGTGGAGGACGCCGCAGGATCAATGGGAGATATCGTCTTTTTCAATACACTCGGCACACGCAGAGAGCCCTTTGTGCCGCTGCAACCCGCCCAGGTCAAGATGTACACTTGCGGGCCCACGGTCTACGACTTCGCACACATTGGCAATTTCCGGACGTTCATTTTCCAGGATGTTTTGCGGCGCTTTCTGCGTTCGCGTGGCTTCCATCTCGTGCAGGTCATGAACCTGACCGACGTGGACGACCGCATCATCGCCAAAGCCGCCGAGGCCAAGGTCGACATCCGCGATTACACAGCCAAGTTCATCGAAGCGTTCTTCGCCGATCAGCGGATACTCGGAATCGAAAAGCCTGAATATGTGGTGCGCGCCACCGATCACATCGAAGACATGGTTGAGCTCATTGAGCGGCTAACAGCCAAAGGCTTCACATATGTCAGTGACGGCTCGATCTACTTCCGCATATCGCAATTTAAGAACTATGGACAGCTGACCCATGTGGATACCGCAGGAATCCAGCCCGGAGCGCGCGTGGACGTGGATCGGTACGAGAAGGCGGATGCGCGGGATTTCGCTTTGTGGAAGGCGCCCAAACCGGGAGAATTTTTCTGGAACACCCGCATAGGGCCGGGGCGTCCTGGCTGGCACATTGAGTGCTCGGCGATGTCCATGAAGTACCTTGGCGAGACGATTGACATCCACTCTGGCGGCATTGACTTGGCATTCCCGCACCATGAGAACGAGATCGCGCAATCCGAGGCAGCGACCGGAAAGCCCTTTGTACGCTATTGGCTTCATGCCGAGCACCTCTTGGTCGAATCGCAGAAAATGTCGAAATCGCTGGGAAATTTCTATACCCTCCGCGACCTGCTGGAAAAAGGAAACAAGCCGTCCACGTTACGTTTTCTGCTCGCCTCCGTTCCCTATCGCCGTCAGTTCAACTTCACGCAAGAGGGACTGCAGCAGGCCGCCAACTCGGTCGAACGGCTAAGGAATTTTGCAACGCGCCTTGATAGCGGCAAATTTCCGGAGGGTGCCTCCGCTCTCGGCAAGGCCGCTGAGGAGGCGCGGGAGGAGTTCGAACGCGGACTCGAAGACGATTTGAACACAGCCCAGGCATTGGCGGCGATCTTTGACCTAATTCGCGAAGCCAATGCAGCCATGGATCGCGGCAATTTTCGGGAAGGCGACGTCGCACCTGCGCGGAAGACGTTACAGACATTCGACGATATTTTTGCGGTGCTTAAAGACGATGATGATGAGAAGCTGGGCTCGATCGGCGTACAAACGCACATGGGCACGCCGAGCAATACGGAGATCGAAGAGCTCGTGGCCGCGCGACAGGCGGCGCGCACGAAGCGCGATTTTGCCAAAGCCGATCATATTCGCCAGGATCTGGCGAATCGGGGAGTCATTCTGGAAGACAGCAAAGATGGAATCGTTCGCTGGAAACGTAAGTAGCGGGCCCTGAAGCGTTCGTTAAAGCGCTGAGCCCGCTTAACCCTCCCAAGCGCAAGCAACTTGGAACGGTGTGGATCACGGGTTTTCTTCCGGGGCCGTCGATTCGAAGCCCGTGTACAATCCTCTTATGGCGAAAGAGTCTCCCTGGAGTGAGACCCTCCTGAAATCGAAGCTGCCGCGCTTGATTACTCCGCTTCCCGGACCCAATGCCAAGCGGGTGATCGACCTCGACAACCGCTATATCTCGCCCTCGTACACGCGCAGCTATCCCTTGGTTGCACGTCGCGGCCGTGGAGCTTTGGTTGAAGACGTTGATGGCAATATCTTTCTCGACTTCACCGCCGGCATAGCCGTGGTCGCAACGGGCCACTGCCATCCTGAAGTCGTGGCGGCTGTTCAGCGGCAGGCAACCGAGCTCATCCACATGTCCTGCACGGATTTTTACTACGAAGGCATGGTTGAACTGGCCCAGAAACTCGCGGCCATATCGCCGGGGAGAGATTCAAAGAGAGTCTATTTTGGAAATTCGGGAACTGAGGCGATCGAGGCGGCCATAAAGCTTGCGCGATACCACACCGGGCGCGAGAAGATCATCGCATTCTACGGCGCCTTTCACGGACGGACCATGGGATCGCTTTCGTTGACCGCTTCCAAGGCGGGGCAGCGCACGGGATTCGGAACGCTGCTTTCCGGTATTTTCCACGCTCCGTATGCCAATCCCTACCGCTGCGCCTACGGGCATCAGGCGAAAGATTGCTGCAGGGATTGCGCTCAGTTCATTGAGCGCGAGCTTTTCAAGAAGATTGTCGACCCGCGGGAGGTTGCCGCAATCGTCGTTGAGCCGATTCAAGGCGAAGGCGGATATGTTCCAGGCCCTTCGGAATTCCTGCAGGACCTGCAACGGATCTGCCGTGAGCACGGAATTCTTTTCATAACCGACGAAGTGCAAAGCGGCATGGGACGGACCGGCAAATGGTGGGCAGGCGATCATGCCGGACTGGAGCCAGACATTTTGTGTGTTGCCAAGGGCATTGCGTCGGGGCTGCCGCTTTGCGCGACGATTGCACGATCCACGGTTATGGACTGGAAACCCGGCGCCCACGCGTCAACGTTCGGCGGTAATCCCGTTTCCATTGCGGCCGCCTTGGCCACCCTTCGGCTGGTTCAAGAGCGCTACATGGAGAATGCTCAGCGCATGGGCGAATACATATTCGGCCGCCTCGCCGGATGGCGTAACAAGTTCCGCATTGTCGGCGACGTTCGGGGGAAGGGACTAATGATCGGCGTCGAGATCGTCGAAGATCAGCAAACGAAAGAGCCGGCTCCCAAGCTCCGGGATTTAATCGAAAATCTGGCATTCGCGAAGGGGCTGCTCATTCTGGGCGCGGGAGCGAATACATTGAGGTTAGCGCCTCCTCTACTGATCGATCAGGAGCAGGCAGATTTCGCGATCGATACACTTGAAGTCTGCATCCGAGAGGCTGAATCGCTCGGCAGTAAGCCCAACTAGCAATGGAAGGCTTTCGAGTTAAGGTTTTCCCCGGGTTGTGGGAAATTCGGCGGAGAGCAATCGGTTGCGCGTCTTCTCCACTCTAATCTTTGGCCTGGTTGAATGGGCGGCTAGGAACGGTTTCGCCCCAGAACCTGCGCCCCCAGGCTCCGGCCACCCTCAGCAATCTCGACATCTGATGGGCATACGAGGCGAGACGTTTGCCTACTGGTATTTGCGGCGGTATGGCTACGTCATCGTCGGCCGCAACTTCCGGGCCGCAGGCCTTAAGGGTGAAATTGATCTCATTGGCTTTGATGGAGCGGTATTAGCGTTCATAGAGGTTAAGACCAGGACCAGCAAGCCTAACGCGTCCGCATTGCCCGAAGATGCGATCACAGCGGATAAGCGGCGCTTCCTCGCGCGAATGGCTAGGCGCTTTCTCGCGGAGCGCAGGCTTACCGGAACGGACTGGCGGTTCGACGTGCTGGCGATTGAGTCCCAGACAGGCAAACGTCCTCTTGTACGGTTGCACAAAGGGGCCTTTACTGACCGATAGGTCGCAGCATTTTCGGCTATCCTTGGCAGCTTCCGAGGTGCCAAGCTAAATTGGACTGCTGAGGATACAATCAGAGATTACAGGAGGCGTACGGTCCGGCGATCCGGCCGGCGTCTGGGGAGGAAGCGTTGCCCGAACTTCGCAAGGATCCGATCACAGGCCGGTGGGTGATCATCTCCACCGATCGAGCCAAGCGACCGTCTGACTTTGTCCGCGAAAGTGTGCGCATTGAGGGGAAAGGCTTTTGCCCGTTCTGCCTCGGAAATGAGACCAAGACCCCGCCGGAAGTCCTAGCCTATGGGCGAAACGGCGGAGGGCCGAATACGCCGGGTTGGACGGTTCGTGTAGTCCCCAATAAATTTCCCGCATTGGGCATCGAAGGCGACCTCGATCGCCAGGGCGATGGCCTATTCGATCGCATGAATGGCGTGGGCGCGCATGAAGTGATCATTGAGACTCCCGATCATCAGAGCACTTTAGCCACATTGCCGGTCCGCGCGATTGAAGACGTTCTATGGGCCTATCGCGATCGCGTGCTAGACCTGAAGAACGATAAACGGTTTCGCTACGCCCTTATCTTCAAGAATCATGGTGATGCCGCGGGAGCTTCCCTGGAGCACTCGCACTCACAGCTGATCGCCTTGCCCATCGTCCCCAAGCGGGTACGGGAAGAACTCGACGCCGCGAAGCACTACTACCGCGAGAAAGAGCGCTGCATCTTCTGTGACATGATCCGGCAAGAAACGGACTCAGGTCTGCGCATCGTCGGCGAAAACGATCAGTTTATCTCCATAGCTCCTTATGCTCCTCGTTTCCCCTTCGAGTTGTGGCTACTCCCTAAGCAACATAGTTCGGCATTTGAGAATAATCAGAGCTCGGTCTACTCCAGCCTGGCACGAATCCTGAAAGATAACTTGAGTCGCCTGGATACGGTGCTCGATCATCCCGCATACAATTTCATGCTGCACACATCGCCTGTGGGCGAGGAGATCAACGACCATTATCACTGGCACTTTGAGATCATCCCGAAATTGACAAAGGTGGCGGGATTCGAATGGGGAACCGGCTTTTACATCTGCCCGACTCCGCCAGAGGAGTCAGCCCGTTTCCTTCGTGAAGCGCAGGTCACCGCTACCACATCAGTGGCATGAATTGAGCTTCGTTGGCCTCATTATGTCCTCGTACTCTGCCCGCGCAACTGACATACTCCATCGCTTTTCGATATACTGACGGGCTCGGGCGCGGTACCCAAGAGGCCCAAGGGAGAGGTCTGCAAAACCTCCATTCGTGGGTTCGAATCCCACCCGCGCCTCCAAGATTCCATTTCACTTAGCCCCGAAGCGATTCCCTTGCAGAGTGAAACGGTGTAGCAGAAAACGTAGCAGGTGGCTGCGTCTATTGTGTCCGTCAGACGACAAATACCGAGTTGGTGGCGGGCGCAAAACAGAGCACAGTAGCGATCAGTCACAAATAATGCGAATATAAGCACCCCTCTAAAAAGAAAGAGTGAAAGAGGGACGGCGTGATGGACCTGGGGAACCCGAATCTCGATCCCTTGCGTGCAAATTCGCGAAGTGAAATCGACAGCAGATGAGGGGCAACACGGTGCCGCAGGAGCAAAAAATCACCGATCACCGGGACGAACCAGAATAGGAGCTACCAGGATGCGAAATCATATAGCCCGCTCGATCGTTGTGCTGGCAGCCGTTATCGCCTGCTGTCCCGTTACTCGGGCCCAGACCGAAGCCGGCCAGGGACGAGGAGGCGACCAGCCAGCGGAAGCCAATCAAGGCCGCGGAAGAGGTCAAGCCCCCTCGCCCACTGCTAACTTGCCGTTCGATCCACACGATTTTTCTGGAGTTTGGACGGGCAGGGGCAACATGGGTAAGACGCCGCCGATGACGCCGTGGGCTCAAGCCAGATACGACGCCGCGAAACCCGGGCTTTCGGCGAGAGGGGAGCCGCTGGGTAACGATCCCATGATGATGTGCGATCCGGTTGGTTACCCGCGAATCGCGTTTTACAACGCCTATCCCATGGAGTTCCTGCAGACGAAGGACAGGCTGGTCGAGTTCTTCGATTACTTCTATGTGCACCGGACCATCTACCTCGATGGGCGGCCGGTCCCCGCGGATCCGGACCCGACTTGGTACGGCTACTCGGTGGGCCACTGGGACGGAAATACGTTGGTGGTCGAGACGAACGGTTTTAACGAAAGATCCTGGGTCGACAATGACGCCCACCCACACAGCGATGAGATGAAGCTCGAAGAGCGATTCCAGCGCGTGGACCATGACACGATCCAGGCAACCATGACGCTAACCGATCCCAAAGCCTATACGGCGCCCTGGGTCGGTATGAAGTCCACCTGGACGCTGACGACCAAGCTCGCCATGCGCGAGGACGTCTGTGTTCCCTCGGACGAAGAGAAGTACAAAGAGGAAATGAGAGTGCCAGCCGCTACACCGAAATAAGGCTCCCACTTTGCGGGACCTGGGCAAAAACCAAGCTGTCTTTTCGGATTCCAGCCCTTGCGGATAGTTTCGCGGAACAGTTGGCAATGAGCCACTTTCCGGACAATCCCACTTACCATTTAGAACACCGCTAAAACTTTCCGGCGCACGCCGGGTTTAATCGATTGGATATCGACGCGACTGTTTTGCGTTGCGGGCCGTGTCGATTGTTTGATACTGGGTAGAGACCGCCCCGGCCGGAGAGGATGAAAAAAACATGCGAAACCTCCTGAAGGCTCGAAATCTTTTGCTCTTGCTGTTGATAGCGATCTGCGTGACGCCACTGACGTCGTTTGCACAAATTGCCGTGGGCGTTTCGATACGCGTGGGACCGCCGGCCCTGCCGGTTTACGAACAGCCGCCCTGCCCCACAGAGGGATATCTTTGGACGCCAGGGTATTGGGCCTACGGCCCGGTAGGCTACTACTGGGTACCCGGCGTATGGGTAGCTCCGCCGCGCGCCGGCGTGCTCTGGACACCAGGCTACTGGGGCTTTGCGGGCGGTGTTTACGGCTGGCATGCAGGCTACTGGGGTCCGCACGTTGGGTTTTATGGCGGCATTAACTACGGTTTCGGCTACGGCGGCGTGGGCTTCGTGGGCGGCGAATGGAGAGGCGGAGAATTTGCCTATAACACCGCGGTGATGCACGTGAATACGGCGATCGTGAGAAACGTCTACGTCAACAGGACCGTGATCAACAACACGACCATCGTCAACCATGCGAGCTTCAACGGCACGGGCGGCATCGTGGCACGGCCGACCGCTGGAGAAGAGGCCGCGATGCGCGAGCAACATTTTCAACCAACGTCAAACCAGCTCTCCCACGAGCACACGGCTAGCCAGGATCGCAATCAATGGGCATCCGCGAACCATGGGACGCCGGGGACGGCCGCAATGGATTCCGTCAACGGGCGCCGCTTCAATCAGCAGGGACGCATAGCTCAGGGAGTTCGTTCGGGAGAGCTGACGCCGCGCGAGACCTCGCACCTAGAAAACCGGGAAGCGAACATCAATCACGAAGTCGCAGCCGATCGTCGCGCGAACGGCGGCAAGCTGACGGCGCAAGAGCACAAACAAGTCGAGCAGCAGCAGAACCAGGCCAGTCGCAAGATTAATCAGGATAAGCACAATAACAAGACCGAAGGACGCGCCGAGAAGTAATCGCCGCTAAGAACGGCGTCATCCGTTGCCGTGAATTAAGGTCGCCGGACTGCCCGCCGGCATCGTGGAAGCCAACTCCTGCACGACGGCAGGAGCTTTTACGCTTCTTCAGGCGCTGCCGGGTTGACGCCGCTAAACTGGAATCATGGATACGAAGACGCTTACTTGGTGCGCCGTTTCTTTGCGAACTTAGACGGCGTTAGGTCTCCAAAAAGCTTCCCCTCGACCTCCGCCTTATGAGTGGTGCACACAAGCCTGACGATGACACCCTGGACCCACGAGGCACGAAACTTTGCGGGGCTCGAGCAGTCCAGAACTTCACAAAGACCTTCGCTGACCGGGTCCAAATATGGTTCCGGGTTCTTGTTCGCCATAGAAGATTCTCCTATTCATTTGGCAGCCTGGGGGCTGGGCGCTTTCAAACTGGCTGAGCGTTCGTCTGACGTCATCGACTGTCGGTACGACTGCTAACAAACCTAGGGTCGTACTCGATTTGCCGCTTGCATGTCTGGTGGCACAGGGCCGTCGCCTGCGGCGGGTGGCGGCGTAAGGGGTGTAAACTAGACGCTTCTAGTATACCCTTTGGCCGGAATCTGTGTTACAATTCGGTTGCGTTTGTTGCTCTTGTAAAACCTTTAGATTTGTTAAAAGGGGCTGCGAGTCCAAAACAACTCGCGGCCTTTTTTGTTTTCTGCTGAGGGCGGCTCGAGATGCACCAGATAGCTCAGACGATAAAGAAGGAACAAATAAGTGAAAGAACAAGGAACAGTAAAGTGGTTCAATGCCAGCAAGGGATTTGGATTCATCCAGCGCCAGTCCGGTGAGGACGTTTTCGTGCACTTCTCCGCGATTCAAGGAGACGGGTACAGGTCTCTCGCTGAGGGGCAAGCGGTTGAATTCGACGTCACTAAAGGCCCGAAGGGTCTGCAGGCAGCGAACGTCACCGCCCTCTAGTTGAAAATGTGTCGCCGTTTTCCATCCCCGGCTTGCCGGGGATGGAAAACTCATTTTAGGCAGCAGCAATCTCCCGAACGGTGCCGCGCTTAGGACACAAGGGTATCGGGTGCAAGTTCGACCGGTGGCGCTGGCGCAAGCTCCAGATCGCCCACGGTGAACGTGTCCTCCACTTCAACCTCAGCAGGCATCTTTTCGTGCAATAGCCGTTCCGTTGCGGCCATCATAGGCACGGCGTGGAATCGCTGGTGCATCGCCGAGCGGGACAAGAGGTTCGATATCGCCAAGAGGATCATTCCCTGGTGATGCGCCATCCAGCAATGCGTGATGCGATCCACGGAATCTGAGCCCCCGTTCATCTTGATCTCCGCCGATTCATAGAAGCCATATCGGCCTATCCACTTTCGCTCTTTCATGCGGTAAAGGTTCTTTAGCGCGGCTTGGGTTTCTATTCCCAACGAGAGAAACGTGGAGTACGGAGAAATAATCCAGCGCGGCATTGAATAACGGCGCAGCGACAGACCCGGGGCTCCAAAGCCCTCATATTGGAAAAGTCCATTCGGATCTCGATCGCCAAACGCGGCCTCTGAGATACCCCAGGGATGACCTCTGAGAGTCTCCGTGCTCTCATGGAACCTGATCGCCGTGCGCGCACTGGAATGTAGCAGAGTGTTCGGGTAAGTGCGCATCCATAAGCTAGGCATCAGGTATTCAAAAAGGCTCCCCGCCCAGGAGATCAGCGCGCGATCCTTGTCACATTGAGTTTGGCCACGGCCGAGATAAAACCAACTTTCTTGCGGGATATCACCCTTGGCGATGGCGACGAACGTAGCTATGCGTGCTTCGGAGGCGAGAAGATCGTAACAAGCGCTCTCCAGCCGGTTTGTGCTTTTTGTGTAACCGATGGAGAGAAGCTTCCGCTGGCGGTTGTACAGAAAAGTGAAGTCCATGTCGAGCGCGAGCTCTTCGCAGCTCTCGGCAAGCTGCTCCATGGTTCGCCGCAAACCGCGGGCCCGCTCCAATCGAGCACTCATACCCGTTAATAAACCTTCGGCTTTCCTTTCCTCTTCCGTGGTCAAGTCTTTTCGCTGCGGAACTTCACGCAAAGAGGAGACAAGTCCCTCGAGCGTTCTGATTCCATCGTCGAGCGTCAGTTGGCCGATGTCGACCTGCGGGCGAATGGCCAACTTCTCGATTACGTCCTTCTTTTCGCCAACCAGCCATGGGGCAAACGTGGCCGCGAGGCGGCGCAATTCGCGAATCTCGGATAGGAAGTCGCGAGACCAGTAAGCCAGGTCCGGCGATTTATGGCCGATTGATTGAATGGCCCCTTCGAGTTTCTGAGCGCTCACTTCGAGCGCGTGCAATTGGCCAATCCAGTGCTGTGGCTCTTCCGGAAGGTTGCAGACGCGGTCCTCAACGGAGATGATTGCCTCGACCAGCAGCCTCGCACCATCCGCCTCGGCAGTCTCCCGAAGGAGGCGCAAGCGATCTTTGATCCCCACCCATAGTTGTGGCCTAAAAAGCGGTTGACTGGCCATTTGGATACAAGCTTGGCTCGTCGTCAGCAAAGAACAGGCTAGATTTCCGCTGTCTACAGAAGAGATAAAGAGCGGCATCTCAGGCGTCAGCGCGCGCGCGTCATACCAGTTGTAGAAATGACCGCGATAGCGCTCCAGTTTGGTCGCGGTAGCAAGCGTCGCTTCGGTTAGCTGAATGACTTGCGGCAAGGTGATGAAGCCAAGATCGTAAGCAGCCAAACGTGAATTCAAAACCAAACCCAGGTTCGTGGGCGAGAGCCGCTCAACCACGCGCACCGGAACTTGTTGCAGTCGGTCGGAAATCAGCCAGTGGTTGATGGGGCTGCAGAATTCGCCAAAGAAGCGCCATGTGCGCAAAGCCGTATCGCGAAGGAACTCCCGATCGCGGGTAGCAAGTCTGCTCTTGTTTTGCGACCATGGCCGGTCGAGCCACGCCGCGATATGGCCTGTTAGAAACCACAAAACCAAAAACGGCAGAGCGATAGGCAATGCCCTGGGCCTCGCAATGGCGATGACTCCGGCGATCGCCAAAGTCGCTAAGGGAATCCATTGAAGGTATCGGTCCACCAGAGAACGCGCCCCGGAACTCATCTCCGCTTGCGCCGCCGTTTCCCACTCGAGCAGGTTTCGTCGGGTCACCAGCATACGGAAGATGGTGCGCACCGCCGCATCGATCATAATGACGCTCTGATGCAGCAGCAGCGCAATGAACAGCGCCATGCGCACCTGTTCGATAGCAAAACCTATTGCAAGATTCTTGAGATAGGCAGCCGAATAACGCCTGACTTTTGTTAGCCCCCCTATCAGTTGTAGGAAACTTGGCAGCAGCACGACGACCAGCGCCGCGCCCGTCCAGAAAACTGGTCCGCGCGGAAGAAAAAGCCAGCCGGCCAGGAGCAAGGCGAGCATAACCGGCTCGTAAACGGCCCGGCGCAGATTGTCCACAATCTTCCAACGAGAAATGATCTGCAGCGCATTGGGCAACTCCCGGCCGAACCTATCGGCGATACGCGGTAGGATCCAGGGAGCCGTTTGCCAATCGCCTCGAGCCCAGCGATGCTTGCGTCGACAGTAAACTGCGTAACGCGAAGGGTAATCCTCGACAATTTCGATGTCCGACACCAGGGCCGCCCGGGCAAATGAGCCTTCGATCATGTCGTGGCTCAGCAGGGCTCCTTCGGGAAGCCAGGTATCCACCAGGCGATGGAAGGCGTCGATGTCGTAAATTCCTTTGCCAACGAAGCTGCCTTCCCCGAAGAGATCCTGGTAAGCGTCGGAAACAGCGCGAGTGTATACATCGAAGGTCGCGTCCGCCGAGAAGATCGCGGCAAGACGCGACTTGCGGGCCGACAGCAGATCCACGCCCGCCTTCGGTTGCAGGATGGCGTAACCCCGCTCCAGCTTTTTGCCTGAGGGGTCGAACACGGCGCGATTCAGGGGATGCGCAAGGGTGCCAATCAGCTTTCTCGCCGTGTCCCTGGGAAGCTGCGTGTCGGAATCAAGAGTGATCACATAACGCACTTTTGTGAGAAGCGATAGATCGCCCGTCTTCACCAGGAAAGCGTCACGCTCGCCCCGCAGAAAACTATTGAAGTCGAGTAGCTTCCCTCGCTTCCGCTCCCAGCCCATCCAAGTGTTTTCAGAAGCGCAGAAGATCTGCCTGCGATGGAAATGCAAGAAGCCACCGCGTGCCTGCGGGGCGTATTTGCGGTTGAGCCTTTCGATCAATTGAGAGCAGAGGCGGATCAAGGGATCTGCATCGTTTGGGCCGCCGGGCGAATCCACGGAATCCGTAAGCAGCGCAAAATGGAGGTTCTTATCCCTATTCCCGAGGAATCGTACCTCGAGAGCCTCAACCATCTGGCGCGTGTGGGACTCATTCAAAAGCAGGGTAGGCACGGCCACCACAGAAAGGCACTCGTCGGGAATGCCTTTCGAAAGATCGAGTTTCGGCAGAACGCGCGGCGGAAAGACAAGAGCGATCAGCTGATTGATTACGTCGATGGCGGCTCCGGTGGCGGGCACAAGCAGCAGAGGCAACAGGATGGCCATCGAGATCGTCCGCCCGCAGGCCAAAAGGAGGCAAGCTGTCAGCACGAAAGCACCGAACTCGATCCCTAACAAGTACGTCGAAGCCGCATGACGGATGATGGTTTCCCTGAGCCATCCCAGCGGAGATCGCCGGTAGCGAACCAACTTCCTTAGCAGTTCACGACCGTCGTCGACCAAGAAATAGCCCACGTGGCTCGAATATCCGGATGATGGATCCTGTTGTGCCAGTTCGATGGCTCGCCTGGCAATCTCGGCTTCGGTTAGGGGCGAGCCACTAGCCATTTCCGCGATGGCCCGCCGGTAAGAATCCCGGCTGGCTGGCTCCATCTGAGCGTATATGACATCCTCTCTGAGGATTCGATCGACCACACTCAGCTTCCGGAAAATGCGGTCCCAGTTGGAATGGTCCAGTTCGCGCAGGCTCACCAGAATTATTTTCAGTTCATTCGATAGCCGCTCCACCGCCTCCCGGTCGGCGGTGTGATCCAATTCGCTCCCCACCTGAAGCAATCGCTGCATGAGCCGAAGCTGCAATAGTGGTTTGAAGATCCATAGCTCATCGATATCGAAAGTCAGGCGCTCTTGAATCGCGTTCACGAAAACTATGAACGTATCCTGCCGGAAAGAGTCGCCAACCGCGGAGAGATAGCTGCGCATAGCGACGAACGCGCGCGGCTGCGGGCGGCTGCGGGAGACGCTTACTTTGGGAAGCTTGGTGGCATTCCGGAGAGCGGCGCTGAAGGCGGACGTCACGTTATGCAGCAGGCGCCCGTTGGTCAGCAGATCTTCCATCCATTCCACTCGGCTGTCTTGGCGCAGTCCGCTGTATAGCTGGCGGATTCCCAACGAGGTCAAGAAGCCTTGCCGAGGGAGAAAGCTTGAAGGAGTTCGGTTAATCGGTCCTGACCAATCCGAAACTTCGGCCAGCGCTCTGCTCTGCAGATCCAGCTTTTCAGCGTCGCGATCGGCCAACGTTTGGTTTTGACGTTCCGCCGAGGCCGGGCTGATCAGCGCCGAAATGTGCTGTACAAAATATTTTTTCAACAGCCCCGAGTATTGACCTGTTTGAGTGTCGGACATCGTCCCGCCTACCTGTAATTTGCCGCCTGCATTTCAAACATCTCCGAGTAGCGCCCGCCCTGGCTGATCAACTTGGCATGGCTGCCTTCTTCAACGATCCCTCCGTTGGCAAGCACAAGAATTTTGTCCGCCATGCGCACCGTCGAGAACCGATGTGAGATGAGCAGCGCCATTTTCCCGGCGGTCAGCTCGGCGAACCGCGAGAAGACGTCGTGTTCGGCCTGCGCGTCCAGCGACGCGGTGGGCTCGTCCAAAATCAAGAGTTGCGCGTCGCGCAGGTAGGCTCTGGCGAGAGCGATTTTCTGCCATTCGCCGCCGGACAAATCGAGTCCTCGTTCG
>Ga0206836_10020_pt1 | contig 53080 bp, 51 predicted proteins | sample Alteio_BWOrgCont_28_FD_152871 | JGI IMG/M metagenome (GOLD analysis project Ga0206836, IMG submission 152871) | Enriched cells from forest soil in Barre Woods Harvard Forest LTER site, Petersham, Massachusetts, United States -... | ecosystem: Environmental > Terrestrial > Soil > Temperate forest >...
TGTTATGTTCGGTAACCCTGAAACAACCACCGGTGGTAACGCGCTTAAATTTTATGCTTCAGTACGTCTCGATATCCGCCGCATAGGTCAGATAAAAGATGGCGAAACCGTAATAGGTAACCGCACCCGTGTAAAAGTGGTGAAGAACAAAGTATGCCCTCCATTCGGGTTGGCAGAGTTTGATATTCTTTACGGAGAGGGCATTTCAAAAGTGGGCGAGATAGTTGACCTTGGCGCTGAAAAGAACGTGATTAAGAAAAGCGGCGCATGGTTCAGCTATGGCGAAACACGCCTTGGCCAGGGTAGGGATGCTGTGAAACAAATATTCATGGACAACCCTGAGTTATCGGATGAGATAGAATTTAAAATAAAAGAAGCCCTCGCACAAAAGGCATGAGTACAGCCTCACGTATTTTTTCTATCGGCCTTGCAGGAATATTACTTTTTGCAGGATGCCATAACAAAGCAACAAAACAGGTACAACAGCAGCATGGTAAAGACACTACCAAGGCTGCTGTTGATACTATTTCCCCCAGGATAGCCGCACTCACCTCGCGCATAGCAGGGAATATAAGAGATGCGGATGCATATTGGCAAAGGGGTAAGCTTGAAGTATTACAGAGAAATGCTAACGCGGCGTTAGGCGATTTTACACAGGCAATAAATATAGATAGTACCAAAGATACCTATTACTATAACCGTGCCGATGTGTACTTTACCGCCGGCCGCACCCGCGATTCTAAAAATGATTTTGAAAAATGCATAAGCCTTAACCCACGTAATACGGATGCCTTATTAAAACTGGGTGAGATATATTTTTATGTAAGGAAGTATAAGGAATCAATTGATTTGATAGACAGGGCACTGAAGGTGAACCGCTACCTTGCCAAGGGTTATTTTATGAAGGGGATGATTTTCCTGGAAGAGAAAGATACTACTAAGGCATTGTCGAGTATGCAGACTGCGGTGGAGCAGAATACAAGTTATTTTGACGCTTACATAGAACTTGGCCTTATATACGCGCATAGGTTCAACCCGCACGCCATTGATTATTATAATGCGGCCCTTAATATTAACCCGCATAGCATTGAACCTTATTACGACAAAGGCATATTTTACCAATCGGTAAAAGATTTCGATAAGGCAATAGAATGTTATAACCAGCTTTTACAGATTGATTCTACCTACAAGTTCGCGCTATATAATATAGGGTTTATTCATTTCTATAAAGGCGATGATTATAAGGTTGCTCTCAATTATTTTAATAAAGCCATTATAAGCGATTCTTCTTATACAATGGCCTACTATGCCCGTGGTAATTGCTACGAGCAGTTAAAGGATTATAAGAATGCCCTGGCAGATTATGACCACGCCATTGCCCAGGATGCAGGGTTTGAAGAGGCAAAAGAAGCCCGCAACGATTTGAAGGCCAAAATGGGCAAATAGCCGTAGTGCGAATCTCCTTATATTTACCACCTATAAAATTGTAGCTATGAAAATAATCTGCATTGGCCGCAACTATGCCGAACATGCTAAGGAGATGAAGGCCGAAACTCCGACTGAGCCAGTTTTCTTTATGAAACCTGATACAGCGCTTATCAGCGATAATGACCCGTTCTTCTTTCCGAAGTTCTCGAATGAGGTGCATTATGAAACCGAGATTGTGTTGCGCATAAATAAAAATGGCAAGAATATCCAGAAGCAATTCGCTTCGCGTTACTTTGAACAAATATCGGTAGGTATAGATTTTACAGCCCGTGATTTGCAGGCGCAGTGCAAGGCTAAAGGCTTACCCTGGGAAAAAGCAAAATCGTTTGATGGTTCGGGTGTTATTGGTACAATGGTATCGAAGGAGAAATACAAAGACATTAATAACCTGAATTTCCATTTGGATATAAATGGTAAAACCGTACAAAAGGGCAATACTAAAGAATTGATATTCTCGTATGAAACCATTATAGAATATGTTTCGGGTTTTGTTACGCTGCGCACCGGCGATTTAATTTATACGGGTACGCCTGTAGGTGTTGGTCCCGTTAAAGTAGGTGATAGGCTGCAAGCTTATATAGAAGATGAAAAACTATTGGATTTTGAAGTAAAATGAAAAAAGTGCTCATCCTAGGGGCGGGGCGTTCATCCTCCTCCCTTATTCTATATTTACTTAAAGCCGCTGCAGAGTACGACTACGAAATTACCGTTGCCGATGCATCTGTTGAGCTTGTAAAGCAGAAGATTCAGAACTACGGCCGTTCACGGGCCGAATCGTTTGATATAAGTGATATAACCCGAACGATTGATGAAATTAAAAGAGCCGACCTCGTAATATCTATGCTTCCGGCCACATTGCATCCGCAGATAGCAAAGCTTTGTGTAGAGAATGGTAAATCTATGGTTACCGCATCGTATGTGTCGCCCGATATGAAAGTGCTTGAGGCAGATGCGAAGAAAGCGGGCATTATATTAATGAATGAATGTGGCCTTGACCCGGGTATTGACCATGCATCGGCTATGAAAATAATAGATGAGATTAAGGAGAAGGGCGGGAAACTGCTCAGCTTTAAATCATATACAGGCGGACTTGTAGCGCCGGAATCGAACGATAACCCTTGGGGATATAAGTTTACATGGAACCCAAGGAATGTGGTGCTGGCAGGGCAAGGGACAGCCAAGTATATTGAGAATGGAAAGGATGCCTATATACCTTACCACAAGCTTTTCAGCCGCATTGAGAAAATGAACATTGAAGGCTATGGCGATTTTGAAGGTTATGCCAACCGCGATTCCTTAAGTTACCGTTCGGGTTATGGCATTGATAATATACCAACACTTGTACGCGGCACCTTACGTATGCCGGGCTATTGCGCTGCATGGAATGTGTTTGTGCAACTCGGTATGACAGACGATACATACTATGTAACCGGTTCTGATAAAATGACCTGGGCCGATTTTACAGAATCGTTTATACCGGCAGGAAAGGGCGATGCAAAACAACGTCTTGCAGAATATACAGGCATTTCAGCAAAAGGCGAAGAGATGGCAAAACTGGAATGGCTCGGTATTTTCGATAAGAAACCAATTATCATGAAAGATGGTACCCCTGCGCAAATATTACAAGCATTATTGGAAGAAAAATGGAAGCTGAAGGACGGAGATATTGATATGATAGTAATGCAGCACCAGTTTGAATATGAGGTTAAGGGCAAGAAGCAAAGGCTTTATTCTTCACTTGTCGTGAAGGGCGACGATGCTATACATACTGCCATGGCAAAGACCGTCGGGCTGCCATTGGGTATAGTGACCAAATTAATTCTGAATGGCAAGATTAATTTGAAAGGGGTTTGCATACCAACGGTAAAAGAGATTTACAAACCCCTTTTGAATGAACTTGAAACACTAGCTGTCAGGTTTGAGGAAAAAATTATAGGTTGATTTACAATAAGCTTCCTCCAGTAGTTCTATTCAGGTTGGCCCTTACCCGTGTTTATTAAATTAACAAGGCTTTTGGTAATATGTCCGGTCCAGCCAACCTCGCAATCGTTATAACATTCTACGCCGGGAACTAAACCAATGTGGGTAAAATCAATTTCAGAAGTATTGCCTTTGCCTGAGATTTCAAATACCACCTCAGTTCCGTTCCACTCCTTTTTTGCTTTAATCCAATCGAGGTTGCAATCGGTTACATTCCATACAACTTTTTTACCCGGTACCAGTTCACTTATCTGAAAGTCGACAAAGGTTTTGCCAAAGTCAACTGTGAATTTATCGTTGAGTTTTTCCGATTTGCCTTTAACTTTCTTTGCCCACCATTTATCTACCTGGTTTATTTTCTCCAGGGCTTCTTCCGCCGAAGCATTTACCTTTATTGCAAGGTGAAAATCTTTTGTTTTCATTTTGATTTATTATTTAAAAGAGTTTCCAGTTTTTTCAATTTACTATCCCAGAACTTATCAAAGAAGTTAATGAAATCTTCTACTTCATTAAATCCATCTTGTTTTAGGGTACAGTAGCGTTCCCTGCCGATATCTTTAATAGAAATGAAGCCCGCGTTATACATAATTTTTATGTGTTTTGAAACTGCGGGCCTGCTCATATCAAAATTTTCGGCAAGCGAATTTATGGTCATGCTGTCTTTTGAAAGCATAAGCAACATTTGCCTGCGGCTGGGGTCTGCTATTACCTGGAATGCGTCAAGGGTTCTGGCTGTCATTGTTTGTGTGCATTTATATGTTCCTGGAAGCGCTTGAGGCAGGTGCTCCAGCCGCTGCTGTGCGTAAATACATCATCCAGAACTGTAAATCCGGTATGCTGTACTTGCAGGTCGGTGCCGTTATCTTTCGGAGTAAGTGTCCACACAACAGTAGAATTAAAAGACCTGCTCTTGTCTTTCATGTCGCCACCCCACGAATAGGCGAGACGGGTGTAAGGCGTTACTTCCAATACTTCACAACGGGTGGTGCCATCGTAAGGACTTTTGTTTTGGACTGCATGTGTGAAACAGAACTTGTGGCCTACTACCGGTTTGAAATCGTTTTTCATTATCCATTGTTCAATGAGCTCGGGCTTTGTAAGATATTCCCACACTTCTTGCGGCGATTGCTTAAAGTGTACGGTACGTTTGACTTCTTTTTTCGTAAGGAACTCCTCAATTTTCGCAATGTTATCGCCCCAGCCTTTATTCATCATAGTAAATGCTGTTTCCTGTTCCTCTTTAAAGCCGCTATGTTCAAGATGCAGTTCGGTGCCATTGGCTGTGGGGTTCAGTATCCACGTAACAACAGAGTCTAATGTAAACGTAACTCCATCGCCGGGGCCTCCTTTCCACGAGTAGACAAGTTTTTTGTTGGGTACTATTTCAAGTACCTTACAATAAATAACCCCATTGAACCCGAATTGGGGCATTGGCCTTGTCGTAAAATTGAATTCGTACCCGACCTCAGGCTTGAAATCGGTGGGCATAAGCCATTGGGCCATAAGACTGGGAACGGTTAAATAAGCCCAGACTGCCTCGGGGGCGTGGGAATAACGGTAGGTGTGTTTAATGCTTTTTGTCATGATATGTAACTTTTAAGTTACGCAAATATATATGTAACTTTTGAGTTACGTATCGTTTTTCTAAACTTTTTTCAAAAATTTAGCATTAGGTGCTCCTAAAAATCATCAAATTTGGGCTGCAAAACCAATACAGACGGGCAAATGATAACATGCAGGCGTACCAATTCAGAGGATAAAGATTTCCAGGCACTGGTTAAGGAACTTGATAAGGAATTAGGTGTTATTGATGGAAAGGACCATTCCTTTTACGACCAGTACAATAAAATTGATGGTATTAAATATGCAGTTGTTGCTTACGATAATGGTATACCTGTTGGCTGCGGAGCTATTAAAGAATTTTCCCCGCAGGAGATGGAAGTGAAGCGAATGTATGTACCTACAGAAAGGCGTGGACGGGGGATTGCCACAATAGTATTAATGGAACTTGAAAACTGGGCGAAGGAATTGGGTTATCGTAAGTGCGTTATGGAAACAGGTAAACGCCAGCCCGATGCGGTTCAGCTTTATACTAAAAATGGCTACGAAGTAATTCCCAATTATGGCCCTTATATAGGAGTTGAGAACAGCGTTTGTTTTGAAAAGGCTCTTTAGTTGCCTTCTTCTGCAATTTTCTTAATCAGTACCAGAATAGGGTTCCAACCTTCGCCTTTGTTATACGTATCTTTATACCTCTTTTCTCCTTCGGCAGCACCTTCAAAGCCATCCTGAATTACTGTAAGCTTGGTTTGTTTTCCCTCTTCACGTAATTCATAAGTAACCTTCAGGTGATTTTCGGGTGTATGCGGGTAAGTTGCAAAGGCATCTATTACTGAATATTTCAACAGGGTAGGGGTCTTTATCTCTATTACATTCCCTGCCACAAAAACAACATCTTTGCCTTCGTGGTGGCCTCTCCATAATAGTGGGCTACCCACTTTCCAGTCGCTAATGGTTTCGCAACCAAACATGTATTTTTTTGTCTGTGCAGGGTTAACCAACGCATCCCATACCTTATTGGCGGGGGCATCTATTATTATTTCGTTTGTTACTTTCAGTTTGTCAGCCATAGGGTGTGTAATTAGAAGCGCAAGTTAAACAGAAATGGAATGTGTTAGTGCAACAGAATTTAGGATTCAAAATCCGTAACAATTAATTCACAATTTCAGCTTCGAAAATTCTTTGCCAGTCAGCTTTTGCAATCTTCTTTTCCCGGTTAAAGCCCAAAATGGTCATAAGATAGGCAGCCAGTAACATGCCCCAGGGGATAAATGCAACAGGATCGAAGCTGTGCTTGGCGAAACCAACAATAGAAACACCTAATGCAGCTATAGCTACTACACTGCACCAGAATGTCATAAATATCATTACATAAATGCTTAGCCTCATTTTAACACGGATAACCGTTTCTACAAAATCTGATTCAATGACTCCGTGAATCCTGGGTACAAATGAATTACGGTACTGTATTCTTCTTCTTATGGTAAAGGAATTGCCTTCAATAGTTCCCTTGTAAGGTTTGGCATAATCGGCATCAGAAATACGAAACCCCAGGAAATTAACTAATGCAATATTATCGGCAAGCCGTTTTTTTACCTCTTCTTCTTTGAGTTTAGTTCTGTATGTAATGCTGTCGAATGGGAGGTATTTCATGGTAAATGAATGAATTTACGGCTGAAAGTTACTGAAAAATGGCCTTATTAAGCCCATATAGGCTTAGTCTGAAAAACTTTTTTACTTTTGCGTCCCCAAAACAGTAAAAAGTTCTTAAAGTCCATAAAGTTATAAAGCCGGTACTTTTCATACCCTTTATAAACTTTTAACTTTATAAACTAATTGGAGAGGTGCCTGAGTGGCCGAAAGGAGCAGTTTGCTAAACTGTCGTACGCCCAAAAGTGTACCGGGGGTTCGAATCCCCCCCTCTCCGCGGGAATAGCGTGAATGAGAGAGAAGAGTATGAAATTACTGAAAGAGGAGTAACATTGTGATAATGCCCCTCTTGCTCACTCTGAAACTGACACTTTATCTTTATTTAAGTCTCCCCAAACGAGATAAACGAAGTTAATCCCACTCCGTAACTAACATGTGAGAGTAGGGGAGAGTACGATGAAAGTGTTAATTTTATAAATCCGATAAAATGAGTGATACAGTAATCTGCCCTAAATGCCATTCCGATTTAACTTATCCTGATGGCAGCTTGATAATATGTTCTCAATGTTTTCACGAATGGCAACCGGGAGAAGAAAAAGTGGAGCAAGAGGGTGATACAGTTACCAAGATAATGGATTCGAACGGCAATGAACTTAAGGATGGTGATTCAGTGGTCATAATTAAAGACCTTCCGGTGAAAGGTGCCCCAAAACCTTTAAAGGCGGGAACCAAAGTTAAAAACATACGCCTTACAGATGGCGATCACAACATTGATTGTCGGATTGAAGGCTTTGGGTCCGTGGGACTGAAATCGGAGTTCGTTAAAAAAGCGTAGTCAAGCTGCTCTATAATAGCCCATTTAGTAAATTGTTCGAACTTTATCGCTCTTGGGCCTCCAGAAATGGTATGGCGCAAGCAATCTCCCTCTCCGCCTTCGCCTCGGCAAAGCTTAGGTATGGAGGACATAGTCTGCAAAAAACCTTTAAAAGTAAAGAACCCTTATATTTGTACTGTTTTTAACCCCATTTTTAAACGATAGATGCTATGAACCGACTTATACCTGTAAGAAGTAAAGAAGAAATACCGGCGCAATACCGCGATACCCCAATAGGATTGCTACTGGAGTATCATAATTTAGACAGGCCATTTGAAACATACCAGAACGCTAAATTGCTGGTAGGCATGTGTATGGATAACCGCAAACACCTGCATATGCCCGATAACTTTTCGTTTATTATACGTACAGGAGGGGCAAACCTGAGGTACAGCGAGTTTAATGTGTCTTTTGCCATATCAATAGGCAATGTGGGCCATATTGCCCTTATAGGCCATAACCATTGCGGAATGGTAAACCTTGTATCAAAGAAGAAAGAATTTATAAGCGGCCTTATTGATAAAGCAGGCTGGGAAAATGAACTTGCCGTTGACCAGTTTATGAACTTTGCACCTATGTTCGAAATAAGCAATGCAATTGATTTTACGCTTAGCGAGGTTAAGCGCCTGAGGTTGCGTTATCCCAAGATACAGATAGCCCCGATGCACTATTTGGTGGAAGACAATAAGCTTTACCTCATTAAAGAGGATTAATAGCGGGAAATCATCCTGAAATAAGATGCAAGCTCTTGCATTGAAGATTTTTAGTGAAAATTATGTTGGGGATTGAATTTTATCTACATTAGCCCCAACCAACTCATCTTAGTATGTTATCAAGACGCGAATTTCTGGGCAAATCGGCACTTACTGCCGGCTTTCTTTCGTTGGCCCCGTTAAGTAAATTGCTGGCCAGCGAAAAATATAAGAATAATCAAAAACTTTCACCTTCCGAGGCCGCTTCCGATGAAGATTTCTGGTCGTGGGTAAGGGAATGTTACGATGTATCGGGTAACTGGATATACCTGAATAATGCGGGTATAAACCCTCAACCAAGAAGTGTGCAGGAAGCTACTATTGAGAATTACAAGTTTAGTAATGAGGCGCCTTCATATACCATGTGGCGGGTAATTGATGAAGGAAGAGAGCCTTTACGTACTAAGCTGGCTGAATTGTCGGGTTGCAGTGCTGAAGAAATTGCCATTAACCGTAATTCGACTGAGGGGCTTAATACTATAATATTCGGCCTTAACCTTAAGGCAGGCGACGAAGTTGTGCTTAGCAAGTTCGACTACCCTAATATGATGCATGCCTGGCAGCAGCGTGAAAAGAGAGATGGCATTAAACTGGTGTGGATTGATGAATTTGATTTCCCGGTAGAAGACGACCAAAAGATAGTTGACACCTATGCCAAAGCAATAACAGCAAAAACCAAGATTGTACACATTACCCACCTTATTAACTGGGTAGGGCAGGTGGTGCCGGCGCGTAAAATAGCCGATATGGCCCATAGCAAAGGCTGCGAAGTAATTATTGACGGAGCACAATCGTTTGCCCACCTCGATTTTAAAATACCCGACCTTGGGTGCGATTATTTTGCCACATCGCTGCATAAGTGGCTGGGCGCGCCGTTTGGCTGTGGAATGCTGTATATAAAGAAGGATAAGATTAAGAATGTATGGGCCTTGTTGTCGGCCCCGGAACCCGATGGAGACGATATCCGCAAGTTTGAAAGCCTGGGTACACGTTCATTTGCACCCGAAATGGCCATAAGCAACGCTATAGATTTCCATAATGCCATTGGCGGAGCACGTAAGGAAGCAAGGTTGCGTTACCTGAAAGATTACTGGTGTAATAAATTGAAGGATAACCCCAAAATAAAATTGTATACCTCAATGAATCCGCAATTTGCAGGTACCATAGCCACTTTTGGGGTTGCAGGCTGGACGTCAGTGGAAATGTATAGAGAGATGTTTGAAAAAAAGAAATTGGTGGTTACCACTATTGAATATGAGAAAGTAAACGGAGTGAGAGTATCACCTAATATATTCACTACTACCCGCGAGCTTGATAAGTTGGTAGAAGCAATAAATGAAATTGCTACTACAAATCCGCCAGCCGGTAAAAATTAGGTTTTTGCTTGTTTTTAAGGAATTTTAACACACCGCACCTTCAGGTCTTCACTATTCCTTCATCCGGCTGCTGTAGTTTTGCTTTCATAATAAACAAATAAAATTTAAACGTCATGAAAAACTTAAGTTTAATCCTCGCTTCACTGGTTCTGTTTACCGGTGCTTCTTTTGCAAACCCAGTTGTAAAAGCTTCTAAACAAGAAAAGCAAAAAACTGAGAAGAAAGAAACAAAGAAGACTGAAAAGAAAGAGACCAAGAAGACTGATAAAAAAGCCGGAACTAAAACCGACAAGAAGTAATCAGCTTCCTTTCAATGCAACGTAATAAAAAGGCTCTCCCAAACGGGAGGGCTTTTTTATTGGCCGGCAATTATATCTTTGTCATTCCAATTTTATCCCTGGTGAGAAAGTATACCCTGGCCTTAGTTACATTTTTGTTTACAATAGCGACCGTTTTTGGCGAAGACTTTAATGCCGATTCGTTGAAAAAAGTACTTGTTGGTAATATTCAGGATACTGACAGGGTAAATACATTAGTTCATTTATCTACCTGTTACGAGAATTTTAATCCCGATACTTCTTTAACTATTGGCATGCAGGCACTTGCCCTTGCCCGGAAAATATCTTGGCAAAAGGGTATGATGGACGCATGGTACGATATAGGCATATTTCATGATATAAAAGGAAAATTTAAGGCAGCTCTTTCTTACGAAGATTCAGCAAAAGAGGTGGCCCTAAACAATAATTTCAAGGTGAAACTTGCCATGGTATATAATGTTATTGGCAATATACTTTCCGAGGAGAGTGATTATGGTAAATCTCTGGATTACTATTATAAGGCATTAGCTATAGATAGTAATATAAGTAATAATATGCATAAAGTGGCCGATATATCTAATAACATAGGCCTTGTATATGCCGAACAGGGAGATTACGTAAAAGCCGAGAAATTTTATTTTAAAGCATTAAAGATATACGATACTGAAAGCAACAAGGACGGAAAGGCTGCTACTGAAGGTAATCTGGGTATTATTTACCAGATGCAGGGTAATACCGAAAAGGCAATGAAAAGCTATTTTAATGCCATTGAACTTGATAGCGCTGTTAAGAAAATGGATGCTGTTGCACTTGACTACGCTAATGTAGGAAACTGTTATGCTATATTGCATAAATATGCCGAAGCGCTTGAATATACATTCAAGGGAATAAAAATGACTATCCAGGTAGGCGCGTTGGGGAATTTACCCAATGATATTGGTAATGTGGGGTACATACTTGTTGATGTATATGAATATGATTCTGCCCGGGAATTTACATTTAAGAAAAATGATAAAAATGTAACCATAAAACATGAAGCATTGCTTGATTCAGCACAGCTGTATTTCCGGAAGTCTGCTGAAATGTCTGAAAACGAAAATGACAAGCTCAGTCTTGTGTATGCATTGAAAGGACTTGCGGGGTTATATTCCGTTCAGAAAAAATACAATCAATCTATCGCTGCATACAGTCGCGCATTGGAAATGGCCGATAGTATGAATCTACTGCAGGAAAGGATGGAGATTTCGCAAGCCCTTGCGCATAATTTAATGAAGGCAGGCCACCATGAGCAGGCTACGAAGTATCTTGATGATGTGATAGCACTGAAAGATTCGCTTTTCGGAGAAGAAAAGCAGAAACAAACCGGAAGACTTGAAGCAGGATTTGAATATGATAAAATGCTGCTTGAGCAAAAGAAGGAAAATGAAAAGGTGCAGGCAGTTGACGCCGAAAGGGAAAAACGTCAGCAATTTGTTATTGCGGGCATAACCATCGGGTTACTTACTGTACTTGCATTCCTGTTATTGCTATTCAGGCGGTTTAGAATCACCAATGAACAAAAGAAAGTTATTGAGGAACAGAAGAAAGAAGTAGATGGCGCTTACGGGAAATTAAATAACGCGCATCTTGAATTACAGGAAAAGGATAAAGACATTACCGACAGTATAGCCTATGCACGTAAAATACAAAGTGCTATTCTGCCATCGGAAGAAGATTTGAAACAATCGCTGGGTGAATATTTTGTGTTATACAAGCCACGCGATGTAGTAAGCGGCGATTTTTACTGGTGTTACAATGAAGGTAACAAAGTAATTTTTGCCGTTGTAGATTGTACGGGCCATGGTGTTCCCGGCGCATTTATGAGTATGATTGGCAATAGTTTGCTTAACCAGGTGGTTATTGAAAACCATATTGATAATGCAGCAGAAATACTTAATAGCGTAAGAGGTAATTTAATAAAGCAGTTGCAACAAAGAGGTGAAGCTGTGTCGCGCGATGGTATGGATATGGCAGTTTGCATTTGGGATAAAGGGAATAATATGCTCGAATACGCGGGGGCGAATAACGCATTATATTTAGTAAGGAGTGGAATTAATACTAACATTACCGGCACTAATAAACTCAGGCCGCATGGTGGTAGTTTATTGGAGGTATTGCCTGATAAGCAACCTATAGGGTACCAGGAAGGCAAAATGGAATCGTTATTTACTGCTTATAGCATACAACTTCAGAAAGGCGACTGCATATTTATTGCTTCCGACGGGTATCATGACCAGTTCGGTGGTGAAAGGAACAAGAAATTTACTTCACGCGCTTTTCGCGACCTGCTGGCATCTTTAACCAATAAATCGGTTACAGAGCAGAAAGAAATTCTGAATACTACTATTGAGAAGTGGAAAAGAGACTATGCCCAGACCGATGATATATGCGTGCTAGGGGTCAGGATTTCTTAGGCAATTTAAAATAACCTTTATCGTAGGCTTCGCAATATTGTTTGTGATATTTAATTGTGGCGTCAAGAGTCTGCTTCGAATATTCCATTAGTGTTTTTTCAAACTGGTTTCTTCTTTTTGCAAAGCGAATTAAATCGTCGGCTATAGCAGAACCATCGCGTCCCGCACTTCTTAAATTGCTCCAGGCGCAAATGGTGGCCATATCTTCCAGTATGTTTTTCAGCTTTTTAGTATTGCCTTTAAACATAATGTAATCAATCCTATCAGCCGAAGGTTGCAGTTCTTTCAAAATAAAATTCTTTTTGCCTATATCAATGCTTGCCAATAATGCGGGCGGTGCCGATAGTGTTCGTTTCTGAACTTCAACTATTCGTTCAGCTTCGCTTTTCCAGGCAGGCTGCTTTACTTTAACATGCTTGCCCAAACATGATGCCAGGGTTTGCTTTAAATCGAGAAGGAAATACCCATCGGGCCCACCGCGGCCCTTAACTAAAACGGCATACCTACTAAGCCCAAGGCTCGATGTTCCTGCAATGCGGAAGAGAACATCTTTCACTTTATAGAAATCGGGGTTACCTGTTCCCTTTGCCCATTTAAAAATATGTTGTGCTACTTTATCTTTTTCCTTTTGCGGAATAGGCAAAGTATGTTTGTAATCTGTAATCAACTTTAACTCACCTTTCTTCTCAACGGTTCTCTTTTTCAAAAAATCTATTCTTTTTCTCGATTGCACTTTTTCTAAAAAGCGTTTCATTACCCCGCGAGAAGTTTCACTTTCCAGTACACGTATATAGCCATCGGCCATGGTTGTGAAGTATCTGTCGGTAAAGGCTTTGCATAAATTATCGGCATCGGCTTTACTAAGCTTCAGGTTATCCGATGAAACATATATACTTGTCAGTAATCTTGTTACATCAATAAGCACAGGGCCTAAAAGGCATTCATCAAAATCGTTTACGCCGAAATAAGTTATACGATTATCGCCTTTGTAGCTGCCCAGGTTTTCAAGGTGCAAATCGCCGCAGAGCCATACGTTAGGTGAGTTATATAGAAATGAATTGGCAGGAATATCGTCATACAGCATATGAGGAATGGCACGATAAAAGCGGTACCTGTCTTCATACATGGCCTTGTACTTCATGGCCAGCAATTCAGGAAGGCGGCCACTGTTGTAATTCTTTATTTTCTCCGCTACTGTATTCATGGGGTTAATTATTATCGGTGAATAACTGGCTGCCTGGTACTACCTGTTTATATTGGTGTGCGCTCGACCAAAGTAAAACAATTGTGGCTTTATTTTGCAATTTATTGTGATATTCTACTTTCAGCTTATATTTCTTACCTGCCACCAAATTTACCTGCACAGATTTTTCTTTGTACTTCCCTTTGGCTGTTTTCGGGCCAATTAATAGAGTATCATTTAACCATACGGTCATGTTTTTATCTGCATGGGTATAGAAAGTATAGGTTTCTGAATATATTGGTTCAACATAACCACTCCAGCGCACCGAATAGCTTTTACCCGTTACTAATGTATCGTGCCAGGGTGGGCCGAAACGGTAATTAACTGCCGGATCGGTGCGGGTTTTTGGGGTGCCTTTAAAATCTTCAGTATCGTAATATTCACCTTTAATGCCATTTCCATCACCTGAAGGAAGAAAATCTGCTTTATACAGGGTGCCTTCCTGCTTAAGTAAGCTGTTTTGCACCCCACCCACAAAATGTTTGTAATCGGGGCTGAAATTTACCAACCCGGCCCAACGTTTGTGTCCATTATATTCCGGGTTGCCCGGCTCATTGAAATAAGTTAGCCGCTGTTTAAAGCTGCCATCAGGGCGCATCATCCACCAGTCGGTTCCTTGTTTGGTTACCATAGTATTGGTCATCCATATTATCCATTTACCGTCAGGGCTGCACAAGGCATGCTCGTTGTAATCGTTGGTGGTTAGCTTCTTTAAATAGGCTCCGGTAGTGGCATCAATGGTATAAATGCCGCACGACCACCAGAAACGCACACCCATATTGCTGCAGAAAATAATTCGTTTATCATCGGCCGTAAAGCCATAGGTTTCATAAAAGGCATCGCCTCCCGGTTCAAAGCTTTTTTCATTTACCAGTTTAGGAATTCCAGATTCAATAACAAAATCAGCCGTTTTAATAACCCACAAACCAAAAAAACGCCCTTTCTTAGCTACATTGGGTGCAAGTTTCCTTTCTACCCAAACAACATGCTTGCCATCGTGCGAAAAGTGCGGGCCAATAATGCCGTGGTTATTGTCGCTGGGTATGTTGGTTAATTTATAAGCATGCTTATAGTCGCGTGTCATTGCCCATATATCGGTGTAAGCCCCAAAACCCGGTATAGCAGGTACTGAACCACCGGGATGCACAGCCTGTTCGGCGACAAAAATTATATACTTGCCTGATGGGTGCCAGTCGGGGCTACCGGTATGCCTGTGCGGTATATCAGGATTCAAGGCGCTTATACAGGTATCATTCGTTCCATTTGTGTCGGCAATATGCATTTCATAATATTCGTTGGGTTTTACGCCCTTCATATCATACACCAGTTTTTTTCCGTCGGGTGAAAAAGATATACCCTCGCCCTGCCGTCGAAATACAGAGACTTTTACTTCCTGGGCAGATAGCGCAGAGCAAATGAACACTAAAAGTAAAGAGAGATATGACCTGTGGCTCATTAAGGGCAATTAAGACTGTTTTGCGAATTTAACAAAAAGACGTTGGCAAGTGCCTTGTCCGCACGGGCAAAAGACGATAAATTTCAGTAACTTTGACAATTAAATTTACCTGTAATAAGTGAGTAATCGCATTGTAATTGAGGCCGGGGCAAAAAGTAAGCATTACTGGAGGGATATATGGAATTACCGAGGGCTTTTTTATTTTCTTGCCTGGCGCGACGTTCTTGTGCGCTATAAGCAGGCAGCTATAGGAATAGGTTGGAGCGTTATAAAACCCCTGCTTACTATAGTGGCTATGTCGTTTTTAGGTTCGCTTTTTGGCTCGGTTATACCGGGAGAAATTCCCAGGGTGCTTTTTGTGGCTACTGCAACACTTCCGTGGACCTTTTTCGCAACGGCTTTCAGTGAGTCGAGTAATTCGCTTATCAGTAACTCCAATCTTCTTTCCAAGGTTTATTTCCCAAGGATTATTGTACCTGCCAGCACTATAATTGTCAGCCTGATAGATTTCTTTATCTCGTTTGGTATACTCATTGTAATAATGGTCTTTTACAGGTTTGTTCCCGGCTGGAGGATATGCCTGATGCCACTGTTCCTGGTATTAGCACTTATTACCGCTATGGGCACAGGTATTCTTATTTCAGCGCTTAATGTGAAGTACCGCGACTTCCGTTACATAGTTGGCTTTATAGTGCAATTCGGGTTATATGCTTCGCCGGTGGCTTTCAGCAGCCAGCAGGTATATGAACATTACCCTAACCTGAAATTCATTTATTCGCTTAATCCTATGGTTGGTGTAATTGACGGGTTTAACTGGTGTATGCTGGGCAGAGATGTAACTATATATTTGCCGGGCTTTATATGCTCATTTGCCATAAGCGTATTGCTACTTGTAGTTGGTATTTGGTACTTCCGAAAAAGTGAACATACATTTGCAGACGTAATTTAATGGAACCGATAATTAAAGTTGAGAATTTAGGTAAGAAATATATCCTGCAACACCAGGCCAGGGAAAAGTATGTGGCATTGCGCGATGTGATTACGGATAAGGCAAAATCGTTGGTGGCGGCTAAAGCTGAGCAGCCCGCACGCGAGGAGTTCTGGGCATTGAAGGATGTTTCATTCGATATTAAACAAGGTGAGCGCATTGGAATAATAGGGCGTAACGGCGCAGGCAAATCTACCATGCTGAAAATATTCAGCCGTATTACCGAACCTACTGAAGGACGTGTAACGATAGATGGCCGTGTAAGCAGCTTACTTGAGGTAGGTACTGGGTTCCACCCCGAACTTACCGGGCGGGAAAATGTTTTTTTAAACGGAGCTATACTTGGAATGGGCAAGCGGGAAATAGAGGCTAAGTTTGATGAAATAGTGGCATTTGCGGAAGTGGAGAAATTCCTTGATACGCCTGTGAAGAGGTATAGCAGTGGCATGTATGTACGCCTGGCTTTTGCTGTAGCCGCCCACCTTGAACCCGATATTCTTATTGTTGATGAAGTGCTCGCGGTTGGTGATGCAGCCTTCCAGAAGAAATGCCTGGGGAAAATGGAGGACGTATCGAAGCATGGGCGTACAGTTATTTTTGTTAGCCATAATATGGCAGCTGTAAGCGCCCTTTGCGATAAAGCTATTGTACTTGAAAAAGGCAGGCTTAAGGATATAGGCAATACAGAGAAAGTCATCAATGAATATTTGCATGCAGGTAAAAAAAGCACCGGCGGAAACAGGGATGACTCAACTCCTTCGGCAGGCAGCAAGTTGAAAATAAGAAGCACAAGGGTGATGAATTACGACATGTCTCCGGTTTCAGAATTGAATAATGACCGTAAAGGGTTTATAGAAATAGAATTTGAAATTCTGCAGGCAGGGCGGGGATATGATGTGTCGGTACTACTCAACCATTTCCAGTATGGCCCCATTTTCACAAGCTGTGTTAAAGATGTTGATACCGGAGCAAGCGATGAAAGGGTTTGGGAGAAAGGGACATACAAGTATTTAATAGAACTGCCTATGAATATTCTGCGCGGGGGAGATTACTCCATTATCGCCGGCAGCGCTATTCCCAAGGTAGAAGTGTTAGACGAGTTTAAATTCGAGACAACATTTTTTATTTTCGATTCAATAAGCCCGGTTGCAAGAACAACTGAAGGAAGAAGCGGTGCTATTTTACCTGTAATAGAATGGAAGAGAATATAATGGCTCAATAAAACCTGACTGAATTAACCGAATGAAATACCCCAACCTGCTTATTAAGAAAGTTTTATCGGGTTTGGGTTATTCTGTAACCAGGAAACAGGTAAGCGGAAAAATACTGGTAAACGTATTCAACACTTCGCATAACAAAAATGCCCTGCTCTCATATATCAGAAGTGTGTTTGAAGGCAATTCAAAGGATAACAGGCATACGAATAGATTAAAGACCCACACTATTGCTGAAATACTTAATGAACTGGGATATAATATAGATGTGGTTGATTGCTCAGATGATTTCAATGGCGATTTCGGCAAGTACGACATGGTTATAGGCCTTGGTAAATCATTGGACCACGTATTAAAATTACGCGATAATTCTTCAAAAACAAAAGTAGTATGGTTTGGAACAGGATGTAATCCGTTATTTTCAAACCCTGCCACCATTAAGCGTGTTGCCGATTTTTATAAAAGGCATGGCAAACTAATGCTTTCCTCATCGCGCTATATAAAAGACGATACTGTTTTACAACACGAATTTGCCGATTGGATAATTCTGCATGGAAGTAAATTTGCCAAAGCAACCTTTAGAACAGAAAATATTAGCACCATACATGCACCGGTATTTATTAAGCATACGGTAACCAGGAGTGATGCAGAGTGGGCCGCAGCGAAGCAAAACTACATTTGGTTTGGAAGCGATGGTGCAATACATAAGGGATTAGACCTGGTAATTGATACATTTAAAGAATTAAAAAACTGTACGCTGCATATTTGCGGGCAACTTGAAAACGAAAAAGAGTTTTTTAATTACTACGGCCCGGTAATTAACTCTGCAGGTAATATTAAATATCACGGTTTTGTAAATGTGGAGTCTGACAAGTTTAAAGAGATATTGAAGAGTTGCGCATTTGTAATCTACCCCAGCGCATCAGAGGGGAATTCGCCTGCGGTAATAACGTGTATGGCAAATGGGGGGCTTATACCTATAGTTTCTGAGAGTGCAGATGTGGACATAGATACTTATGGTATTTTAATTAAGGATTTAACTATTCAGGCTGTAAATGATGCTGTAAAACAATCGCAGCAATTATCAGTGGGAGAGTTGGAGTTATGTAGCCGCAAGATAGTTGCTGAAACAAACAGGGTTAATACATTCGAATATTTTAAAACCGACTTTAAAGCTAAACTGCAGGAAGCTCTTAACAATATTAAATGAAGTGTAATATCTGTAATAGTGAAGCCTCGTTTTTTTATAAGGGAGAAATCCTTAATAAATACACTATAGAGTATTTTAAATGTGCTAATTGCGGCTTTATTCAAACGGAGAAACCGTACTGGTTGAATGAGGCATATAGCGACGCAATTGCCACACTCGATATTGGATTAATAGGAAGAAACCTGGAATTATCGGCAATTACACAGAAGATAATTTCAACCTTCTATGGTAATGCAAAACAATTTCTTGACTATGGCGGAGGCTATGGAATATTTGTCCGCTTAATGCGCGATAAAGGTTTTCCATTTTACCGTTTCGATACCCATTGTGAAAATACTTTCGCAAAATATTTCGATATAGCTGATGTTCAACAGAAGAAATTTGATTTGGTTACCGCATTCGAAGTTTTTGAGCATCTTGAAAACCCGGTAGAGGAAGTGAAGAAAATGTTCGGTTTCGCTCCTTCCATTTTATTTTCAACCCTGTTAGCTCCGACAAGCGCTGAAGAGTTTGATAAATGGTGGTATAGGGCGCCGCTATCGGGCCAGCATATTTCATTCTTTTCCCTTGAATCATTGAAGTTTATTGCAAAGCAGAATAATAAAAAACTCTATTCCAATAACCTGAACCTGCATTTGATAACCGACCTTGAGATAGATAATAGTGCATTTATTAAAGCAATTTCCCCGAAAAGGAAAACACTACTGGAACGTGTGTCGGGAAAATTCTTTTCTGATAAAGAACTGCCGAGACGAAAATCTTTACTTGAGGAAGATTATAAGTCTATTGAAGAAAGATTAAAAAAACTGGGCTGATATGTACACAATGAAAGAAATTGTGAATAAAGGCTCGCGGAAACTGGAAAGCACGCTTACTGAAAGTGTCGAAAAGACATTGTACTCGAAAAAAGTAAAGGGCGATAATAATGATATACTAATCGTGAGGCTCGATGGAATAGGCGATTACATACTATTCCGTAACTTTATTGAAGAGCTTTTCAAGGACAACAAGGAGAAGGGCAAACTTGTTTTATGCGGTAATATACTATGGAAGGACCTGGCTGAGAAGCTTGACGCCCCATTTATCAGGGAATTTATTTGGGTTGATGTACCAAAGCTGCACCAGGCATCGTATCGCTTTGCAGTTTACAGGAAATTGCAAAAGGCCAAATGCGGTACGTTGCTTAATCCCGTCTATTCCAGGACGGCTGATGGCGACAAGTTGGCTTTACACAGTGGAGTAAGAAGAGTTATTGGATACAATGGTGATGAAGTAAATATTAGCCATGAAAGGAAAATAGAGAATGATAAGAGATATAGCGAACTGGTGCCTTCTTCGCAAAAGAATATGTTTGAATTTTACCGGAACAAATATTTTTTTGAAAAAGTACTGGGTAAGGAATTAAAAATTCAAAAACCGTCTATTAATAGTGATTCGGCCAGTAGTGAAGAAAAGAAGCATATACTTATTTTTCCCGGTGCAGGGCAGGAATACAGGAAATGGCCGTCAGTTCATTTCGCCCAGCTATGCAAAAGCATTTCTGAAAAATATAAACTGTCAATAATTATCGGGGGCTCAAAAAGTGATAGTGTTAGTGCAAAAGAAATAATTTCAAAAGCAGGAGTTAGCGTAACGGATAATACAGGCAAGTCTGACCTGGTTGATACGATAGAACTGATAAAGAAAGCGGCCTTAGTTATAGCCAATGATACGGGCTTAATGCATCTATCAGTGGCTTTGAATAGCCCTACTATATGCATAACAAATGGAAATAATTACAAACGGTTTTGCCCATACCCCGATGAATTGAATGCTACGTTAAAGGTTGTTTTGCCCGATGAGTTTGAAAACAAAATAAATGATAAACAAGGTGAGGAGAAGTTATTGGGGAAAGAATCGCATTTGGATATGGGATTAATAAAACCGGAGAAAGTATTTAAAGTTGTAAAAGAAATACTGGGGTAATGCCAAAGCTGTCAATCATAACAATTAACTACAACAACAAGGCAGGTCTTGAAAAGACTATTCAAAGTGTTGTGGGGCAGACATACCGGGACTTTGAATACATTATTATTGATGGTGGCTCAAATGACGGAAGCGTTGAAGTGATAAAGCAATATAGCGAAAAAATAACCAAATGGATTTCAGAGAAAGACTCGGGCATTTATAATGCGATGAATAAGGGAATTAGCCTGGCAAGGGGGGAATATTGCCTGTTTTTAAATAGCGGCGATTATTTATATAAGGCTAATGTATTAGAGAGTGTTTTTAAGAAATCTTACCAGGAAGATATTATTTACGGCGACATGATTATAGAGCAGGTAAATGGTAAAAGAACCTTAGGGAAAATGCCTGAAAAGCTATCATTTGAACACATGATACAGGATACTTTGTGGCACCCGGTTTCATTTATAAAACGCGATTTATTTGCTGTTTACGGGTTGTACCGGGAAGACCTTAAAATCGTGTCGGATTATGATTTTTTGCTCAAGGCGATAGTGGTGAATAAAGTTTCTACCCGGCATATTGCAATGCCTTTTTCCGTATTTTTGATAGACGGAATGAGTTCAAAGCCTGAGAACAGCGAGATGATAAAACGGGAGAGGAAGATGGTTCAATTGCAATATTTTAAACAGGCGGAGATAGACGGTGTGCCACCAAAGCAGGAACCCAGTAAGAGTTTTTTATATAAAGTATTGCACCGGCTGAAAGGTTAGTATGGAACAAAAAGGAAATGAAGCTTTAGTTTCTGTTATAGTGCCTTGCTACAACCAGGGCTTATTCCTTAGTGAAGCTTTAGATAGTGTAGCTGCGCAGAATTATTCTGCCTGGGAGTGTATAATAGTTGATGATGGTTCTACTGATAATACAAAGACTATTGGAAGTGAATACGAGAGGAAGGACAAACGATTCAAATATATAAGCCAGCCTAACCAGGGTGTATCCAGGGCCAGAAATAACGGAATAGCTAATAGCCGTGGTAAATATATTCTACCCCTTGATGGCGATGATAAAATAGGGCCACGTTATATTGGAGAGGCAGTTAAGAGGCTTGAAGACGATGCATTGGTAAAGCTTGTTTACTGCATGGCCGAGACTTTTGGCAATAAGAATGAGAAATTTAATATACATACCTATTCGTATAAGAGATTGTTAATGGCAAATATGATTTTCTGTACTGCTCTTTTCAGAAAAGATGATTTCCTGAAAACTAAGGGGTATAGTGAAGATATGAGCGAAGGTTACGAGGATTGGGAGTTCTGGATAGCATTTCTAAATGAGTCTGATAAGGTAGTGCAGCTGCCTGAAGTTTATTTTTACTATAGAATAAGAGATAATTCGAGGAACCCGAAAGTAAATGAAGAAGAAAAGCAAAAAAGAATCCGTAAGAGTATCTATACTAAACATAAGGAAATTTATGACCGCTACTTCCCGTTACCCGAATTGCTTTTTGAGTATAATAAAGTGAATAACCAGCTGGAAAGCATGGCCGGTTCTTCTGCACTGCGTATTGGCCGCTCTATATTAAAGCCATATTGGGCAATAAAGCGGTTATTTAAATGAAATCGATTTGTTTTTTCAGCAGCTATTTTAACGGGGCGAAAATACCGGACTATATTAGGGTATATCTGTTGGAATTGTCAAAATATTTTTCCAGGATAATATTTATTACAAATGACAAGGAGATCAATGAAGAAAGTTTAACGTTTTTAACTCAGAATAAAATAGAATTGTTTTTAGTTGTCAATGAAGGATACGATTTCGGCATGTGGCATAAAGCATTGGCAAAATACGATGTAAGCGGCTATGACAGGCTTGGACTAATTAATGACTCATGCATACTTTTCGGAAAGCTGGATACCTTTTTTAAATGGCTCGACAAGGAAAAACCTGATTATAGCGGCTTAACAGACAGTTACCAGATAGAATACCATATACAGTCATATTTTCTTATTATAAACAAGGAGACTATCCCTTTTGTAATAGATTATTTCAGGCAAAACGGGATAATTGCAGAACTGAGTGAAGTTATAAGGGTTTATGAAGTCGGATTAAGCCAGTATCTTGTAAAAATGGGTAAGAACCTAAAAGCAATGTATCATTTTACAAAAGAAACAGACTCAAATAATAATGCCATTGTGTGGGCCATGCCATTAATTAAAGAGGGGTTCCCGATGGTTAAGAAAAAAATAATTTCAAGAGAATATAAATACAAATACTGGAGGAGCCTGGTTGCACGCGGCCATGACCCTTTCCCTGAGCATTATATTAAATTAATAGCTAAAAAAATCAATAACCCCGAAATTGGTAAAATGTTCACCGAAGTGAGGAGCAAGAAAGGCTTTTTAGGGGAAGTGAGCTTTACAACTATTAGCCTGTTAGCTATTTTGAGCCGTATCAGAAGGAAGCAATTTTATGGTATAAATAATTATCCCCGGTAATATGCAAGCCCTTGTAAGCGTTTGCATACCTACATACAATGGCCTTCAATACCTGAAGGAGTGCATAGACTCTGCCATAGGGCAAACATATAGTGACATAGAGATTGTAATATGCGATGATTGCTCCACTGATGGAACATGGGATTTGGTCAACACGTATGCAGCCAAGGATAATAGGATTAAGGCATTTCGCAACGATAAAAACCTTGGGCTGGTCGGGAACTGGAACAAGTGTATTGGTTTAGTAAAGGGCGAATGGATAAAATTTCTTTTCCAGGACGATTACTTAGACACTGATTGCATTGCAGAAATGGTGCAGGGTATTTTGGAAGGCGATAAACTGGTAACATCGGGCAGAAGATTAATTTTTGACCCGGGACTGGATGAAAAGGTGAAGCAATATTCGTTAAGTCAAACCCTGACGTTCGAAAGGCTGGGTATAAATTCATCGGTTCCTGTGAATATTACTGCTGAGAGGATTTCTGAATTCGCAGTAGATAATATATGTATGAATTTTATTGGAGAACCAACAGTAATAATGTTCAGGAAGGATTGCGTGGCTGATGTAGGCTACTTTAATGCCGATATTTCACAATTATGCGATTTAGAATACTTTTTAAGAATTGCATCGAAGTACGGGTTGAAATATATTCCACGCCAGCTTACATGGTTCAGGGTGCACAGGCAATCTACGTCGTCGTCGCATATGAAGAACAAGCTTTTTATGTTGAATTACCTTGATCCTATTATAATTACGCATCAATTATTGTTCGCCCCACAATATGATGATTTAAGGAAAGCAATTGCGCCACGTCGGAAGGTTAAACTAACTCAGTATTTTCGGGTAAGAACATACGAAGCAAAAAAAGTTGCAATGCTTTCCAATAATGAAGATATACTGAAGTTCAAGGCAATTTCAGGTAAATATCATCAAATTGAAAGCTATGCAAATGGCAGCATCATTACCAAGATTGCCTACTCCCTCATAAAACTGAAACGAGCCATAACGAAGAAAGCATAATTTTACAGAATATGGTTTTCGATTGCTTTACATTCTTCAACGAACTTGATTTACTTGAAATCAGGTTAAATGTTTTGAACGACGTTGTAGATAAGTTCGTGCTGGTTGAAGCTACCAAAACCCACCAGGGTAAGGATAAGCCGCTTTTCTTTTCTGAAAATAAAGCGCGCTTTTCAAAATTTAGTGATAAGATAATCCATGTTATAATTAATAAATATCCCCCTAATGATGGAACTTCTGCATGGACACTTGAGCGATACCAGCGCGATATGATTATGGAAGGGCTTAAAGACGCAAAAACGGGTGATGTTGTAATGATATCGGACCTTGATGAAATACCCAAGCCCGAATTGGTAAAGGCATATAAAGGAAAGCGTGGTATAAAGGTTTTCAGGCAGCAGGCGTACTACTACTTTATTAATTGTAAAAACATAAGCGATGGCGACGGTTATGGATGGTGCGGTACGGTTATGGCCCCATTCAACCCCAAACTGACACCCCAAACGCTACGGTTCGTTAGCATACAATTTGCAGCGCTATATTCGCCCAGGTTTAAAGTAAGGGTATATTACCGGCTGAAAATAATAAAATGGAAATTCGAACTTCGAAGCAATATATATGCAGTTAAAAATGGCGGCTGGCATTTCAGTTTCCTGGGCGGTGTTGAAATGATTATAAAAAAGCTTGAAGCGTTTGCCCATTCAGAATATAATAAAGGTGAATATAAAGACCCGAAGAAGATAGAAGAGGCACTGAATGAGGGTAAAGATATTTTTGGCAGAAATTTCAGGTATAAGTTTGTGCCCCTTGATAATTCGTTCCCTGAATATATATTGAAGAATAAGGATAAATATAGCCACCTGGTAAAGGAAATTACCAACAGGTAAAATGCCGATGGATAGCAAGCCTGACATAAGTATAATAATAGTGAGCTATAATGTTTGGGAATACCTTGAAAAATGTATTTCTTCCATTTTGCTTCAGAAGGAAATTTCATTTGAGATTATTGTGGCAGATAATAATTCCATTGACGGTACAATTCAAAATATCAAACAAAAGTTCCCGCAGGTAAGAATAATACACAATACGAAGAATATTGGTTTTTCTGCGGCGAATAATGCCGGGATTAAAGAGGCTAAAGGGGATCTTATTCTTTTACTGAACCCCGATACCGAGTTAAAGGATACTAACACATTGGCGGAAATGGAGAAGTTTATGGAGTTAAACCCTGAAACAGGAATACTGGCACCCATGTTATTGAATACCGATGGTACACTTCAGCCTTCATACTGGAATTTCCCAAAAGTCACCAATTTATTCCTGGAGCTATTCTACCTGCACAGGATAAAGAAAATGGAGCCTAAAACATCTCCTGTTGAAATAGAGACTGCTTCAGGGGCCGCATTATGTTTCAGTAAGGCCATTTCCGATGGAATAGGGGGGCTAGATGAAAATATGTTCTGGATGGATGATATTGATTATTGCTTCAGGGTACACAAAACAGGGAGGAAAATAACTTATAACCCTGGTATCAGGGTTATTCACCATGGCGGTAAAAGCACCACAGGAAACTATTTTATAAGTATACCAAACCAGGTAATAAGTAAGATAAAATACTTCAAAAAACATGGTACATGGCTGCAATATGCCATACAAAACATGCTAAGTTTCATTTTTATTATTAGCCGATTGATAGTGTTTACAATACTTTCGCCCATGGGCAGCACCTACCGGCAAAAGAGTACTGCTTATTCTGTGGCCTTGAAAGCCTATATAAAGTATAATTTCAACGGAAACAATGAAATTGTAAGCTAAAACAGGCCTTTTGCATATAATTTATATTTAAGTGGGGCTATTATAGCTAAATAGTTATCTTTGCGCCCCTGTAAAAAGTTCTATCATTAGTTTCGGGGCGTAGCGTAGTCCGGTTATCGCGCCTGCTTTGGGAGCAGGAGGTCGTCAGTTCGAATCTGGCCGCCCCGACAGAAATAGGGATATCTCCAACCAAGATCCCGTAGCTCAGTTGGATAGAGCAACAGATTTCTAATCTGTCGGTCGTGGGTTCGACTCCCGCCGGGATCACGAAACAGATTGATAATCATCTGTATATTACGAAACACATATAGCATAAAATAAGAAAACCCCTTCCCGGTGCTTTGCCGCCAAGATTAAGAGGAGGATAGGGATTCTGGCGCGGGAAGAGGTTTTTATAACACTACTCAGAGTTATGGATGCAATTTAGACCATGTTGCTTTCTTTATCCGGTTTTTTTCTTTAAGTGCATGATTAATATCGGTTAACACATTAAAACTATCGGCAAGCATTATTGCCCTATAGTAATCTATACTGTAAACCCACACTTGCTCCATAGCCTGTCGATTTCCAATAGTTAACTATATATTCACCTACATCAGGATTATTTGTCTGCAGGTTATTATATGTCACGGTAGGAGCAAACAAGGTGAAATTGAAGCCAAACTTATTGAAGTAAAACCTTGCTGTTGCATGAATATCTGACCAGTTACCACTGCCGTATGAAGTTGTATTTGTACCATTATTCACATTATACGTGAGTTGTGAAACACCCCAGTTCACTCCACCAAGTATATCGGTATGGTTCATACGTAAAACGTGAATGTTAATAATGCCTCCAAAATCAAAAGCGCCTACTGAGGGGCTGCTATGTATAAGTTGATTGTTTTCGGGGGTATAGTCGTCTACCCTTGCTATAAGGCCAACCCCTAACCAGTTCAATAAGCCAACTTCACCGCCCATGCTAATATCCGATGCAGGCGTCATGCCATTAATCGTTTGCGCGTTGCTTCCTTCCTGACAGGCGTAGTGCTGTTCTGTAATGTTACCGTCTATACCATAGTTTGCACTAAATACCAAAGCGCCGGTATAAAATGATTTCTGTGCATATGTCCCGGCAGCCATTGCAAAGGTTAAAACTAAGATTATACTTAACTTTTTCATGGCTTTTGGTGTATTGGTTAAGTAGAATTCTATTCATTAGTATTCAAGAATAGATGTTTATGATAGCTAAATTTAGGCATGAGTTGCAGGCTTGTCCTATACTTTTCGATAACCCGCTGTTTTAAATCGGTGAACTCTGGTTCAGTTAACCTGGTATAACTGTATAATCAGCCTTTTATAGTAAAGTAAAAGGTAGCCCCATTACCTTCAGTCGATTCAACCCATATTTGTCCTCCATGCCTCTCAATAATGCGTTTGCAAATTGCAAGCCCAATACCGGTGCCTTCATATTGGTCCCAGCCGTGTAGCCGCTGGAAAATGATAAATACGCGGTCAAAATGCTCCTTTGATATGCCTATGCCATTATCAGAGATAGAAATAAGCCATTCATCAGCTTGCTTTTTAGCAGATATACGTATTACAGGTGTTCTTTCACCTCTGTATTTAATAGCATTTTCAACCAGGTTCTGAAACAATTGTACCATTTGGTAGTGCTCTGCTGTTATAGCAGGTAAAACCGTATCTATAATTATTTCGGCGTTATTTTGCTGAATGGTTGTTTGCAGGTTATTCTTTACAAGTACTATTATATCATTAAGGTCAACATCTACCTGGCTGTCGTTACTGTGCTCAATACGGGAATATATAAGCATATCGTCAATAAGGGTGTTCATGCGCTTGGCTCCTTCAACAGCAAAGTCAATAAAAATATCCGCGTCATTGTCCAGCTTGTCCTTGTAGCGATCTTCTATCAGTTGAAGGTAACTTGTAATAGTGCGGAGCGGTTCACGCAAATCGTGCGAAACTGCATGGGCAAATGAACGCGATTCCTTGTTTATTCTTTCAAGTTCCCTGGTCTTTTCAAGTAAACGGCTATTCATCTCTGTCAATTCTTCTTTTTGCCTTTCTATAGATTGTGTCCGCTCAGTTACCTTAACCTCGAGTTTTGCATTTACTTCTTTTAGCTGCTCTTCCGTTTTTCGTCTTTCATTTAAAGTAGTACTTAAAAACATAGCTGTTACAGATACTACACATAAAAATGCCTGCAGGGCAATATATGATCCATTAACACTATCTTCAATAAATGGTCCAATGCCTAAATATGTAGCATAAATGGCGCTTAGGGAAATACCCAGTATAACCAATGAAATTTGCCTTTGGCTCATACAGAATACACATAGCGAAATAATAAGGAAAATGAAGAATATCCTGGTTTTATTAATGCCTAATGGGGACCAGTTACCGAATAAAGCAAGCAAGTATAATGTAAGTAAAATAAAAAGCCCTGCCACCTGAATTATGGCTGTAGTGTTCCATTCTCTTTTCCTTGGGTTCCACCATGACAGTATAATGGGTGTAAGTATTATTATTCCCGACACATCACCTGTCCACCATGTAAACCATACACTGCTATATTCAGGCATGGTAATAATATTATTGAGCAAAAGTGTAGTGGCCCCGACAATGCTGCTGGCAAGGCACATAATAAGTACAGCAATAAAAAACATGGCAAAATCGCGCGCCACCCCTAACACTTCAAAACTTTTCAGGCGTTTCAAGAGGTAATATCCAATTATTGCTTCAAGGCTATTGCCAATAGAAATACATAATGACATGAATAGGATTGTAGGTGTACCGGCAACTTTATTTACTTCGAACACAACTACATTGGCAATAAATGCTCCAAGCATAATGCCAGGCCATATTTCAAACCCGAGTAAAATTAAGGCTGCAAATGCAATGCCCGATGGGGGCCATACAGGTGTTGAATTAGTATGGCCAAGTTGTAAAAGTAAACCTGTGCGGGCTGCAAAATAATAAACGATTGCCACTGCAGCTATTTTTAACAACCTGCGTGGCAAAGAGTAGTTAGCCGATAACATAATTTTCTGTAGTTATATTAATTTTAGCTGTTAAAATAATTATTTTCAATATTTCCTTATGCAGTATCGCTTGTAAATTCTTTAATTTTCAGTACCAATTGCTCATAATCAATCGGTTTTGAAATGAAATAACTTGCCCCCAGGTTATATGCATTCTGAAGTATACTTTGCTGGTTGTACGATGAAATTAATATAAGTGGCACCTTGCTGTAATAGAAGTTGCGTAACATGGTAAGAAATGTGAAGCCTGATATACAAGGCATAATAATATCGCTTATTATCAGGTCAATTTTTTCATCAGATAATATTTTCAGAGCCTCAACAGCATCTGTAGTAGAAGAAACCTCGAATTTCTTGTCTTCCAGTTTTTTTGAAATTGCCATTAGCATCATATTATCATCGTCAACAACAAGGATTCTCATTATATCCTCCTTTTAAAGCAACCTGTTAAGTATGTAAAACAGAATAACAATAAGTAGAATAGCTGAATTAATCCATACCAGTTTCCTGTTATTCCTTTCCATTTCTTTTACTGATTCTATTTCATCGCATATCTGGTCTATCTCTTCCTTTATTTTAAACAATGCAGTTTCACCCTTTGTTATATAGTCGTATGCTCCATATTTCATCGTGTCATTTATAATATTTGTACTATCCTGGCCTGATAACATTATTATTCGCGTATCAGGATGCGACGCCCTGATTTTATTGAGTACTTGTACCCCGTTCAGGGAATTACTCAATGCATAATCCAGTACAACAATTTCAGGGTCTTCGTCCATGCTTTTAAGGCATTCCTCACCACTTGAAAACGACTTTATTGCTGCATTGTCATGTTTCAGGCAATGTTTTAGCGATTCGACAAATATTACATCGTCATCAACAAGAAATATCTTTATTTTATCTGCGGTTTTCATCTAGCCCTTATTTTATAAGTCACTTCTCTTCCCTCAGCTTATCCAATATCTTTTTTATAGAAGCCAGCGCCTCAATATCTTTTATTACATATGTATATGCTCCCAGCTTCAATGAATCTACCACACCCTGAAATGTATCTCTGCCCGATAGCATAATGACTACTGTTTGTGGACGGCGTGCTTTAATATCTTTTAAAACATCGAGCCCGTTTAGTGTGTTGGGTTTTTCAGGGTTCAGGTTAAAGTCCAATATAATTACATCGGGTGACTGGTGCAGGTTCTCCAGGCATTCTTCCCCCGAACGGTAGCAAAAAATTTTATGCTCAGAGTTCCTTTGTAAATAAAACCCCAGCGGATAAAGGTAAGAGAGGTCATCATCTACAAGGAATACCGACATCGGCAGGTTGTCCTTAACCTTTAAAAGTTTCTTTTTATTTTTTACTAATGGTTCCATGATATAGTTATTTATTAAACAGGCATCCACTGTCCTCCAAGGCCCTCGTCTTCGTATGGCCCTTCGGAAGGTTTAATGCTTAATACCGGTACCTTTGAATGATTTACCACCTGTTTGGCCAGGCTACCAAGGAAAACCCCGCTAAGCGTAGATTCATGGTCAGTCATTATTACCAGTAGGTCAGCGCCAACGTATTCTGAATATTTCATGGCCTCTACCGCAATATTGCTGCCCATAATAACCTTGCGCATATAGGGTAATTCGGCCTTCTTAAAAGCCTGTTCAACCGCATCGAGCTTAATGTTGAATTTCCTGCTATCAATATCTTCATTACTGTCGAGCAGGCCAAGTATATGCACCTTAGCGCCATAGAATGAAGCCAGCTTAATTACATAGTCAACCTTTTGGCGCGAATGCTGTGAGTTATCAATAGGCATTACAATGTTTGTAAAGCCAATATTCTTAGCATGCGATTGTACTGTTATTACCGGGCATGTTGCAGCATTTACTGTTTTTTGCGCGTTGCTGCCAATAAAGTATTCTTCAAAGCCCTTAGCGCCATGGGTACCCATTATAACAATGTCTATTTTGTTCTCGTTAACGGCTTGCTCAATTCCCAGGGCGGGCCTTCCATTGCCCAATAATCTTGTAACTTCTATGTCATGTTCTTTGTTGATTCTGTCGGAAAGCTTTTCAAGTCTTTTTGTTGCCACTTCCTGTACATCGCCAAGATCTCTTACCATTATTTCAGGCTCGTATTCGCTTAGAACATACTCAAATGCTTCAACCACGTGCAGCAGGTAAAGACGCGCTTTACATATGCGTGCCATAAGAATTGCATGCTCTATGGCAAGTAGCCCTGTTTCCGAAAAATCGGTAGGTACTAATATTCGTTTTATCTCAAATGTTTTCATCTTGGTATTGTATTTTAGGGTTCTGTTGCCTTTAATATCATCCTGATGCTTATAGGACTTGCCTAATTTTAAGGCCGTTATTACTGCGTTAGATGGGTGTTTAGTGTTCTCTGAATTTATAAGGCTGGGCTCCTGGCGGTTTTTATATTGTCTTGTAATGCCCGGTACAACCTTTTCTCCCTTTTTGTCCGTTGCAGTTACCGCCAGGGGCGTGCCTTCTTTTTCTTCCGCAATAACCCTGAACAATTTAACCTTATAAAAAGTAGCATACTCTGATGCACCGCAGCTTTCATATTCATGTGCATTATGTACTCCCGGGTTATGGGAAGGTTGGGGTCTGTATTTCAGAGAACTTTTCATTGCTTTCCTTACGTATACAAAGTTATGGCTGAATTATGGGTCTTTAGTTGAATTATAGGCAGGGTATATATTAAAATCGATATAGTTGGCTTTTTAACAGGTTAATATGGCTAATGCTTAAGCAAAAAATATGTTGCTATGCAGGCCACCACTACGAAAAGGCTTATCAATAAGGCAAACGTTACATTGGCCTTATGCCCTTCCTTGTCTTTTTTACGTGCTATAATATTTAAAATAGAATCGGTAACTCTGCTCACCTGGTCAAAGGCATCGTCTTCTTTTTCTATGTAATCATATACTCCGGCATCAAGAAATTTCTGGGCAATATGCCTATCCTTATTGCCTGTAATTACTATCACAGGCAAGTCAGGGTTAAGCTTTTTAATTTCAAGTAACGTTTGCACACCATTTATGCCCGGCAGCCCGTAATCAAGTATTACAACATCGGGCTGCATTTCCATATGCTTCAAACACTCTTCGCCCGAGCTGAATTTTGAAATATGTGCAATGGTTTCCTGTGAAAGAAGGTAATCCATCATTAATGAATCCATTTCATTGTCTTCCACAATAAAAACCCGGTTATCGGCTGTTTCTTTTATATCTTCCTTGTTGTTCATGATAAACTTTATAAGGAGTAATGGTACTATGAAGGACTCCATCAGGAATGGCCTAAGTAGAAGTAAATAACATCAATCAGGATTATTGCCAATATGGAAAATCCCAATATATAATTCCACTTCTCGTAGGTTTTGTTTTCCCTGTTCGACCGCATTGTATCTATGGCATTCCTTATAATATTTTGCAGCCTTACAAAAGTGCTTTCACTTTTAGCTACATATTCATAGGCACCATTTTTAATTGAGTCTATTGCTACCTGTAATTTATCTTGCCCCGATAGCATTATTACCATAATGTCGCGGCCAGCATTTTTCTTTATCTGTTTAAGCACTTTCATTCCATCCATAGCATCAGGATGCGAATCGTCGCTCAGGTAATAATCAAGTATTACTATATCTGGCTTACCATTAATGCTTCGCAGGCATTCTTCGCCATTGTTAAACATTGCTATATCTATGCTCGATTTAAATTCCGAGCTAAGTGTGTTTTTCAGTGAAGAGAGGAACATGTTGTCATCGTCAACTAGAAAAACTGAGAAAGAATCTTGTGTTTTCATGGCTTAGGATGTTTTTACTTAAAGATACGCAGGGGGTACGGGAAGGTTACCCAATTTCGTTGAACAGGCGCAGGGTATAGGTAAACGGAGTAAAAGTAGTTGCGAAAAAACTAGTGTAAATGCTCGATTTCGGCCTTCAATTCACTGATTGCCTCATTGCACACGGTTTTAACATGTGCAATCATCCCGGGAAGTTCTTCAGTATGAGTTTCGCTGGTTGCATAATCTTCTATCAGCTTAACTTCTTTTTCAATTTCTTTAATTCCCACAAACATTACTGAGGGTTTCATTTTATGGGCCACTTTGCCCAGGGAGCCCCAATCATGCTCCGCCAGGTGCTTTTCCAGCTTTCCAACGGCTTCGGGGGTTTGTTCTATAAATAGGGTTATCATTTGCTGTATGAACTCATTGCTGCCATTGGCCAGCTTCTGCAGGTAGCTCAGGTCAATGTGCCTTCCATGCTCATTGCCATTAGTCGCGGGTGTTTCCATAGTAATAGATATGTCTTGGTTCTGTACATTAAGAACTGAAGCTATTTTCATATAAAGCTTGCGGGTATTGAAAGGCTTTGATATATAATCATTCATTCCTGCCTCTATGCACTTTTCTTCTTCACCGGAAATAGCGTGTGCCGTCATGGCTATTATAGGTACACGCGACTTTGGAGGCTGGAGTTTAGTTCTGATGTATCTCGTAGCCTCATATCCATCCATTTCTGGCAGTTGAATGTCCATTAATACAATATCGTAATTATGTTTCCCTGCTTTTTCAACCGCAATAAGGCCGTTTTCGGCTATATCCACGGTCCAGCCCCAATCAGTAAGCACTTTTTTTGCCAGCAGTTGGTTCAAGGCATTATCTTCAACTAACAACACACTCAGTTCTTTTATCGTATTCAACTCACTATTCTCAATCTTGCTATCGGGCACTTTGGCTTCAGTGGTGCTCTTCCTGTAAACAAGAGTAAATGAAAATACCGAGCCTTCTTTTTCACGGCTTTCAACGTTTATCTCTCCTCCCTGTATTTCAATAAGCTGTTTAACTATAGCTAATCCAAGGCCCGTTCCGCCGTATTTTCTTGTAGTGTCGTTTGTGGCCTGTGTAAAAGCATCGAAAATGGTTGATAATTTATCCTGTGGAATGCCAATACCTGTATCGCTGACAGTAAAGCGAACGCTGACAAAATCGTTTTCTTCATTAAGCAGTTCAACACTTACTTTTACTTCGCCTTTTTGTGTAAATTTAATAGCATTACCTACAAGGTTAAGTAATACCTGGTTTAGCCGGGTGGGGTCGCCAATAAGCCTCTGGGGAATTCTATTGTCAATGGATTTTGAGAGTTTAATTTTTTTCTCAACAGACTTCGGTAACATTAACTCAGTTAATGTTGAGATAATCTGGGAGACGCTGAATTCAATCCGTTCCAATGGAATTTTACCTGATTGTATTTTAGAGAAATCTAATATATCATTTATTATAACAATAAGGTTCTCACCCGATGTATGAATGGCATCAATGTATTGCTGCTGGTCGTTAGATAGAGATGTTTTTAAAAGCAATTCGGTAAACCCTACAATGGCATTCATGGGTGTGCGTATTTCATGGCTCATATTGGCCAGGAACTGCTCTTTTACTCTTACTGATTCTTCAAGCTGCTTTTTTGCTTTTGTAAGTTCATTCAACGCCTTGTTGCCCTTCATAAGAGAGTATTCGGCTATTTTATTGGCCTGAACAAGATCTTCTTCCATCCTCTTCCTGAGTGTAATATCTGAATCTATGGCAATAATGCGTTTTACCTTTCCGTTTTCATCCAATACCGGGGTAAGTGTGGTGATAGTCCAATATTCTTTATTGTTTTTTGAATAATTCTTGCTTTCATACGTCACCGGCTCTTTCGTTTTAATAACTTTCCTAAAGTATTCCATTGATTCTGAAATACCCGTTTCATATCCATGTCTTAGCGCTTCGCCATGGGTATTTTTCAATTCATCTAACGTATAACCTGTAAGAATGGTAAAGCCTTCATTTACCCATTCTATTTTGCCATGTGAATCGGTAATAATAACAGAATTGAAGGATTTTGTTGCTGCAGTCGCCAGGTTCTCCATTTCCTGCTCCTGCATACGTTCCGTTACGTCCTGCCCTGTTCCTACTAATTTAACGGCCTCTCCTTTTTCATTAACTACAGCTTCGCCCTGGGCATGCAATATTCTTACTGCCCCGTCGGGGCGCATAACCCGGTACGAAAACGTAGTGGGTTTACCTGTTTTAGTTATAAAATCAATAATACTTCTTACATTTTCCCTGTCGGCAGTTAAAATATATTCAAGTATTGTTTCCTGCTCAAGCTCCTGGCCTGAGGGAGGCAGGCCATGAATACGGAACAGTTCATCGGACCAACTTACTTTGGAAGTAGTTAAATCCATTTCCCAGCTACCAATGTGCGCCAGTTTTTGGGCCTCGGCCAGTTTCTGCTTTTCGTTTAACAGGGCAATGGTCTTTTCTTCCAGCTCGCGCGCTTTCTCCGATATATCCTGAATCAGTTTATGCCGTTCAATACTGTAATTAATTGCCCGTCTTAATTCATTCCCCTTAATTTTTCCTTTTATCAGGAAATCCTGCGCCCCTAACTTAACTGCATCTATACCCATTGTCTCATCTTCAACCCCTGTAAGCACTATTATAGGGGTATTAGGATGTTTCTGATGCAGCTTATTAAATGTATCAAGCCCCCAGCTATCGGGCAGTGAAAGGTCAAGAATAATTACATCAAATATTTTTTTCTCAAGCAATTCTACCCCCTTCAATAAACTATCCGTAGTAGAAAGTGCGGCTTTACCGGCATAAACGCCTTTCAGAAAAATCCTTACTAATTCACTATCGGCAGGATTATCTTCAATAAGCAATATGTTTACTTTATTATCCACGACTTAAGTTACTTTAATAGTGAAATAGAATGCCGAGCCTTTTTCCGGCTCCGATTCTACCCATATTTTGCCGCCATGCCGTTCTACTATTTTTTTACAAATGCTAAGGCCAATACCTGTTCCGGGGTACTTCTCCCTGCCATTTAACCTCTGAAATATTACAAAAATCTTATCTGAATACTCTTTGGGTATTCCAATTCCATTATCCTTTACAGAAAAAATAAATTCTCCGTTTTTTCTTTCACTTCCAATACGTATTTCCGGTTTTTTACTACCCCGGAACTTCATGGCATTACCAATAAGATTTTGAAACAGCTGGCCAATAAGCACAGTATCCCCATATATTTCCGGCATCTTCTTATATGAAATAATAGCGCCCGATTCTTCAATCTGCTCTTTCATATCGTGCTTTATTTCATCCAATACATCGGTAAGGTTAATCCATTCAAAAGGCTTTATCCTGTTTACCCTTGAATATTCAAGCAAACTGTTAATCAGTTGCCGCATTCGTTTGCTACCATCAACAGCAAAATCAATAAATTCATTAGCGTCTTCATCCAACTTATCTTTATAACGCGATGCCAGCAATTGCACATAACTACTCACTGTTCTTAACGGTTCCTGCAAGTCGTGTGAGGCCACATAGGCAAACTGCTCCAGCTCGGTATTAGAGCGCATAAGCTCGTGGGTTTTTCTTTCAAGTTCAAGTTTTGCATTACGCATCTCGGTTACATCTTCAGAAATGCCAAGTAAATACACTGGATGCCCCGATGAATTAAGTATAGGTATTTTGCGTGTATGCAACCAGCGTCTTCCATTCTTTGTGTCAATAGGCTCTTCGGGGATATCCACTATATCCAGCTGGCTTAAAACAGCCCTGTCTTTTCCGGTAAAGAAATCTGCCTGTTCTTTAGGAAAGAAGTCATGGTCGTTTTTACCAAGGAGTTCTGCCTTCGGAGTTCCCAGTAACCGTTCCCCTGCTTTATTGAAGCGGACAAAATTGAGGGATTCAGCATCTTTAACAAAAACCATGTTTGGAATATTTTCCAGTACGGAATCCAGGAAATTGTTAATAGCTTTCAGGTCATCTGCTGATTGCTTCTGTTTTGTAATATCACGTGTAAGTTTCGAAAAGCCTTTTAGCTTCTTTTTTTCATCGTACAAGGCAGTGTATATTATGTTTGCCCAAAACTTCTCTCCGTTTTTTCTTACTCTCCACCCTTCCGTTTCAAGGTGCCCATTTTCACCCGCTATTTTCAAATTGCTTTCGGGTATACCTTTTTTTATGTCATCATTGGTATAGAATACTGATATATATTTCCCCAATATTTCATCGGCTTTATACCCCTTAATATTTTCCGCTCCTTCATTCCAGCTTTGCACATGGCCATCAGGCGTAATCATAAAAATGGCATAATCCTTAATATTCTGAACCATCAGCCTGAATTTCTCTTCGCTTTCTTTCAATTTCTCCTCAGTTTCTTTCTGCACCTTAAAAAGCATCTGGATGGCGGTATCCTGCGCCAGGGTATAAAGGCCTTCCAGTTCCTCGGTTATAGTAATAGCTTCTCCCGAGCTCTTTACAAAATCGGGCAGAAGGTGAAATATTGCGGTTTTTTGTGCGGCATAAATAAGCACAAGGTCGGAAGGATGAATTTCATCGCGCCCTATTCCCGGCACCTTATTTTCCGCCCATAGTTTAAGGCTTGCCCTGGTATTACTTATCATGGTTCCGTCCTGTACTGATGAAAGAAATTTCGCCAGGCTATCCATAGTCATTTTAAACGTGGTCTCATCGTAAAGGTTTTTTATCATTCCTTTTTCAATAACCCGCTTAACAATAGGGATATCCATTGATCCTATCTTATCAATATAGAACTTCGTCAGGTCTTTCAGCCGCTCATCGCGCAGGTATCTTACAAAATCCTCAAGGGTTTTCATGGTGCCTTATTCTTCCTTTCTGGGTAATTTTACAATGGTAAGCCAGAACTCTTCTATTGACCTTACAACATTAATAAACTGGCTAAGGTCAACCGGCTTCATTATATAACAATTGGCATGATTGGCGTAAGTATTAAGAATATCCTGTTCAGCCGCTGATGTTGTAAGTATAATTACCGGAATAAATTTGAGGACAGGGTCGCTTTTAATTTCTGCCAGCACTTCACGTCCGTCCTTTTTAGGAAGGTTCAGGTCCAATAAAACAAGATCGGGCGTTTCCACTTCGGCATATTTACCAAGTTTTCTTAAATAGATAAGTGCATCTTCGCCATCTGTCGCAATATTCAGTGTATTACGAATACGTCCTTCCTTAAACACTTCTTTAGTAAGCCGTATATCAGCAGGGTTATCTTCAACCAGTAGAATATTAATTGAATTCATGGGGTTATAATTATTCGTAATTCTTTCGTATACAGTGAGTTCATTCTTAGTAGTGTTCTTTTCTGCCATCAGTTTGCTTGTATTAATGAAGAATATGGGCACATCACTAAGTTAGCCTTAGGAAGCCTATTTGCAGGGGCCAATTCGGTGAACAGGTTAAATAAAGCAGTGAACTGAAGGAAAATGTAGACTAAAAAATAGGCCTATTGTAATGGGTTCAGGCGCTTAATAAAATTCTCTTTATACAGGGCCCCAACAGGAATTGATACATCGTTTATATATATGGTAGTATCTTCAACCACCTTCACATTATCAAGTTGCACTATATAGGAACGGTGAACACGTACAAATTTATCATCGGGTAATTTGCTTTCCACAGCCTTAAGAGTAGAGTGAAGTATAAAACGCTGATCCCTGGTATGTATAGTAATATAATCGCCAAGGGCTTCAATCCATAATATTTCTTTAACCGGTACCTTAGTTAATACCGAATCCTTTTTTATAAAAAAATATTCTGTTGAGGTAGTAAGCTCTTTTATGTCGGTGCTTTCTTTTACTTTACCCACCGCTTTAAGGAACCTTGGCAATGCAACAGGTTTTACAATGTAGTCAACCACGTTTAGCTCAAATGCGTCAATGGCGTATTCCTTGTGGGTTGTAGTAAGTATTACTGCCGGCCTGTTGTCGAGGCTTCTCAGCATGTCTATACCGCTCATCTGCGGCATTTCTATGTCAAGAAATATAAGATCTACGTTTTCATTTTTTAAAACAGCTATAGCTTCCAAAGGATTTTTGCACTCTTTTACAATGTTAAGGTGCGCTACCTGTTTTGCTAATTGTGCAATTATCTTCCTGGAAGCATCGTCATCATCAACAATTATGCAGTTCATAGTTATGGGGTTTATGAAGTTCTACCGCCAATTATACAAAAATGTTACATAAACAATGTTTTTTTTATTGCCGTGAAATAAGGGCAAACATCAATGGTATAATATAATATGCTGTTTGTCAAATTATTAAATAGTTACATCAATTTTCAAAGGCATATGACAACTTTATACCATTTAATACACTATTTACATTGTACCTGGCGTAACACAACATTGTAAGCCCTGAAGGAAAATATCAACCTCTTAGTTGCGTGACTTTATATGCCTATTTACCCTAATAATAATTCTGTTTATCGAAAATCCTCAAGTCTCGCATTCTTATGGATATAGTTTTACATCAACATATTGATAAGCGGGAAATAGTAATAACTAAATTTTATGAGCGATGAATACAAAAAGAAATCAACCACAATTTTTAACGGGCGCCTTATTATTAGTTTGCATGTCGGTGTTTGGGCAAGATAATTCAGGCGTTATGCAACCTCAGGAAACTACACAACCAAATGTTCAAGTTCAAAGCAATGGTTATTATTTTGATAAAGGGAGTAATATAATTAACCTGGGTGTGGGGCTAGGGGGATACTATAGTTATTGGGGTGGGGGATACTACCAGACCCCTGATTTTGTTATAGCGTACGAAAATGGAACCTTTGGCGATGTTGGGCCGGGAGTAATAAGCCTTGGCGGTTTATTTGCATATAAAGGCATATCGTATAATTGGGCTACCCAGGATGGATACAGTTACACGGAAAGATGGAATTACTGGATACTCGGCTTTAGAAGTGCCTATCACCTTCAGGTTTCAAGTGCACCAAAATTTGATCCCTATGCAGGATTGATGTTGGGTTATTACTTTTTAGGTTATTCGTTTTCGACTGATAACCCCGGCTACATGCACCCCGGTAATTCGGGCTATGTATATTATACGGCCACATACCCGGATTATTATGCCCTTAGTGTTTTCCTGGGAGCGCGCTATGCTTTAAGTAATAAAGTGGGTATTTGGGGAGAATTGGGTTATGGATACTCAACACTTGCCCTGGGCGTCAGTTTTTAAAATGTGATTCCATTGACTATTGTCTAATACGACAAAAAGAGAATACCTATCCTGCAAGTAAGGGGGTGGGTTTTCTTTTTTTGTTAACATGAATTTGCAATGTTTATACCATTAATCTGTAACTTTTCGTTATATAGATAAGTATAAGAATAGCAGAATTGAAGTTAATGGAGAAAATTACTAACAGTTATATTTAAATTTGCCTTATAATTTTCTTGTAGTGAACCCCAATACTATACAAGATGAAAGGTTTTGTTTTTTTTAAGTGGTTAAAGAATATTTCCCTTACACGGAAACTCTACTTTGTTGTAGGCATTATGGCTGTGCTTATAGCCATAGAGCTTTTCATGCTTTCATTTATGATACATACGCTTTCATCTACCCGTGCACTTGTAGGTGCAGAAGGGTTATGGTCGAAGGCTGAAAAGGACGCGGTTTATAACCTGACAAAGTATGGCTATACACATAATGAGAAAGATTTTAACCAATATGAAAGCCTGCTGAAAGTTCCTTTGGGCGACCATAAGGCGAGGCTTGAGCTATCAAAAACTGCCCCGGATTATTCAATTGTCCGCGAAGGATTCATAGAGGGCCGCTTAAGCCCTGATGATATTGATGGAGCTGTTAAACTTTTACGGAGATTTCATGGCATTTCCTACATAAGCAAGGCAATTAGTATATGGACCGATGGCGATAAGGACCTTGCCCAGTTGCAATATTTAGGAAACAGATTGCATACACAAGTAACTTCGGGAAATATAAACCCCGAAATAGCGCAAACGCTTGACGAAATATATAGCCTGAACGAAAACCTTACAGTGCTTGAAGATAATTTTTCATTTACACTGGGTGAAGGTTCACGATGGATAGAGCATCTTATTTTAGTAATACTCTTTTTTATTGCTATGACTGTGGAGTTTTCAGGATTGTTCCTTACAATCTCTGTCAGCAGGGCCATTTCAAAAGGTATTAATGAAATTGTGCGTGTTGCATCCAACGTAGCTTCTGCCGATTTCAGTAGCAGGGCAACAGTATATTCAGGAGATGAAATTGGCCAATTGGCAGGTTCTTTTAACCATATGATAAATGATTTGGAGAAAAAGAAAAATGAAGAAAGTGAAGCCAGGGAAGCATTGCGCCGCCAGAAAGATGTATATGAAACACTTATAACAGCACAAAGTGAAATGGGTGAAGGCGTATGCATTACAGAGGGTGAAAAAATACTATATGTTAATGATGCTATATGCAGAATGTATGGTTATACCCGGGAAGAAATTTTGAGAATGCCCTCTTTCTTGCACGTTGTTCCGGAAGCAGAACGGACATTATTAATAGAGCGATTGCGCCAACGTGTAAACGGAGAACGGGATATGAGCGCGGGCGAAACCAGGATATTGCGAAAAGATGGTAAAATAATAGATGTTGAATACACAGTAAGAAATTTCTATACAGAAGGACGGCAGCAAATGATATCGATTATACGCGATGTAACAGAAAGAAGAAAAGCAGAAGTACAATTGCGGAATGAAAAGGAGCGTGCCGAAAGCGCCGAAGTAGCAAAAAAAATTGGTGAACAGTTCCTTGCCAATATGAGCCATGAAATACGTACGCCAATGAACGCCATTATCGGTTTCACGGAAATACTGGAAAAATCACCGTTAACCCGGGAGCAACGACAATACCTTGATGCTATTAAAATATCAGGGGATAATTTATTGGTGATTATTAACGATATTCTTGATTTTTCAAGGATGCGATCAGGCAAAATGCCAATAGAGCATAAGGATTTTAAATTGTCGCAGATAATTTCAACTTGCAGGGACCTAATGCTGCCTAAAGCTCAGGAAAAGAAGATTGAGATACTTGTGAATATTGAAAATGATATACCTGATAATTTAATTGGCGACCCCACAAGGTTGTTGCAAGTATTACTTAACCTTACTGCGAATGCCATAAAGTTTACTGAAAAGGGTAAGGTAGATATAACCGTAAAAAAATTATTGACAAAAAGCAATAAGGCATCACTTCAATTCTCTGTAAGAGATACAGGTATTGGTATACCTCCTGAACAACTCGATAGTATATTCGATGCATTTATACAAGCTAACCATCAAGCCGCCCGCAAATATGGAGGTACCGGTTTGGGGCTAGCTATAGTAAAACAATTGGCGGAATTACAAGGCGGAAGCGTATCGGTAACCAGTAAAGTAGGAGAAGGTTCTTGCTTTGACTTTAAAATAGAATATGAAATAAACGCTCTTGGCACTACCCACGGAAACGATAAGAAACCAGTTACGGTAAAGAATGGAATTAAAGATATTAATGTGTTGCTTGCAGAAGACAATGCCATGAATCAGTTATTAGCAAAGAAGGTGCTTACAGACTGGGGCTGGAAAGTTGAACTGGCAGAGAATGGTGAAGATGCAATAGAGTTATTGAAACTAAAAGATTTTGACGTGGTATTAATGGACATTCAGTTGCCTGAAATGGACGGATATGAGGCAACAAGGGTTATAAGAACAAGTTTACCGTCTCCTAAACGCAAGGTTCCTATTATTGCTATGACGGCGTGCGTTATGGAGGGTGAAGAAGAAAAATGTATGGAAGCTGGAATGAACGGCTATGTCTCTAAACCATTCAATTCGAATACACTTTATGATAAGATAGTGGCGGTAGTAAAATAAACTCTGAAGGCGTGACTATACGGCCACGCCCTCAGAATATAAATTGACAGCGGTTACTTAACAACAACAACTAAATATTTGCTTTCACTCCAGAAAGCATTAGGGTCAGTTATTTCAATAGAATCGGTCTTACCGTTATCGCTAACTTTAAAGGTATTGCCGGGTTGGTCGGTAATTACCTTAGAATATTTAGCGTACAATGGGATATTTACCAATGCAGTCATATCGGCCTTAGTAAAATACTTACTGTTAAAATGGTCTTTAAGCTTGGCTACTCTTCCCAGCCCTATTACACCACCTTTCTTGTCAATAACACCTTTCTGCTTTAACTCCTTCATGGTACCAACAGCGTAATACACAGTATTGATTTCAGTGTGCAATGAACTGTTTTCAGCTTTCACAACATTCATGGTCGCCATACTGTCATTGAATTGTTCTACCATAGCCTTCATTGATTCATTGGTTTGTGAAAGGTCTTTCTGCAAACTTGCAATACCGCTATCACGGTCGGCCACTTCACTATTAAGGTGTGCTACTATTTTATCCAACTCGGCGTTTTTTGCGTCCATCTTTTTCATTCTCGTCTGCAATTGGGCAATCTCCCTGTTATCCTTCAGTATAAGCTCATCTATGGCCTTTATATCGGCAATAGCATTATTATTGCCTATTTCTGATGAACGTACTGTAATCAGTTTTTCTCTTTGCTTAAGGCTGTCAAGATTATCCTGTATTGCATTCATGGTATGCATGTACGACATTATAGATGAATCTTTTTTTCTTGCCTGATCAAGTAGTGTTGAGTCCTGCACGCTAAGGTCTTTAAGTTTTTGTTCCCTTTCAGAATTATTACATGCTGTTAAGAAAAGGAACCCGAGGAAAATAACCGCTTTTGTTTTCATGGCTTTTGTTTTTAATGTTACTGAATCAGAATTAATAATCAGTAGAACTATGCCATGCTTCAATTATTTTTAATTTAAATTCTGTTGCAAGGTATAAATGAAATAATACCGGTGATTATTATTTTCTGTAAACAGGCTTAAAGGTTGCCTGAATGTACGAATACAACAGGTGGAAATAAAGTATCTGGTAACAGGAATTTTGCAATTCATATATCCGGATTAAATCTGTAATGAGATTTTATATCTATATTTTTTGTGTATTAAAATAAACTTTTGTTGTGTTTACAGAAAAATTGTAACAAAAAATAACAAGTATATCTACCTTGCACGTGGAAATTAAAAAGTAATAACCTTTATTAACCCAAGTATTATGAGCACACAGAAAATTGCGCTTTTTACGCCCGCAGGAGAAGTGGGCAGGCGCCTAGCAGAAGAAGCCCTGAAGAGAGGGCATACCGTTACAGCTATTGTAACAGATGAAAATGAATTTAAACTGAAGCATCCCAACCTGAAAGTGGTGCGTGGAGATGTGAGAAAAAAGGAAGAAGTAACCAAATATGCCAAAGGGCACGATGTGGTTATAAATGCGTATTCCCCAAGTATAAAGAACCCGCGCGAGCATGTTGATATTACACGTAGTGTAATAGAGGGTACAAAAGAAGCCGGTGTGCAGCATATTGTTTCGGCATCGCATCCTTTTGAACAACGTATGGAAGCTACTGAAGAGTTTTATAATTCCTTTAAGCCGGTTATACAGGCTCAGCAGGAAGCATTAAAGCTGCTTCAGAAGGAAAAAAACCTTTCATGGAGCTACTTGCATAGTGTTGCTCCTGAGGCGGGGAAAAAACCGGGAGAATATCAGGTAAGCGATGAGATTTATTTCTCCCATCCCGAGGGCCAGGCAAGGATTCCATTAAAGGAGTATACATCAACCTTGCTTAATGAAGCAGAAAAGGGCCAGATGGAAACGCACGAGTTTAATTATGAAGACAGGCTGGAATAAACCAGTGTAAATTTATTCAAACAGAATCTTCCTTTTATTGCAAATGCAGTAAAAGGAAGATTCTTATTTATGGCGCATACCACTACACTCCGGTAAGTAAGATAATAAATGGAACTATTACGTGCATTTATATATTGCTTCTCTAATACCTAATACCTAATACCTAATACCCAGGTATAGCATCATTACAATACATAAAATACTTATTATCCATATTACTACTACGGCAAGGCCGCCACTTCTTTCAAACCAATGTTCAGGGTGCAGTCTCATGACTATTCAGTTTTTGATTCATTTATAAATTTAGCCAGAATAAAAGGTAAACAGAAGCCTTTTTTCGATAAGCCTTACAAAGAATACTGTCAAATTTTTCAAGAACATTTCTGTTACTCCTGCTTCTTTCTCCCCGTGCTACAGATTCCCTTACCAATAAAAAAGAGACCGGGGAAGTAGATGGCTCTACATGCCCCCGGTCCTATATGTTCTTACCACCACTCAAAGTAAGAACAGTACGCTTTAAGGTTTTTTCTTAAAATCAATTTCTGATGCAAAAATAAATATACATACAGTCACTACCATTAGTATTCGTTAAAAGCAGGTTTTAAAGGGTTTAACAAGTCATTTGCATAGGTAAACATTATAAAATAGGTTTTGGTTCAGAATCATATAAACTATTATATAGCCAGATACGTGCCAATAAAAAAATTACCCGTCCAGGGAGCGTTTCTAAAATGTATCTTTTTATTTACCGACATTTTCATCACTCTTGCTTCTTTTTTTTAGTGGTTCGCAGAAAAGTAAATACCGGGGCCTAAAAGTGATTCTATCTTGCAATAAAAATTCATTCCTGCTAAACTTAATTCTCTATTTCTATGAGTAGGCAAAAGACAATTATCTTCGGCGCCTCGGTTAAAAAACTGGGGCCTTTGCTGAAGGAGGCAATAAAGTGGAAACATACAGCCAGGGCCGTGATGTATGATATTACGCAAACTGATAACACACTCCGTGACCTTGATATTCAGTATGGCCACATGAATAATAAGGATAAGATAGCCGAACTGGCAAAAGGGTTTGATGCTGTGATTGCTTTACATGAGCCGGTTTATCTTCAACCCGATGACCATTTAAGGGCGGTGAAGGCGCTTATTGAAGGTACTAAAATAGCGGGTGCGGAGAAACTGATTGTAATAGGCCACCCGGTTAATTATCCTGTAGAAAATACGCTTGAGTTTTATGGTAAATGGAAGGTAATTCTGCGCAGCCAGGCAGAGGCATTGAAGGTTTTACAGAATAAAGTATCCCTCGATTGGTATTATATTCATTCACCAAGGTTGGAACCAAGCCCTGTTACGGGCAGGCTTATGTTGGGCGAAACCATTCTATGTACATCACCATTGGGGGTGAATAACATAGAAAAGAAAAATTATGCAAATGAAGTATTTAAACTGGCTGACAGAAAAATGAGTGCCAGGAATCTTGACTCAATGCTTCTGAACATTTAACCGCTCTAAAGAACCAGCAACTCCATAAGGAACAGGAAAAACATTAAGCCAAAGAAAATAAGGGCATAGAGGAGAATATATTCACCGAGTGTATGGCTTTCCTTATTGAACATCAGAACTATTTTCTTGCCTAAAACTCGGAAAAGATTATTATCGTTTTGTGCTTCTGCTTCTAAAGACTTATGCGTTATATGGTGCACTACAGTATTCATTTTGCTGTTAGATTGGTTCAACTTAAAGTTACTGCTCTATTATAAGAAAACAGGGAGATATTCGGTGAGATGGCTTAAAATGAAGGCTAATATTTCAAAGGGTCCAAGCAAAGATCGTAACTTTTTTTAATGCTTCTTCTTTAGTTCTCTTAAATCAAAGATTTAAATAAGGAAGTTTAAACTCTACCGGAAATTAAGGTATACCCCCTATAGCAGCTATAGCTTTGATTAAAATTTAACTAATTCTCAACTCTATAAAAATTGGCGCATCCCTTATAACCGCAATACTAATAATAAATGGCAGTTTTGCATCATGGGCGTCTTATACAGCTGTTGCATCAGGTAACTGGAGTAATACAACTACATTGGGTGGTTCTGCTCGCCCTTTCACTTTAAGGCCGACGGACCAGGTTACTATTGGTGCTGGCTTAACTGTTACTATGGATAGCATTATCACAGTTACCCTGTCCTTATTGGTGAAGTGTCTATAAATAAAGAAAATAATGGAAATTAAAGGAAATCAAAAGAAAATTAAGTAGTTTCGCGGGGATTACGAAACAGATTGATGATCATCTGTATATCAAGTGGTAAGATCAAAACTGAACTTGCTCCCCTTATTCGGTTCACTTTCTACCCATATATTGCCACCCTGAGCCATAATAAACTCTTTGCTTATAGCAAGTCCTAACCCGGTTCCCCGATTTCCCTTGTTCCCCACTAGGTACTTTATAGAACCGTTCAAATAATCTATCCTTGTATTTAGGGTCAATACCCATGCCGAAATCCTGTACAGAAAATACTAAACTGCTTCCCTGTTGCTTTACTTGCATAAGTATGTTCGCATCTTCATGGCTGTATCGGATGGCATTTGATAGGAAGTTAACCAGCACCCAGGCGGTTTTTTCAGAATCGCAATTAACTTTGGGCAGGGCCGAATCGCAGTTTATTTCAATTTTTATCTTCTTTTGCTCAGCTTGCACCTTTAGGGCATTATATGCATAGTCAACCATTACACGGGGTTCTACTAACTGCTTTTGCATCTGTATATTGCCTGTTTCAACCTGTGCCAGGTCGAGTAATTCACCTGTTATACCCAGCAACCTTTGTGTATCATCTTTAATATGCCCTATAAGCTTCTTTTGTTCTTCATTCACTAGCCCCACCCTAGTGTCTTCTAATAATTTAAGGCTCATTTTAATTGATGAAATTGGGGTCTTTAATTCATGCGATATGGTAGCGATGAAGTTGGTTTTGGCAAGATCAAGTTCTTTATATTGCGTAATATTTCTTAATACAATAACCATACCTATAGGCTGTTCATCTGCCATTATCTTAATATCATCTTTGGTGAAGTAGCTTTCTTTATTGTCGGCATAAATTTTTAATGGCGCCGTTATACCATCTGTACTTATTAGTGTACGCAGTAAATCATTTCTCAATGCAATGTCAGGTGCATATTTACCTAAAAGGTCATTTTCAGTAACGCCCAGTATTTTTATAGCAGAAGCATTGACAAATAGCACGCTCATCTTCTCATCAAACCCTATTATCGGGTCTTTCATATTATTGATAATAGTATCAATACGTTTCTTCTCAAAAATAATTTTGGCCAGGTTACTGTTGTTATAATCATTTAGTTCCTGTGCCCATGGTATTAAATGCTTCAGCTAATTCACCAAATTCATCACCCTTCTCAATGTAAATTCGCTGGGTATAATTTTTATCAGCGATTTGTTTAATACCTTCGGTTAGTTTTCTTACGGGGTTAGCAATATAACCCGGGAAGTTAACAAGGAATGTAAAGGAGATAAGCAGCGAAATAGTAACCAGTATGGCCAGGTAAATTCTCATCTTTTCAGCCGTTTGCTGGGTTTCATTATTCTTTCTCAATAATGCGGCTGTGTTCAGGTCATTAATTACATATATGCACGTACGCAATTCCTTTAATTGCGTTTGCGATGGTTGCACAGTGGTCTTTAATTGTTCAAATAACTGGCGTACTTTATTCGTAGCCTCCTGCTCGCCCACTTCAGTAATATTATTTTCCTGTGCTTTCAGGTTTTTTTCAAACAGATTTATAGCATTTTGCTTGTTAATATCATATAGGTCTAAAGCCTGCTCCATATTTTCAGCATATTCAATGCTTTCATAATTAGCCTTAAGAATATTCTTGGCTTCACCGGCAAGTCGGTTAATGGTATATAGCCCACCACCGCCTATCATTACAATCATTATAAAAAAGAAGCCGAGCCCCAGTGCAAGTTTTGTCTTTATGCGGAGTTTTATCATGACAATATTACGATATCAATATCCGAATCGGTTAGTTTTATAAGCAACTGATCGAACAGGTTTGTACTTACAATAGATTTTATGAGGCTGAAGTGAGGTTTACCGATGCATATGGTAGTTATATTCTTCTCCTTTGCTGTTTCAACTATGGCATTTGTAACGTTCCGATTCTGCGCCTGTATTACCTCTGCCCCGAGCTCTGTGGCTGTTTTAAAATTATTAATAAGGTGGCGTTGGTCAGCAAGGTTTATATTTTGAGGGTTTTCCTTAGGCGTTTGGACATATAGCACAAACCATTTCGAATTATAATATGAAGCCAGACGTGCTGTTTTACGTATAATCATTTTAGCTGTCTCGTTCTCACTATTAACGCAAGCCAAAAATCGTTCAGGGCGCAAAGCCGTATTTCTGGGAATTTCATTCTCTATCTTTCTCTCTACCTGCGATGTAACCTCGCGTAAAGCAAGTTCTCTCAGTTGCAATATTTTTTCTGAACGGAAGAAATTCCCTAAAGCGGTTTCAATCTTTGCTTTGTCGTATATCTTGCCCTCTTTAAGCCGGGTTATAAGTTCATCGGCCGTAAGGTCAATATTCACAACTTCATCAGCCATCTGCAAAACCTTATCGGGGATACGTTCGCTTACCTCAATGCCTGTTATTTCCTGTATTTCACCGTTAAGGCTTTCCAGGTGCTGTATGTTTACCGCGCTTATTACATTAATACCTGCATTCAGTATTTCCACTACATCCTGCCAGCGCTTTTCATTTTTACTGCCCTGTATATTTGAATGCGCCAGTTCATCTACTATTACCACTTCCGGGTGAATGTTAAGAATGGCTTGCACATCCATTTCATCTAACTCCTTGCCTTTATAAAAAAGCTTCCGCCTTTGTATCAGCGGAAGCCCTTCGAGTAAATCATGTGTTTCTTTCCTGTTATGGGTCTCAATGTAGCCCAATTTAACATCTATACCATTTTTTAAAAGCGTATGTGCCTCCTGCAACATGCGGTAGGTTTTACCCACTCCCGCACTCATACCTATATAAACCTTGAACTTACCACGCTTTGATTCACGGATAAGTTCAAGGAATTTGTAGGCTCTTTGCTCGTTTTCGGTCATACGGCAAAGTTACACTGTTTAGGCTCTATTTAGAACCTAACCAGGAATGCTATTATGATACGGTCCTCTGTCTGTCTCAGGTCAGGTGCCCAGCCTGGAATGCTTGCATAACTTCCGTTAGCCTGCTGAATTAGAACCGGTGTTGTAGTATACCCTGTTGGAGAGGTAACTCCGCCAGGACCTGCGAAATAAGGCACACTGGCCCAGCGGTGAACATATTCTAGTTTAAATTCAAAACTCTGGCTTGGCATCCAGGCAATATTGGTCGAACAGTCCCAGGCATTAAATTGGTTACCTGGATTCTGCGTGAAAGGATCTATGCCTGACTGCAATGTAGTTTGTAATACGCTTCCGTTTGATAATTGCACAGCAGCCGGAGTTGGCAAATCGCTTGCCTGTCCCGTAGGTTCAAGTACCAGGTAACGGCCTGGGTTAGTCATAACACCGCCCCCAACTAACCATGCCAGTTTACCATGAGCGAACCAGATACGGTTATAGAACATGGCGCTGGCAAAATATTGTGCATAAACGCCATTTGAAGAGTCCTTAAATCCATTAAAACCATTTACACCGTCACCGGTTTCTTCGCCAAGGTCGCCGGTGAAAGAGAATGCCATTTGCGTAACTCCTTTACTTGATTTTGGCCTGTGGAAGTAACGCAATAAGAAACTGTTATCGGTATGGAACCTATGCCTGCCCACTGCTCCTGCATCATCAGAACCAACAATATAGTTGTTACTTATTACTTTAACATTCTCAGTAGGGTGCCACTCAATAACACCTCCAAAACCAGGCATATCGTTAAAAGTAGCATAGCTCTGCCATCCGTTAATAATCCATAATTCAACTTTTAATTTATTAGATGGAAATATTTGGGTACGTATTCCATTAAAAAACCATGGAGTATTATCAGATGTATATGAAGCCTGGTAATCCCAGTTTTCAACCTGGTAATATGAATTGAGGCCGATATATGACATGAACAACCCACCGTCAACGTTAATACCATGCATACAGTTAAAGTGATATCCTCCGTAAGCTTCACTTATATAACGATACGCATCCTGCAAATCATATTGGCCACGGTAACCACTGTAATCATTACGCGGAACAACCTCATCACGGGTTCCTAATTGTGTTATGAATCTTGCACGTGCGCCTCCGTAATTAAAATCTCCACCAAAGCCTAATTGTGAAATTTCCATTTCATTGTCACGTGCCAAGGCCGTAGAGCCTACAACGGTATGGTCAATAGGATTGGCAAATGAATAAGTAGCATTTGCATCTACGAAAATTTCAGGTGAAAAATAAGGAATTTTGAAAATAGATGAGTCCCTCCTGTCATTCCCATTTATCCATGTCAGGTCCATGTTATCAAATGGAGTCTGGTCAGCTATCTTTTTTGCCGTATCCTTAGCAGGTGCTGTCTGCGCATTAGCGTATTGGTTAAGCGCTAATGCCGCTAAAGTCAAAAACGCTATTGTTGTTGTTTTCATATTGTGTTATTTATAATTGTTGTGTTTGCTAGTTAAGATTTGATTGATTAAAAAGAACATTGATTTTATACATTTTGTCTGTAACAGAATAAGCTACAAGAGATTCTCCGCCTCCAAATTCCATTTCAAGCATGTCGTGAAACTTAGAATTGTCGGGGAATGCCCTTTTTAGATTAAGTATAGTTAAAGGCCTAATTTCAGAGTTAATAGTTTTACTGAAAAAATATTTCATTTCAACTTTATTTTCTTTCATATTAGAAGAAGGTACCCTTACATAGGATGAGTAAATTACAATGCCCTTATTTTCCCGTATAAGGAACTCCTCATCGTATGTTTTATAGAACCTGTAATCCTCATTTTTGCAATTATGATAACCGAAAATGCTGTCTTTGTTAAGCTTTGTTTTCTTACCATCAGCTATAATATCAACATACCTTCCTGCAAAAAAATGGTGTAGTTTTATTTTTCCCGATGATTTGCAATCAAATGATAGTGAAAGAGTGCCTTTATTATAGTCCCCCGAGGTCATATAAACTCCGCCTATAGTACTGCATACTCTCATACCCGCATTCTGGGAAGAGAGGGGTAATGCACCAAGGGTACAAAAGCCGACAACTAGAGATACTATTTTACTGTTTAAGTTCATCTAGAGCAATGTTAAGTTTTAATACATTTACTTTAGGCGGGCCAAATAAGCCGAGTAAAGGCCCTTCTGTATGTGTATCTACAAGTTTCATTAAATCCTGTTCCGGTATTCCGCGTAAAGCGGCAATACGTTTAACCTGAATTTTTGCGCCTTCAGGACTAAGGTCGGGATCTAATCCGCTACCCGATGCTGTTACCAGTTCGGCAGGTATATCGGCTTTATTAATACCAGGGTTATGCCTCATAAAGGTATCGATAGTTGACTGTACCGATTTTAAATAATCGGGGTTTGTAGGGCCCTTGTTACTTGCACCTGAACCGGCTGCATTATATCCGGCAGCGGAAGGTCGTGGTTGAAAATATCTATCGCTTTTAAAAGCCTGGCCTATATTTTCATAACCTACAATCTTTCCTTTATAGGTAACAGTTATACCATCACCTCCTCCGGGAGCCGCTTTAGCCACCAAAGCAATAAAGAGGGGGTATATTACACAAAGCAACACCAGTAGAACAAGTGTGAGCCTAAACGATGGAATGAGATATTTTTTCATGACAATTCTATTTTTAATTACATTACTAATCCAATGAGCATATCAATAAGCTTTATTCCGATGAATGGCACTATAATGCCGCCAATACCATAAATCAACAAATTCCTACGTAATAATGCGCTTGCACCAATAGGCTTATACTGCACACCTCTTAATGCCAATGGAATAAGCAATGGAATAATTATAGCATTGAAAATGACAGCAGAGAGTATGGCGCTTTCAGGGCTTTTTAATCCCATAATATTAAGGGCCTGCAACGATGGAATAGTAACAATGAAAAGAGCTGGGACAATTGCAAAGTATTTTGCCACGTCATTTGCAATACTGAATGTAGCGAGTGTACCGCGTGTCATAAGCAACTGCTTTCCTATTTCCACTATTTCAATAAGCTTGGTAGGATCGTTATCCAGGTCTACCATATTGCCTGCTTCTTTGGCAGCCTGTGTACCGCTGTTCATGGCAACACCCACATCGGCCTGTGCAAGTGCAGGAGCATCGTTGGTACCGTCGCCCATCATAGCCACAAGTTTACCCTGACCTTGTTCCAGGCGTATGTAGTTCATTTTATCTTCCGGCTTAGCCTCTGCAATAAAATCATCTACACCGGCTTTTTCAGCAATAAATTTTGCTGTAAGCGGGTTGTCGCCGGTTACCATAACCGTTTTCACTCCCATCTTACGCAAGCGTTCAAAGCGTTCTTTAATACCGGGCTTAATAATA
>Ga0206836_10021_pt1 | contig 52295 bp, 38 predicted proteins | sample Alteio_BWOrgCont_28_FD_152871 | JGI IMG/M metagenome (GOLD analysis project Ga0206836, IMG submission 152871) | Enriched cells from forest soil in Barre Woods Harvard Forest LTER site, Petersham, Massachusetts, United States -... | ecosystem: Environmental > Terrestrial > Soil > Temperate forest >...
CAGCAGCGGATCATCGTTCAGTTACGGCAGCGGCAACTATTATCGTTCGCGAAGGAGCAACTATGCCATCCGAACGCTGTGCCGGGATTGCGCCGAGAAGAGCGATGAGGGGAAGGTAATTCGGGCGGTGGTGGGAGTCGGGGTGGTGCTCGCTCTGCTGGCGGCGGGGAGCGCGTCGCATAAGAACCCATCACCGGCGGAGAGCGCTCCGGCGACGGCATCGGGGCCGGTGCTGGTCATCCCGTCGGTACATCCGGAGCACAGGACGCATCATAGGAGGCATTCCTCGGAGGGCAGTCCGGCCGACTCGACGGGTGCGGGCGACGGGGTCGATAGCGCTCGCTGATTTCGTCCGCATCAAGAGACCCTCACGCCGATACAGAAGTCGCTACCGCTCGACGCCCAGCACCAAGTAAGTCTCCTCGCGCCGTCGGCGGTGCTCCAATTCGAGCCGCGACGATCTTCGATCGGGCGCGGCCCCACTCCCAATTCGCGTCAGGGCTATCATCGCGGTCGTCGCGTGAAGTTCAAGTTTCGCAAGCGGTCATAAAGTTATATAACGCCTGACTGAGCATCCGTTCGGCACCGTTTGCGAAGACCTGAACGATCGGCGGTCGTGGCGAACGCTGACGATCGACGCCGATGGCGGTAACGCTCGGGGGAATACTCAATGCGTGAATCGATGACGGCTGGCGCGCCGGCAGTGACTATCTCCAGATGGGCGCTAGTGACTAATGCCGGATGGTCGGCAGTGGCTATTTCACTAGTGATGATGGTGGCGGTAGTGGGAAGGGCACAGGCGGGGGCGATTGCGATCACGCCGAATACGCAGACGCCGATCAAGTACCTGGTTGTAATCGACGACGAGAACGTTTCGTTCGATCATTATTTCGCGACCTATCCGATCGCGGCGAATCCGCCGGGGGAGCCGAAGTTCAAGGCGCTGCCGAACACGCCGGCGGTCAACAATATCGCAGGCGTGATCGCGACGCAGAACCTGAACACGGTGAATCCGTTCCGGCTGGATCGGACGCAAGCGTTCACCTGCGACAACACCAACTTCTATATGAACGAGCAGCAGGCCTATAACGGCGGGTTGCTGGACATGTTCGTGCAGTTTACGAGTCCGCTCAACACGACGGACTGCCCGCCGATCGCGAATCTGCCGATGGGCTATTACGACGGCAACACGGTGACGGCGATGTGGAACTACGCGCAGTACTACGCGATGAGCGACAACTCGTTCGGGACGCTGTTCGGGGTGACGCTGGTGGGCCATCTGAACCTGGTCTCGGGCGATACGCATGGGGCGGTGCCGGAAAATATCGCGGGCCGGATAATCAACGGGACGGTGATCAAGAACGTGGAGGCGGAGGGCGACGAGTGCGATCAGCGGACGGGGGCGCAGATGACGGGTCCGAATATCGGCGACCTGCTGACCGCGAAAAACATCACGTGGGGCTGGTTTTACGGCAATTTCGGCAAGATCAACGAAGGCAACGGGCTGGAATGCAATCCGCATTACAATAGTCATTACGAGCCGTTCCAGTTTTACGCCTCGACGGCGAACCTGCATCATGTGCCACCGTCGTCGCCGTACGTGATCGGGAGCAACGCGGACCAGGCGAACCATCAGTATGATCTGCGCGATTTATGGACGGCGGTGAGTCATGGCTACATGCCGAGCGTGACCTTCGTGAAGGCGCCGGACGATTCGACGGGGCATCCGTTTACCTCGAGTCCGCTGGCGGAGCAGAGCTTCCTGGTCAACACGATCAACGCGCTGCAGGCGACGCCGCAATGGCGGAGCATGGCGATAATAATCACGTACGACGACTCGGACGGCTGGTATGATCACGTGATGCCGCCGATCGTGAATCAATCGAGCGACCCGGACCAGGACCGGCTGCTGGGGCCGACAGGACTATGCGGCAACGCGGCGCTGGGGGCCAACCAGGATCAATGCGGGTATGGGCCGCGGCTGCCGTTGATGGTGATATCGCCGTGGGCGCGGAGCAACTATATCGATCATACGGTGACGGATCAGACGTCGGTGCTGCGGTTTATCGAGGACAACTGGAAGCTGGGGCGGCTGGGCGATCCGCATTCGTTCGACTTGAAGGCGAATCCGATCAACGCGATGTTCAATTTCAGCTTTTTGCCGTTGGCGCCGAAGCTGAGGCTCGATCCGGATACGGGGATGATCGCGGGGGCGGCGCCGTGGTGAGGCGGCAGCAACTGCGCAGGGCCTCAAGCGGTTGCCCGGCGGACGTGCAAAATGGCATCGTGCCCTATCTATAGGCGAGAGCGATCCCGAGCGCCAAGGATCTCCTACATAGAAATCAAGGAATACCGATCGATCCGGCTGCGGCACGGAAGGAAAGGGCAATGGCGGAACTTACGGAAACCAGACGGGACCTTCGGATTGTAATTATCGGCGCGGGCATGGCCGGGATTCTGGCGGCAATCAAGTTGCGCGAAGCCGGATACAGCAACTTCATCATTTACGAAAAAGCGCAGACCTTTGGCGGGACCTGGCGCGCAAATACGTACCCGGGCCTGGCCTGCGACGTGCCGGCGCATCTCTATACTTATTCGTTTGAGCCGAATCCGGACTGGAGCCAGGTCTTTGCTGCAGGCCCGGAAATCCGCGTCTATTTCGAGAACGTCGCGAGGAAATACGGAGTAACGGAGAGGGTCCGTTTTGGCGAAGAGATCGTCTCGTGCGAATTTATCGACGGACAGTGGCAGATTCGCACGGGCACGGGGCGAACCGATCAAGCCGACGTGATTATCGCAGCGTCCGGCGTTTTGCATCATCCCAACCTGCCCAACCTGCCGGGACTGGACTCCTTTCGCGGCGCGCATTTTCACTCCGCGCAATGGGATCACAGCGTCCCCCTCGATGGTAAACGCGTTGGAGTAATTGGCACTGGCTCGACCGCGATCCAGATTACTACTGCATTGGTCGATCGGGTGGCCAAGTACAAGCTGTTTCAGCGCACCGCGCAATGGGTCTATAAGGCGGAAAACAAGCCATACAGCACGGAGGAGCGGGTCGGGTTCGCGCAGGATCCCGACAAGTTGAAGGCCATCCGCACGGAGCTTGCGGCCTTCATCGATATTTTTGGGGTAGCCGTGATCGATGCCGAGTCGGCGCAGATGCGTGAGATCGAAGCAGCCTGCCTGGCGAATCTCGAGGAGACTGTGGCCGATCCGGTGCTACGCGAAAAACTGCGGCCCAATTATCGCGCGGCGTGCAAGCGGCTGATCATCTCGCCGAACTTTTACGAATCCATTCAACATCCGAACGCCGAGCTGGTCGTCTCGGGGATAGAAGCGATTGAGCCCAACGGGGTGCGGACCACAGACGGCGTATTGCATGAACTGGACGTGCTGGTGCTGGCGACCGGCTTTCGCGCCGATCGCTTTATCCGGCCTGCGGTCGTGCGCGGACGCGGCGGGGTTGATCTCGATAGCGTCTGGGAAGATCACCCGGTCGCATATCTGTCGATCGGAGTTCCGGAATTTCCGAATTTCTTTATGCTCAACGGTCCTAATGGTCCGGTCGGGAATTTCTCGCTGATTCGGATTGCCGAGCAGCAACTCCATTACATTCTGCAGTTGATGGAGAAGCTTCGCGCCGGTGAGTGTCGCGCGATCAGTCCGCGCAAGGCGGTGGCCGAAGAATTTGAAAAGGCGCGAACGGTGGAGGCCAGGAAATCAATCTGGGCGACCGGGTGCAAGAGCTGGTACCTCGACAAGCATGGCGTTCCGGCGAGCTGGCCGTGGTCTTCCAGCCGCTTCGATGAAGAGATGGCGGCGCCGAAATTTGACGCCTATGAACTTGCGGCTAACTGATATTGCAGAAAATCAAAGCGGCGAATCGGCGATGGATTTGAAACCGTCGTAAGGAGATAATCCGGAAATCATGCAACTGAACGAACAGACCCGTACCATTGAACGACCGTTGGGGGAGTTTTCCTCCGACATAATTGCTCGCATTGGATCGAACCATCTGGACTGGCAGCAACTGAAGGGCAGTCCGAAATTCGATTACGCGATCGACTACTCGGTCGCCTTCATCCGCGCGGACCGTGGATTGGGCCAGATCGAGTTCCTGGCGAAATGGGCGCCCAACTCCTACTGTCATTTCCATCGGCATCTTGGCCGCACCGCCACCTGGGTTATTCAGGGCGAGCATCATATCGTTGAAACGACCGAGACGCAGATTCTGCACAAGACGCGCAAGCCTGGCTTTCGCGGACAGAGTCCGGCGGGCGAGATTCACATGGAATACGGCGGGGCGGAAGGTTCGACCGTACTGTTTATGTGCGAGGCGGTTGACGGCAACCTGTTCGATATAGTTGCGAAGGACGGCAGTGTCATCGCTACTGCAACGCTCGAGGATTTTGCATCCGGCAGCATGGCGTCATAAGCGAATCTCAATTGAGATGCGTGCCTCGATCGACGTCGCACGCGCTCGCGACGCGCAATGCGGGCGATTCCAGAGCCGTGCAGATCAACTGTGACGGACATCGTACGATGCAGGCGGGAACGTGGCGCAGGTTCAGGAGGCGATCCTGTTCCGGCCGGTGTACCGATCGTGCGGCGAGGAATGCGCGCTCGAACGAATCACGGGCGGCATAATCCGTGAACTCCAGGATCGCGTCCGCGCGTTCATCGGCTTTCGCACAGGCGAGCTTCGCGGACAGGCGCGGATCGATGAAGGCGGGCTGACGTTCCGCCGACGGGTGGCATCGCGAGATCGTCTCGCGACCGCGTTCGAGGTACTCGAAGGCGGCTTTGAGGCGGACCGAGCCGTGACGTGTACGCAGAGCTTGCGACGATGCGACGGGACTGGAGGTCGCACGCAGCGCATGCGAAATGGTATCGGCGCAAGCTCGCGGAAAGGCCTCGCGCAACAACGCCGCCATGCCGGCGACGATCGCCGACGAGACCGAGGTTCCGCCGCGCGCGCCGAAGCCGCCTCCCGGGAGGGTCGAGACGATATCAACGCCGGGCGCGATGAGGTCGGGCTTTTCGCAAGCTTTCGACAAGGCGTGATTTGCGCTGCCGGAGAATTTCGCGACGTCGCCGGAATCGTCCGCCGCACCGACCGACAGCACCTCCGGATAGATGCCGGGTGCGCCGGCGGCGCCCGCACCGCGATTGCCGATCGGTGCGACTACGAGAATGTTCCGCTCAGTGAGCACCCGCACCAGCGTTCGCAACACCGGCGATGCCGTCGGCAAACCAATCGCGAGGTTCACGATCGACACGTCGCACTCCGCGAGCCAGTCCAGCCCCAATAGTATTCGCGCGAGAATGTAGCCGTCCTCGATCACAGCACCTGAAAGCAACCGGGCCGCGGGCGCGATGCCGACGAATCCATCGCTGGAGCGGCCGCCGACCATGAGGCCGGCGAGATGCGTGCCGTGCCATCCCGAGTCGAACGGATCGCAATCCCGGAACGAAAAGCCGCCCGCTTCGAAATAGCGGAACTGCGCGATCCGGCCGCTCAGCGCGGGATGGGAACCGTCCACGCCGGTGTCGAGCGAGCCGATGCGCACGGCGGCGCCGCGATATCCAATCCGATGAAGGTCCGCGACGTCGGCGTCATAGGATCCCATTGAAATTGACTCGCACGATGTTGGCGATGCCCTCGGACAAATGTCCGATACCATCCACCGCCGCCATCACCGCCACCGAGATGCCCTCGGTGAGATCGGTGAGTAACTGGGTCGCGCCGATCTGCCCGATTTCGGGAAACGCGTCCATCAGGTTGGCGAAGGTCTTCAGCGGAATGCCTTGTCGTCCCTGCAACCACGACCACTTGTAGTAGTTGGTCATGGACTCGACCCAGACGGCCTTATCATCAGCCGTCATCGTCGCCACGCATTTGCTGGGATTGGTATTGGGCACGCTCTGGAACTTATCGATTGCGTGTTGCTGCAACGCCATTGCCTGGTCCGTCGCATTGGTGAAGTCGGCAGTGTCTATAAAAGAAAGCGCGTCACTTTTTCTTCGATCGTAGTAATCGAGCGTGCTCATCAGACCAAGCAGGACACATCCGCGCACACCGTTGAGCCATAGATATATCTCGCCCGCGATTTTGACATTCTTCGGTTTAGCGTTGTTATCCTTCGCGACCGGAATGCCCGCCACAAAGAGCAAATCGGTAATCCAACCGGCGAGGCTGTACCACCAGATAACATTGGACCAGTAGTCGGGAGCTTGAAAAACATCGTGCTGAGCCCCCGGATCCGGCAGTGCGGTCTGGTTGGGACCGGGGACTTGCGGCGCACCGGCTAACAGCGCGATGAAGCTGACGGTGAGGTTGATTACGTCCCCGCCGATTTCGAGCGGACTGGCCGCCTCTTCTTCCGCCGCTTCCTTGGGCGGAGTAACCCAGATGTAGTCGTCGTCGTGGTCGCTATCCGGATTTTTCATGCGGACTTTCATTGGAACGTCCGCGGTCTTGGCTGCTTTCGCTGCCTTGATCGCCGCGGCAGCCTTCTTCACATCGACCGCAGTCGCAACCACGCCCAGGATGATCTGGCAGGACGCATACAATAACGCGAGGCCGCGCGTCTCTGCGCTCAGGATGTCGAGGCCATGGTCATCGATGCCGTTGGGATGGAGGTTGGCGGCGGCGCCGACGGTAACGTGATCGAACGGCCGCTTGCCGTCGATCGCCTTGCCGATGAGCGTCATGGGTGTTGCGATGATCAGGGCCGAGATGCTCGCGAGCGTCATTTTGCGGCCGTCGGTCAAGCCCTCGTAGAAGGCCGACAAAAACGGGATTTTCAATTTCGCGTTCATCGCGGATTTGAGTTGTTCGATGAGCGCCGTGACCATGTCGAGGAGCACATCGATCACGCCGCTGATGAGCTCGAGTCCGAGTTGACCGACCGCGCGCGCGAGTTCCAGCAGCGCCCCGATGATATGTTGCGGCGCGTGATTGGAGTCGGTGAAAACGCGCAAGAGGTTCTCGAAGGCATCGCCGAACGCTGCTTTGATCTTGTCGCCGTCACGTCCGATTTTATCTTCGATGATTGCCGCGAACGCATTCGGCGGTCCTACCTGCGGGGCTCCCGCCAAGGCGATGGCCGGGGTATCCGCGCCAGTCGCGTAGTGAAACCATTTGCTCAGCAGCCATTCGCCCATCTCGATCGCACCCGACAGGAACGACGGCGATCGCGGCTGGGTGGTGAATTTCGAAATCCCGAAGGCTGCAAGCGCCTTGTCGATCTCATCGTTGAGCTTGAGCGCGAGGTCCGCGAAAAATTTATCTGATTGCTTTTTCAGCGCCTGAGGAAACGCCGCATACTCATCCAGCTTGTGGTTGAGCATGTCGAGAATAACGTCATGGGTGTGGACGATGTCGCCCCAACCGACCTTGTCCAACAGCCAGCCGAGCGCCTTGCCGATCAGGATGCCCGCCTTGTCCAGCAACGCCTGCAGCGCTTGGCCGATGAAGCCGGTGTGATCGATGACGAACTGCACCGCATCGCCTATCAGCGAGCCGCCCAGCTCGAGCGTGACGGCGAGTAGTTGCCCGCTTCCGCTAAGCACATCGCCGGCCGTCTCGACCACGCCTTTGAAGAGATCCTTCCCGATATTTTCGCCGCCCTGGATCAGCGTTGTCGCGGCGCCATGGAAATCGCCGTGGATCAGGTCCTCGCCAAGCTGGTCCACCGTGCTGGCTACGTCGGCGCCGGTATTTTTGGCAAAATCGATTACGTCATCGGTGGTTTTTTCGAAGGTGTGAACGATGATCTGTTTGGCGCTGACGAATGCGTCCTTGATGTCGTCCAGGATGCCCTGCGCGACCTTGCCGTCGATCCGCCTGGCGTGTTGCGTTCGCTGGATCACCTCGGCCTTGCTCAGCGGCTGATAGGTCGCGCCGCCAGCGGAGAAATCCATCATGAAGTGCGGATCCTGCATATTGGCGGGCAGCAGCGCGCGATCGCGATTCAGCCCGGAGCCGCTGTCGTTGTAGGCGTATTGAACGCTCGCCGTGAGGTTTTTGACCGCCTTCTGCACCGCCGCCGTATGCGCCTGATCGAAATTCGGGCTGATGCCGAGCTCCTGCCGCGAGTTCCACATGGCGTCGTCTTTCAGATTGATCAACTTCTTGTGGAGCTCGACGTCGGCCATGAGAATGTGACTCTCGTCCGGCTTCATCAGATTCGTGCGCAGGAACAGCACCGGACAGGAGAGCTTTTCCGCCGGCATCGTGATCGATAGCTTCGCCAGCGCAGAGGGCCTGACGCGCACCGATCGCACCCGGTCCACAGTGTATGAAACATCGTCTATTTGTAGCGTAACTTCCTCGGACGCCCAGACGTCCGCATGGCTGACCGGCGCCGGCAACGACACCGAGCATCGATAGACCTGTTTCAGCGTCGGGGCGCCCCCGTTCGATCCGATCTCGTAATCCTCGGTCAGCGCCGATCGGCTGTGGATATTGCGCGGAACGCGCCACCCCTCTTCACCGTGCGACGCGCTCGCCAGCCCATACAGTTTGCTCAACGGCGCCTGGCCGTTGGCATAGAGGATTTCCTTGCTCGAAAGATCGATCACCAGGGTCACGTCGCGCGACGCGTCGTGGAGACTGATGGTCTGGTCGGTGCGCCCCGTTTCGTCGAAAATAAAGAACGGGTCCTGGTCCTTGAGGCTCTCCTCGACCCAACTGGTCCAGCCGTTCTGGCGCAGCAGGCCAACCACCGAGCCGCCGTTGTTGTAGGTGACGTAGTTCGTCATCCACCCATTCAGCGTTGACGAGCTGTCCAGGATTTCATACAGCGGGACCGGCTGCGCGCCACTCGCATGAACCATGATCTTGTTGCTGAAAAGATCGATCTGGATCCAGGTGTCGCGGCTCGCATCGAGCATATAAACCGACCATTGGTCGCGCGCGACTTCCTGAAAACGAAAAGCATCCCTGCGGTTCGGGCCAATGTCTTCGGACCAGGTGTCTTCGCTGGTCTGGCGGAAATGCCCGATCGCATTGCCCGCCGCGTCGCCGTATTCCACCAGGTTGACGGTCTTGCCATCGTCGAGCCCGAGCCGCGGCAGCACGTCCACCGAATCGATCGCGTAGAGCGCGAAGCGCGGTTGCGTATCGTCGCTATAGAAAATCGTCTTAGTGAACAAATCGAGCTGAATCTTGACGTTTCGCGAGGCGTCGAAGAGATACACCGACCATTCGTCGCGGCCGGTTTCGTGGTACTGAAAGCGGCTCCTGCCGAGCACCGCGTGATCCTCGACCCAGGTCTGCGCGCCCGACTGGCGAAACGAACCGCCGATTTGCGCGTTGTCCCTGAACGCGACCGTGTTGACCAGCCAGCCGTTCACAATCGTGGATGCGCTGGCGACCTTGTACAAATCCTTCAGCGGATCTTTGCCCGCCGCGTAGCTTACGGCCTCGCGAAAGAGGTCGAGTTGCATGCGCACATTTCGCGACTGATCGAGCAGATAGACCGACCAGTCGTCGCGCGACGTTTCGACGAAATTGAAGGAGGTCTCGCCGTTCGGTTTGTCTTCCGTCCATCCGGTGGCGCTCACCTGCTTGTAGATAGCCTGGACGGGACCCGCACCCGTGCCGGCCTCGACCCGATTGACCAGCCAGCCGGTGGCCTTGGAGGTCGCGTCGATGATGTCGTATTGCTCGCGCCGCGCCGTCGCCGGATCGCTGTACCATACGGTTTTCTTGAACAGATCGAGCTGCAGATTAACCTTGCGGGTATTGTCGAACAGATAAACCGACCATGCGTCGCGGCCGGTTTCGGTCAGTTCAAAGAGGTCGCGTCCGCCCTGGTCGTGATCCTCTTTCCATACATGCAAGCCGGCCTGGCGAAAGACGCCCAACCGTTTCTTGTCGCCGAGATTGCTGAAATCGACCCGATTAACATTGCTCCCGGTCGTCTTGTCCGCCATGTTCCCCCCCTTACCGATCTCGATGAGAACGGCCCCTGAATGCAGTCGAATACGACGAAAAGAATATTTTTAAGTTAGTTTTTGGCTCTGAATGCCTCGCCGCGACATCGATGCGAGACAATAGAGCAGCTTGAGGAGATCGTGCCAACTACGAATGAATTAAATCGTCGCCCGCTATCACGGCGCATTGAGCAAGTTGCTCGACTAAATCCCAAATGAGTTCGGACGGCGTCGGTCTGCTCCCGACATGATGGATTGATAGGTTCGCCGCTTCAGTAGGTCTTGGACGCGAACCGGCTCCCGCATTGCGAGCAGAAGAGCGCGTCCGCTCGACGGCGCGACGCACCGCATGACGGGCAGAACCGGGCGTGCGTGGAGTCGAGAACCGACTCCGGTGCCGGATGAGTCCGTTCAATAATGACCGGTTGCACGATCGTCTCGGTCGATCTGACTTGGCTATGCGCCATCGCCAGCGCGATGATCCAACCGAAGAACGTCCAGCCGAGGAAGAGATTCAGGATGAAAATCGAAAGCGCATTGTGATGCCCACGTAGCCCAGCAACGATTGAAGGCAGGAAATATAGGGCAACCAGTACCCAGATCATCTCAACGATCTCTCACTACGCGTTGTCGACTCTTAAGAGGAACCGACTGATGACGGGCGGATTTGCGATTGATCTAATTGCATGACAAAGACCGGAGTTGACCATGAAAATAACTCTAGGCAGGAAGTCGCACAAATTGGTAGAAGATTCGAACTGATTCAAATCGATATTACTCGGTCCCATCCCCAGAGAGGTCGCAGTTCATGAGTAATGCATCACTCGGTTTAGTCGATGTTCTCAAAATCGCGGGATTCAATCCCGAGGTGCCGACAAAGTTGGTACGTCACCAAGACAAGCGATTTCCGGCGGAGGAACTCCGGCGCAGAGGTTGGTTTGAGCTCTACCAGAGCTATCAGGGCAAGCCCAAGTTCGACGGTGTCGAGCAGATCGTTTCGTTCTATGGATTGCCCGGAAGGCGAGCCGGATTTTACGGAGTTTACAAAGTCCTGGGGCGCCAGGCGGCGGATCCCCGGGACAGCGAGAAACATGAATGGGCCAAAGCTAAATTTTTTTATCAGCTTGAGCGCGATCCGCGATTCGACGCTTTTCGTGATCGCCTGATTATCGACTGGGGTCGGGGAGCATTAGCTTGGGTCCAAAAGCTCGACGACAAGCCTTTACTTGAAGTACTTGCGCCTGGTCGCAAGCTCGCTCCTTTCGTCGATTACCTGGAGTTTAATTTGACTCATGCGGAACTGAGAGATCTCTTCGAAAACGAAGAAGCGCACCGGGATTGGCGCACATCATTGAGCGCAGTCGCCGGTATCTACCTCATCCTGGCCGAGAAATCGGGAGAACAATATGTCGGCAGTGCGCAAGGCGCTAATGGAATCTGGGGCCGATGGCAACAATACGCAAAGTCCGGAGATGGTGGGAATGTCCTACTTCGTAAATTGATCCAAAGCGACTCCGACTACCCCGAACGCTTCCGCTTTTCAATGCTTCAGGTTTTGCCGAAAACTATGACGACGGCCGAAGTTCTCGATAGGGAAGCGCTCTACAAGAACAAACTCGGCACCCGCGCCAAGGGTCTCAATTTGAACTGACGGAACTATAAGACGAAAGGCTGTAATCTAGTGTTTCGGTCGGCGCTGCTTACAGCGTCACTGCTTGTAGTGACGCCAGCGTACGACTTGGCGACGGCTGGATAGGCTTTTGGCTGAACTGGATCGCTGTTAGCGGTGGGCGCGGTTACAAAGCGGGTCTCAGAGTCGGAGACAGGCTTCGGCGGCCAGATGAAAAAGCCGCTCGCGCACCGCATGACGGTTCCATCCGCGCGGCGCCCATCGCCGCCCGGCGAGGCTGTCGCCCGCGTAAAGGATTTGCGCGAACTCGACGCGGCGAAAACGTGCGACGGCGAAAAACGCAGCCGCCTCCATCTCGACCACGATGCAGCCCTCGCGCCGCCGCCGCGCCATCCGCGGACGCGTCTCGCGATAGACCGCATCGGTGGTCCAGGTCTTGCTGGCAATGTAGTCGTGGTGGTTCTCGCGCAGTACCGCCTCGATCGCCTTTAGCGCACGCCGCGTTGGTGCGACTTCGCGCGACGGCGGCAGATAGTGATACGAAGTTCCTTCGTCGCGAACCGCTGCGTTTGGGACCACGATGTGTCCAACATCGATCGATCCAACGAGTACGCCGGCGCCGCCGCAGGCGATGAACTTGCGGCATCCGAGGGCGATCATGTGTTCCAGCCGTGCGGCCGCGTTGGGCGCGCCGACTCCCGGATGAACCACCGCCAGCCGCCGGCCTCCATAGTCCAGCTCGTAAACCGGATAGTCACCCGCTTCGCTCTCGCCGTTATGAATTTGACGCGCCTGCGCGCCTCCATGCGCGACTTCCCTGATCACCTCCTGGAAGAAGCAGAGAACACAATGCTCGGCGATATCGATAGGCTTGATTACGCGACTCGGTTCGATGATTGCGGCGCGTATCGAGTCGCGCTCGAGCAGCGGCACGTTTGATCCATCCACTGTGTGAGGTGGCCGGGCCGGTCGCGGACTCCGGGAAGTTTTCGCTTTCCCTGCTGGTAAGTCTGGAATCTTCATTCTCCAATCTGGCTGTCGTCGCAACGATTAGTCTCGTGCCTGATAATAGTTGCCGGAAGCTCCGCGGTAACGCATCGTTGGCGGACTTGCCGACTCCGGCGAAGACAGCAGCCCCCGGTAACAAGTTATCGCGGTCAGAATCCACTGATACAGTCGCTGCCGACTAAGCGGCTTAGCCAGCGCAGCTGGGGCGGCATGGCTTGATCCCTGCCGCGCGCGGGCTTTTGTCTCCGATCGCCCCGTGCAAAGCTGACCATCGCTTACTAGCGCAAAATTCGAGATGTTTTCGAGCAGCGCTGCGCTCCGTATCGCGCCGGGACGGCAGCGCCTTGAGAGTTGAGATGAGATTGAAGCAGCCACGCATCCCTCAAATGATCGCGCAAATGACCGCGCCAATAATCGCCCAGATGATCCTTAAGACGATCGCGATCGCCCTTGCGATGGTGGCGATACAGTCGTGCGCCGTGGTCTCCAAGACTATCGCCTCGGGCGGCGAGGTTCGGCTGCAAAGCGTGCCGCCGCCAAAATTGCCAGGCAAGCACGTGATCATCTTTGCTCTCGACGGCACCAGCCGCGATCAATTCATGGCGCTGATACGCTCGGGAAAGGCGCCGAATATCGCCGGCCTTCTGGGCAAGGAGCACGCCGGCGGAGTCTTCGATCACGGCTATGCGGCACCCGACGCAGTGTCGATGCTGCCATCCAGCACGGTGGCCGACTGGTCGGCGATTTTCACGGGCGCGCCGCCGGCCTTCAATGGAGTCACCGGCGACGAATGGTTCGAGCGCGAGCATATGCGCTTCTTCGCGCCGGTACCGATTTCGATCGACGATACCGCGGACCTGCAGAAGGCAATTGCCAACGGCATGGTCGGCGATGCCCTCGAAGTTCCGACCCTGTACCAGCTACTCGGCATCGACTCCAATGTCTCCCTGATGTGGATCTATCGTGGAGCGACGCTCTACACCATCGTCGGGCCGTCCACCTACACGGGTCTTATCGGCACCTTGATTGCCGGCAAGCTCAACGGCGAGTCGGCCGAGAAGTCACTCAGTGGAGCGCTAGATCTCGATTCGGTGAAGACGCTCGTCGCGGCAATCGATCAGCATGGGGTGCCTAACCTGCAGACGATTTACTTTCCCGGTATCGACGCGTTCACTCATCAGGCGCCGAACCCGTTGCCCTCGCAGATCGGCTACCTGTCGTCGGTGACCGACAAGGCGGTGGGCGAGGTTCTCGATGAATACCGTAAGAAGAACGCCCTGGATGACACCTACGTGCTGTTTATCGCGGACCACGGGCAGACGCCGACGCTCGACGACGACACTCATGCGCTCGGGGCCGACGGCGATAACACGCCCTTCGGACTGGTGCGGGATGCCGGCTTCCGGGTGCGCAAGGCCAAGCTGACCCTCGCCGACAACGAACAGGACTATCAGGCGGTGCTCGCTTACCAGGGCTTCATGGCCTACGTGTACCTGGCCGACCGCTCGACCTGTCGCGCTGCCGGCGCGCGGTGCGATTGGAATAAGCCGCCGCGCTTCACGCGGGACGTGATGCCGGTAGTAAGGGCCTTCGACAAGGTCAATCGCACCGGACGACCTATCTCGCGGCTGAAGGGAACTATCGATTTGATTTTCGCCCGCAAGCCAGCGGCAAGCGCTACGCCCGCAGGGCGTTTCGAGATTTTCGACGGTCGCCGCTTAGTCGCGATTCACGACTACCTGAAAGCGCATCCGCGCCCCGACCTGGTCGATCTCGAACAGCGAATGGATTGGCTGAGCAACGGTCCGTACGGAAATCGCGCCGGCGACATCGTGTTGCTCTCTAAAAGCGGCGCGTCACCAATTGAAGGCCGCTACTACTTTGCAGCGGAGCCTCATTATACGTGGCACGGAAGTGCCGATGAGTCGGACAGCTATGTACCTATGGTGCTGATTCAAGTCGGCGGCTCAGGCGATTCGATGCGCAAGGTTATACAGGCCCAGGTGGGACAACAGCCGTACGAGAAGGACCTCACGCCAATTGTCCGCGCGCTCTTCGGCACGAAGCCCATGACGCCGCCGTCAGGACTAGCCGCGAGCGGGGCGACGGGATCAGCCAAATAACTGGCGCATAGCAGCGCCCGAGTCAGACTTACCCACCTGGAGCGCCGTTCGCGCGGCGCTAACACTGCCGCAAGACCCGCGGTACGCGCCGGCCGGAGATTCTCCCGAACGGGCGTGACGCTAATAAGAAGATCTCGGCATGGAATTCGGGCGCTGGTTCACTTCGACTTAACTTGCCTCGGGTTGTAAGCCGGGCTCATAATCCGGGCAAAAGCCTAACGATTGTCGCATCTATAAGTTCAAGGAGGGGAAGACGATGTCGAACCACTTCACCGGCCTGAGCCTCGGCCCCCCGCTAGGAGACCAACGACTCGACCTATGCGATCTTTACGCGTTCCAGTCGCCGACCGACGCGGGCCGGACCGTCATCATCCTTAACGCGAATCCCAATGCCGACGCGCTTCATCCCGACGCCATCTACCGCATCAATATCGATAATGACGGTGATTTGCTGACGGATATCGCGTTCAGCTTCGTGTTTTCGCCGCCGCAGAACGGCAAGCAGACTTACAATGTGTTCCTGGCCAAGGGCGCGGACTCGCGCTCGGTCGAAGCGGCCGGGACGAAGATAGTTGCTGACGCGGCGGTCTCGTTCGGTCCCACGCCTGACATCGTGAAGGCGGGCGACCGCACCTTCTTCGCGGGCAGCCGCAGCGACGCTTTCTTCTTCGATTTCGACGGAATCAAGAACCTGTTCGACATCAGGGGCAAGCGAAACTTTACCGAGCCTCATCTGGGCGGTAAGTCACCATGGACCGGCGTAGATTCAAATACGGAGGCTAACGTCTTCTCGATAGCAGTCGAAGTGCCGACCAGCGAACTCGATCCGAAGCCCGAAATTCGGGTGTGGGGGCGCTGCAGCGTGCGCGAAAACGGGACGCTGATTCACGCCGATCGCGCGGGCCATCCGAGCGTCAGCAGCTTCTTCAACACCGACGATACCAAGCTGGAATACAACGCCAGCGAGCCGGTGAACGATCGCACGCGCTGGCTCGATCAGTTCGTGCATCTGCTGGGGCATACGGGGAACTACTCGCGCGACGAGGCGATTGCGGCGATCGACCAGGAGCGGACGCTGCCGGACGTGCTGACGCTCGATCCGGCGAAGCCGGCGAAGTATCCGAACGGGCGGGTCTTCACCGACGACGTGATCGATTACCGGGTCGGGTTCCTGACCAAGGGTCAGTGTCCGCCGACCGGGCTGAGGCCCCATAACGATGTTCTGAAGGAGTTCCCGTACCTCGGGACGCCGCATCCGAAGAAGAGCTAGCGGGATCGCCGGTGAATGCGGTCAGGACTAATGCGAAACGGGGTATGAGAGATAGGTGAGCTAATGTCGTGAAACATTTCACCCGTATTTGTAGACACGTTATTCAAGGATAAGAGCATCTTACGCGAGCTAATGTAGTCAAATCCGGTTGGAGGGTGAAACATTTCACCTTTGGCCGCATATTACGATGATTAAGTGGTCATAGATGAATTTAGATGCTTAAAGAATAAAATAGAGCGTGAAGTTGGCGAAGCGGCCGGTTTGGTCTTCATCGCGCTTGTAGCGCTCGCAGTATTCGTCACAATCGCAGTCTTCGTGGGATAGGAAGTCCGCCAACCGCCGCGGCGACTACTAGCTTCGCGCTCGGCCTTGGGAGCGGAAAGCGGGACCCGTCCGCTTCGCGGACGGGTGACCGACGGTGTCGGGTGACAGACCGGACGGGGTTACGAAAAGGGGGGCCGACGGCGGCCGGTCGGAACCGGGTTCGCGAGCACAACCGATCTCCCGGTTCACAAGTCCAACCGAGCTACGGGTTCGCGGGTCGAGGCGAGCGACGAGGTTACGAGCCAACCGGATCGACGGGGTTACGAGGCGAGGCGATCCAGGAGTGCTTTGGCGTCGAGGAGGTCGGGGGTGTCGAAGCCCTCGGTGAACCAGTTGTAGATGTCGGCGAGGATAGTGCGGGCTTCGTCGCGACGGCCTTGCGAGGCGAGGAGGCGCGCGAGGCTCATCGTGGCGCGCAACTCCCAGCGAGTTGGCGCTTTGCTCGCGCGCTATTTCAATCGCCGCTCGAAGCAGCGTTGGCCTTCAGCAGCATTGCCATTATTTCCGCGAAGTAAGCAACTCACCTTTGAGCTGGTGGATTTGAGACGCGCAGTAGCGTTTCATCATGCCGTTCCGTGGCGGACAGAAAATCCGCCAATACGAACTGAGTCAAATCCGGACTGAAGCCCCACCCACAGAATCCGCACAAGCGTTGCCCATCGTGGTGAAATGATGGGTGCGATAGCTGAGCATTTTCGGACGAACCAAAGAGCGCGTCCATTCAGGAGAGACTGGCATTATCTTTGGAAACAAATTTTGTGATAGCTTTTTTTACCGCTTTATAGCATCAAGGGGGAAATGGTGCCGGCTGGATCTGGAGTTCAATTTCGAACTACTCATGGATGGCTGATTGGCTTCTTCCAGTGGCTCCTTTGGCTTTTCCGCCGCGGAGGTGAAAATGAACCGGCCAGAGATACCACGGATGGTGAAGCGAACGACGTAACCTCGGCGCCAGATCCTATCGATGTGAATATGGAGGTCAAAAAACCCTACCAGCAATCGAGCCGTTCAAATATTGAGAACGCGACGGGGGGTGATCAGCACTTCGAGCCAAGTGGAGGGAGCCAACCAAACGATAAGCCAAAGCCGCAAGCCGGTGAGGGGTTGAGGAGCCCCAACGGCGAGGCAGTTCAGACAAAGCACGTTCAGGCGTTTCTAGAACGCCTACCCGAAATTCAAAGGCAACTCATGGAAGCTGAAGCGGCTCCCGGTAGAGCGCTCGCGGAGTTTAAGGCGAAGCTCGGGCCGACAAAGATGGAATTGCGAGCATCGCTCCGCGCTCTAAGACAGGACTACAAGGCCATGGATGAGATGGACCTGCATAGAGACTCCAAACGGCCCGAATCACGAGTTGGCCACGTGTTAATCCTACTTCTTTTCATAGTGGTGGAATCTGCGATAAACGGCTCATTTCTCGCGGTCGGGATCGAAGGCGGTCTGATCACTGGGTGCCTCATGGCGCTCGGAATTTCTTTCTTCAACGTCGTGCTGCTGGGGTTCACCTTCGGAGCGATGGCGGTTCGGGAGGTCAACCATCGTCGCCTTTATCGCAAATTGGTGGGAGCCCTTGTTTTCTGCGCTGTGCTGGCGATTGCCTACAGTTCAAATCTACTGGTCGCTCATTACCGGGACGCTCTGATGGGAACCGATCCGGACAACGCCAGTGCGGCCGCACTTAAGTCGTGGCTTGCAAATCCTGCAAATCCGCTAAAGGTAAGTGGCGTCGAATCGCTTTGGCTGCTAGCCCTGGGGATCGCTTTCACGATTGTGGGAGTCATCGATGGATTTTTTTACGATGATCCCTACCCTGGCTACGGGAACTTCCGGATTGAGCACGCGCGACGGCAGTCGGATTACCAATCGCTCTTTCAGAAAAGTTTCGATGAGTTACGCGATCTAGAACAAAAGCAGGATTCTCACTTAGCTAATTTGGCAGATGAAATAAACATGCGTCTGAACGATTTCCTTGTCCTGAAGGCTCGCTACGCGAGTGATCCCGAGGATCCGGATTTCGCTGCCTGGAGGCGAATCGAAGAAGGTTTTCCTGAGGTGCGTGTGAATTCGGTACTTATTGGGCTGAAGGATATAAGAGGAAAAATGTTGGATAAATATACGGACGCGATGGGAGATCTGGAAACCCTGGACCCCACTACTCACGGTGAATCATAAAATCACGAAATTAGTCGTTTTGACGATGCTGACCTGCTTTTGTTCGGTAGTCGGATTTGCCGGAATCTCATCTGCTGCCAGCAGACCAGTTGACTACACTACGGGGTGTCCGAAAGATGGGAAGTACTCAGCGATATTCGCGGTCCTTCTCGACACAACGGACTCACTAAGTCCTGTTCAGCAGGAAATCGCACAAAAGAAACTCGATGAATTCGCGGAGCAACTTCCTCGCTATGGCAGACTAGAAATTTTTGAGGTGCGACCTTCCAGCGATCGTCTAATAGAACCACTCCTTCAGGTGTGCAATCCGGGGCGGGCGAGCGATGTAAACGAGTGGACCGGGAATCCGCGGTTGATGGAAAAGAGATGGCACGAGAAATTTGTGGATCCGTTCGACAATTCTCTCAAGGCTGCGTTGTCGGACTCGGCAAAGGCGAAGCAATCACCGATCATGGAGGAGATTCAACAAGTTTCCGTACAAGCGTTTTTCGAAACCCCACCAGAGACTTCAAAACGGCTCGCCATCGTCTCCGACATGCTGCAAAATTCGGCAGTTTTGAACCAATACCGTAAGGCAGAGTCCTTTGAGGAATTTGAACTTCAACCAGGTTTCCTGCAGGTCAAACCGCAGCTCAGCGACGTCGGTGTGACGATCCTGTATGTTCGCCGGCCCTCCGACTTCAACCGACAAGGCAAGCGACACGTCGAATTCTGGCAGTCATTCTTTGCGGGGTCTGGAGCGCGAATCGAAGAGATCATGAGTGTCAGCGGCTAGCTTCATGGAAACCAACCGGCATAGCAATGCGTGGTGGTTCTGGGGCAAAGGATGGTCTCTGTTCGGAGCCTTCGCTGTAATCGGCGGCATTTCGATACTGGTGGCGCATGCTCTATTGCCAGAAGCCAGATGGCCCGTTGCGATACTCGCCGTCGTGTTGATGGCAGCTTTCGGCTTCTGCGAGAACCGGTACAAACAGGGTCAGGAAGACCGGCTAGGCGATAATCTCTACTACCTTGGACTCACGTACACTTTGGTCAGCGTGGCTCATGCCCTCTACGCGTTCACGGGTGTGGCAAATGTTGACAGGCTTGTCTCGGACTTTAGCGTTGCGCTGCTAACCACCCTAGTGGGAATCGTCGGTCGGGTTCTCCTATACGAGAAGCACGCCAGTGCAGAGGCACCCGCCGAAATTGACGACGCGATCCTTCAGTTGCGGATCGACACAGAAGGTGCCGTTAAGCAGATGCAGGAATTTCGCCACGGTCTTGCTTTGTACCTGCAACAAGCGACTGATAGCGCGGTGCAAAGTGTGAGCACCGCCTTCACTTCATTTACAACCAGTGCAAATGAGATGGGCGAAGCCGCAAAGACGATGAACGCATCTCTCAAGCGGGGCGCGACTGCGTTTGACAAGACCTTTGGGCGCATCGGGGAAACAAGCGACGCACTGGGCAATCGCGTCGGCGAGCTAGTTGAAGGCACGAAAGCCCTGAGATCAGTGTCCGAGGACCTGCGTGGAGTAATGGATTCTTTAAAGGAATCGGTCGAACAACAGTCCAACATGGTAAGTGCAACGCTGGAACCCCTGAAAGAAGCCACTCGCGGGACTATGAAGGAGCTCGAATCTCTGAGGGGAAGCGTATCTCCGCTTGTAGAATCGATAGGGGCGCTGAGGCAGGGGTTTGAAAGTGTAAAGGAAGAATTCAGCCTAATCCAATTGAAGGTGAGTGTCGCTCATGCTCGCGACGCGGCCGAAGACTTGGGCCGTAATCTCCGCTCCGTCTCCGACGCTGTATCACCAGCCTCTGTGGATGCCAACTTTTCGGTGCTTAATAAATTCGCCAGCGCGGTCACCGATTTGACCGCGAAGGTCGAGGACTGCACGCGAAGCCTGGCCAGTTTGGCCGGTCGGCCGCAACAGGCATGGCGACCGCAAGGCGAGTTTCCCCCTGTTTCAAACGATGCCCCAGCGCAGCGTGAACCGAGAACTGCAGCAGCCACCGAGTTTTCTTCAAGCCTGGGATCCAACGGATTTGCGGATCGCGCTACTCAAGACGGTGCGGTCGACGGTTTACCGACGAGAGATCGGGTAGAGCCCAACATTGATTCGACCCCGCAGGACAACCAAGGCACCCATAATCGCGACGGTGGAGAGGAGATTAGGAGTCGCGCTTGGTGGCGCTGGGGTCGGGACTAGGGCGCCGCAATACAGCCGTGCCAATGGACCGAACGTCTGCGGACAATCAATCTTATAGGAGAGGGCAAGCCCTCGGTTTCACAGTCGCGGAATTATTCACGTTGCTGCTCTTTCTGCTTCTGCTTATTCTCGCGGCCGTCGAACAGCACGAAAAGACCGCGGCTCGGGCAGAGCAGCAAAAGTGGGACAAAGCTCAGCGCGAGCTTGAGGCCGCAAAGAAAAATGCCGCACTTTTAGCCGAGAGGATCACACGAATACGCAAGTATTTTGGAGTCGCGAATGATTTCGGTGACGATTTCAGCGACCTGGTTCCAAGCAAAGGCGGTGGATCGGATCTCAAGAAGCAACAAGCCCTAAGAGAGAAGGCGAAGGCCGCCGACGAAATCAATGGACTTCTAAACGGAAGTGATTCCGCGCGCAACAACAGCGCTGAACGAGGATCAAATTACAACCCCAATTCACTTCCGCAGCAAGTTAAGTCTTGCATTGACGAAAAGCAGCGACTCCAAGGACAGCTTGCAAACATCGAGAAAAGATATGGAGGCGGTGGCACCGTGTTTCCTTCGTGCTGGACGACTCCCACTGGCGGTACGGAATTTGTATTCGATGTCGATCTTCTGTCTAACCCAGATGGCGGACGGCTGATTATTCACGACGGTCAGGTGCCAGGCCACGAAGACGAAAAAGCTCGGCTCTTCAGTGGCGTTCAATTTAACCAACCTCTCACTGACTCGGACTTCCTCGATGAGACACAACAATTCTATGACTTCGGGACTGAACAGCAGCCCAAGTGTCGCTTCTTTGTTCGTGTGAACGACCGTACGGCGGCGCAGGACAAATCAACTTTCAAGGTTCTTCTCCTGACCGTAGAGAAGAACTTCTATAAGGCCTTAGGCGAAGGTCAATGAACTGAGGATGAGCCGGGGCGTAATCATGAAGCCCACCAGGCGCGTGCGATACCGTCGCGTTGCGCGAACAACTTGCGACATCGCAGTCGGTATCAGCCAAGGGAGTGACCGACCCTACTTCGTTCGTTTTTGCGCGCGTGATAGTTCAATGGGCGAGCGAGGTTCCCAATGAGTGCGGCGAAAGAAACGCTGGCCATCCTGGTGGGGGGCGGACCGGCGCCCGGAATCAACGGCGTAATCGCCTCGGCGACGATCGAGGCGATCAACTGCGGCCTGCGCGTGATCGGATTGCGCGAGGGCTATCGCTGGCTGGTGGAAGGCGACGCGACGCATACGGTGGAGCTGCACATCCCCGACGTCAGCCGGATTCATTTTACGGGCGGGTCGATCCTGCTGACCTCGCGGACGAATCCGGCGCGCGACGAGCGGAGCCTGCAGAACGTGGTGGAGACGCTGACGCGGCTGGGGGTGCGATACCTGGTCTGTATCGGCGGCGACGACACGACTTTTGGCGCGGCGAAAATCGCAGAGCGCACGGAGGGGCGGATCGGGGTGGTGACGGTGCCGAAAACGATCGACAACGATCTGCCGCTGCCGGAGAACGCGCCGACTTTCGGCTTCGAGACTGCACGCAGCGCAGGCGCGGCGATCGTCGAATCGTTGATGGAGGACGCGCGCACGACCGGGCGCTGGTACGTGGTGGTGACGATGGGGCGCAAGGCGGGATCGCTCGCGCTGGCGATGTGCCGGTCGGCGGGGGCGACGCTGGCGGTAATCCCCGAAGAATTCCACGGGGCGAATTTCGACCTGTCGCTGGCGGTCGATACGATCGTCGGGGCGATCGTGAAGCGGCGATCGATGGGCCATGACAACGGCGTCGCGGTAGTGGCCGAGGGAATCGTGGAGCGGATCGATCCGGCTTCATTGCCGGCGGGGCCGGGAATTCAGCGCGACGCGTATGGGCATGTGAGTCTGGCCGACGTGCCGCTCGGGATGGTCCTGCGCGATCGGGTGCGCGCGGCGCTGAAGGAACTCGGCGTGAGCGCGAACGTGGTGGCGAAGGATATCGGCTACGAGCTGCGCTGTGCGAAGCCGGTGCCGTTCGACACGGAATACACGCGGACGCTCGGTTATGGCGCGGTGCGTTATCTGCTGGACGGCGGATCGGGCGCGCTGATCGCAATCACCAGCGGGCGGGTGACACCGGTGGACCTGGCGGACCTGCTCGATCCGGCGACCGGGCGCATCCGGGTGCGGATGGTGGACGTTTCGACGGAATCGTATCACGTGGCGCGGTCGTACATGATTCGGCTGGAGGGGCGCGACCTGGAGGAGCCGTTGCTGGCGCGGGTGGCGTCGTGCACGAAGCTCGGCAGCGACGCGTTCAAGGCGCGTTTTCAAGGGACGGTGGCGGCCACGGCGCTATCGATTCCAATCACCCAGTTCGCGAAGTAAGCGGCGATGGCTACCGCCGGAATCCAGGCGACGGCCAGCGAGATCAATCAGCCAGGCGCGATCGACACGGTCACGCTGGTATCGATTCTGAACCGGGTGCGGGCGCAGGCGGCGGCCGACCCGCTGAGCAATCCGATCCTGCTGTTCGCATTGGATCTGACGCTGCGGGTGGATCGGCGCGAGATCACGCTAGAGGGTCTCGAAGACCTGGTGCAGCGGCTGACGGCGGAAGCGTTTGGCGATCGCGCCGAGCGCCTGGCGCATTACCTGGGCGAGACCGCGGTCGCGGCAAACCATCGAAAGATCACCGACCTGATCGAGCGTGAGGCGCGCAAGGGCGGCTTCGAGGAGTTTCGCGCGGCGGTCGAGCGGACGGCGTTCGGCGTGGTCTTCACGGCTCATCCGACGTTTTCGATCACGCTGGAACTGGCGCGGAGCCTGGCGGAAATCGCGACCGGGCAGACCGTCGCGGGAGAGGCGCTCGATGCGGCGGGACGCGCGGAGCGGATGGAGGCGGCGCGGCGCGCAGAACATCGGCCGCCCGCGGAACTGACGCTCGAGGTGGAGCACGCGTGGGTGACGGAAGCGCTCGCGCACGCGCATGACGCGATCGAGAACGTCCAGCGGACGGCGCTGCGGGTGGCGCGGGAGCATTGGCCGGAGCGATGGACGCTGCTCGCACCGCGGCTGGTGACGCTCGCATCGTGGGTGGGGTACGACCAGGACGGGCGCACGGACATGACGTGGACGCGGACGATCGCGGCGCGGCTGAGCGACAAGCTGGCGATGATCGAGCGCTATCGCGGCAAGGCGGAGGCGCTGGAGCGGGCGGCGAGCGGGGATTTCCTGCGAGCGATTGAACCGATCGGGGCGATGCTGGCGACGGCGGCGGCGACCGTGCGGCGTCAGCGGGAATTGCTGGCGGCGGCGGAGCGCGACCCGGCGCAAACGGCGGCATTCGGGCGGGCGATGGTGGAGGGGCGCGAGAAGGCGCTGGTGGAGACTGCGCCGATCGTTGCGCTGATCGAAACGGCACAGGGAGCGGCGCCCGACGATACGGCGCGCGAGGGGCTGTTGGTGCTACGGGCGAGCCTCAAAACGCATGGGCTGGGGCTGGCGCATATTCATGTGCGGCTGAACTCCTCGCAACTGCATAACGCGGCGCGGCGGCAGGTGGGACTCGAGACGGAGCCGAATGATCCGGCGAATCGGCGGTCGTACTTCAACACGATCAACGATCTGTTGGGGCGGGTGCGGCCGATGTCGGTGAGCTTCAGATCGTTGATGGAAGAGCGCGCGTCGGCCAAGCGGTTGATGATGGTGGTGGCGCAGATCGTCAAGTTTATCGACGCAGAGACGCCGATTCGGTTTTTGATCGCGGAGACGGAGACCGGATTCACGCTGCTGGCGGCGCTCTATTATGCGCGGCTGTTCGGAGTCGAGGAGCGGGTGGAGATTTCGCCGTTGTTCGAGACCGAAGAGGCGTTCGAGCGGGGCGAGCGGGTGATCGAGGAGGCGCTGAAGAGCCCGCATTATCGCGCGTACCTGGAGCGGCAAGGGCGCGTAGCGGTGCAATTCGGGTTTTCCGATTCGGGGCGATTTATCGGGCAGATGCCGGCGACGTTTCGAATCGAGCGGTTGCGGCTGCGGATAGCGCAACTGCTGGAGCGGCACGGGCTGAGCAAGCTCGAAGCGATCCTGTTCAACACGCATGGGGACTCGATCGGACGCGGAGGGCATCCGCTGACGCTCGCGGATCGCTTGCGCTATGCGGCGCCGCCGACGAGCCGGGCGGAATTCGAGCGGCGGGGGGTGCGGGTCAAAGAGGAAATCAGTTTCCAGGGAGGCGACGGCTATCTGCAATTTCTGACGCCGGCGGGGGCAACCGCGAGCGTGCGGGAGATCCTTGGCTTTGCGTTCGATGTGAGCGACGAGACCGGCAACGATCCGATTTACGCGGCGCCGGATTACACGGCGGAATTCTTCGCGACGGTGCAACAGGAGTTCACCAACCTGGTGGACGATCCGGACTACGCGGAGTTGCTGAGCCTGTTCGGGACGAACCTGCTGTATCGGACCGGGTCGCGGCCGGTGGCGCGCGAGGCGGAGGAGTGGGGGCGGCCGTCGAAGATCGACCATCCGTCGCAACTGAGGGCGATAACCAACAACGCGATTTTGCAGCAACTGGGCTTCATGGCGGTCACGCTGTTCGGGATTGGGCGGGCGGTCTCGAAGGACCCGGAGTTGTTCCAGGCGATGCGCGGGCGGTCGGCGCGCTTTGGGCGATCGCTGCAGATGGTGGCGGCGGCGATCGATCGCACGGAGATCGACGTGCTGCGGGCGTACGTGAATACGCTCAATCCGGCGATGTGGCTGAACGGGGCGGGACGGGCGCGGCGTCCTGCGCGAGTGAAGGCATTGCGGGAGCTGGCGCGGCTGACCGAGCGGCTGGATCGCTACGATCGGCTCGCGCGGCTGGTGCGGCGGCTGCAGGCGGATCAACTGTGGCTGCTGGAGGCGATCGAGCCGAACGAGACGGTGCAGCGGCGGCGGTTGATCCTGCTGCATGGAATCAGGGTGGCGGTGATTCAGCGCATCTGCATCCTGGCGATGGAGATTCCGAATTTCAGCCCGCAACTGGGAGTGACCCGCGACGACATTTTGGCGCGGATCATGGAGTTCGACGTGCCGAGTGCGGTCGAGCGGTTACGGCTGATCTTTCCGCATCAGGATGACGCGGCGGATACGCGCGACGATTTCGGTGAGGAGTCGCAGTATCGGCCGGAGCCGGCGCTATCCTACGCGGTCGAACACGACGCGCTGTTCGGGCCGATGCTGAAGCTGTTCGAGCTGGCACGGCGGATCGGAACGGCGATCACGTACGAGATCGGGGCGGTCGGCTAGCCGGGAATCTTGTTGACCTGGGGGTCGGCGTGACGATGCATCAAGCGCCACGCGCCGTCCTCGCGGCGAAAAATCTCGGTGACGCGCAAGACCAGAAGATCTTCAACGGATTTCCCGATTTCGCGCACGCGATTGGTCTCGATGCTGACGATGTAGGCGAGGTCGGCGCCCTCGACGGCACTCAAGATCTCGCGTTCGAAAGAGCCCCCAGCAAAGTGCGCGGCGGCCCAATCCAGGCGCGGGCCGACCTCCTTCCATCCGCGTTCATTACCGCCAAAGCCGCCGAAGACGGTGACATCGTCGGAATGCGAATAGAGGTTTTTGAGGTCGGTCGAATCGCCTTGCAAGAGGTTACGGTTGGCGATGGCGCCCTGAAGCTGCGCTTCTTCCCACGTTTTTGCGGGCATGCGTCACTCCTCGGAATTGCGCTCACGGAATCGGTGGAAACTATCCCACGAGTATTTCGTCCTAGAAGGTAGTCGGGGTGCGGGGATGCATCAACCGGGGCCGAAAGCACGTCGTTTGGCCCGAGCTTTAGGAGAGGAGCGTCAATGGCGGGGAGCGATCGCAATCAGAGCGGCAGCCCCGCGCAACGCCGATTAGCGTCGAACAGGTCTGCCGCCATCAGGCGAAATACGGTCTTAGTAGTTGCTGGTTTTGGTGCTCGAGGAATGCTCGCTGCTGGAGTCGCCGTTGGGCGAGCTATCGTTCGAATTCGAGGACGACGATGAATGCTCAACGGTGGAGGTGGACGGGGCGGGCGCGACGACAACCGGGGCCGGCGCCACGACGACCGGAGCCGCATAGACAACGGCCGGAGCGGGCGCCGCAGTCGTGGTGGTGGTGTTCGAGCTGGTGGTATCAGTAGAATCGGCGAAAGCGAAGGGCACGGTGGCAAACAATGCCGCGACGCTGAGAGCGAAAGTTGCCGTCTTCAAAGAATGCTTCACAATGATGTCTCCGTTAGTACTCGAGGTGATCGGTGCACTTTCAGAGTAGGGCCGCCTTCAGCGTTGCGGCAAGGAGATGTGCCGGGCCGAGTGCAGTTTGAGTGCTCTGGAGAACGAAGCGCAGGTTCAGGGCGGTTTTGATCATTCGATTGATGGACGTATTTTGCAAAACCGCGCGTCAGGTTTCGATAAATGATCAGGTAGCACGCCGTGCATCAAGGCATTCATCAGTTCGACGGATGGCGCTTGAGACTTAGTCGATTCGCCTGCGTCGCGATCGTCATCGCAATACTGTGCATGAATGGTTGCGCAGCGAAGGCACCATCAAATGCTATCGCCAGTGGGCCGCGCCAAGGGGATGGTTGCTCGGACGCGGATTGGAGACATGCAAATCAATACTTCCGCGAGGAGCAAGATGAGGGTCGCGTGAACGATAGCGATCCGTCGGATTCATCTTTCTATCGCGGGCAGATGCGCGCAGAGTGGAACGCGATCAGCAAACCGTGTCGCGCGCACTTGAGCGAGTAGGTCTGCGCCCTGGCTACGCGCTAAACGCTCGAGATCCGCGACGAGTGCGAATCATCGGTATCGTGATTAATTCTCCCAGATCGGAGGTTAGAGCTTTCCTTCCGCCAAGGCCCGGTCGAGCGCACCGATATTAATCTCGTGGCCCTCGGCCATCACGCGCAAGAAAGCTTGCAAGTGCGGGTCGGCGATACCGTTGATCTGCTCGTTGATTTTTCGCACCACCCAGCGCTGCCCGCGATTGAGCAATTCGAGTTTGCCTTTGAAGTTGTCAACCGCACGCACCTTATCGACGAAATCGCCAGTTTTATTTGACGGCGAGCCACCGAGTCGCCGCACGTGCGCCGCGAGTTCCCCAGCGTAGTAGCCCTCGTCGTGGCCGACCTTCTTGAGCATCTCGCGCAGTTCGAGGGATTGAGCCTGCCCGGTCAGCTCATGCAGAACCCGACCACCGGCACGTTCCGCTTCACCTAGAGAATTGAGAATGGCTTCCAGTTCGTGATCCATGATCTTCACACCTCGTTGTCGCGACTACGGATGATGTTGTGACAGCGACCGCGATGTTGCGCCCGGTCCGTCGGAGCTTAGCCCTGGCAGGTCGCGTCCATAAGAAGTAAGCGTGCGACCGGCAAGCGGACTCAGACCCTTACCAGTTGCGCCTCTAGCGCCTTGCCGAGCTTCCGTTTCTCCATGACCAATGCGTCAAGCCAATGCGTCAAGTCAACCGGTAGTGAGACACTTCATGATTGACGCGCTGCCGTAGTCGCATCCTCGACATCCGATAGCCGGTCGAGCTTGCGCAGAGCCGGGAAGAACGTCATCCACAACACGACCACCAAAATCGTACCCACCCCACCAAGCACAACCGAAGGCACGGTTCCGAACCAGGCCGCAGTCAAGCCGGATTCAAACTCGCCGAGCTCGTTGGACGCGCCGATAAAGAGGGAGTTAACAGCGCTGACGCGCCCGCGCATTGCGTCGGGAGTCGCCAACTGGACCAGGGTTGACCTTACATAAACGCTGATCATGTCTGAGGCACCGAGCACGGTGAGCGCCGCCACCGACGCGGTGAAGTCGGTGGATAGACCGAACACGATTGTCGCGACACCAAAGATTGCGATGCTCGCGAACATTGCCAATCCCGTGCTGTGACGCAAAGGCATCCGCCCGAGCAGCATCCCAGTGAGCGTAGCGCCGATCGCCGGCGCACTGCGCAGCAACCCGAGGCCACTCGGTCCCACCTGCAGAATGTCGCGCGCATAGATCGGCAACAGCGCGGTGGCGCCGCCCAGCAGTACCGCGAATAAATCGAGCGAAATGGCACCCAGCAAAATCGGCTTGGAGCGGATGAATCCGATTCCCGCGGTAACTCGGCGAAACGAGCTCAAAGCCGGATCATGAGGGCGGGTCTGACTATCGGTCTGCAGTGCACCGAGCGCGAGACTGGTAGCGACGAGCAGCAACAAGCAGACGGCATAAGCGGGCGCGGGGCCCCAGATATAGATGAATCCGCCGAGCGCGGGACCCAAGATCACGGCGGTTTGCCGAGCTGAGGAAGTCCACGCAATCGCCTTCATGAAGGCGCTGCCTTTCACCAGTTGGGGGAGGAAGGATTGGCCGGCCGGCTGGCCGAATGCGCGAGCGCTCCCGAGCAAAACCAACACTGCATAAAAGAGCCATGGGCTCCGCGACGAGGACAACGTCAGCAACAGCAGTGCAGCACTCGCAAAGGCCTGTACGGCATAGCTGATCGCGAGAATGCGACGCCGGTTGTGGCGGTCGGCGACGTCGCCCGCGAGAAAGAACAGGGCGGCGATCGGCAGAAATTGAGCGAGGCCGACGTAACCGAGCGCCATCGGAGTGCGCGCGATCTCGTAGATTTGCCAGGCGACGGCGACCGACTGAATCTGGTTGGCGAGCGTCGCCATGAAGACGCCGCTGAAATACAAACCGAAGTCACGGTTCCGCAGCGGGTTGTCGTCAAACCCCTCAGTAGGTGACACCGAATTACGGTAGATAAGTTCTAGAAGATCCCGGATTCAATGATGTTGAGCAGGATACTTTCCTAGATTATTTTCGTCGCGCGCAAGTTGTTGCGTTCATCGGCACCAATCCCCAACTCCTCCAAAATCTCCTCGGTATGCTCGCCCAGCTTGGCAGCACGCGTACGGACACGAGTCGGGGTGCGGGAAAATTTTGCGGCCGGGCCGGTCAGAGGCACGGTTTTGCCATCCTCCTGCTCAATCGGCTGCAACATATCGCGATCGATCACGTGGGGATTGGCGGCTGCTTCGGCGTAGGTGCGAACTGCGGCCGCCGGGATGCCGGCCTTGGCGAATTCGCGCTCCACGTCCGCGACGGCTTGCGTCTTCATCCATTCCTTAACGGCGGCGTCAGTCTGATCGCGATGCTGATGCCGCGCCGCTATCGACGCGAAGCGCGGATCGGTAACCATGTCGGGCCGTCCGATAATATTCGCGAGCGCGCGCCAATGGGGTTCAAGGAGGACCGCGAGGAAGACATGGCCGTCGGCGCATTCGAAGGCATCGACGGGCGCACTGAACAACGATCGATTGCCGATTCGCGGCATCGGATAACCAATCGCGCCCAACGTGAGGTAGCCATTCGATTGAAATTGAATCGAGTCCATCAGCGATACATCTATATGCTGCCCTTCGCCGGTCGCGTCGCGATGGCGCAGGGCGGCGAGTGCGGCAAGGGCTCCGTGCAAACCGGCAAGGTCGTCGCCGAGGTAGGTCGCGCATCGCACCGGTCCGCCGTCGGGTGAGCCGTTGAGCGACATGAAACCGGACGCCGCCTCCGCTACGGGATCGTATCCAGGACGATCATGATCGGTCCCGAACTGCCCGAAGCCGCTGATCGATACATAGACGATATCCGGCTTGACCTTGCGGCAATCGTCGTAACCGATACCCCACTTATCGAATGTGCCGGGCCGGAAGTTCTGCACGACGATGTCCGATCGCGCGGCCAGCTTCAGGAAAAGATCACGGCCCGCGGGTGTCCGCAGATCCAGGGTCAAGCTGCGCTTGTTGCGATTCACGGTCGCGTGCAGGAAGCTGACGCGACTGCCTTCGCCGGTCAAGAAAGGGCCGACTCGCCGCCCGACCTCGCCATCGATCGCCTCGACCTTGATGACGTCTGCGCCGAGGTCGGCAAACATACATCCGCACATCGGACCTGCCCAACTGGTGGTCGCTTCAAGCACGCGCATCCCCTGCAATGGTCCCGTGAGATCGCGGCGTGCGTCTCGATAGAAGTGCTGCTTCTCCATCTGATTATTTCCTATCGCGAGAGTTTTCCATGACGCGAGCAAGCCGGTGGCAGACTACCGCACACCGCGCGGGCGGCATAACGATTCGGCTGATTCTCCGAGAGGTGCGGGCGGCGGCGGATTGATTGGTGGAGGAGCCAGTCTGCCGCGAACTGCTCTCTGTCGATGGATGACACCCTAGCGGTGGTTGACAAACGGTGGTGGTTGACGCGTCGGAATCCGCTTCGCGGACGGCGTTATTATATGGCGACGCTAGTAATTAGAACGTTGTTTCCATTTCGTTAGTTCGGCAGGGGCGACCTTGTTCGACCTTAAGGCACCTATGCCAACGACGAATTCCCCCGGGATCAAAACGATCGGCGAATTGACTCGCACTATACGGAAGGACCGCCTCGCCAGACAACGCGACCGATCACTTGAAAGTCGAATTTCTGGCACCTGAAACTCTTCATCAAGAAGAGCCGTTCGGCGCAACCGCCAACCAGACTGGCACGAACGCTCCGATCCATCCGGATAGCATAACGGAACTGCGCCGAGTGTGCGCGAAGGATCTGCTGCCGAATCCGAAGAACTGGAGGCGTCGCCCCGAGGCGCAAGTGGCGGCTCTGCGCGGGCTCCTAGCCGAGGTCGGCTACGCCGACGCCTTGCTGGTGCGGGAACTACCCGACGAGCGGCTGATGATAATCGACGGGCACCTCCGCGCCGAGACAACGCCGGAATCCACAGTGCCCGTCCTGGTGCTCGATGTCAGCGAGGAAGAAGCCGATAAGATTTTGCTGACGCTCGATCCGCTCGCGGCAATGGCCGAATCGGACGCCGAGCGGATCAAAGCGCCGTTGACTACGGTCCTCACGGACAGCGGGGCGGTGCAGGAACTATTGCGGCTAGTCGCCGGTCCAAAGCTCTGGGTAATCCTTTATCCCGAAGATGTCGACGAGGCTGCGGTCTCGATCGATCGCGCCGAGGAGCTCAGGGTGCAATTACCAACAGGTGAAAAGCGCCCGCCGCGAAAAATGTGAAAATGCGGCCACAACGAGCGTGTCGAGACGTAACCGTCCGTCGGGCAGTTTTGAAGTCGGATTCTGACACAAATACCGACTACGATTTACACCCTTCGAAAATTCGATACTTGTCAAAACAACTCGCAGGGACGTCAGTGTACTGTTGCGACGGCTGCGACGGCACGAGAGGCCGCTAGTCCTATTATCGACACTGCAGTAGGAGGTCGTAATGATAGCATAAATGAACTTGGCATCGATTTTCGTCCAGCAGCTTGAGACTGATGGCTTTATAAGTGTGGGGGAATACGAAATCGCAAAAGGCAATATTTTCGACATACGGCTATACAACGAAGCGAGGAATTGGGAATTTTCTGTGTATTCCTAGCTATGCAGATGGCGGCAAGTATGTACGTATTGGAAAATGTGAGGGGCCGCTTGGTGGTTGTCTGAATTCCTGGATGCGATTTGTCGAAGAGAAGCTCAATATCACGATGTCGAGGAATCAAATGATTAAAGGTGGAGCACCGCAATGGGAAGCGCAAGGGTGGCTTGCGTACAGGTACTGTCCTAACTTTCACTTGGGACAGCACCTGCGTGCACGGTCCCCTTCAATCGTCTCGGTCTGCTTTTCGCGCGGCGCGTTCAACCTCTAGGCGCGACAACGATACGAACAGGCGCTAAGAATTTTTCAGAGGGAACTACAAAATTCGCACAATCCGCCTGTATGCAATGATACTGCCGCAGGCCGCGAACTGAGGGACGGACGGATCAGCCGATACGGCAAACCTCAAATCATAAGGAAGCGCAGTCTATTGATTGCTCACAGGTGACAGATATTACTTGGTTGTTTTCGTTGGAATCGACGGCAGAAATATTGCACGCGAACGCAGAGAAGGCTCGTTGGTTCAGCTCAACCTTGCGAAGTGCGCTGGTGGTGACGAGGGAACCTGCCTGACGACTTCAGTCATGGACGTACAAGACTGTTCGCCGCATCTACTGGGGAACTGGACGTACTGAAACCAACTATCATATCTTTCGGGTCACCGCTGCCAAAACTGTCGTTCCCATTGTGGTACGAGAAGGTGGTTTTGCGATTACAGTCAGTTGCTGATAGGCCTCATTATCCAGGTCCGAAGGCTTTTTCCCGGTAGTGGAGTTTAGAACTACAATCTTTGGTTCCCACAACTAGTAGCTCAACGCGTTTCAAAAGAGTCGATCTTTGGCCGCGCGCAGCATCGGGCGTGCCCACCGATGCTTTTTCATCCGACTTATAGAGGGAGCGGCGGCACCATGCAGTAAGCAGCTTTCGCTAAGCGGGGGAACACAGCAGGGTTTCCAGCGAAGTACGTTTTGTAATATCTCAATATCATCTCAAGTCGTATCTGGACGCGCTCATTATTGCCGTCAGCTTGGAAAGCATCAGTGTTTTCACAATATGCTCGGTGAGTGCTGATCGGATGTTTCTCATTTTTCAGTTGAAAGTGATGAATAAGCGAAAATGATTCGTCCGTGAACCCCAATTTCTGCAATTCGTCGAGATATGCGATGGTCTGTTTTGAATTCATAATAGTTATAATTAACGGCTCCAGTGAAGAGTGCCGCCGAATGAAAGAGGCTCGGCGGAACCTGTCAGTTCTCGCCAACTTTCTTTAGAACTTGCCTCAGCTTAAAATGGGGAGATTCCAGTGTGCAAGGACGAGTTCGAACGATGTCCTTCAATCAACCCCTTTGGTACCCCAAGTAACCATATCAAAAGCTATCTCGTACTAATGTCCGTCAGATTTTGATACCCTTTCACTGTCCGCGTCGACAAACGAATCGAGTCCGAATATGAACCTTCGTACCGTCGAATCGTCGTTATTCCGGTTTCTCTTCGTCATGAGCCAACCGTAGGAACGGCGCTGTCGATGAGACTCGGTGTTCTGAAATCGGGATACTTACTATCCCACCTCTAACCGCGCTTACAAGATGGGTGTTGTAGTGTTAGAAAGACTCAGGCGCTTGGGCCGCGTAGGCTTCCAGGTTCTGTTCTCGGCAGCCGCTGCAGGACTAATTGGTACTGCCTTCGCGCAGGACATCTCTCCCAATATCAAAGTGCCATTTAGCGAACTGGCGGTTAAGCCCACGAGCCTTTCTTTTATTGAGCTAAATCTTGCCAATGGGCCCGATACAACCCGGAAAAGCTTTACGGTGTCGAACATCGGCACCGAGTCTTTATCGGTGACAGTGGGAGGGTCCGCGACCTCGGCTTTTAGAGTCCTTTCCGGTGCGGGCTCCGCGATACTCAATCCGAAGCAGCTGGAAACAGTGACGATTGAGTTCGCTCCAACCAACGGTGGCACCTTCAGCGACGCGGTCGCAATAAGTAGTGATGCGACCAAGGGCGAGGCTGCTGTAACCGTCAAACTGAAAGGTTCGGCTACGCCGGTGAGCCAGTTGATGGTGACACCTGCGAGCATTGTGTTCGCTTCGCTCAATTTTCAGAAAGGGTCGACCAGCGCCATAAAGAGCTTTTCCATTAAGGACAGTGGCGGCGCGCCGCTTTCGGTCACTGTAGGAAATCCAGACACGGGAGCCTTTAGAGTCGTGGCCGGCGCGGGCTCCGCGACGCTCGGTCCGAGACAGTCGGAAACAGTCATTGTCAAATTCGCACCAGGTGCAGCTGGCACTTTCAACGATGCGATCTTAATCGGTAGTGATGCGACCAAGGGCAAGGCTGCTGTAACCGTCAAACTGAAAGGTTCGGCCACGGGCATACCACCAACGCCAACGCCAACTCCAACATCACGACCAACTCCGACTCCGATCCCCTCGCCAACGCCGACGTCGACCCCGATCCCGTCGCCGACTCCAACGCCAACATCTACGCCAACTCCAATAGCCTCACTTTCGGGGAGCGTGCAGGGTGGGCTCAGCCCAATCTCGGGAGCGACGGTTACGCTCTATCAAGCGGGTAACGGTTATGGATCCGGAGCCAAAGTCTTAGGCAGCGTGGCTACGGATTCAAACGGCAAGTTCAATGTGGGGTACACTCCACCACTTAAGCCAGCAATGCTTTACCTGTTGGCGTTTGGAGGAGATGCTGGGTCTGGCAGCAACGAGGCGATAGGGCTGATGGGATTGGTGGGGATGTCCAACGCGCTGCCGTCATCGGTTATGACCAACGAGCTAACCACGATGGCTGCCGAATTGACGCTTGCGCAATTTACTGACTCGACGGGGCAGATTATAGGTGCGCCGCCGAACAATTCGACCGGCTTTATCAATGCCATTAAGCTGGCGCAAACGAATCTCGTTGATATCACGACCGGTGCGCCAGCAGCCTTCTTAGGCGGAGTCGCGACAAGCTGCGGGGCCGGGGGCACCGGGCAAGACAACTGTGCCGCACTGGAGAAGATGGATACGCTCGCAAATATCCTGGCGGGGTGTGTCGAAAGTTCGGGGTCGTCGTCGAGCGTATGCGCCACGCTCTTTAGCAAAACGGCCAACAGCAACACCATGCTTCAAGCGGCGCATGTTATGGCAGTAAATCCGACGGCGAACGTTGCTGATCTGTTCGCGCTCCAAAGTTCCTCTCCGCCGTTTGCCCCTTGGTGGGGTCCGAATGAACAGGCATACACGCCGAACGATTGGACAGTCCAACTTTACTACACCGGGGGCGGAGTCAGCACACCCACGGCCATCGCGATCGACACCATGGGCGACGCATGGGTCGCGAATGGCTCCAGCGTCAGTGAGGTCAACCCTGTTGGCAGCCCCGTATCACCGTCGACTGGTTATACCGGTGGCGGACTTAACGAATCCGATGACATCGCAATCGACGCCGCTGGCAACGTATGGCTCGCAAATTACGGCAGCTCTAGCCTCAGTGAGTTCAGCTCCTTAGGCGCCTCCGTTTCGCCCGCGGGTGGCTTCACCGGCGGCGGACTCAGTGCACCGAGTGCCGTCGCAATAGACGCCCAGGGTAACGTCTGGGTTGCCAACAGGCAGGGAATAACTGCTATCAGTGAGTTTAGCTCAACTGGCATCGCTATTTCGCCCGCGACTGGCTTCACCGGCGGAGGCCTCACAAGTCCGTTGCTGGATATCGCGATCGACAGCGCAGGCAATGTGTGGGTGCCGAACGAGGGTGATGGAGGTATCAGTGAGTTTAGTTCTACAGGTAGTGCGATTTCGCCTTCCCCCTCTGGCTATACGGGTGGTGGGGTGCTCAATCCCTCTGCCATCGCTATCGATCCTCTCGGCGATGTGTGGGTGGCGAATGAAGGGGTGAGCTCGCTCAGCGAGTTCAGTTCAGCTGGAGAGCCGATTACAGCGTCCGGAATTCAGGGAAGTGGTATATACGGTCCTGTCGCCCTCGCAATCGACTCCGCGGGCGACGTGTGGGTGGGGAATTCGAGGACCTCCGGGACCATCAGCGAGTTTAATTCCTCTGGCGAGGCACTTTCTGGCTCCAACGGTTATATCAGCGGAAAGACCGGTTCTAACGGCTTCTCAGACATCGCCATCGATTCTTCGGGCAATGTGTGGGTGGTCGGTCAAGTTTTAGGCGAGTTCATCGGATTAGCACGGCCCACGCTCACTCCAGAAGTTGCGTGTCTCCTGAGGACCCCATCGGTGACCGTTTGTCTGCCGTAGGCAAGCATTCATCCCTGGGTACGTGGGCCCGCCAGGCAAGGTGATATAACGTTTTCATCCCATTCACACATTGCCTTGGTACTTGCGAACGCTGGAGACTCGCTCGCATGAGGATTTACGTTGATTGTCGCCCAGGGGCGACTCATTCGGGAGAAGCGCCGTGACCTCTCGATAGACGTGGCTCTCAAGGCCGGTGTTCCCATCAAGCTTGCGGCCAAGGTGGATGTCGTAGACCGAGCCTACTTCGACCAAGTTATCAAGCCGCGTTTTTCGCAACCGGGCGTCGAGTTCATCGGTGAGATCAATGAGTCGCAAAGAATGAATTCCTTGGCAACGCGCTGGCCCTGATGTTCACTATCGATTGGCCGGAGCCGTTCGGCCTCGCTATGATCGAGGCGCTCGCCTGCGGCGCGCCGGTTACCGCACGCCCATGCGGCTCCGTGCCTGAGGTCATGCGTAATGGCGTCAGCGGCATCATGGCCACCGAGTTCGACGACCTCGTAAAGGCGGTCAAGAACATAGAAAGCTTTTCGCGCGAGGGCTGCGGCAAGGAGTTTGCAGCCCGCTTCAGTACCGAAGCAATGGTCACACGATACGAGCATATCTATCTTGATTTGATGGGTGCGCATCGAAATGGATCGAGTCCGCATGTGCGCTTTTAGGAAATATCTCCAGCGGCTAGATGAAGCTGCCCGTGCGAAAGCCTTGGACTCAAGTCGCGACCAAGCAATTTAGGTTTTCCCCTGCCCTCTGTCCTATCCTCGCGCGCAACAAAGCGCCACCCACGCAGCTCGCGCCGCGATCTGGTAGAAATTCGACCCCGACCCGTAAACTCAAAGCCTGTCCCCTACGGCAAGGAGCTGACGTGGCCGCGGGCGCGCTAAACCGGGGCTAACCCACGGTACCCACTGTATCGGTCCATAGAGGCCGCCTCAAACGAGGCAGCGTAACATTGAGGTCTCGTGTTCGCCAAGATTGCAGGCGAAGATCGCCGAGGGCCCGTCGGGGCTTTGGATCAGAATTTTAGCAGAAGTATTCACGCAAACTCGACACCTCTTCGCCACCTTCACAATTAGGCTAAGGCCAAGCTGATGGAATTGGTGAGCGCGGGCCATTGCTTAAAAATCTAAAAACCACCTGAATGGAAGCAAGCTCGAGACGAAACATCAAAATTCTGCCTGAGGACGATAAACAACGGAGTGGGTTTGTATGATAGATACCTCGCCGGCCTACCTCTGTCCGCCGATGGAACTTTTGGCAATGCGAACGCATCTGGTAGCGATCGACGCCGCTCTTGCGGCTAACAATGCTTTTCTTCAAGCGAACGCGCAGGACCGAATCCTCCATAAACAACGAATCGCGTTTGCGGCGGCGCAACTCTGTAACGACCAAGTAGCGACCGAGCATCGGTGCAAGGCATTTGAGGATTTGAGCAAACAATGGAACCCATATCCCTTTGATCCCCTTGCAAAACGGGCGCTTCGCGCAGCAGGACCGCAGGGTCGAGCGGAGCTTCGTCGAGATCTCTGCCTTGCCGTGTTGGATGCCGCCGCAGAAGCCGCCTGCATCCCGAAAGCGAGACGAATCGGCCGGAAGTGGCTCAAGGGCGAGGGTGGCGGCCGGGCATTACTGACATTGTTGGATCTTGAGGCTGATGATTTTCTTCGAACTCTGCGTACGATGCTCATCAAAGAATATGAACGACTTGCGCTCGGTGAAGCCCCGGTACTTGTTGCTCGTGAACTGAGAGATTCAGATCAAGATTGGACCGAGCCCTCGACTTCAATCGAAACCGCCGAACAGGCATTTGAAGGTCTTGAGAACTTGCTGGACAAGCTTTCTCGGCGCGAACTGCAGCTGTGGCGATTACTCGCGCAAGGAGTGTCACCGCCGAATGCTGCTCGACTAATGCACATCACTCCCTCGACGGCCAGAGGCTTTCTTAGACGCATTAGAAGAAAACTTAATAAACCGGTGTAAACGCCTTTCAGGGTAGTAGTAGGCGAGAAGCCACTAAGGCTCCCACCCAGGAGGCGGTCATGAAAGTTTCCGACCTACCCAATGGCAACGACCCACGAACTGCGTTACCCGGCCCGCTGCGGCCACTAGATGCTGACCCCGTTGGAGAAGGTAACGAATGTCTCGAAGGCAGTTCCTCAGCGCAACCAGCATTGTCCGATCAGCGCCTCTCCTCTTCCGACCCGTCTGGGAAAGGGCCCGCTAGCGGCGCACCAACAAAGCCGCAAATTCGCGATCGGATCAAACAGTTGCTTCGTGTTCGCGCTCGCGATCTGGTGCCCAACCCCAAAAACTGGCGCGTTCACCCAAAGGCGCAAAGTGATGCGCTGCGAGGCGTGCTTACGGAAATTGGTTATGCCGATGCCTTGCTGGTCCGGAAGCTGGAGGACGGGCGCTACATGATCATCGACGGGCATTTGCGCGCCGAGACAACACCCGATGTGGAAGTTCCGGTGCTGCTGCTCGACGTCACCGAGGAAGAAGCCGACGAGATCCTGCTGACGCTCGATCCGCTCGCTGCGATGGCAGAATCAAACTCCAGTAGGATCCAAAGACTTCTCGAGACGGTGCGGACGGATAACCCTGCGGTCGAGGTTCTGCTCAGGCGTGTAGCGGGCGAGCGCGTATGGCAAATCGTTCACCCCGGCGAACTGAACGAGGCGGACGTTTCACCGGAAAGAACTGACGAACTCAGGAGGAAATGGGGGACCGAGAGCGGCCAGCGTTGGCAAATCGGGCCGCATCGGGTCATTTGTGACGATTCCACGGATCCAATCGTGGTGGAGCGTCTTTGGGCCGGCAAAGGTTCGCCAGCACGAATGATGTGGACCGATCCTCCTTACGGCGTCAGCTATGGCGAAAAAACAAAATTTAGCAAACAACACGGACATGGACGTCGCCGACGCCCGATCGAGAACGACTCTCTGCCACCCGATGAGCTGAGGAAACTTTTCGCTAAATCACTCGAAGCCGAACGTCCATATGCTATGCCCGGCGCAGCAGTTTACGCTGCAGTACCGAGCGTCTTTCTGCAACACTTCATTCAGGCGTTCGAGGACGGCGGCTATCGGTATCGCCACTGTCTGATTTGGGTAAAGCAGAGATTCGTTCTCGGGCGTAGCGACTACCACTATCGCCACGAGCCGATTCTCTACGGCTGGCTCGAGAATGGCCCGCACTATTTCATCGACGACCGGACGCAAAGTTCGGTATTCGAAATCGATCGACCAGCGGCCAGTCCTGACCATCCGACCTGCAAACCGGTGGAATTGATCGCCCGGATGATCGCCAACAGCAGCCGGCCGGGCGAACTTGTTTACGATCCCTTTTGTGGTTCCGGCTCGACCATCGTAGCTGCCCATCAGATCGGCAGAATTGGCTATGGGTGCGAGATCGATCCGGGATATGCGGCGGTCGAACTCGAACGACTCTCGATGCTGGGACTTAAACCCGAGCTCGATCGTCAATCATGAAACGGCACGCGGACGGCACCTGGCGCAATTCGAGGAAGCCGCTCGTTTCATCGGAAGCGGTCTTGCGTGCGCGCTGGGTGGAGGCAGAAACCATCCACCTCAAGCGCATGGGTCTCTCGTTCGAGGCGATTGCAGAGCAATTGACGCGGGTTGGGCGCAAACAAACTTCGTCGATGACACCGATGCCCGAAGGCCTGACCTTTCCGCCGGATTACACGATCACGCGGCAGTCCTGCCACAAGGCTTTCAGGAAAGCGATCGCGCGAGAACCCTCACTGGAAGCCGAAGAATTTCGCAAACTCGATAATGCACGTTGCGAAGAAATGCTCATGAGCCTGCAACCGGCTATTCGCAAGGGTAAGGAGCGAGCGATTGAGGTTGGCATCAAGTTGTTCGATCACAGTGCGAGAATTAATGGATACGCTGCTCCACAACGGCATGAACTGACGGGCAAAAATGGGAAACCACTAACCCTCGTGCAGCTCATCGAAGCAGCAGGGTCACTCGAGGAAAACGATGAAGAAAAAGAGTAACGGCGATCTGACTGACGAACAAAAGTTATATGTTCGCCAAACCCTTCGCGATCCAGTCTTATTCGCAATCCGCATCCTTGGCGTCACCTTATGGGAACGTGAAGTCGAGATCCTGCGCTCGATCGAGCATAATCGCCGAACGGCAGTGAAGGCCTGCCACGGCATCGGTAAAACCTTCATTCTTGCGGTCGCGGTGTTGTGGTGGCTGGCGCGCCATCCCAAAGGCGTCGCGCTCACAACCTCACCAACGGAGCGACAGGTGAGAACCCAACTGTGGTTCGAAATTCATGGATTAGTCGACCGGGCAAAAGTACCTTATCCTAGACTGAAGGCGACGGAGTTCAAGTTCCGCGATGATAGTAACTTCGCCATTGGCTTCTCTACCAACCAGGCCGAAAACTTCCAGGGTTACCATGGTAAAGACGTCCTGATTATCGCCGACGAGGCACCAGGGATCGACTCGGGAATCTGGGACGCGGTCGCGGGCACTATGGCTGGCGGCAACGTCCATATAGTAATGGCCGGAAATCCCATCGCTCCATCCGGAGCCTTCTTCGACGCTTTTACCAGCGAGCGCGGTCTTTGGAATTGCATTACCGTCAGCGCCTTCGATTCACCGAATTTGAAAGGACTCGACCTCGAGCATCTTCTGCTCCTCGATCCGGTTGAGGGCGGTCCGCTGGATCAAAATCAGTATCCGTATCTGGCCACCAAACGCTGGGTTTACGATCAGTACCTCGAGTGGTGGCACGGCAGCGATAGCAGCTCCCCCGCTTGGATATCCCGTGTGTTGGCGCAGTTTCCGGACCAGGCTCAAAACGCACTGTTCAAAATGGTGTGGTTGGAGCGCGCTCGGCGTCGCGTCGTGCTCGACCCTCTAGACAGCGACAAATCTGGTCCGTTGGTCGCTGGCGTTGACGTCAGCGCCGGGGGTGAAGCCGAGACCGTCGTGTACGTCTGCGAAGCAACACTCGGTCGCAGCAAAGTAATTGGGATGGGTGCATGGCGGGGTGAGGACACGCGCGGTGAGGTCGTCAATTTCCTCAATAAGTTTCGCCCTCGCCTATCTTTGGTGCGGGTCGATGCGATCGGCCCGGGGCATCATTTTGGACTCCATCTGCGCGACTGCCGCTTCCCCGTCGAACTGGTCAACGTCGCAATGCCTTGTGAAGGCAAACCCAACCGTAAAGAGAACGATCCCGCGCGCCGCTTCGTTAATTTGAAAGCCTCTTTTTATCAGGGCCTTGCCGACATCTTCGAGCGCGACCAAATCGACGGACTGACAGACGAAACGACGGTCGGACAGCTTGCCGGGATCCTCTATGAAACAGACTCGCAAGGACGGACGAAGATTGAGTCAAAGGAAGGTGCTCGTAGACGTGGGGTTCGCTCCCCCGATCGCGCCGAAGCGCTCATGCTCGCACTCAGCAGGCCGCCGCAAAAGTTCGAATACTACAGTGAGAGTAGTATCCCTCGAGGTCGCGGCGTCATCCCCGACGATGACGACTACGATCCAGATGATCAGATCGGGCACTCCCGCCGAGGCCGTTGGGATTCGCTCGCCCCGCAAAGTCTCGCCCGATACTTCCGTAAGGGCGGTGCGTGGTAAACGAATCGCCCTTCCGAATCCATTTCCGCTTTCGATCTCATCGTGCGCCCCTTCGCGTTAGGATGGCTCAATTATCCCCTCTTCCTCAATCAGTCCGTTCTGTCCATCAGGTGTTCAAGTGCTGGTGAAATCGTTATCCACTCTGCGAGCACACGCATGTGATCTCATTCAGTTCCTACGGCGAAACTTGCAGAGTTGCGATACAATCCCGACCGTGGCCCAGCCTCGAGCACGCCCTCGATGTCGGAGGGGACGAACAGTTGGGCACAAACATAAGCGTGTCCGACCGGCCAAGATCAAACATTCGCGGATTCAACAAGAAAGCAGGCGCCTCAGCAGCTCTTGGAGATCAGAGTGTTTATGTTCTGACGGCACCAAAGGAACGGCGCCAACACCGACCAGTGTTTCGGGGACCAACCTAACGTCTTCGACCTTTCCGGTTAAGGAAAAAAAGGTAAACTGGTCGCCGGGGTAAAGAGCCCAAACCGAACGCGCTCGAGGGATCGAGTCGCGGTAAGTGTGCATCTTATACAGGTCGGCAATTTTGAAAGTACCGGCTCGCTCTTCTCTTTTGATCTCTTCGGTCTTCTCCGCTTCTTCGGCTTCTGCCATCGCTCCAGCGACGCGGTCGACACGAAATTTAGCGTCAAACAAGTGCAATCCTTCGTTTGCTCCGTCGGGCACTTCGACCGCGAAATCAGGACGGAGAGGAACTGAGTAAGCGTAGCGCGCTTCCGCTCGGGACCGGGAAAATCGTGGATTGTATAAAACGCGAGTGCTATTCGGCCAAACAGTCTCGAACTCCCATCTGAGTGAGATCTGCATCTCATCGGAGTTCGGTCGGTCCATTTTTGAAGGCACGCCCAGTAACTTCGAAACTTCGACGACTAGGACGAAGTAAGACCACAGTTCATACAGTTGTGCGATGTCCTTTGATTCGAGCAGATCGACTATGTCTTTCTCGGAGAGCGGAACGCATGCGGACAATCGCGACTTGATAAAGTAACGATAAATTTGCGTATATCCCCGGCGCTGCTGAAGAACCGTCGAGCCGGTCGGTACCTGCAGCACGTCGCCGATCTTTTGCCAAAATGGATTTCGTGCGATCGGCCGGAGGCTCCTCTCAATCTCATTACATTGATCGACGAGCTGTGCCCGAAAAGCACTCATCACCCCTCGGGTGAGAATCTCGCGCATCCGACCCACGATGCCGAGGGCTCCACTTAAAATGAATAGCACTAGGCGGTTCTCGGGCGTGTCGATTTGGATTACTACGTCTGGCTCATCCACATATTCTGGTAAGTACCCACCGAGAGCATTGGCGAGAGGTCTCAACATTCCCAAGGGCGCTCGTTCGACCGCCTTGTGCATGCTGACGATGTTTTCGATCGTCCGACCGTCGACGCGGCTCACCGCGAACAGCCTGCGGTCTCGCCGTACACTTGCAAAAAGCCGATGTGGTTCGCTGAGCACGCTACGAAACGCGGGCACGAGCCGATCTGAAAACGGTGCATCTGGGGACATGCTATATCGCAGATAGACAAACGCGTGGTATAAAACTATATCTTCAGTCAAGGCAGACCGCTCGTACGGTATTGCACCGGTCAGCCGACTGGCGAATGGAAGACCCGCGGCCATCTCAGTAATGTCCATAAGCATTCGGTCAAAATCTTGGTCACCCCATTTTCCTGAAATGACATTAAGTCGGCCCACGAGGGGAACGGTAAACTGGCCGACCGCATTTCCAAAGTTTAGAATGAGGAGACCTTCTGAGAGCGAATCTGCAAAAGCACCGAGCTTTTGTTGGACCTGGAACACCTCGCTGGGATCGCCCTCGAGGAGCCATTCAATTTCTCCACGAAGAATATACCGACCATCCTGGAACAGCGGTTCTCCGTCGCTCAGAGTCCCCCTACTGCGCAGCGATAGAGATGTGTTTGGAATTTTCACCTTAGCTAATAAATGAAGTGAATCCTTGCCGATGAAGTCGAAGGAGCATTAGCCATATCTTGGCAGCTGTCCGAGGCAGCCGTGGGGCTAGGGATTCGAGTTTCGGTACTAGTCGACCGTCCGTTACCTCCCACCTATCTTTTAAGTCAGCCCAGTTCAGCACCGAAGCGTTCCGGTCCGCAGTCACTACGAAAGAAAAGAACGCGAGTAGCGATTCGTCCAGTTCCTCCTGTGTGCCGTGAAATTTCGGCAATACCTTTTCAAGAATCGCGATATCCAAGGCCGCCCAAATACTATCGGTGGTACCATCGGTATGTTGAGCGGCTAAACAAACGAAAGCTGCTATTTCGTTCGCGACTCGGTAGCCAAAGTGACGGGTATAAGGTGTCAAAATATCGTTGAGGTCGAGTAAGATTGTGTGCACCGCTCCGCTCTCTAATTGTTCAAAGGATTTCCAATCGTTGAGGCGAGGCTTTTGATAATTACCAAGTGTCGGTAGATTTACGAGCACAAATTCTCCCTTTTTCGACGATTTTTCGATTGGCTTTCCGAATCCCCTTAGATCCACATCTTGAAGCTCAATTGTAAATGCTCTATCCAGAACCTTGGGGCTGAACATATACGTCGTCTCGTCAACGTTTACGGTACCTGTGAAGTAAACATTCCTAGGAATCGGTAGCCTTCGGGGAATCGCTCTCTCGTTTTGACCGGCGCCCGATTCTAGATCCGCGTCCTGGTGCAAATCGAGTGGCTGGTTCGATTCCGTACAAGAGAGAAACTCCGCGAAGTACTGCTCGACATGCGCTAAATTCATTTCATCCAGAATTAGAAAGAATGGATATGGTCGTCGATTTTCCTGATTTGCCCGCAAGACCTCATCCCGCGCGAGCAAAAGCAACTCCAGACCGCTTCCAGCAACGTACTGTTTCGAAAGCGGATTATAGTAGCCGAGCAGCCCCCGACTGTCGGTCCAGTCAGGCCGTACGGCAACAATCCGGTAGTTTTCCAACTGGGTCGAACGTTGCTCGATAACTGGAACCTGGGCCTCGCTGACTATCTCCGTACGAACCTTCGGTGCTATTGACTCGGCTACAGCCATTGCGAGCTGCGTTTTCCCAGTTCCGGATAAGCCGGCAAGAATGACAAATCTTTTGGTTCGGAGTGCGAGCAGATAATTCGAGACGATTTCGGGTGAAAAATGTAGGTCCCGCGATTGCAAACGATCTAGAATCCTTTGCATTTCATCACTTGAACTGCGATTCAAGACCGATCCGTCCGCCGTCGGAGGCAGCGTTCCAGACGCGATTGGCAAATGCTTGCCGGTCGCCTGAACATATGCGTCATCGAGGATCTCCAGTAACTTTTGTGGCGCAGTGGTTAGGTAGGCACCTTGATTTAGGCTAGGTTCGCGATTGTAGAAAAGGTTCTTAGCACCGGCATCTATTAAGCCCACTAAACGGTTACGGAAGGGCGGTTTAAAAAACATCTCTCTTGAAAGCGGCGGGTCGAGAGCCACAAAATCACGGAGGGGAATGAGATAGGAAGGGCCTATCCCCCACTCTGTGCCGGCAACCCCTTCGAATTCATGCATTGCTTCGGCGGCGACCGATATACCGCTGAAACCTTCATTGTCGGTGAGATGCAAAATGGCGTCTCCGGGCATGACCTCGCGCATGAATCGGTATATGTCTTGACCTCCTTTCGCCTTTTGTGGAGACCATAGCGCGTGCCCGAGAGCGTACGTGCCTTCCGTTCGATCTGTCCTCCCTTTGACTATTGTCTTTTCGATCCAGACGTGTCCGGCCGCCACGGGGCTCGGATCAATCGGTGCAGAATCGTTTGTCCCTTCGGGTTGCCACTGTTCCCGAAGCGGATCTTTATAGAAATCAATTTCCATCGTTCCATACTCACCCTCAAGCTTCTGTCGAATTGCATAGATTGCTTTGTCCAGCCCGCAGGGCGATTGATCGTTTTCGAAAGGATCCGTTTGATCAGAGAGCTTCGAACGGAACGTGACATAAATTCGCTTCTTATGGCCCTGGCTGCAGATTCTTTCGAAGAACACAGGGTAACATAGAAAGAGAATCATGTGCCGAAATGCGCGGGCATCGCCGTCTTCAAAGGATGTAGCCCACTTGCAGAAACCCCAAGGATCGTCAGCATTCAAAAGCTGGTGTTGGCGCTCTGCGTCCAGCGATTTCCAGGCGAGCATTAAAAGTACTAGATATCTGAACTCTTTCCAGACTAGAGTTATAAACGCGGCGCCACTGTTTGCGACACCAATCAACGCCTCGTTAGACAGTGTGGGAACGTTTGGCAATTCAGCGCCGGAAAGCTCCCAGATTTTGGCTATACGATCTCGCTTTGTTTCAGGACGCATGTTCCCGCTGCCGACGAAAAGATTCAAAAGCCAAAATGCCTCCGCCGCGAGTTGGCTGACATGCGGCGATGCGTCTTTCAGTTGAGTTCGGAGTTTATCTGCGAAGGATTCGTCGCCTTCTATCGGATTGTCGACAAACGCTTCTTTCAAGCGGGCAAAGTTTTCTCGCGTCCAGAGTTGACCAGAGCCAAAGATACTTCCGTCTCTTAGAAGACATCGGTCTTTCCATTGTCGTGCCGCGTCTAGAACGTCCTCAAGCGTCTTTTGTCCGGTCCACTCTGCCATTCCTCACTCCTGCGGAGTCGGGTATTTGTTGTTAGTGTCGCGAAGTTGGCGGAAAAAGTAAAAGATCAAAACACTCACGAGTTGAGCCACAACGCAGAGGCGCTAGTCCGCGGGTATCAGAAGGAGCGGGCGGCAGCGGCGAGTGTCAAGCCGAGTATCGGTTTCGGCTCTTTCCGAACGTTTCCACAATCCGCTCCCGGGTTGAGCGCGCCGCTAGGGAAAGCCGGACGGGACGTCGTTAACGGCTCTGGGCAGTTCTGCGGCTTTCTTTTCCCATCCGCCGCTTCTAGCACTTACAGTCGCGGTTGCCGCCATGGGTGGGGGGCGTCGCTCTTCGCTGGCGGCAATCTGAGTCCTGGCATTCGCGAGGATCGTGGCCACCGTTGGGTCCACATAATCTTTGCGTCGGTCGGATTGCTGAATGCCTATCTTCCGGCTGACTCCGACCGAAGAGAATTCTGCACTATCGACTGCAGCACGATTCGCTGGCTTGGCGGTTTCTCTTCGGTGCCGGTGGTGCGCTATGGCTTTGCCGGTCTTTGTACTTGGCGATCGGTTCGGCGGGCTGATCGCTACCCAGCCAGGACGCACGCTGGTCGCCGGCGGTATCTATGATGTCATCCGCAATCCCAGCTAACTGGGATTGCTTATCATTCGCTGAGTTGGAGTCTCGCCTTTCGTTCGGCAGTCGGCGTATTGCTCATGACGCTCCTCATACCGCCGCTCATCGTCCCCATCCATGCCGAAGAGCGGCTGCTGCAAGCACAGTGTGGCGTTCAGTGCGACGAGTATTTAGCCTAGACCTCGCGGCTGATTCCGGGCTTTATTAGTGGCCGAAGCCAGCGGGGATATGGGCGATCAGATCAGTTTGGGGATGAGCTTCGCGTAGCGATCCAGAAACGGCAGCACTTTCTCCTTTACATCGACGTCCGTTCGCCCGACACCAAGCACCACTCGCTCAACGCCCAATTCGCGATAGAGGTGCAGCTTTGATTCCTCCGGATCACCCCCAGCAAAAATTGAGATCGATATCGAATGCGGATCGCGTCCAGCCTTTTTGCAACGCTCCTGGAGTTCAGCCATAACCACCCGAAAATCCTCGATCGCCATATCGGCTGGGCACCATCCGTCGCAGTAATCGACAATCCGCTGCAGGCCTTGCGCCTTGACACTACCCATGATTATCGGCGGATGCGGTTTCTGTACAGGTTTTGGATAGGACCAGAGTCGATCGAAATTGACAAACTCGCCATGAAACGACGGTTCGTCTTCAGTCCAAATGGTTTTCATAGCGAGGACTCGTTCGCGCAGCACTTTCCACCGTAGGTCGAAACGCGTTCCGTGGTTTTCCATCTCTTCGGCATTCCACCCTCCGCCGATGCCAAAGATGACGCGCCCGTTCGTCAGGCTATCGAGCGTAGCAACTTCTTTCGCCGTTGTGATCGGATCGCGCTCAATCATCAAACAGATGCCGGTGGCAAGCTTGAGACTCTTCGTCACTGCGCCCGCGGCCATCAGGGAAATAAAGGGATCACGCATGTGTGAATAATATTTGGGGAGCTCACCACCCAACGGGTAGGGCGTGCGGCGACTGACCGGGATATTAATATGTTCCCCAAGCCACAGGGAGTCATAACCTCGTTCTTCGCAGGCGCGCGCGAGATCGTCTGGCCGAATCGAATAGTCAGGATTGAAATCAAAATACCCAAGCTTCATCGCATGCTCCCTGTAAGTACCCCAGTAAATTTAAAACATTAGGTCAGCTACCCGATGAGTACGGAACCAGACCGGCTGGATGATTCTCACTCCACGACAAGATCTTCTCGAAAGTACGGCCTGACATTAGGGCTGGCTATCGCTTCCGGATTACCCGACTGTTCCCCGCTCACATGGCCATCGAGCGGGTTGCGCAGCCGAGTCCAGATCTTCCTTATATCATGGGGTTGTTAGCCGCCGACCGCCCGTAATCGTTCTTGTAGTAATTGTTGGCGCGCGGATCTTTGTACATCATCAGAGTTTCGGCTCGATCGACCTCATCGTTATACCACTAGTAGGCATCGAGCGAGACGTCGATCCTGCGCTTTTTCTGCGTGATCAAGCCGCCGATGCATTGCAGTGCGAATCTCGTCACCATCTCTTCAAAATCGACAATTTGAAGGCCACCGAAGTTATTGGTGTTCGGCCCATAGATCATGAAGAAGTTCGGGAACCCCGGCAGCATCGTTCCAAGGTACGCACGCGCGCCGGCGCACTCAGGGAAGCGCCGCATTCACCGCGGAACTTAGCGGTAGCCGCAATACAACGCGGGCACCCTCCGGATGATCCCTCTCCGCGTTCTGAGTAGAACTTCTTGCCGGCCGGATTGTCGCGATGGCAGTTCCGACAGCGCATTCACCCTCCCCTGGGCACCGACGCTCGACTACCCTTCCTTTACCACAGATTCGGCCCGAAAAGTCCCGTTTGTTCGTGAGAAGCTGAGGCGATCGAACATCGGTCAGGGAGGTCGGCGGGATATATGCTTCGCTTTGCAGTTGCGCGAGGAGAACTGCGTGTTCGCGGCAGATATCCGCCACCCGTTCGCCGCTTTCGGCCTGCTGCCGACGCACAGCTCGTTGACCGGTGAACTCACCAGTCTCGTACTTACAGCTCTAAAGCCCGAATCAGATTGCGCGGCGGGCGAGCGCGCTCAGCCCAGCCCATCGAAATACTTGTTGGCGGCTTGACGCCTGAGCTCCGAACTGAAACTGCGATCCCCAACCATGCACCATACTGCGATGAGCCCATCGCCCAGTCCAAACCGTTCCTGCCCATCTGTCCAGTGTTAGGGCTTCACTTCAGTCCTGAGTCACTTTTTCATCCTAACCAATTTTGTTCGTCGACCACTGAACAGTTGGTTCATCGTGAATGAACGCCTGCCTTTTAGGAGGGTTCATAATGAAAAGCGCCTAACGGAACGCATCGCAGGGTTGGATGGCGGCTCGGAAGCCCAGCAACCAAACTTAACCGGTCGGTCCATCAAAACGAACAGTCTTCGTTCGTATGGGAGGGACGCGAACCTTCAACAAGGTGGTGTGCAGGTCCGCACACTAAACGGGAGGAAGGCCATGAACGTTTCGTATAAAGGATTGGTTTCAGGATTAGCGTTAACAATTCTGTCGGGCGGGCTCGCGTTCGCGGCGGGCGCGACACCCGACGTCACAGCAACAACGGCGGCCACCGCGTCGCCGGCAGTGGTCAAACCAGCCGCATCCGTCGCTCAGCTCAAGTACAGCAACAGCGGGATCGAGAGTTTCGTCAGCGCGTATTTCAGCTACGACGACGATCCTGACAGCATCGCCGTGCAGGTGAACACCAAAGGGACCGACACCTTCGGCGCGTTCACTGGCCTGTGCGTTGGTGAGTATGTCGCCGATGGCGACTGCACCGCGCCGGACAAGACGGACGGAACCGAGTTCGATCTGGTGTCGGCCGACTGCGTGAATCTTTACGTCAAGAGCCTCGTGTTCTCGCATTATCCGTCGCAAAACGGAGTCGAATGCTCGTCGAACACAACCGGCTCTTTCACGCAGACGGTCACCGGCGCGCTGACTAGCGCGCAAGGTATTCTCAAGGTTACGGGCGGCGGTAGCATCACAGGGACCGCTACCGGGATTGCACCCACGACGCCAGAGGGAGCGCTGTTTGGCACCTTCGGCGGCGGTATGTTCTCGGTCAAGGGAACCTACACTAATAAGTAGATATCCAAGCGAAAAAAGGAGGGTACCCTGCCTCCTTGCACAGGCCGTCCGGAATCCGCCGGGCGGCCTTTATTATGCGTAACCAGATGCGCGTGACAGCGGGTAGCGGTGGTCTTGTCCAGCGAGACGGCGGCCTTGGGCTCGATCACCAGCGGCACGATGACGATGGGCTCGTCGCGTAAATGGCCGATGATGAAACCCTCCTGACGGAAGTTGGCGAGCGCTCTCCGCATGTTTTGAAACCCACGTTTACGTCAGCGACCCTCGGATCTTGGCGACCTCTAGCGATACTACACTAGCCGAACTATCTGCTTCTAAATTCCTACCATTGCAGTAAACATCGCCCCGTACATCTGAACCTAGGAAGTGAACACTTCCCTTAGCCACAAAACTGTCGCTCAGGAAAACGTCGCCGCGAATTTTAGCGCCATCTGCCTACAACACAGCGTCATCACTTTCGAACACACCAACAGTGCATTCCAAATTCATTCCGATCCTAAGAGACGAACTTCGCCTTTACATTCGAATTGTTCGGAAAGGATAGTGCTACAATCGATCTTAAGACTGTCGGACTCGAAAGCAATGTGATCGTCGGCCTTTCTATCGCTCGCAAACTGTGACCCGGAGCAATTCAAATCGCCCCTGATAGTCACTCCCACAAGTTGAATTCGATCCTCACTCGAAGTCTCTCATTCAAATTTAGTATCTCCGTGAATTGCTACTACGTTCGCATCGATTCCTGATATTCGAGAACCTGCCAACTGTAGAAAGGTGAGATCGCTGCACGACACATCGAGGCTTTCAGTGAATACGCAGCGATTAAATCTGAGTGGAAAAAGGACCGTTAGAAAAGATAAGTCAAGATCCCCTGAAATCACTGCCGATTCAATATCGAGCCCGTAAGCTCGACAAGTTCCCGAGCTTTCGGATCAACGATAAGAAAACGAACGATTTCAGCCCGGATTCTTCTCTTCGACCGAAGTAACTGAAAACTAAGGTTCGCTGTCACACCGGTGAAAATAGATTCTACGACGATGCTCTCACTCACTTCTATACTATTGAAGCGCTGGCAGATAAGGACCTTGGCGTGCACACCTAAAACTCCTTCAAATTTAAGGTAGAGTCCGTCGACTGAAAGGAGACGGACGATGAAACGAAGTCGCTCAAGCGGGGAGCAAATCATCGAGGTATTACACGAGCATGAGGCCGGGGCAAAAACCGAAGAGGTATGCCGGCTTCACGGGGTCTCAAGCGCGACACTTTATAAGTGGAAATCGAAGTACGGTGGCCTTGAGGTATCAGAGGCACGCCGCCTCGAGGCGCTTGAGGATGAGAACCGCCGGTTGAAGAGGCTGCTGGCCGAGTCGATGCTGGACAACGCGGGGCTCAAGGACCTGCTCGGAAAAAACGTCTGAAGCGGCTCTACCGGGAAGAGCGACTCCTGGTGCGCCGGCGCGGCCGGCGCAAACGAGCGTTAGGAACGCGAGCACCGATACTGCTGCCGCAAGCGATCAACCAACGCTGGTCCCTCGACTTTGTCTCCGACACTCTGAGTGACGGGCGGCGCTTTCGCATCTTGTGCGTGGTGGACGACTCCAGTCGCGAGTGCCTGGCGACCGTGGTCGATACTTCGCTGAGTGGGGTTCGCGTAGTGCGTGAGCTGGAACGGCTGGGAGTCGAACGTGCGATGCCGCAGGTGGTGGTTAGCGATAACGAACTAAGTAAGAAAGCAATGGCCCGGGACGAACAGGCGTCTGCGTTGGCTCGCAAAGCAAGCAAAGCCGGCTACGATTGCGCGATAGTCGAGAAGACGATGCGGCCCGGTAGCCTGCGTGGCGACGCACCGTCAAGGGTTCGCTCGCACAGCTCGCCGGCTGACGCCGCCCTTGACCAGCGCCGCCACTGCGGCTGAGTGGGTGATTAGCGGGAGCTAAAGCTCCCACACCGCTATGCAGCCGTACTGATGCGAA
>Ga0206836_10022_pt1 | contig 51645 bp, 42 predicted proteins | sample Alteio_BWOrgCont_28_FD_152871 | JGI IMG/M metagenome (GOLD analysis project Ga0206836, IMG submission 152871) | Enriched cells from forest soil in Barre Woods Harvard Forest LTER site, Petersham, Massachusetts, United States -... | ecosystem: Environmental > Terrestrial > Soil > Temperate forest >...
TCCGCTGATCAACGAAGCCAACGGCAGCGGCATGATCTGGGCGGTGATGAATGCCGAGTACGCGCACCTGGCCATGCAGCAACTGGCCCCCGAAGCCGCGCAATTCCCGCAAGCGCAGCAATTGGTGGCGCGCATCCGCGCCATGAGCCTGAAAATCACCGCCGGCACGGGCGTGCAAGCGAACTTCCAATCGATTTGCGCCACTCCGGACGACGCCAATACCTTCGCCGCACTCTTGCAGGCCGGACTGCTCTATAAGCGCTATCAGCTGGGAAACTCGAATCCCGACCTCGCTTCCCTGCTCGATTCCACGACCATCACCCCAGCCGGCGACCGCCTGAACGTCCGGCTCAGCCTTACGGACGCGCAGATGCTGTCGCTGATCCGCCGAAATACTTTTGCCGTCACAATGTAACGTCGTGGGGAGATAGCGCGTCGTTGAGGAATCCACCGCTCTTGGTGACGCGCTGCGGAGTTTACGAGTACTGTTTCCTGAAGCAAGAGGAACCGGCAGGGATCCCGGCGAGAAGAGAGAGATCGCTTAAGCGGCGATCGGTACCGTTCAGCGTCCGTTCGTTCCGGCGGTCGTTCCAGAACTCCTTCCAGAACGAAGATACTTCACCAGCGTGGTGCGGATGCTTCCGTTGCTCGCATCGTACTCGATACGGTCCACGCTGAGCATCAGGCGCGCGCCGGTAACCCGCACGTTCAATTGGCGCGCGAATTCCGGGATGAACGATTCCATGCCCAGCGAGGGCTGCGCGGCGCCATGGTGCTCGACGACGATCTCCAGGCGATCCTCAAAATCCTCGATGGCCACGTCAAGCCCATCGGCCTTCCCCTGAACCAGGGGCAGCGTCTGGTAGCAAAGATCCTCGAGCACCTCGGTGAGCAAGTGGCAAGCGCCATCCTCGAGCCCCGCGCGGGCGGCAAAATGCGCCACGGCGCCGCCCACCGCTGCCACCAGCCGGGCGTCCGGCGAAAGATGCACACGCGTACGCGAATGTTCACGCACCAGGGTGGTCCGCCAACTTTACTTCGCAGGCTTCGCGGCACCCGGGACAATAGTAGAGTCCATCCGCGCAGAGCCGCACTCCCTCGAGTCCCGTACAGATGCAGCAGTAGCGTACGCAGAGGCATTGGGCTTCGGGTTTATCGCAGATGGAACAAAGAATGGGACCGCTGAAGCTCATTGTCACGACTATAAGGGAGGCAGCCGCAGGCCACAAGGCCGAATTCTCTCCGCGAACCGTGTCGCCAAACCGCCGTGTGGTGCCAAACCTCGCGGGACTCGCGTCGTGCGTTGCTTACAGATCGATCTCGACAAGCCCGGCAGGCTTGGCAGGCCCGGCGGGACGAAAGGGCATGATTTTGAGATTGGGCAACTTCGTCAGGTTCAGCCTCATCAAGTTTAGCTACAATAGAGGCGTAGTCAGGCCGGCACAGCCCTGGATTTAGGTTGCGGGCGTTCGTCTATCGGCGGGGCGGCCGGCGGCCATAGCTTTCTTCGGCAGCGGCGGCGTTGTGCGATTATCCCCCGCGGCGAAGTTTTGTGGCCGGAGCCAAGCGTGAATATTTCGGCCCCATTCATAAAAAGACCCATAGCAACCTCTCTATTGACCGTGGCTGTGCTGCTTGCCGGGGCGGTGGCCTTTCCCAAGCTGCCGATGGCTTCCATCCCCGAAGTGGACTATCCGACGCTTCAGGTGAGCGCTCAATTGCCGGGCGCGAGTCCCGACACCATGGCCTCCGCGGTGGCCACCCCACTCGAGCGCATGTTCGGCCGCATCGCGGATATCACGCAAATGACGTCGGTGAGCCAGCGGGGGTCGACGAGCATCATCCTGCAGTTTGGCCTGGACCGCGATATCGATGGCGCCGCGCGCGACGTGCAAGCGGCTATCAACGCCGCCCGCGGCCAATTGCCCACCAACCTGCCGACGAATCCGAATTGGCGCAAGGTCAACCCCGCCGAGCTGGCGCCTCTGGTTCTGGCCCTCACCTCCGATACGGCCACGGCGCCGGAGTTATACGACGTGGCGGACTCGATTTTGGCGCAGAAGATCTCGCAGATCGAGGGAATGGGCACCATCAACGAAGGAGGTAGCGCGCGCCCAGCGGTGCGCGCAGAGGTGAATCCGTTCCTGCTGAGCAAGCTCGGTATCAGCTTCGACCAGGTGGCCACGGCGCTGAATGCGGCCAATGCTCATTCGCCCAAGGGACAGATCTCCACGGGCAATCGCAGTTTTCTGCTCAACGACAACGACCAGCTCTACCACGCCAGCGAATATGCGCCGCTGATTGTGGCCTACAACAACGGGGCGCCGGTGCGGCTGTCCGATATCTCATCGGTAGTGGATGCCTCCGAGGACGTGCGCAACGCGGGAAGCGTGAATGGCAGGCCTACCGTGCTGATCTTCGCGCACCGGCAGCCCCAAGCGAACATGGTCGAACTTGCCGATCGCATCAAGGCCATGCTCCCGTTTCTGAGCGCTTCGATTCCGCCTTCGATCCACATCAGCATCGCCCAGGACCGCACTACGACCATCCGCACGTCGGTGCACGACGTGGAGATTACCCTGCTCATCTCCGTGGTGCTGGTCATTCTGGTGGTCTTCGCCTTTCTGCGGAGCGTCTGGGCGACCTCCATTCCCAGCGTGGCAGTGCCTTTGTCCCTGGTGGGAACGTTTGGGGTGATGTATCTGCTGGGCTATAGCATCGATAATCTCTCCCTGATGGCCCTGACGATCTCGACTGGCTTCGTCGTGGACGACGCCATTGTGGTGATCGAAAACATCACGCGTTATGTCGAGCAGGGACATTCGGCCATGGATGCAGCGCTGCGCGGTTCTCACGAGATTGGGTTCACGGTGGTCTCCATGAGCACCTCCTTGGTCGCCGTGTTCATCCCCATCCTCCTGATGGGCGGGGTCGTTGGCCGCATTTTCCGGGAGTTCGCGATCACCCTGAGCGCCGCCGTGGCCATCTCGCTGGCCGTCTCGCTGACCACCACGCCCACCATGTGCTCGCTGCTCATGAAGTCGCAAAAGGGGCGCAAGCACAATTGGCTCTACCGCGCCAGCGACAAGGGATTCGAAGCGCTCTATGCGGGGTACGCGAAAAGCCTGCGCTGGGTATTGCGAAACCAGCCGCTCGTCTTGGGAATTGCCGGAGCTACCGTCACTCTGGCTATCTACCTCTATATCGTGGTCCCCAAGGGCTTCTTTCCGCAGCAGGATACCGGACGAATCAACGCCAACGTGCAGGCTTCCGAAGACATCTCGTTCAAGTCCATGGAAGAAAAGATGAACGAGTACGTTGCCATCGTGCGGAAGGACCCGGCCGTGGACATTGTTTCGGCGTTTACCGGCGGCGGAGGAGCCGTAAACACGGCCAACCTCACGATCCAGCTGAAGCCTTTATCGGAACGCAGCGCGGACGTCTTCGCCGTTATCAACCGGCTACGGCCCCAACTGGCGGCCGTGCCCGGCGCAACCTGTTATCTGCAGGCCGTTCAGGACCTTCAGATCGGCGGCCGCGCCAGCAACGCGCAGTTCCAATATACGTTGCAGGGAGACAACCTCAAGGACCTCTACGCCTGGGCGCCCATCGTTTTGCAAAAATTGCGCACCCTTCCGCAGTTGCGCGATGTCAACAGCGACTTGCAGAATCGCGGCCTGCAAGCGGGTTTGATCATCGACCGCGATACCGCCGGCCGCTTGGGGATCACCACGCAGACCATCGATAGCGTCCTCTACGACGCCTTTGGCCAGCGCCAAGTCTCCACCATGTATGAGCGCATCAACCAATACCACGTGGTGATGGAGATGGATCCCAGGTTCCAGCAGGATCCCGAAGGCCTCAATCACATCTACGTCCCATCGAGAACGGGGCAGGCCGTGCCGCTCAGCGCTTTTACGCACTACGCGCCTTCGACCACGTCATTGGCGGTCGCCCACCAGGGACAATTCCCTGCCGTGACGATTTCCTTCAACATGGCGCCCGATCTTTCGCTCGGCGATGCCGTCAGCGCCGTGCAGCAAGCGGAGCACGAACTGGGCATGCCCAGCAGCATTCATGCCGGCTTCCAGGGCGCGGCACAAGCCTTTCAAGACTCGCTGGCCAGCGAGCCGTACTTGATCCTGGCGGCGCTGGTTACCGTGTATATCGTGCTGGGGATGCTCTATGAAGACTACGTGCATCCCATCACCATTCTTTCCACGCTGCCGTCGGCGGGAGTGGGCGCGCTGCTGGCGCTGATGGTGGCCCACACTCCGCTGGACGTCGTGGCCCTCATCGGAATCATTCTGCTGATCGGCATCGTCATGAAGAACGCCATCCTCATGATCGACTTCGCCATTCAGGCCGAACGCAGCGGGCAAAACAATCCGGAGGAGTCCATCTATCAAGCCTGCCTGCTGCGCTTTCGCCCCATTACCATGACCACTATGGCCGCTCTCTTTGGTGGCCTGCCCATCGCATTCGGCACCGGAACGGGCTCGGAACTTCGCCGTCCGCTGGGAATTGCGATCGTGGGCGGGCTGCTCTTCAGCCAGATGCTTACGCTCTATACGACGCCGGTGGTATACCTCTATTTGGACCGGCTGCGCGTACGGGTGAGGGGCAGAAGCGTGCTTCGTCCCTTGCAGGATGCCGGTATCCACGGACAGACCGCGCCATCCAATTCCGATTGAGCGGATTTTTTTCTATTAAGTCTGCGAAGTGGGCTTTTCCCGCTGCGCCTTGTTCTGAACGAGGTGCTCCTTCAGGCGCTGCGCGACGTCCTGTTCCTTGCCTTGCGCGAGCTCCTGCTTGACCTCATTGAGGGCAAAATGCACCACATCGTGATGGTGTAACTCTTCCGGCCTGACCAGATCGCCCAGCCGCAGCCAAAGCTGGTGGACGAGGTTGACTTCATTCCTCGTCAGGTTAGGCGCGTGCGGACCGAGAAGGAAGAACTCGTGCTCACCCTGAGGAGTAAAGATTTCCAGATTAAAAGGAGGGCGCGGATCAGGCAGCGCTTCCCAAGCGAGGCCGAATTGGAGGGCCTGGTCGGCAAGGCTCATCTTCGTGGAACGCCCGAGAACAATCGTTGACGATTGCAGATTGACCGCGGCCCTGAGGATGCCGTCCCACAGGTCGTTTGCGGCGACGACAGCCAGGCGAATCGGTTTGCCGCGCTGTTCGGCCATGGAGAGAGCTTTCGTGAACAGATATTGCTCGATGCTGCCGAAAAGCTGGTCGCTCTCAAATTCCACTTCGCCCGAGCCGCTGCGCTGCAAGACCTGGACATGCAGCACGACGATGTCGCGGCGTTCCGTCTTGACGCGATCCAGCACTGCCCCGAGCTGATAGAGGGCGTGGTAGTTGCTGATGGGAACCAATACATTCGCAGGGCGAACACCCAAAGTCGCGGTGCTCAGCTCCGTACGCGAGGTGACGTTGAACTGATCGAGTCCCGCGCCGGTGGTATCGCGCCTTTTGGTGATTCCCTCAGCGATGGTGAAGGTGGCGAAGAAGGCGGCAGTAAAGATAATTCCGGAGATGGTGGCAATCTGCTTAGTGAAAAGATTAATCGTGCACAAGCCGAGCAGCATGATGGTGATGAGGATCAGACCCACGGGGATTTCCACGCCTCCGATCGTTACATTCAGCGGGACGCGGAATTCGCGGAATCCTGGCTGCTTGTATCGCAGCGCCAAGACGGCGGCGCTATTCATGGCAAAGCTCCACATCACGCCGAATGCGTAGGCTTCGCCGAGAAGGAAGATATTTCCGCGGGTCAGAATTATCGTGGCGATTTGCAAACCGACCACAAGGTTGATGATGCGATACGAGGTGCCAAAGCGCCGATGCGGCTGCCGGAACCATTGCGGGAGAATCCCGTCCTCGGAGACGCGGTTGAGCACGCCATTCGACCCGACAATGGCAGTGTTCACGGCTCCGGCAAGCATCAGCACACCCACCAGCACGACGAATGCCTGGAACACCAGGCGCAGGGTGTAGGGGCCGGCGAAATTCATCGCCAGACCGCCGATCAAATTTCCAAAATATTGAGACCGGCTCCCGTCCGGAATGATCATCACGGCGAAGAAGGAAACGCCGGCGGTGAACACGAGGCTGTACGCGAAAATGATGAAGCCGACTTTTTTCAGGTTGGGGATCTTGGGATGCTCGAGCTCGCGGTAGACCTGAGCCAAAGTCTCCTCGCCGCTCATGGCAAGCACCGAATGCCCCAATCCGATGAAAATCCCGACTAAGCCGATGGTATATGGCCAGTTCGTGTGTCGCAGCCAGCCGAGCGCCTCGGGAGAGAAATGCATATTGCGCGGTTCGGGCCACGGTGGAAGATGGGCGCCGCGCACCCACAGCGTATAGCCGCACCAGGCGAGCATGAGCACGACCATGACGGTCGTGACGTACATGATGCGGAGCGCCTTTCCGCTCGATTCGGGGATTCCTTTGACGTTTTCCCACCAAAAATAGACGGTGACAACGATGGCGAAAAGGGCGGCGGTGAGATTTCCCGGCAAGACAATATTCGAATGTGCGTAGCGGAAGAGATCATTCAAGAATCCGGTAAGGTACTGGCCCGCGGATACACCGCTGATCGGCCCAGTCAAAATATAGTCGAACATCAGCGCGGAGACGGAGATTTTGGCAAGCCTGCTGCCCATGGCTTCCTTGACCACTCGGTACACGCCGCCGCGCACAAACATGCTGCAGCTCTCCATGTACAGAGCGCGAACGGCGTAAGCAAACAGCATAATCGCCAGGATGAACCAGGGCGCGGTTTTCCCGAAAGCCTGCTCAGCGATGGCGCCGGCGTAAAATGCCGACGAACCCATGTCATTCAGAACGATGGCGGCAGCTCGCCAGAAAGAGATAAAGCTGAGCATGGCGGTGGTTGCAACGAGCACCCTGGGGATGGGTCGCACACCGCTCGGGGGGGATGTGAGTACGGGATCGGGTGTCATGTGGCTACGCGAAGTGAAGCCGTCGAATCGAGTCTCGCAATGGAGAGGGCTGGTCTGTGCTCGTACATGGGCTGATACATAGGCTCATACATGGGCTCGTACATGGCCTGAGACCAAAGCTGGATTCGGCGCCGACCCGGAATCCCACCAAACTACAGAGGTGAGTTCTCTTACCTTCTCAAATTGCCCACACTGCACTTCCAGGAGCACACAGAAATCTCTTCTCTGCCCGAAGCTATCGAAGCGTTTACGCAGATCCTTCCAGTTCTTCGTCAGATAGTGCACTGCGGCCAGGCTGCCCCACTCCGTAAGCCCGGCACAGACCACGTGAGGATGATTGGATTCCTGGCGATTTGTGAGCCTCAGGACGATAGCCTTGTCATAGATCGCGTCCCCGCGGCTCTCCATGGAATGAAGCTGGCCGGCCAATCGAAAGGCACGCTGGCCGTTTTCCGTGAACAGGAACTGGCACAGGCTGCTTCCCGACCAGGCCTCAATGTCAAACGTCTTAAAGTTCATGTCGGGGGTGCCATAACAGATCAAAATGGCGTCCCTCTTCAGGCTGGGCTCGGTGTCATTCGCGATACGAAGCATTTTTCCGGAGTACCGCAAAAAAAGAGCGGTGAGCATGGCGGCGGCTTGCGGACAGAAACTGCCGCGGATGAGCTCCGTTCCGATGAATGCTCCCCGATCCTCCGGGCCGCCGGAAGGGTCGGCGTTGCGGAAATTGTTCCTTAGGCGGACATTCTCGTAGCTGTCCATCACAAAGTAAGCGTCTGTTGACCGGATCCCTTCCCCCCAAAATCGGCGAAAGTTGAATCTGTCCCAGGTTTCAGGAACGATGTTCGACACCTGTTTGGTCAAGTCCCGGAGGACCAGGCAAGGGGCCATGGCCTGTGCTCTGAGGAAGTTGGCGAGAGTCGTGCCTAACGTCAACATTTTGTCGCGAGAACTCCCGAAAAGATCACGGCAGCCTCCGCGGACAATGCCTCACTCGCCGCGATTTGCCACCACGAACCAAAGCAGAAAGCACGCCTAAGCCGGCGCAATTCAGCGCTGACTTAACGGCTCTGCGTCGAGCCTAATGTGTGATGGGTTTGGACACGGCATCGTGTCCAATACACTCAGCCAGAAGACCTGCTGCCCTCGTTTCGGCGTCGAAAGAGGGATTAGAACGACTCGACCTGCCGGTCGCTCCAGCGGCAGTGTGCAGATTTTCCGGAGAAGTGTCAATGCGAAACTTAGAAGATCTGATCCTAGTCGAAGGAAAAGGAGGGTGGCGGCCTTATTGGCTACTCCGATTCAACTGGTCGTTCAAAACGATCGATTCAGCGATGTCGCGCATGGACCTGCGCCGTTGCTGGCTCTCCCGCTGCAGCCTTCGGTAAGCTTCTTCCTCGGTGATCTTTAAGTCGCGTTGCAAGATGCCTTTCGCGCGATCGACAATCTTTCGCGTTTCGAGTTTATCCGAGAGCGCAGACTTTTCGTTCTCCAAGAGCAGGCGCTGCCGCTCCTTTTCCTGCAGTTCAGCCAGAGACTTCTGAAGTTCGGCAGTCCGTTCTGCGACCCGGATTTCCAGTTCGTCACGAGCGTGCCGGAGGGCCTCCTCGGTGCTTCGCATCGAGGAACTCACCCAGCTTGCCACGACGGAACAGACGATAAACGAAACAAAATATGCGACATCGCTGGCATCGACGGCAAACGTATGGAACGGCGGCACGAAGAAATAGTCCACCAGAAGAGTCGAAGCCAGAACAGCCAAAAATCCAGGCTTCGAGCCGCCGAACCAGGCACTGGCCATCACGGCGGCAAAGAACACGAACAGGAACGGATACGGAAAGAAACGCTGTAGGAGAAGGGTTGAGACGAACGCAATCGCCACGAACAACAGAGCTATCCCGTAGCGGCGAATCACGATCATCTGCAGCGCGCCAGGGGCTACGGCTCGGTCCTTGCCAACATTGACTTCGACCGGGATCGACATAGTTTGCCCGGCCCCTGCGAGCTTCTCAAGCTAACAAAAGCTTGATCCGGGCGTCAATTCCCGGTTCCACTGGGAGATCGGGCACCGAGCCTCGCGACGAAGTGCCGCAAGGTGTACGATGTCCGGGCAATTCCGAGCAATTCCAGGCGATTCGCAGGAGCCTGCCATGAAAATGCTGTTTAAGACGGTCGGAGCAATCCTGGTTGCTCTCGTGGTCCTGCTGGTGGCCCTGCGGATAATCGGCCTGGACCCTAATGACCGAACGCCCGGCCTATGGCTCAGGGGCAATCTCGTAACCGCGCCGGTAACAGACTGGTCGTTCACCGACAAAGTAGACACCGTCAAGGTGCAGACGCGAGACATCCTGGGGCTGCCGCATTCCGTCACAACCTATTGCGTCGCTTACAACGGCCAGCTTTATCTCACTTCCGTCTATCCGCCCCGAGCGCCGCAGTATCCCAATGGCAGGCGCTGGAATCAGAACGTAGCTCGCGACCCCCACGTGCGACTCAAGATCGCTGGCCAACTATACGACCGCACCTTGGTGTACGTCACCGATCCCCAGGAAAGAGCGGCGGTGATCCAGAACAAGGCGAAGAAATATCCGAAGCAGAAAATCGCGCCCGGCTCGTATATCAATGTGTTTCACGTGGTACCGAACGACCAACGCGCCCCGGACTGATCGCTCTCTTCCCCCGCACAGCTTCGCCCCGGTTCCTTCCGGGTTCGGCAAAGCTCCCGCAGTCCTTACCAGAGCAGCTTCAAGCCCAGCTGAATCTGCCGCGAGGTTGTGGACGTGTAAGTGATCTGGCCGGCGCTGGGGGATGGATTTCCCGGAGGCAGCGACGCCCCGGAAGCGGCCTTCGTGAAGGTGCTGATGATCGGCAGCCCCAAATTTGTTCGATTGAGGAGATTGAAAAATTCCGCTCGGAACTGCAGCTTGAAGTTTTCCCGAATCGTTGTAGTTTTGAAGAGTGAGGAGTCTAGTTCGCCCAAGCCAGGGCCCCGCAGAATGTCCCTGCCCGCATTCCCGTAAGTTCCAGGCGCAGGCAGCAGGAACGCCGCCGGGTTGAACCATTCAGCCGGGGTCCCCACAATCACCGGCCCGGTAAAATTTGGGTTTAGAGAAACGCGGTCCGGCGCGCGGCTATCGCCGTTGTTCGATTGATTGAAGCTCACCAGCGGCGTGAAGGGGAAACCAGTCTGCACGGTAGCGATCCCGTTCCACTCCCATCCACTCGCGAGCTTGTCCTGCCAGCCCGTCACGTTTTTCGCGAACATCTGGCCGCGGCCGAAGGGCAAGGTGTAACTGAAGTTGCCATGAAATTGGTGCTTGATGTCGAAATTGGACGGACCATAATCGGCCCGAGGATCTTGAGGAATCATGATTGTCGTGGTCCCGCCAACGCCTTCGTTGGCAAGGAACGAGGAGGAGTGCTCGTCCAGGCTCCTGCCAAAGGTATAGCTTCCGCGGAACAGCAACCCTTTGGTGAACCGCTGCGTGACGTCGACTTGCAACGCATTGTAGTTGCTGTTGACGTTGGAAAGCGTATATCGCGTATTGCTGAGGAGCGGATCGGGCCGCACGAGAGTGCTCGGAAACGGAGTGGCAGGAGAAAGTCCATTCGCAGTGGGAGTCGGAACCACGGTGTTCACGTCCACGGTATCGGGCAGATGAAAACCGTGTTCGCCGACGTAGCCGACACTTACCAACAGATTGGCCGTGACGCCCTGCTCCACCTTCAAACTCCATTCCTCAACCGTAGGAATCTTCAAGTTCGGATCGATTCCGGCCGGGGATGGCGTGGCGCCATTCAGCCCGGGAGCGATGAGTACGGGGAAGACGTGCGGATTGTTGGTTGAGCCCACAGAAAGCTTAGTGTTCAGAGTTCCGATCGGGCTGGCGTCACAGCATGACCCAAGATAGTCGAGCTGGTTGTAATAAGTTCCGAAACCCGCGTGAATGGCCGTCTTCGGGAGGGGGGAATAGGCGATTCCGATGCGCGGGCCAAACAGCAGCTTGGCGTTGTTCGTCGCAAAAACGTGATTTCCGACCACGGGAGTTGGCAGGAGCACGCCATTAGGGCCAAAAACGTAGTTCGACGCGTCGCCTTGCGGCGAGTTCCAGCCGTTATTGAACTCGTGCCGGAGGCCCAGCGTAACCGTCAGGTTCGAACGGACGTGCATGGAATCTTCCACGTACCACGCACCCTCGAGCTGGCGCCAGCCGATCTCGGCGGGATTCAGCGTGCCGATCACCTGCGTGGCCAGGCCTTGGATCAACTGCGCGAGACCCGCGAAGCTGGCGACGCCATTCCTTTGATCCGCGGCGTTATCGTTCGACTGAACTCGCTGGAACCAGACGCCCACGCTGATCAGGTGGCTTCCCCGAGTGAGCTGCACGTCGTCCGCGTAGGTGAAGAGGTTTCTGGCAATGTTCTCGACTTGCTGAGAGCCAAAGGTGCCGGCGGCAGTCAGGCTCCCGACATTGCCCAAACCGGACGACCCGATGGAAAGCTCGCCGACTGGCGCGCCCTGAACGAAGGAAAGAGCTGTTGGACTTCCCGCGGGCGTTCCATCGAAGTTCCACTTGGCGCGCGAGAAGCCAAAGCGAGCGTTGTTCAGAGTGGAAGAAGAGAAAATATGCGTTTCCTGAAGGCTGAAGACCTGAGCGCGGAGCACGCTGGTGAACTGCTGCAGCGGGTTCTGGATGACGCCCTCCGGGCCGGGATCGGTGGCGTTGCCGTCATCAATCGTGTAGACGCCCGATAGCGTGTCCTTCATGGAAATCGTGTAATCCAATCGGACATTTCCGAAGTCCTCACGGATGCTTTGCAGTGGATGGCTAAAGAAGTCGACCACCCCCGTGGGGTTACCGCCGTTGAAAAGCTCGGGGCTACTGGGCAGCGGCGTGGGCCACAACGAAAAATACGGCAGGATGGCCGACGAAGCGTTAGGCACAGGCACGTAGGTGCTCAAAGCTTTTCCCGCGCAAGCCGCCGCGGCGCTGCTGCCGATGACGGCGCAAGGCAGCAATCCCTGCCGAGCCAGCGCGTCCGGCACGATCGCCACGCCGCTCAATCCCAGCCGCTGGCGGAATCCCTCGTAGTTTCCGAAGACAAAGAGTTTCGACTTGATAATGGGTCCTCCCGCAGCGGCGCCAAATTGATTTCGCCTGAACGCCGGAATGGTGCCCTGATCGTAAAAGTTCTTGGCGTCGAACGCGCTGTTGCGCACGAACTCAAAAAGCGTGCCATGAAAATTATTGCCGCCGGACTGTGTAACCACGGACACCTGCCCGCCCGACCGCTTGCCGTACTCCGCTCCGTACGTGTTTTCGAGGACATTGAACTCTCGAACCGCGTCCACGCCCAGAAGCTGGCCGCTCACGCCGCCGGGGCTCACGTCAGCCGTGGAAACGCCGGTGTACTCGACGCCGTTGAGCATGAACAGATTGAAATCCTCGCGATTGCCAGAAACCACGAAGTTGTAGCCTTGTCCCGCACCCGTGCTCGTTCCCGAGCGATACGAAGTAGTGTTGGCCGTGCTCGGATTCAGCGTGATCAGATTGTCGAAGCTGCGGCCGTTCAGCGGCAGATCCTTCACCTGTTGTTCATTCACCAGCCCCGACGTTGGCGAGGTCGTAGTGTTTACGATCTGCGCCTCTCCGAGTACGGTGACCGCCTGCGTAACTTCGCCGACCGCGAGTTGCACATTTACAACCGCCTGCTGCGCTACCACGAGGTCGATTCCGCTGCGAACCAGCGCCTTGAAGCCGGGTTTTTCGACCCGGACTTCGTACCGCGCCACCGGCAGGGACAACGCTCGATAATCGCCGGCATCGTCCGTCATGGTCGTCCGCGACACGCCGGTTTCCACGTTTCTGACGGTTACGGTTGCCCCGGCCACCGCCGCTCCGGTGCTGTCGGTGACGTTTCCAATGATTGCCGAGGTAGCCTGACCGTAGAGCTCGGGCGGCTGGACCGCAAACAGAAAGGCGATCGGGATTAGAAGAGCAGCGAGTCGAAACGGAGATTTACGAATTGCGTACGGCATCCTCATGAACTCCCCCCTTTTCATGAATTCCCCCTTCATGGCGGGAATCATGCAGCGCGACTCCAATTCCCGCGATTTTATTCCGGGTTGGCAATTGTGCCGCCGCGGCGGATCATAGTGCCCTCAAATCCTTCAGGACCCTAGCGAGCAACGAAACGGCGAGCGGTATCGCCTTTCGATCCGAGGCCACGGCACTCAATTCTCAGTTGTGAATGGAACTCCGGCCTTGTCACCGCCAAGGCTTGTCGCTCCGGAACGCCAACCCCCTGAAGCTAAACTTTTGGTATATCAACGCGAGCCTCGGGCAGAAGTCAAGCATCAGTACGCAAACTACGGTATCTCCCGCACGCGGCCCCAAGGCTTCGAGGACGCCGAATTCCGCTTGCCACTCTTGGGGGGATTGAATCCGTCATCTCTCGCGCTTTCTTGACTGGGTTCGCGCGCGCGTGTTAGCTTCGATTGCTCGCCTGATTTCGGGTCACTCGTGATCGAAGCCACCAGCACGCAGCTGCGCAAGACAGCTCTCAACTCTGTACATCGCCGCATGGGCGCCAAGATGGTTAACTTTGGCGGCTGGGATATGCCCGTCGAATATTCCGGAATCGTCAGCGAACATCTGGCCACGCGCACGGCTGCCGGCCTTTTCGACGTCAGCCACATGGGCGAAATCGAGCTGCGCGGCGCGCAGGCTCTGGATCTGGCGCAGTTCGTCACCTGCAACGACGCCGCCAAGCTTGCCGAGGGCCAAGCGCAGTACTCCGGCCTGATGACTTCCGCCGGCACCTTCGTGGACGACCTGCTGGTACACAAAATTTCCGGCGAGCATTATTTTCTGTGCGTGAACGCAAGCAATCAGGATCAGGACTTCGACTATATCCGCGGCATGAGCCGCGGCTTCAGCGCGCTGGTGGAAAATGCCGGAGAGCGCTATTCGCAGCTCGCCATTCAAGGACCGAAAGCGCTCGGCATACTTCGGCGTTTCACGCGCGACCCTATCGCCGCGCTCAAGTACTACCATTTTCTTCTTGGCGAGGTCGATGGCGTCGCCGCCCTGATCGCCCGCACCGGTTACACTGGCGAGGACGGCTTCGAAATCTACTTCGCGCCCGAACATTCGGAAAAGCTGTGGAACGCCTTGATCGACGCGGGCTCGCCCGAAGGTCTTTTGCCCTGCGGCCTGGGCGCCCGCAATACGCTGCGGCTGGAAGCGGCCATGTGCCTTTACGGCCACGAAATTGACGACACGACGACGGTCTGGGAAGCTAATCTGGGCTGGATTTGCAAGCTGGGCAAAGGCAATTTTGTGGGCCGCGATGCCCTAGTGGCGCAAAAAGAGAAGGGAGTCCGGCGGATTCTCGCCGGCTTCGAGATGCAGGATCGCCTGATCGCGCGCGACGGCTATCCCGTGCTCGCGCCGAATGGCGAGAAGATTGGCAGTGTCACCAGCGGCTCGCCTGCTCCCTTTCTGAAAAAAAATATCGGCATGGCCTATATCCCTGTAGAATCGAGCGCTCCGGGAACTGAAATTCGCATCGGCGTTCGCGCGCAGGAAGGCATCGCCAAAATCGTGCCCCTGCCGTTTTTCAGGCGCCTCCGGTAAGGGCCCATCGCGAAGGAAGCCGCGAAAGAAGCCGGGCAAGCAGCGCAGTGAACCCGGGGAGAAGAGACCAATCGATGTATCCGAGCGACTACCGTTACACCAAAGAACACGAGTGGGTGCGCGTCGAAGGCGACGTCGCCACCGTGGGAATCACCGACTACGCCCAGCACGAACTCGGCGACGTCGTCTACGTCGAGATGCCCAAGCCGGGCACGAAGCTCAACGCCGGCCAGTCCTTCGGCACCGTGGAATCGGTCAAGGCCGTGAGCGATATTTACGCGCCCGTCGCCGGCGTGGTCACCGAAGTGAATTCGGCGCTGAGCGACGCGCCCGAAACAATCAATAAGGATCCCCACGGCGCCGCCTGGCTCATCAAGCTCAAGCTCTCCGATCCCTCCGAACCCGCCAAGCTCATGAACGCCGCGGCCTACGAGGCTTTTATTGCCGACAAGGAAAAGGAAGCCTCGGTCTGATCAACTCACGATGAAACATTAATTCCGGGCAGGGCGGCTGCACCCCGCTATCGCAAAGCAAGAACGCCGCGATGCATCAACTTTGTTAGTCCCTGCGTAGCCACCGCTCAATTATTTGATACGAAGCCGTGGTCGTCTCACGTAGCGGCGTAATTGTGGCCGTCATGGTGATGGGCTCCCAATTGTGAGCGTTAGTGACGAAGTCACCGTAGTACCGCACGTCGTCAACATGGCGGAAATGTCGGAACCAAACCCCAATTTCCGGAGCAGCCTCACGGATGTAGTTGTAGGCACCCGCGATTCGAGCAAGCGCAAAAGGAAAGTGATGGGCGAACAATAAGACGCGATCTCCAACCTCCATTTCGTGCGCGAACGCCCAATAATTCCGCTGATGGTTTGGCAAAACATCTTGACCGATCGTCGGCAAATCGGCAACATCGGTAGAGAAATCCAAGCCGATGTATCCAGCAGACAAGCTCTCAACGGTATGTCGAATTGCTCCTTCGGATTCGTTCGGATGGAGTTGCATACGCCAGTAAGTCATGTTGCCTCCAAGTTGCCGCGCAGGGACCGAGCGCAGTATCGCACGAAGCAGCCCCGAGCGCGTTTAGACGAGCGATTCAACTTTATGGTGCAAGACCCAGACGCGCGGTGTCATCATCGGTGAAAATGACGTTTGGTGCCGACGAACTCCTCTGCATATCCAGCATTTCGAGAGCGCTCTTCAGCGGGTCGACATTCAGGTGCACGTCCTGCGCGAGGAAGCTAACCAATGCCTCGCGACCTCGCAGCCGCCGCGCCAGGTTTCTCGCGGTGGGCTGTCAACTTCACGCTATTGAGCTCGGCGGCGAGTCGGCGTACCCGCTGGTGGCGACGCCCGCTATATGCATTCGGGTTTCAAAGTCCACCAACACCGAAAGCCTGGTTTCTAATTTGAGATTGCTGCCATGACACCCGAGGACCTTATCAGATTGCGGCGCGAGTTGACTGCGATCCGTACTCGGATCGAAGAACTCCGCGACTCAATACAGGAGCATTCCAAAGCCATACATGCCGCGGGAGTGAGCAAGAGGAACGAAGATTCCACCGTTAAGACCGTACACGCGGTTATCGCCTATGACGATCAGACGTTACGAGACACGCAGAGAGAATATGATCGCCAGCACGGCAACCAAAATTCCATAAGATGGGCAGCGTGGTTCGCTTTCGGAGCAGCCACCATCTACGCTGCTATTGCTGCCTTTCAGTGGCGTGAGATGCGGAAGGCGACGGAGTACGCCAGGATTAGCGCCGTTGCTGCTCAAATAGCCGCTACGTCTGCCCAGAGTGCTTTGGAATCCCAGCAAAAGTCGTTTCAGATCGACCAGAGACCCTACGTGATTACTGACGGAATGCCGCAATTCGTTACCCTTCCGAATGTTAAAACAAAAGCTCAAGCGAACGTAATTCTTAAGGACATTGGCAAGACGCCCGCTGCGAGTGCTATATGGTTCATAGATTTGCTGCCATATCGCGCCAAAACTAGACCCGGATTTCTTAGTTTCGTGGAGACCTCGTTTGCTAATGTGCGCAAGAGGCGAGATGAAACTATCAGCAAGCATGCCGGAGAACTCAGGCGGGATATTGCTCCAACTGCCGCCGCCTTCACGACGGAAGAGTCTCGGCCATTGCTTGCTCCTGAATTCGCTGATCTCGTCAAAGGAGATGGCAGCTTCGTCCTCCTCTCGGTTGGGATAGTGAATTACACAGACGGGTTTAACGGAACTTACGAGACTGAGTTCTGCTACTTTTTCGCTGGTTCGGACCCGAAGGTATGGCACCTTTGCGATGCCCACAACACCATAAAATGAGGTGAGGCACATTACCGAAGAGGCAAATTGGGACCGTACCGAAACCCGCCACATCTGGCAGCGCTGAAAAAATCCTGCTATGATCCCGAATTCCGATGAGCTTGCTATCTTTTCCCTACCTCGTCCCTATTTCGGGGCTCCCGGGTGCCAAATTGCTGCACATTAGGACCAACTTCTAGTGCGCTATCTCCCGAAGAGCCCCTCCGAGCGCCGCCAGATGCTCGACGCCATCGGCGCGCGTTCCATCCGCGATCTGTTTGGCTCCATTCCCGAGGAGTTCCGCCTCCAGCGCGACCTCGATCTGCCCGGAGCCATGTCCGAAGCCGAGCTGATCCGCTATTTCCGCGAGCGCGCCGCCGAAAATTCCCTTGGCTACACCAGCTTCCTCGGCGCCGGCGTCTACAACCACCTGCGCTCGGTGGTGACGGACACGATCCTGCTGCGCGGCGAATTCCTCACGTCCTATACGCCTTATCAGGCCGAGATCAGCCAGGGCACGCTGCAAGCCATCTTCGAATTTCAGACGCTCGCCTGCGAGCTTACCGGACAGGAAGTGGCCAACGCCTCGATGTGGGACGGCTCGACCGCAACCACCGAGGCCGTGCTCATGGCCGAGCGCATCACGCGCCGCCGGCGCGTGCTCGTGGCGCGTTCCGTGCATCCCGAGTACCGCCAGGTCCTGGATACGTACGCCCGCAATCTCGATATGAGCTTCGAGGAGATCGCGTACACCGCATCGGGCCAGATCGATCTCCAGGCGCTGAGTACTTCCATCAACAACGAAACCGCCGCCGTGCTGGTGCAGTCTCCCAATTTTTTCGGCGTGCTCGAGCCGGTGCCGCAGATTGCGCAAATTGCGCGCGGCGCTGAAGCTTTGGCGGTGGTGGCGATCGCCGAGGGAGTCTCGTTGGGCGCCGTGCGGCCTCCCGCGGAAGCCGACATCGTGGCCCTCGAAACGCAGAGCTTCGGCATGGCTCCGAGCTTCGGCGGACCTTACGCCGGAGTGATCGCGGCGAGAGAGAAATACATACGCCAGTTGCCCGGCCGGCTTGCCGGACAGACCACCGATAGCCAGGGCCGCCGCGGCTTCTGCCTCACGCTGGCCACTCGCGAGCAGCACATCCGCCGCGAACGCGCCACCTCCAACATCTGCACCAACCAGGCGCTTTGCGCGCTCGCCGCGACCGTTCATCTGTGCCTGCTGGGCAAGCAAGGCCTGCAGGAGCTGGCCGCGCAAAATATCGCCAAGGCCCAATTCGCTCTCGCCGAACTGGAAAAAGTGCCCGGCGTGCGCCGCGTGTTTGGTGGACCCGTCTTCAACGAGTTTGCCGTGCAATTCCCTCGCTCCGTGCGTCTGATCAACGCGGAATTGTTGCGCGACAAGATCATCGGCCCGCTGCCCCTGGGCCCGTATTACCCCGAGTTAACCAAGTGCGGCCTGATTTGCGTTACCGAGACGACCACGCGCGAGGAGATCGAACGGCTGGCCTGCGCCGTGCGCGACACGCTGGCCGTGCCGGTTTAGTATCTTTGAAGGAAAGGCTTAAGAACAAACTTGGCCCATAAGATCAAAAAAGCCGCGCGACACATCAGCCAGAACGAAGGCCTGATCTTCGAGAAGTCCGCGCCCGGAAAGCGCGGCATGGAACTGCCCCCCGCCGACGTTCCCGCCGTCGATGTGCAGTCGCTGCTCGGCGATTACGCCCGCACCGACCTCGAGGGCTTTCCCGAAGTGAGCGAGATTGAGGTCGTCCGCCACTTCACGCGCCTCTCCACCTGGAACTACGCCATCGATCTGGGCATGTATCCGCTGGGCTCCTGCACCATGAAATACAATCCGCGCGTCAATGAGCACGTTGCGCGCCTGGAAGGCCTGGCCACCGAGCATCCTTATCAGCCGCCGCAATTGGCGCAGGGCTGCCTGAAAATCCTGGCGACTCTGCAAAGATGCCTGCTCGAAATCACGGGCATGGAGGCCGCCACGCTCCAGCCGGCCGCCGGTGCGCAAGGCGAATTGACGGGCTTGCTGCTGATCCGCGCTTACCTCGAGAGCCAGGGCAATCCGCGCAAGAAGGTGCTGGTCCCCGATTCCGCTCATGGAACCAATCCCGCCAGCGCTGTGATCGCCGGCTACGAAGTCGAAAATATTCGCTCCGATAGCCGCGGCCAGATCGACGTGGAGCAGCTAAGAAATATCGTCACCGAAGACGTCGCTGCGCTCATGGTCACCAATCCTTCCACGCTGGGTACCTTCGAGCCGCGCATCGCCGAAGTCGCCGAACTGCTGCACGCCCGCGGCGCCCAGCTTTACATGGACGGCGCCAATATGAACGCGCTCGCCGGCGTGGCCCAGCCGGGACGTTTCGGCGTGGACGTCATGCACCTCAACCTGCACAAGACGTTTTCCACGCCGCACGGCGGCGGCGGGCCGGGCGCCGGCCCTGTGCTGGTCAAGAAGCATCTCGAACCTTTTCTTCCGGTGCCTGTGCTCGTAGAAAGGAATGGCCAGCTTGCTCTGGATCCGATTCGGCCCCGATCCATCGGCCGCGTGCGCGCTTTTGGCGGCAATTTCGGCGTGCTCGTTCGCGCTTTGGCCTACATTCTTGCCTATGGTCCGGGCGTCCGTCAGGCCACGGAAGACGCCGTCCTGAACGCCAACTACATCCGCAAAAATCTAGAAGGGGTCTACGACCTGCCGTACTCCTCACCGTCCATGCACGAGGTAGTCTTCAGCGATAACCGCCAGAAGAAATTCGGCGTGAACACCATGGATATCGCCAAGCGGCTCATCGATTATGGCTTTCACCCCTATACGACGGCGTTTCCGCTGATCGTTCCCGGCGCCTTGATGATCGAGCCTACCGAATCCGAGTCCAAGGAAGAATGCGACCTCTTCATCGATGCGATGCGCTCCATCGCCGAGGAAGCCGCCACGGAACCCGAGATGGTCAAGACCGCGCCGCACCACACCCGCGTCGGCCGCCTGGACGAAGTCACCGCCGCGCGCAAGCCCATCCTGCGCTGGAAGCGGAACACCGACTCCGAACGCGGCAGCTGACTTTTTGGCGGCTGCGGAGTTCCTCGAACTTTTATAATCTTATTGTCGTTCCTATTGGCGGCCGTAGACCAGCACGCGGAAGGTGCCCAGGACCGCCGCCGGCCGTGGATTCGGACGTTCGGCCGTAGCCGCGGCGGGCGCGGCGAAGTCGGAGGTGTCCACGAATAGGCGGTGCGTCGTGGAAGATGTGAATTTTGCCTTCTTGCGTGGAAACAAAGATCAGCTTCTTCTCAGGGTCGAAGGCCACCGCATCCGTCCCCGCCGTGATGGGAAAGGACTGAATCACCTTCCCGCTATCCGCATCCATGATCACCAAAACTTGCGGCTTGCGGCCGGCGCTGAAAAGCCGACGATGCTCGCGGTCCATGGCTAGCGCAGTGGAACCTCCCGAAGGCGCCGTGGGCCAGCGCGATTTAACTTCCATGGTGCGCGTGTCGATGGCCGCGACTTCATCTTTATTGGCAAGATTGGCGTAGATCATCCCCTTCCCGTCCGCCACGGCGAATTCGGGAGAGCCAATCAGATCGATCGTCCCGATGACCATGCCGGTTTTGGCGTCAATTACCGTGGAGCTGTGGCTATCGCCGTTCATGGTGAAGACGCGCTTCGACGCCGGATCGTAAACGATGCAGTCGGTGTCGGGATCGGCCTTTGCCTGACCCAGGGTTTTTAGTGTTTTCAAGTCGAAGATGGTCACTTGCGCCGCCGTCCCGTCGCTGATGAAGCCTCGGCCGAATTCCGGCGCGATCGCGACGCCGTGCTGTCGCTTGAATTGGCCGATATAGCCGACTTCGGCACCGGTGTCCGCGTTCATTACCTCCACAGCGGTTCCCCGCGAAAGGTAAACGCGCCGGGCGGCGGAATCCACGATGATGTAGTCGAAATATTCGCTGGTGCTTCCGGGCGCGGCGCCGAACGGGTAAGTCTCAAGGAGGTGGTAGCCGCTGTCGGCTGGACGCGATACGGCCAGACTGGCGACGAGGAAAACCGCGGACATCATTCCCGCCAAGCGCGCGAACAGCCTCATGAGTCCTCCTTGAGATTCATACTGGGTCGGAGAATTGTTCCCGCGGTCGGCTTAAAGCAGCATTAAGTCTTGCCCGGGAGGCTCTGGCGGCTTCGGCGGCGTGGTCAGGGAGATCTTGAGCGGCCTGTTCGCCCTCTTAGGAGGTCACCAGGACCCTAGGCGTATAGGAGGATTTGGGGCGCGACTCCCGGCGGCGAGCCGAGGCTCGCACTCAACGCCCTAAGCGGGAAGTCGCGCCCCGAGATCGTTCTTACGATTCGTTCTTCCGGCGGCTCGCTGGAGCCGGCAAGGGAGATAGAGGCACGGCAATCGGCGCCTTGGCTTCGCGAGCGGCGATCGTCGGAGCTGTCTCCGCAGGCTTACCACCCGTTGCCCGGGCGGCCTGCGCGCCAGCCGCGGCGGCTGCCGCGGGAGGAGTTATCGGCAGCACCGCGCCCTCGCCTTCCTTCTCGAAGACGAGCCGTTGCTCGTTCTCATCCCAGTCGATGCACAGCAGATCGCCCAGATGCACTTGGCTCGTCGCCAGCAGGTTCGCCAACGGGTAGACGATGTTCCGCTCGATGGCGCGCTTCAAGTGACGCGCGCCATATTTCAGGTCCGTGCCCTCCCGTAGCAGGAAATTGCGCGCCGCCGGCGTAACGCGGAAGAGGAACTGCCCCTTCGCCGTATCCAACACGCGCCGCTGCACCATGGAGAGCTCGATCTCCAGAATTTGCTCCAACTGCGTAGGCCGCAGCGGATGGAAGACCACCACCTTATCCAGGCGGTTCATGAACTCGGGCGAAAACTTGCGCCGCGCCGCTTCCTGCGCCGTGCGCGTCACTTTTCCGTCCAGCGTATCCGCCGGCTTGTCCTGCGGCTGCACAAAACCCATGCCGCCGTTCATCAATTCCGTGATCTCCCCGCCGCCGAGGTTCGAGGTCAGGAAAATCACCACCTGCGAAAGGTCCACTCGCCGGTTATCGCCCAAAGTCAACGTAGCCTTATCCAGCATGCCCAGCAGCAGTTGCCAAAGCGAGTCGGAGGCCTTCTCAATTTCGTCAAAGAGCAGGAAGCTGAGCTTCAACTGATCGGTGTGATACTTCGCCAGCTCTTCCTGGGTAATCAGCGGATGCGTCTCGCGATGCCCCAGGTAGCCGGGCGGCGAGCCGATCAGCTTGGCGATCTCGTGGGAGTGCTGAAATTCCGCGCAGTCCACCTTGATCACCGCGCGCGGATCGCCGAAGAGAATCTCCGCGGCGGCCTCCACGATGCGCGTCTTGCCCGAACCCGTCGGCCCCAAAAACAGCAAATTCCCCACGGGCCGTCCGCTCGGGCACATTCCCGCGCAGAAAACCTGGTACAGGTCCACGAGAGCGCGGATGCCCTCTTCCTGCCCCACGATCTTCTCGCGGAGAGCGTTCTCGAACTCCTGAGACTCGATGCTTCTCAGGCTTGGGTCTAACGACCTACGCTGGCTGGCGCGCATGGTTATTTGCCTCCTCACCCCTTACCGAAAGTTTCTCTCCGCCATCACGGCCCTGTGCGGCGCGCGATCGAACTGGTCCAGCTTCACACCCACCGTCGAGTGCAGAAGCCGCAGTTGCATGACCAGTTCGTGCCCAGTCGCGGGCGCCTCGGACACGTCCAGCAGAGGAGGAAAAAGATCGGCTAAGTCTAGATTGAGGGTGCGAAGGGTCGAGATGAGCTTGCGCAGATAGGCGGACTTCGAGTCGAACAGCTCCACGCGATCGTTCACCTCTTCGCGCAGAGCTCTCCAGTTGATGTCCACGAATGGATGCGCGCGATTCACCTGACGCACCACCTCGTCGGTGATCCGCGGACGTTCGCCCAGGCGCGCCAGGTAAATCTGCTTCACCTTGCCGCCCTCGCGCACGTTGTGCACCAGGTAGTACGCGTTTCCTTTGCGCCGTACGAAAGCCATACTTGGCTCCTCAAGCCCCCAATCAATGACTGTAGTGTAAGGGCCGTACACTACACAGTCAATGTCCGATGACCTCCAATCGGGCCACGTTGCCTCTTAACGGTTACTCCCCGAGTTGGTTACTGCCACGTCCAAACCCGCACAAATAGCGGCAAATTCGCACTTTCCCACGCTCGGTCGCCGCCGTCTCTCTTTTATCGATGAACTCCATCGATTTTTTTCATCCGCTCTTCTCCTCGCGGTGTTCGCGGACGCCGCTCGCGGCGCGCTCTCCGTTCTTTCCTCCAGAGACACCCGCAGAAAAAACGCCTGTTCGCGTGTCGTCACCTCTGCGGGAGAAATCGACCTGGAATGACGGAGCGTTGGGGCCCTTCTTACCCTGCACATTAGATGCGGGCACTATGATTTTTTCTGCCTGTTGTGTTTCGTAAGGTGGCAAGACTGGCAAATCGCCGCCCTTGACGTTATCTTTCTGCGCATGGCCGCAGGCTGGAGCCGCGTCTACATCCTGGTTAAGCGCATCCCCAAGGGCCGCGTCATGACCTACGGGCAATTGGCACGAGCCACCCGCCTGCCCGGCGGGGCTCGCGCCGCGGGCCGCGCGATGGCCGCCTGCCCGCGCGGGCAAGCCATACCCTGGCATCGCGTCCTCGCCGCCGGAGGCCGCATTGCCGTGCGCGAACCGTTCGCCGGGCTTCAGCGGCGCCTTCTGGAAAGTGAAGGCGTCCGCCTGGTTAATGGCCACGTCCCTCTCGCCGAGCACCTGTGGGCGCCGCCGAAGGGATCTCCGAAACAATCGACAAAATTGGCCTCGAAGCGGGCGTCGAAGGAACCCTCAAAATAAGGTCGCGCCTCCCGCAGCCGCGGCATGCTATCTGAGCGAAATGCGACCTTCGTCGCGGCGCGAGGCCCGCGCCGCCAAAAAATGAGCGCCGTGCTTTCCTCCCCCCTTTTTCGCCGAGAGGCATCAAACGTGTTGGGTAGGCCCCGATGAAATACTCGATGAAACCAACTTTCCGTTATCGGTCTTTTATTCTCCTTGCTTTGTCCCTAGCGTCCTCGGTCGTTGCGAGCGGGTGTATTGGCGCGGCCCGTGCGCGCGTCCAGGTGAGCAAACCAGCCCCTCAGCAGACGTTTCTCAGCCCCTTTTCCTTGGGTATCGGTCCAAACTCGCTGGCAAGAACGTCTACTCGAACTTTTTCCTAAACTGGAAGAAGCCCGAAAAGCTGCACCTCCTCGCCATATCGCTGGCCTCAGCCAGTCGTCATCCGGCATTACTCCCGATTTACCGTCTAGCCCGCCACTCAATTTCGCTCTCTGGCCGCGTCCCTGGCAAAAATGTGCTATAGATAACCGTTTGCACCGTGAGCGCTCCGATCATCCAGGTTGTTAACCTGACCAAACACTACGGCCCCGTGCAGGCCCTGCGTGGCGTCAGCTTCGAAGTCGAGGAAGGCGAAGTGTTTGGCCTGCTCGGGCCGAACGGCGCCGGCAAAACCAGCACCGTGGAAATCCTCGAGGGTCTGCGCCCGGCAGATGGCGGCATCGTCAGCGTCTGCGGCCTGGACCCGCAAAGCTCCGGTTCCGACTTCAAGCAAGAGATCGGCGCCGTCCTGCAGGCCACCGCGCTTCCCGATAAGCTCCGCGTCGGCGAAGCCGTCTCCATGTTCGCCAGTTTCTATAAGCGCCGCCGCGATCCCGCCGCCTTGCTCAAGCGATTCGGACTGGAGGAGAAGCGCAATACCTTCTACTCGCAGCTCTCCGGCGGCCAAAAACAGCGCCTCGCCCTGGCCATGTCGCTGGTGAACGAGCCTCGCGTGCTCTTTCTCGACGAACCTACGGCGGGGCTCGATCCGCAGGTGCGCCGCGAAATCTATACGATCATCGAAGAGCTGAAGAAAGAGCGGAAAACCATCCTGCTGACCACGCACTACATCGAGGAAGCCGAAAAACTGTGCGACCGCGTGGCCATTGTCGACCAGGGACGCGTGGTCACCCAGGGCACTCCCCGCGAGCTCAAGCAGCGCTCCGCCGGGACCACCCGCATCGAGCTGCGCCTGGCCAGGCCCGAATCCGACGCCGCGCTCAAGCAGCTCGAAGGCGTCGCCGATTGCCGCGCCTCCGACGGCGTCTACGTGGTGCACTCCACGCGCGTCCCGCAAACCATCGTCTCGCTCGTGCATTACCTCGAGGCCCACGGCAACGAGCTCTCCAGCCTGGATATCGCCGCGCCCTCGCTCGAGGATGTTTTCCTCGAGCTTACCGGAAGGAGCCTCCGCGATTGAGAAACGCCTGGACACTGACCAAGATCCGCATGCGCCTGGCGCTGCGCAACCGAGCCTTTATTTTCTTCAGCCTGATTTTCCCGCTGATCTTCCTGTTCCTGTTTCTCGGACTCTTTGCGCGCAGCAACGTGGCCGCCGTGCCCTACATGCTGGCGTCGGTCCTGGCCATAACCGTGATGGGCAGCTTCTGGGGGCTGAGTGTGCAGCTGGTGACCTTCCGCGAACAGGGCATCCTGCGGCGCTTCCGCGTCGCCCCGGTCGGCGCGGGCTCGCTGCTGGCCTCGAGCATCCTTTCGAACTACATCCTGACCCTGCCGACGGTGGCGATTGAATTTGAACTGGCGCGGGGAATCTTCCACATGCAGGGATGGGGAAATTTGGGAGGCATTTTCCTTCTGGTCACCCTGGGAATCGTCACCTTCGCCGCGCTGGGCCTGATTATCGCCAGCGTCACCAACAGTACCCAGGAGACCCAGGTCATCAACCAGATCCTCTGGTCGGCTTTTCTCTTTCTCTCCGGAGCCACGCTCCCTCTGCCCATGCTTCCGGTCTGGCTACAGCGCTTCGCCTTATTCCTTCCGGCGACGTACCTTGTCACCGGCTTCGAGCGTGTCATGGTGGCCCGCGTGGGCATCTCGCAAATCGGACCTGAAATCATCGCCCTCTCCGTCAGCGCGGCCATGGCCTTCTTCCTCAGCCAGCAGCTCTTCCGCTGGGAGCCGGAAGAAAAGGTTGGCCCTCGCGCCAAAGCGCTGGCGACCGCGACCATAGTTCCCTTCTTGCTCCTCGGCTTATGGGAAATCGCGCACGGCAATCTGCGCTCCGCCGCCCGCACCGACTTCCTCACCATCGAGCGCACCGCCCCCGCCGACCGGCCAGCTCCCCTCGCCCCACCCGCTCCCTGACCCAGATTCTGCTTCGGGATTTCCTCAATGGACTAACTTCTACGCCGTGCAATAAAATGTTAGGTTCCGTGGGAAAAGGCTTCGCAATGAAATGGAATAAGTTATTCACAGCCTTAGTTCTGCTTTTTGCGCCAATTTGCTTTGGGCAGGTGGCCGCTGATACTGCAAATGGAAAGCCGGTTCCAGCGAATCCGTCATTCTCGATTACAGTTGATCCTCCGGGTGCTCCGATCCATCCGCGATCGCCCATTAACGTTACGATTACTGTGACAAACATTACCGACAAAGAGATATGGTGGTCACATGGCAGGGAAGAGGACTCAGTTTATAGGGCTTTCGCGCTCTTACTCATGAAGGACGGTCGTGAGGTTGAGACTACGATTTTCGACCGAACGATTACGGATAGGCTGCGTCCCGACGATCCGCCAGTGGATCCGGGATCTGGTAGTTCAATCTTATTGCCCTATCCGCCGGGCAAGATGTTCGTGATGACAATAGACCTAACGAAGCTCTACGAGATTACGGAGCCCGGGACATACACCCTTAACGTCAGGAGAATCGAGAACCATAACAAAACAATCGTTCGCGCCAAGCCTCTGACTTTGGATATCGTGCCGTAGTACGCCGACTCCGCTCAAGCTCCAAGCGCCAGGGACGACGGGCGAAGGCCCTTTGTCATGCGTACATGTCCAGCGGTCCCGCGGTCACGGTAGTTTGCCCCACTTCAATAAGGTACCCGTCTGGGTCGCGAATGTAGCAGCGCATTTCCGTCGCGTGGACCTTAGGCTCGGTAATGAATTTCGCGCCCCGCGAAGACCAAACCTCGTAGCAGCGCCGGATGTCCGCCACGCGAAGATTGAGAAAGTTGCTTAACAGATTCGGATCGCGCGGCGGCGCAGCGATGACGTCGGGCTTGTCATCGGTCCCCCCGCCTCCGCCGTTGATCGTGATCCAGATATTGCCAAGCCGCAGAAATGTGGGTTCGCCCTCGCGCAGCACCGTGGCGCCGAGCACATCGCGATAAAACGCCACCGAACGCTTTATATCCCCAACGATGAGAGTATTCGTCACCACAAACTTAAGTTCAACGGGCTGATTCGCCATCGACGTGCTCCTTCCTTTGTGGCTTTTCTGCGCCCTTCCATCTTGCATTCCTGCGTGAAGAGCTTCTATGGTTGGTAGCCGTCCGCTATCCACTTCGCGAATAAATCAATCCGCGATTGGACCCACGGACCTTCTCCTCTATGCCTGATCCTACCGAGGCAAATCTTTGCTTCTGTAGATGTATTAGGGGTGTTCAACGTCCGCGGGGCATCGCCTTCGATAAGGAGTTTTTATTCTCACGCTCCGTTTCTCCGACATCTGTTGCCCTCTAAACCTCCCAATAAATAGAGGACAGTGCTGGCGCCTGTCGATTGGTGTTCCCATTGAGAATAGACTCACGAGCCGGTCCTAAAATTCCCCCTCAAATCAGCTTTTTTTTCGCCGTTCCTTTGGACCTGCTAAGCAGTAGCGGCCCTCCTGTCCTGACAGCCTGTTCAAACGCTAGGTCTCGACAAACGGGGTTTATCGTCAACTAGCCCGCGAGCTATCTCCGAAAGCCCATTCCGAATCCGAGTTGTCGCTAGTGCTCAAACCCCGTCCTGTTCGTATTGACCGGCATAGTAAAATAGATGTTAATTGCGGCCCAAGAGACCTGCGAGGAGCCGCATCGGGCTAAGCATGACCTCCGTCGACTATTGTGAGGAACTGGCGCCTCGCCGACTCGCCGCAGAGCAGCAGAAGAGCGTTCTTTCTAGTTCCTTTAGGCCGCTGCCGTTGCGCAAACGAAAAGATAACGTCCCTGGAATGATACTCTTGCAAAATAATGACGGCTCGTTACCCCGCGCGAACATCATGAGCCGATGGAACTCTATTGGAATCTGCACCTTAGAGGAGAATCGCCATCGAGAAACAGCGGATGCTAAGTCCCCTGGAATGATATTCTTGCATGGTCTATCAAAACAACTCGTTTGGAATGATACTCTTGTGAAAAAAGGGGGGAGAGGGGTCGGGAGGCGCACTTGAGATGCCAAACTCAACCCGTCATTTCGCCAAGCTCAACCGTTGCCCGGGGTCCGGCATCCAAGTTGTGCTCAGCTATGGACAAGCGACAGCAAGCGAATCTGAAAGCGGTAATTTTCTGGACAGTCATTACCGCTATCACTGTGACGCTTTGGACCCTAGTTTCCAGACATGCAAAATGAGTTCCTGTCTTGTGCGCGAGCCCGCGCCCAAGTGGCCTCTAAAGCTCGTGCTATAATTTTCCGAGGAGCGGCTCACCGATGGCACTGAAAAAGACCGAATGGATCTGGCACAACGGCAAGTTAATCCCCTGGGATCAGGCGCAAATTCATGTGCTGTCCCACGTCGTTAGCTACGGCTCGTCGGTCTTTGAGGGCATCCGCTGCTACGAAACCAAGAACGGCCCCGCGGCTTTCCGCCTGCGCGAACACATGCAGCGCCTGGTGCACTCCGCCTACATCTATCGCATGAAGAGCCCCTACACGGTGGAGCAGCTCTCCACCGCCGCCCTCGATATCGTGCGTGAAAATCACCTCAGCTCCTGCTACATCCGGCCGCTGATGATTCGCGGCTATGGCGACGTCAACGTCAACCCGCTGCCTTGCCCGATCGAAACCTATCTGGCGTGCTGGGAGTGGGGAGCCTATCTCGGCGCCGAAGCCCTGGAACAGGGCGTGGACGTCTGCGTCAGCTCCTGGGCTCGGCTGGCGCCCAATACGCTGCCATCAATGGCCAAGGCTGGCGCGAATTACATGAATTCGCAGCTCATCCGCATGGAAGCAATCGCCAACGGATATGCCGAAGGTATCGCTCTCGACGCCAACGGCTGCGTCAGCGAAGGCTCCGGCGAAAATATCTTTATCGTCCGCGACGGCTCGATCTATACGCCGCCGCTGGCCTCGAGCGTCCTGCCGGGCATCACCCGCGCCAGCATCATGACTCTTTGCGACGACCTGGGCATTCCCCTGCGCGAGGAGATGATCCCGCGCGAAATGCTCTACATCGCGGACGAAGTCTTTTTCACCGGCACCGCAGCCGAAATCACGCCGCTGCGTTCGGTCGACCGCATCACCATCGGCGCCGGCCGCCGCGGGCCCCTCACTAAGCGCCTGCAAGAAGAATTTTTCGCCATTCTCACCGGCGCCAAGCCCGACCGGCACAACTGGCTCACGCCCGTTGCCGCCCCGGTCGCCACCGCGCGCTAACCCCGCGCAGAACTCCCGTGCGACGCGCATACTGGCAGCTAAATTTGACGCTTCGCCGAACGGTCAACTAGAATGCACTCACGCATGACCAAGCAGCGCGGCCATTTTAATGTTGTCCTTCGTCCTGAACCAGAAGGGGGATTCACGGTTCTGGTCCCTGCCCTGCCGGGCTGCGTAACGTACGGGCGTAACTTGGAGGAAGCCAAAGAACTTGCCAAGGACGCCATCGTCGCCTATATCGAGAGCTTAAGGAAACACAACGAACCCATACCTACGGATAATGACACGCTTGTGGCTTCCTTAGATCTTGAGTATGAGCAAGCTTCCCGCCGTTAAACCGCGCGACGTCGTTAAATTCCTTGAGCAAAATGATTTCGTCTTAGATCACGTCTCGGGAAGCCATTTCATCTACTACCACGCAGCCTCGAAACGCCGCGCCGTAGTACCACGGCATAATCGCGAACTTCCCAAAGGCACTCTTCTCTCCCTTCTCAGAGAAGCCGGTTTCACGCGTAATGACCTACTCGACTTTCTGGAGGGGAGATAAACCTCGCGCGCACTATGACCAGAAGACAATCTCTTACTGTAATCGCCTGGCCGTTAGATATATATTCCCTGTGTGCGTCGACGTGAATTCCTGCGCCATTGCGGGGCCATAGCAGCCGCATCCGCTCTTCCGCTCCGCGCTGCGCCGCCGGAAAGGCCGCGTGTCGCCGTCACGATCGACGACCCCGCCACCACGGTCAGCGCAAGCCTCTCGTGGAAGGCGGCCAATCGCGCATTCCTCGATACCCTCGAAAAATGGAACTTGAAGATCGCCCTTTTCGTTTGCGGCATGAGGGTGGACTCCCCGCAGGGCAAGGAGCTTCTCGGGCAGTGGGATGAAGCCGGCCACCTGATCTGCAATCACTCCTATTCGCACCTCAACTTCAATTCGGCGAAAACGACCTATGACGACTTCGTTGCGGACTTCGACCGCAACGAGCCGCTCATCAAGCCCTACCACCGTTTCACACGCGTGTTTCGTTATCCGTTCCTGAAGGAGGGCGACACCGCGGATAAGCGCGACCGCTTCCGCGGCCTACTCAAACAAAAGGGCTACGCGGTCGGCCACGTCACTATCGACGATTCCGATTGGTATGTCGACGACCGCATGACGGCGCGCCTGGAAACGCAGCCTGCCACGGACTCGCAGCCCTATGGCGATTATCTGGTGCCGCATCTGCTCGACCGCGCGACCTTCTACCGCCAGCTTGCGCTCGACGTCCTGGGCCATGAAATCCCGCACACGTTACTGCTGCACTACAGAACGATCAACGCACTCTATCTCGAGGATGTGCTGGCCGCGTTCGGGGACAGGGGATGGCAATGGATCGATGCCAAGCGGGCTTTCGACGACTCGGTTTTCAAGAAGCAGCCACAAACTCTTCCCGCCGGAGAAAGCCTCGTCTGGGCCCTGGCCAAGGAAACCGGCCGCTATAACGACCGCCTGCGCTACCCTGACGAAGACGATACTTACGAAAAACCTAAAATGGACGCCCTCGGCCTCTGATTCACTTCGTCCCCAAGCATCGATTTCGTGCGACCCGCACAGCGCCCAAACTACTTTGGCTGCGAATTATTTGTCCTGCGTCTTATCCTCGACCTTACCGGCGCCCTCCTCCGTCTTTTGCGCCCCCTTCTTGACGCCCTTGGCGCTTTCGTTCGCCGCCTTCTTGCTTCCCTTCTTCACCGCGCTGCCGGTTTTCTTGGCGGCACTCTTCGTGTCGTGCCCAGCCTCCTTGGCGTCGTCCTTGGCCTTCTCTCCAGTGGTCCGTTGCTCACCATTGTCCTGTGGCGGCCTGGCTTGAACTTGATACGCGCCCAATGCAAATAGTCCGCATAACGTCACGATTAGCGAAAGTCGTTTCATTTCCTTCCTCCGTGGGTACACCCCTCTTAGTGCAACTCCCAACTAATCGCATGCGCCGCTGCCAGTCGATACCCCAAAGAGGTTACGCGCCTGATGCAAACACCTTAAGTCGCGTATTTAGGCGTAGACGAGGGCAACCGCCCTCGTGAATGCGGGCTGACGCTAGAGGCAAGCGAAAGAAAATGGCAGGAAGTGTATGTACCGAGGGCGCGGATTGAGAAGAGCTTGTGCAGATTTCAAAAGGCTTGCTGGGCGGCCTTTGACATTCCACCCGCTACTTAGGGCCGCAACCGCACCCTAAGCGACGGCGGGATCGCTGGCAGCCTCGGCTGTGTCGCGCTCCAAAGAGTCGAGAATGGCGCGCAGCGTATAGATCAGTTCCTGGCGCGAGACATTGCTCTTGCGGAATTGAATGCGCACGCGGAAGGCTTCGTTGTCCGGCTGAAAATTAAAAATGAAGGGTTGCGGCCTCGGCCCGGCGGATTTTTCGTCTCGGCGCTCGCGTCGCGCTTCGTCGCGAGTGAGCCCGCCCTGAATGATGCGCACCAGCGCTTCGGCCATCTTCTTTTCGTTGGGCTGGCGGGCGATCTGCAAGAGCAGGGACTTGGAGACGATGCCGTGTTCCACGCACTGCCGCCGGATGGCTTCGGGAATGTTCCGCAACGAGAGTGTTTCCGTCACCGACGAACGCGCCTTGGCGATCTTGCGGGCAATATCTTCGTGCGTGTATGCGAACTGCTCCGCCAGTCGATACAGGCCGTCGGCCTCTTCAAAGGCCGTGAGGTCCTTGCGCTGCAAATTCTCGATCAGTGCCAGTTCCAAGGTTTCCGCGTCGTCCGCGATCTTTTCGATGCAGGGCAGTTCCTTGAGTCCCGCCGCGCGCGCGGCGTGATAACGGCGCTCCCCGGAGATGATGTGATAGGTATCTTCGCGCGGCATGTAGCGGACCAGTAGCGGCTCGAGGACGCCCTTTTCCTTAATCGATTCGGAGAGCTCGCCGATGTCGCCGATGTATTTGCGGGGTTGTTCGGGATTGGGGCGAACCTTGTCGATGGGGACCATCCGGCCCACCGCCGCGCCGCTGAAGCTGGTCAGTTGTTCGACGTAGTGGGCGTCATGCCGCATCTTCAGTGTGACTGGCAATCCGATCCTCTTCGACACGTTGAATGACCTCCAAGGCAAGCTTTCGGTAATCCTGTGCGCCCGGCGATTTGGGCGCGAACGTAAGGATGGTCTCTTTGTAGGCGGGACTTTCCTCCAGCCGCACGTTCTTGCCGATGCGCGTTTTGAACAAGACCGGCCCGAAAACCGAACGAATCTGCTCGTGCGTATCGCGCGAAATGTTCGTGCGCTTGTCGAAAAGCGTGATCACCACGCCCAGCACTTTTAGCGTCGGATTGGGACGCGCGCGAATGCGCTCGTAGGTCTCCAGCAGGTCGTCGGTGCCCTCGATGGCGAAATACGCGGCCTGGATCGGCACCACCAGATGCGTGGACGAAACCATCGCATTCACGGTCAGAATCCCCAGCGCCGGAGGCGTATCAATCACCACATAGTCGTAATCCTTGACCACCGGCGCCAGCACGTCCTTCAACTTGAAAGGCGCGTCGAACTGGCCGGCGAGCTGCTGCTCGAGCTTGGCTAGCGCCAGTTTGGCCGGCGCCACGAAGAGCATGGGATCTTTGCTGGGCTTGATGGCCGCGGCCAGTTCCGCGCGGTGATCGCCGAGAACGTCGAACATGGAAATCTGCACGTCGGCCGGATCGAAGAAAGCGATGGTGGCGTTGGCTTGCGGGTCGAGATCGATCAGCAGGGTCTTCTTATTGCGTTGGGCGATAGCGGCGGCGAGATTAATGGCGGTGGTAGTCTTCCCTACGCCGCCTTTCTGGTTGGCTACAGTCAGGATGGCTGTCATAGCATGCCCTGCGCGATTGAACGGCAGGGCCCGCGCCTCCCTGGGCCGATAGGATGCGAACTTTGCAATTTACCTTCGCGCCCTCCTCACATGGCACAGCAACTTTGGCCCAAACCCTTTGGGTGCCAGAAATCTAACCGGCTACGCTCCTCAACGCAAGCAAAAAATGCGCAAAGGATAAACAACCTGCCAGCCCCGATGTCCCAGCCGGGCCTCGTGGCTACAAGTTCCGGCAGACTTCTTCTTGCTCGCCCAAGAAACCTCATCGCCTTTGAGGGATGCTGACGAAATCCGGACGTAATTATTTCCGCGGAATGTGGGTTATGCCGGGTTATCTCCGGCAGGGGCGCACTCAAACTGCCGAACTACTGAGGCTACATCTTGTAGCGGCCGAGGTCGTCGTCGGAGAGGCCTTCGAGCCACTTGCGCAGCTCTTCGCTGGTGGACTTCTCGTTCACGGCGCTCGAAATCTTGGAGCTCTTGAGCACCGTCTCTTCGACGAAGATCGGGCAGTCCACACGCAGGGCAAGCGCCAGGGCGTCGCTCGGCCGCGAGTCGATGGACATACGCTCGCCGTTGCGCTCCACCCAGATGAGGGCGTAGAAGGTATCGTCGCGCAGTTCGTTCACCACCACTTTTTGCACTTGCACGTTCAGCCCGAACAGCACGTTCTTCAGCAGGTCGTGGGTCATCGGGCGCGGCGTCTGCACTTTTTCGATTTCCAATGCGATGGCGTTGGCTTCGTAAACGCCCACCCAAATCGGGAGGACGGCGCTGCCGTTGGCGTCCTTAAGCACGACAATGGGCATGTTCGTAACGGGGTCCATCATCAAGCCGCGGATCTTCATCTCGACTTCCATCGGCTGCCTCCCTTGGCACTTATTCGATGCACTGCTCGCCCGTCAGGCTATTGGGACCAGCACCCGTTACGCGAACTGGTACGTATTCTCCCAAAAGGTCCGTGCGCGACGAAGTAAAATTTAGAACTCGGTTGCTCGATGTGCGACCCGTCCACTGCGACTCTTTCCGCGTCGCGCCTTCCACCAGCGCCTCGAACGTCTGTCCCACCAAACTCTGATTGCGCTGCACCTGAATACCGCGCTGACGCTCCAGCAGCGCCTGCAGGCGCCGCTGCTTTTCGCTCTCCGGCACAGGATCGGCCATCAGCGCCGCCTCCGTGTGCGGCCGCGGCGAATACTGAAATGAGAACGTGCCGTCAAACTGCGCCACGTCCAAAAGGCTCAGCGTCTCCTCGAAATCCTCATCGGTTTCGCCGGGGAAGCCCACAATAAAATCCGTGGTGATGCTGATCGGACGGCGCGCCCCGCGGATGAGGCCGATCTTTTCGAGATACTCCTCCCGCGTGTAGGTGCGCTTCATGGCGCGAAGCACACGTGTCGAACCCGACTGCACAGGCAGGTGCACGTGATCGCAAAGCGCTGCGGAAGCGTCGATTGCGTCCACAATATCGCCGCCCAAATCGCGCGGATGCGAGGTCATAAACCGGACCCGCCGAATCCCCGGAATTTCCGCCACGGCCAAAAGCAGCTCCGAAAAAGTTAAGTGCCGGTTCGATGGATCGCGATAGGAATTGACGGTCTGGCCAAGGAGCTGTATCTCCGTATAACCGACGCCGGCAAGCTCGCGAACTTCCCGCAGAATCGAATCGCTGGCCCGGCTGCGTTCCGGCCCCCGCGTGTACGGCACCACGCAATACGAGCAGGCCTTGTCACAACCCTCGATGATCGTCAGATAGGCGCGGAAGGGGTGGTCGCGCCGTGTCAATTCCGTCTCGAAAGTCTCGTCCGTATCCGTTTCCAGGCCACTCACGCGCCGTTCGCCCGACTCCAGCCTCGCCAGCAGGAGCGGAAGCTTGCGGTAGCTGGCCGAGCCGCACACAAGGCTGACCCACGGCGCCCGCTCGAAAATCTCTTCGCCCTCCTGCTGCGCCACGCAGCCGAGCACGCCAATCACCTTGCCGGAATCGCGGCCCGCATTGTTCTTGGGATTAAACTCGCCCAGGCGCGAGAAGACCTTATGAGCGGCTTTCTCCCGAATGCTGCAGGTATTGTAAAAAACCAGGCCTGCATCATCAGGCGAAGCCACTTGCCGGTATCCGCGTCGCAGGAGAACGCCGGCTACTTTCTCCGAATCGTGCTCGTTCATCTGGCAGCCGAAGGTCTCGATGTAAAAAGTGCGGCCAGGTGAAGCCAGCGGATTTGAAGCCAGTGGATTTTCTTTTGTTGCCGCGGCCACGCCAGAAACAAGAGACGAGAGCGGGACGTGAATCGATGCGCCCATACCGCCTTGATGTTATCACGTCCCTCGGCCGCTTATCGGCGAGCGCTCGCAATAGTTCATCGCTTTTCCGACAGTTTGCGATTGTGCGGTCAGGCAATTACCGGTAGGCGCGCACGTCGGACTGGATCAGTCCCTTATAGTCGCCGACGCGCGTCTTTGCAGGTTGTGCCAGTTCGGTCGGAAGTTGCTCGGCGGCTCGGGCCTCGGCCGGACGCCGCCCCATGAAATATGTTCCTGCAGCCGCATCCACAGCCCCAGGTTTATTAGCCAGCAGTAGATCGAGATACTTCATCCAGAATAGCGTGCACTTGCAAAAGACGCGCATGGCCGCGCGCAAGGCGGCGTTTTGGACGAAGCTGAGCATCAGGTACTGTATCGACCACGCCGTCGCCATGGCCGGCCCGCCGCTCACGCCGCTCGACACCTTCTCGAATTCCCGGAATTGGTATTCGTGCCCGCGCAGCGTGAACCGATAGAAGTCGTACGCCCCGCCTACCACCTGTTCCATGAAAGGCGATTCCGAATAGAGAATCCCACCCGGCTTGAGCACCCGAAAGATTTCGCTGATGCAGCGCCCGTACTCCGGCAGATAGAACAGCACTGCCTGGATGACTACGCCGTCGAATGTCTCATCGGCAAACGGCAAGTTTTGAGCGTCGCAGACGAGCGTCGTCCGTTCGTCGATGGCCACGTCCGATTCCACGAATTCGATGCGTTGGTCCGCCAGCAGTTCGCTGGTGCCCGCGCCCGCGGTCGCTCCGCCCACGATCAGAACGCGCGGCCGCGCGCTCTGCGTTAGGAGCAACTCGCGAAACTTCTGGTAATTCCGCCGCGCCGCCACGTTCAGGCTGATTCGCGGAAGCAGGTCTCGCGCCGCCCGCTTGGCACGCTCGGCGCGGCTCAGCGGCTGCGGGCGTTCGTAACTGTGGATGCGAAACGCGCTCGCGGACTCGTCGATGAGGATCGGAATGCCCGCGATCACCGGGTAATGGTTTCCGCAGCCTTCGCATAGAAACCATTCCCCGCGAGAATGCAGCTGCGACCGGCAGTGCGGACAGATGAGTCGCTCTTGTACCTGTGTGGTAATTTTCATCGCTTCGACCTGAAAGTTTCCGACAGGCTCCGACCTGTCACAAACCGGCCCGGATGACGCCGATACAACTTCTTCCCAATGCCTGTCGCTTTTCTTGGGAACCAAGGTATTACCAGGGCCAAGCTACCAGTGCGGCGTCTAGGAGGAAATACGGTAAAGGGAGTAGAAGCGGAACAACCGTTCGCCTTGTTTCGGTTCACGCCATCCGATTCCGTGATCAAAAGTGCAGGCTTGCCGCGCCGTCCCCAAACCGAAATGCTATACTCCGCCGCATACCCACGTCTTTCTCAGAGGAGGCGGGCAGATGATTGACCGGCGTACGTTCCTCGGCTGCGGCACGCTCGCTGTAGCGGGCCTCCTGCTTGACGATAGTTCGCTTTACTCCGGTCGCGGCGCCGTCAGCCCCACCGTCGTCACTGCCGCGGGTAAAGTCCGCGGCATCACTGCCGGCAAAGTTCACGCCTTCAAAGGAATCCCTTATGGCGCCTCCACCGAAGGCTCACGCCGATTCCTCCCTGCGCTTCCGCCACAGCGCTGGACGAGCGTATTTGAAGCTTTCGAGTACGGCCATCGCTCGCCTCAAGGTCCTTCGACGCTGATTCCTGAAGTAGCGGCCATGGACCGCCACGAACCCGCGGGCGAAGACTGCCTGGTTTTGAACGTCTGGACGAACGGCCTGGAGAGCTCCGGCAAACGCCCCGTGATGGTGTGGCTGCACGGAGGAGGATATAGCGGCGCCTCCGGCAGCTTCATCATGTACGATGGCACCAATCTCGCGCGCAAACATGACGTTGTCGTCGTCACGCTCAACCATCGCCTGAATGTTTTTGGTTTTACCTACCTCGGCGCGCTCGGCGGCGAAAAATACGCCGACAGCGGCAACGTTGGCATGCGCGATATCGTCCTGGCCCTCGAATGGGTGCGCGACAATATCGCCTCTTTCGGTGGCGATCCGGGTAACGTCACGATCTTCGGCCAGTCCGGGGGCGGGGGGAAGGTCGGCACCTTGCTCGCCATGCCCGCTGCCAAGGGACTATTTCACCGCGCCATTGCTGAAAGCGGCGCCGCCGTCACCGGAGTTCCTCGCGAAGCCGCCACCCAATCGGCAGAAGCTTTTATCTCCAAGCTCGGCCTGAAGCCCGCCGACATCGATCAACTGCAAAAGCTTCCTGCCGACCAGTTGATCGGCGCCATGCGCGCTGCCGGAAACTCCTTGCGCCTCGCGCCGGTCGTCGATCGCACGTCTCTGCCTGCGAATCCTTACTCTTCGGCTCCCCAACTGTCCGCCAAGGTGCCCTTGCTCACGGGCAGCGTCGAGACCGAAGTCACCTTCTTCCCAAATCAGCAACTCGATCCCATCGACAATGCCGATCTGCACGCGCGTGTGAAGCAGATCGTCGGAGCCTCAGACGCGGATGTGGATTCGCTGATCGACGTGTATCGCAAGGGCCGGCCCGGCATCAGCGACATCGATTTATTCCTGACTGTTGCGTCCGATAATTTCCGCGGGGATACCGTCGCGCAGGCCGAATTCAAGGCCGACGCCCACGCCGCGCCCGTCTATATGTATTACTTCACCTGGAGATCGCCCGTGCGGGATGGCAAGCTTCGCACGTTCCACACCCTGGAGATTCCCTTCGTCTTCGACAATGTGGCTTTGGATGAAGCCATGACCGGCACAGGAAAAGATCGCCAAGCCTTGGCCGATAAGATCAGTGGCGCCTGGGTGGCTTTCGCGCGCACCGGCAATCCCAATCACAAACAGCTACCGAACTGGCCCGCTTTTAATACTGCCGAGCGCGCCACCATGATCCTCAACGACGACTGCAAAGTCGCTAACGATCCTCACGGCGACGAGCGTCGCGCTCTCGCCGCCCTTCGCACCCGCACTTGAGTAAACGCGAGCCGCGACGATTCCGCTTCCCAAACTGGCGGACGATTCAGCCTGCCGGCGTCGCCTTCGCTTCGATCGGCGCTGAGACCGGCAGCGGCGCCTTCGGCACGATCATCCACGCCGCCAAGTAGGCCACAATTCCTCCCACGATCCCGCCCGGCACTACCGCCAAAACCGCCCAGCATAGCCGTACAATCGTCGGGTCCACATTCAGATATTCCGCCAGCCCGCCGCACACGCCGGCAATCTTCACGTCCGTCGACGACCGCATCAGTCGCCGATGGGGAAACGCCGGACGCAATCGCGCTCCGCAGTAGGAACAAAAATTGGAGTGCTCGTCTATTTCTTTGTGGCATTGCGTGCAAGTCATGGTCTCGCCTCCCAACACAACCTCAAGGTTCATTATCCCGCATTTTTCAGCGGAAACTAATCCCTTCCCCGCCGCCGAAGCCACTCTTTCCCGCGCCCTCTTATGGACTGCAGACGCCGAATTCTCAGCGATCGGCGAACGCGATATTTGAAGACTTAAGGCTGTTTTAAGGTTCCCTTAATGTTGCAGGTAGTAGTCAGTGCCCCAGAAGTGGGCCTTATAGGGATTTCAGGCATTATCAGACCAAACCTGGTGGAGGTGTGTCTATGTGCGCTGGTATATCTCTTGGGGGACGTTCGTATTGTCGTGTGGCGAAAGGCATAGGGTGGCTGTTTCTGGCCTTTGCAGTTGTATTATTGGCCTCCTCACCGGCATTTTCGCAAGGTAGCGCCGGCCGCATCCTAGGCGCGGTCACCGACCAGAGCGGCGGCGCAGTGGTTGGGGCTACCGTCACCATCCTCGATACCGCAAGAGGAACAACCCGCACTCTCACCACAGACCAGTCCGGCGAATACAACGCTCCGAACCTCCTGCCGAGTACCTATACTGTCGGCGCCGCTTTTCAGGGGTTTAAGACCGCCGAGCGCTCGGGCGTTATCCTCGAGGTCAATCAGGAATTGCGTGTCGATTTGACCCTGCAGCCCGGCGAGCAGACCCAAAAGATTATCGTCACCGAAGCCTTGCCCATGGTGGAGACCACCAACGCCGAGTTGGGCGGAACTCTGCAGAGCGCGATCATTGCCGACCTGCCCATGAACGGCCGCAATTTTGCCAACCTCATTCAATTGCGCCCCGGCGTAACCATCTATCCCGGCGGCTCGGGGTGGACGCAGAGCAGCAACGGCATGCGCGCCACCGATAACGTCTACCTTTTCGAGGGCGTAAACGGTAACGATCCCTGGATGTCTCAGCCGATCATCACGGCGGTTATGGGCTCGGGCGATGCGGGAACGCTGCTCTCGATCGATGCCATCGACGAATTCAAGACCGAAGAAAATCCCCGCGCCGAATATGGTTGGAAGCCCGGTGCCATCGTCAACGTGGGCGTCAAATCCGGCACTAACGCCATGCACGGCAGCGCCTTCGCCTATGGTCGCGATGGCTCTTGGGATGCCAACGACTTCTTCGTTAATGAGAACGGGGCGTCGGCCTCCCCTGTGGCTCTGGAGCAGTTCGGCGCTACCTTTGGCGGCCCGATCAAGAAGGACAAACTTTTCTATTTTCTGAGCTTTGAGGACCAACGGTATAGCGTTGGCGCGAGCGGCACAATTACAACACCCGTCACGGCGCCGGGCGTTGGCCTTGGCGCCGCCGGAGGCAATAACTTAATCGCGGCCTGCCAGGCTGCACTGGCGGTGGGAGGTCCGGGCTCCGGCATTCCGGGCGCGCTCACAGCGCGCAGCGCCGAACTGGCCGGTCTCAGCAATACCTGCCAGCCGCTTCCGAATTACCCTGGCTTATTCCCCGTCAACCCAGGTACCAACTCTCTTGGCCAAATCGACATTGCTAACTCACTCCCCAATGTCAATCGAATCGACTCCGGCGTGGGCAAAGTCGACTATCGCCTCAACGACAAAAACGCCCTGAACTTCATGTACGAAATCAGTCCGGGCGGCGGACAGTTGAATGACGCCCCAGGAACTCAAACCAATCCGGTTTGGGAGACCAACCAATACGCGCGTTCTCAGGTTTTCGCCGGTAATTGGACCTGGACGCCCAATTCCACGTGGGTCAACGAGGCTCGCGTCGGCTACTCTCACTACTTCCAGCAGTTCCTTAGCGAGGATAGTAACCAAAACCCTGCTAATTATACTTTCAACGGCACGACGTATAACTTTGCCACGGGCCAGAACAATCCTTTGTATTTCGGCTTTCCAGGCCTCGTAATCCTTCCCTTCAGCGGCGATTTGGGCGCCGGTTGGCCCAAGATCGTAGGACCCAATGGCGTCTTGGAAGTTCTCGACCACATCTCCTACCTGCGCGGCAAGCATGCCTTCAAGTTTGGCGGCGACATCCTCGACAATCAGAGCACCTCGAACGTGACTGCCAACACAAAAGGGCCGGTCACCTTCGACAACCTGGAGGCCTTCTTTACCGGTTTTCCCAATGGGGCCGTCTGCGCCAATCCCTCCTTGCCAGGAACTTGCGCCACTGACGGCGCTGCCACCATCCTGGTCGGTAATCTCGTGCGGCACTTCACCTTTGCGGGATACGCCGCATTCCTGCAGGACGATTGGCGGATCAGGCCTAGGCTAACCCTGAACCTTGGTATCCGCTATGAGGTCGACACCGTTCCCGTCGAGCGCGATGGGTTACAGGGCAATTTTCTTCCCGGTACACCTACGGGACTCGCGCAGCAGAATATTGGCGAGACGCTTCCCTTCCACGGCGACCACAACAACTTCGCGCCCCGCCTCGGCTTTGCCTGGGATGTCTTCGGAAATGGCAAAACGGTCCTCCGCGGCGGCGGCGGCATCATTTACGAGCAATTGGCTCTCGACGTCTTCAACGGCATCGGAAATTCCTTCGGTCTTCGCGCTACCCCGACAGGAGCCCTGCTTTGTTCGGGCGGCGCGACGGGTTCGTGCAAGCCAGGGCCAGGAAACATATCCGTCGTTAATGTTACCTACGCGAATACCCCGGTCATAAACAACTTCGGAACGGGAGATATCCCGCTCAACTGGGCCACCAGCCCCTCGACTCCGCTCTACTCTTTCACTGCGGCTTGCGGCGATGGCGCCACATCGGTCCCCGGTCCAACGGGGTTCCAGCCGCCCCAGTGCAATGCCATGTTGGTTGACCCTAACCTGCGTACGCCTTACGTCAGCAACTGGTCGCTCGACCTGCAGCACTCGATCACCAACAATCTGTCGGTGGACATCGGTTACGTCGGTAATCACGGCACGAAGCTCGTCAGCGCGCTGGACATCAATCAGCCCATCGCAACGACGGCATTGGTACCCGGCGTCGGGACGACTACGTTCGGCCCGGGTTACGTAGCCACCTCAGCCCCGAATACAGCAAGCTTGGCCAATTGTGCCGCCTCACCCTCGAAAACCACCTGCGGCGTGAACACGGCCGCTGAGCAGACTGCCCGTCCCTACAACGGCCAATATCCATACTTTAAGTTCGTCGACGATTACGGGAACCTGGACAGCTCGAACTACAATGGCTTGCAGGCTGTGCTTACCGCGCGCAACTACCATGGCTTGACCCTCACGGGCGGCTACACTTTTTCACATGCCCTGAGCGAGAATTCCGGCCAGGGCACTGCCGGCAGCAATAGCCTTCCGATCAATAGCTATGGAAATCTCCACGCCCAGCTCTACGGGCCGAGCACCTTCGACATTCGCCACAAGTTCACGCTCTCGGGCACTTACAATCTCCCCGGTCGCAAGGGTTTTGGGCAGGTGCTGGAAGGCTGGTCGTTGAACGGTTCGGCAGTCGTTCAAACGGGGGCCCCATGGCATACTGCGGATAGCACGACGGACTTCGCCGGAACCGGAGAGCAAACCGGTAACTCGTCTGGCAACCAAGGCGGTCAATGGGATTTCTTCGGAAATCCGAATGACTTCAAGCCCGTCAACAACTATTATGGTGTCACGCCGGGACCCACCGGGGTTCCTGGAATTCCATACTTCCCCGGTAACTGCGCCTCGGCAAATCCCGCCAAAGGTAGCCCCTGCAACACGGCGATTGCTCCCACGGCGAACGCGATGTGCAACCAAAAAGCCGCAGCCATGGGGCCGCTGGCCACGGCATCGCTCGATGTGCTCGGCTGCTACGCTCTCGGCAACTCCGTTCTGGTTCCCCCGCCCTACGGTGGCTACGGCATCACTCAATACAACCAGTGGTACGACAACGGCTTTCACAATCTGGATTTCTCCATCACGAAAGCCTTCAAGATCAAGGAAAACCTCAGCGCTCAGTTCCGCGCTGAGTTCTTCAACATCTTAAACGCGGTCAACTTTGTGAATCCGTTCGGCGGTCCTGGGGGCAATGGTGGCAGCACCAATACGATTAACCCCTCGAAGGCCTCCACTGCCGGCGGACTCGCGTTTGTGGGCGCTACACCAGACGAGGCCAGTTCCAACCCCGTCCTCGGCTCGGGTGGCGCTCGCGACATTCAACTCGGCTTGAAGCTGATCTTCTAATAAGAACGCACGCTGCTCCCCTATCCTGACGAGGAGCACACATCAAAAAAGGCCGGGAGAAATCCCGGCCTTTTCTTTCGCTACTTATCGGCTGGCCGTGGACCCTTCCCTGTGGGTCACGGAATCAGCAGCAGCTTCCCCGTCGTCTTGCGCGCTTCCAAATCCCGCTGTGCTTGCGCCGCCTCGCTTAGCGGGTAGACGTGCCCGATGCGCACCTTTAATTTCCCCGTGGCAATCCATTCGAAGATGTCGCGCGATCGTTGCTCCAATTCTTCGCGCGCCGCGATGTAGTTCCCGAGCGACGGGCGCGTCAGGAAGAGCGAGCCCTTTTGCATCAGCACAATCGGGTCCACCGGCGGCGCCGGCCCGCTGGACGCCCCAAACAACACCAGGTATCCCCGCGGACGCAGCAGGTTCAGGTCTTTGTCGAACGTGCTCTTACCCACCCCGTCGTAGATAACCTGGACGCCCTTTCCTTCCGTCAGCCGCTTGGTCTCCGCCTCGAAGTCCTGCTCCGTATAAATAATCGCCTCGTCCGCGCCCACCGCGCGTGCCAATTTCGCTTTCTCCTCCGTGCCGGCTGTGGCGATCACGCGAGCGCCGATCTGCTTGGCCATCTGCACCAGCAACTGGCCCACGCCTCCCGCCGCCGCGTGGATCAGCGTCGTTTCGCCTTTCTTTAGTGGATACGTGCTGTGCGTCAGGTAATGCGCGGTCATCCCTTGCAGCATGGCCGCGGCCGCCTGTTGGTCGCCGATCCCATCTGGAACGCGCACAGCCCGGTCGGCCGGTATGGCCGAGTACTCCGCATAGGAGCCGAGAACGCTCGTATAAGCCACGCGGTCTCCCGGATTCCACGTTTTCACTTCGGCGCCAACGGCATGCACCTTGCCCGCCGCCTCCTGCCCCTCGATAAACGGCGGCTTGGCCGGATAGCGTCCTTCGCGAAAGTAGACGTCGATGAAGTTCACGCCGATCGCCGCCACCTTCACCACGATTTCGTTCGGCTTTGGTTCCGGAATGGGAAGGTCGGCCAGTTGCAGCACTTCAGGACCGCCATACCGTGGCACCTGAATCGCTTTCATGATGATCTGCAGTCTCCTCTAACCGCGGCGCACGCCTTGTGCCGCGTATCTTTTGATTGCGCCTTGTCTTACCTATTCGCGCCAGCCGCAGCTGGCCGCGCCAAGACACATTTACGGCGCGCTAATATACACTGAGACGCCCTCCCCGCGTTACCACCCCGTTCGTGGAAAATGTTCGCGGAAACCACACCCCCGCCACCAGCTCCAGCCCCAACCTCAAGCCCGAACCTCAAGAACGATGGCTCAACTCTTGGCACGCCTGTATGATGATTCTGCGCTCGTCACTCACGCATAGAGGGCAAACCATGGCCATGGAAACAGCAGCGGCGATTCTCACAAAACTTGCTTTCGAGCAGAACACGGACCTTAAGTCGAAGTTGGCTGTCGTCCAGGGGAAAGACAAAGAGCTGGTCGCACTGATGATGCCCTTATTCCGGCAGATACTCTCTGAGATGGAAAGCGACCGGGAGACTCACGACAAATTCCCCTCCGCGGTCCCCGATCGCTTGCCGCGTCGAATCGATAAGCGTCCGCAGCCGAACGCGGCAGGCGCGACGAACGTGCCGGATCACGATGAGGAACACAAACACGGCGACGAAGAGGACATCGGCGGCGAAGGCTGATCGACCTGGCCCTTCGCGGTTGCTCCCGATTCGCCGGGCCAGCGGCCCAGGGCACACTCCGAGCGGCGAACTACCGTGGTCGCTTAGCCCTGCAAGAGGAAGGGCATCCTACGCGAGTACGGGTTCTTTTGCCATCCGCACATTGCCATTGTTGTAGTTCTTTCCACACGAATCGCAGAATAGCGCCCGGTACGTGCTGCCGTCTTTCGCGCTGGCATTCGGTACCGGATTCCAACCCTTTGTCTTTGTCAGCTTGCCAGCCTGCGTCAACCCCTGAAACAGGTGCTCGCAGATATATTCCATCCCGTCTGCCTGCGTCTTTTGCGCGTCGGCGAGCTTGTGGATCCAGATTGTTTGAGCCATGTGGTTCCTCCCAATCGAGCTTCCACTGTGGCACACGGCCACGCGCCCAAACACCTGCCCAGAGGGTCAGTTGTTCTCCACCGGCAAACAAGGCTTCGGCAGCTTCATCTCGCCGCTTCTTTTGCCGCAACCACCTGACCAGCCCGGCCCAGGTCCACTAGATCCATCGCTTCCCCAACAGCCAGACTTTGATGACCTGCGTAAGAGCCACGTAGCTGAGTAGAATGAGCGCTAGGATTGGCCAGTACAGGTGCGGCAGGTGCGTAAAGCCCAACGCCGAGGCGAGAGGCGAATACGGAAGCCACATCCCAAGCGCCATGATGGATAGGGTAGTGGCTGTCAGCGCCAGACTCGCTCGGCTCTGTATGAATGGAATCTTGTTCGTACGAATGACGTGGATGATGAGCGTCTGCGTCATTAAAGACTCGACGAACCACCCTGTCTGAAACAGAGGCGCCCGGGAACGATCCCAGCAGTTGAAGAGATAAAGCATCACGAAAAACGTCGCGTAGTCGAAAATCGAGCTGATGGGTCCGATGAATAGAATGAATCGCTTGATCTCCCCAATGTTCCAGGGCCGCGGCCTGGTCACCTGCTCTTCGTCCACGGCGTCCCCCGGGATGGGCACCTGCGAGAAGTCATATAAAAGGTTGTTCGTCAGCACCTGAATGGGAGCCATCGGCAGGTAAGGCAGGAAGGCGCTCGCCCCGAGCACGCTGAACATATTCCCGAAGTTCGAGCTCGCCCCCATCCGAATGTACTTAACAATATTCGCAAACACTTTACGGCCTTCGATAACGCCTTCTTCCAGCACCATCAGGTTCTTCTCGAGCAAAATCAGATCCGCCGATTCCTTGGCTATGTCGGTGGCGTTGTCCACCGAGATCCCCACATCCGCAACTCGCAAGGCGGGAGCGTCGTTGATTCCGTCGCCCATGAATCCCACAACGTGTCCTTTGCCACGCAGGGCGCGGATGACGCGCTCCTTATGCGCGGGCGAGAGGCAGGCAAACAGCACCGCCTTGTCCGCCGCATCGGCCAATTCGACGTCCGACATTTTCTCCACGTCGCCACCCAGCAGCATCGGGTCTGCTGAAAGGCCAACGTCTTTGCACACCTTCCGGCTAATGAGGGAGTTATCCCCGGTAAGAATTTTTACGCTCACGCCATGGCTGTGCAGTGCCGCCAGGGCGCGGCCTGCTGTCTCCTTGGGAGGATCCAGGAAAGCGACGTATCCCCTGAGTACGAGGTCGCGCTCGTCTTCTCTCGCGCAAATTTGCTTCCCGGACAGTTCCTTTGTTGCCACTGCAAGCACGCGGAAACCGTCGTCGCTCAGGCTGTCGTACTCTTGCTTCAGCTCCAACACCTGATCCGCGTCCATTTTGGAGAGCGTGCCATCGAGTTCAAAATGCGAGCAGCGGAGGAATACCTCCTCTGGAGCGCCCTTGGTAAGGAGGATCGACTTGCCTTCGGGGCCTTCGACAAGAACCGACATCATGCGTCGAGTGAAGTCGAACGGAATCTCATCCAGTTTCTTATACTTCTCGACGGCCGCCTTCTCGTGGAAGTCGGGACTATCTAGAATGGCCCGATCGAGTAAGTTCTTAAGGCCAGTCTGGAAGTAGCTGATCAGGTATCCGTCCAAAAGTATCTCGTCGGACTCATGCCCGGCGACGTCGCAATGCCGCATGAGAACCACCCGATCCTCAGTGAGCGTGCCCGTTTTATCGGTGCACAGCACGTCCATGCCTCCAAAGTTCTGGATTGAGTTGAGCCGCTTGACGATCACCTTCTTGCGGCTCATGGCCAGCGCGCCGCTGGATAGGCAGACAGACACGATCATGGGCAGCATCTCGGGAGTGAGTCCCACCGCCACGGCCAACGCGAAGAAAAAGGCCGCCCTCCAATCCCCCTTCGTAAAACCGTTAATGAGCAAAACCAGAGGCACCATGACGGCCATAAACTTCAACATGAGCCACGTGAAGCGGTTGAGCCCTTCATCGAAGCTCGTCTGCATCCTTTCCCCGGTGATCGAATGGGCCATGCTGCCGAAGTAGGTCTGCACACCCGTCGTGACTACCACTGCGGTCGCCGTGCCGCTTTCGACGCTCGTGCCCATGAAGCATATGTTGTTGAGTTCAGTGGGTAAGCAGTTTCCTTTGGTTTCGGGGTCGTGGAATTTCTCCACCGGAAGCGACTCACCCGTGAGGGTGCCTTGGCTGACGAAGAGGTCTTTCGACGATAGTAGCCGCACGTCCCCCGGAATCATGTCGCCGGCGGCCAACCTGACGACGTCTCCAGGCACCAGGTCCCGGAGTGGTATCTCCCTAGCCTCGCCGTCCCGAACAACGGTCGCAGTTACATGGATCATGGCCTTGAGTTTCTGTGCAGCGGCATCCGCCCGAACTTCCTGCCAGAAGCGAAGTACCACGCTCAGCGCCACCATAATCGCCATCACCGTACCGCCCCGGGCGTCTCCTGTAAGGAAGGAAACGATCGATAGCGTTGTCAACAGGATCACGAGCGGGTTGCGCGCGGTTTTCAGAAGGCGGAGAAGCCAGCCTTGCTTCCGCTCTTGTGCGATCTCATTCGGACCCGCCGTCCGCGCGCGTTCTTTCGCCTCAACTTCGGTTAAGCCGTTGAGCGACGTTCGCAAGTCCAGCAGCACTTGCTCGCTGCTCTTGCTGGCGGCGTCGACGACTGCGGGAGAAACACGAATATTGTGCTTCTTCGTTTTAGCTGGAATCGGATGCTCGGCCGATTGAGTTGGTGCCGTCGCGGCCTTAGAACCCGGCGTTCCGCCGCCGTTAGCGAGAGCCGATCTCGAGCTCTCCCCGTCCGCTGTTGTCATCATTTCTTAGCCCTCTTTAGGGTGAAAAACCTTCTGCAATTGAGTGGATAACTATAGCTCGGCTGCGGACGCAGTCATTACGCCTCCATGAATCTCGCGAGCGGGAATCCGGGCCCCGCTTGCATCACGGCGCCTTCGGAAGCAAACTCCACGGCCTTAGACTGATCGGGGCACGACCGAGCAGAGACCTTGCCGGACCATGCTCAAAGGTCGGATTTAAACTTAAGGAACAGAACCTTCGGACGATGCATTTCGCATATTTGCCCCCCAGAATCGCGGCGTTATACTGCTGTCATGCGACAGGTTCTTCATGCGACGGGCTCTGTCGACATCGGCGCATTTGCCGAGAAGGAGGTGATCCAGTGAGGTTAGGTTTACCTTGACGCAGTAGAGGAGGCGCTTGTGAATCCTTACCGAGCGCCTCTCTCCTTTTCCTCTCCCACCGGGCGTACCCACTTCTTTTGTTATATGATGGCCGCTATTAGGGAGAACACATGAAATCAAAATCCGTCGTATTCTTTCTCTTTTTTGCGTTTCTCGCCGTCGCCTCTCTCGCAGCAGGTCAAACCGATAACTCCAGCCCTACCAAGGTCGAGGGAAAGCCGAAGAGTACCGCTTCCGGCGTTCAATACTGGGACCTCAAGGCCGGCACCGGTGTCACCGCCACCAATGGGAAAACGGTCACCGTGCACTACACCGGCTGGCTCGCCTCCAACGGCAAGAAATTCGATAGCTCCGTGGACCGCGGCCAGCCCTTCATGTTTCAGCTCGGGGCCGGCCACGTAATCAAGGGTTGGGAGGAGGGCGTCGCGGGAATGAAAGTCGGCGGCAAACGTCAGTTGCGCATTCCCCCCGAACTCGGGTACGGTGCGCGCGGTGCTGGCGGCGTCATCCCGCCCAACGCCACGCTGCTCTTCGACGTGGAACTCCTCGACGTCAGCAAGTGACGATGCGGCCAGCATCGTCATCCTGAGCGAACATCGTGAGCGAAGGATCTCTCTTTCTTTCGCTATATCTCCGCCGACCGAACTCCTTGCCGATTCCCCGAACTCATAGCAAAGTATCCAGGTGCCGAAACCTGAAAAACCCGCCCTGCCGGACCTGGCCCGCCAATTCTTGCAGCTCCACGACCGCCGCAAGATTCTCGTCCTTCCCAATGCTTGGGACGTCGCCAGCGCCCGCATCTTCGAAGATGCCGGCTTCCCCGCCATCGCCACCACCAGCGGCGGGATTGCCAATGCGCTCGGCTATCCCGATGGACAGCACATCTCCCGAGACGAGATGCTCGCCGTTGTCCATCGCGTCGCCGAAGCTGTCGCCGTTCCCGTCACTGCCGACGTGGAGGCGGGTTACGGACTAACCTCCGAAGCGGTTGCCGATACCGCGCGCGAAGTAATCTCCGCGGGGGCCGTGGGAATGAACCTCGAGGACGGCATCCCCGGAAGGCCCGACCGGCTCTTCGACGTGAGCCAGCAGAAGGAAAAAATCCGCGCCGTCGTCGAAGCTTGCGAAGCCATGCGCGTTCCCTTCGTCCTCAATGCCCGCACCGACATTTTTCTGCACAGCATCGGTCCCGCGGAAAAACGCTTGGCGCATGGGCTCGAGCGGCTCAATGCCTATCGCGAAGCGGGCGCCCAATGTTTGTTCGCCCCCGGAGTGATCGACGAGCAGATCGTTGCAGAATTGGTCCGCGGCCTTCAGGGTCCGCTGAATATCCTGGCATCCGCGGGTTCGCTCACGATCCCGACCCTCGAGCGCCTCGGCGTCGCTCGGGTCAGCTTGGGCTCCGGGCCCATGCGCGCCACGCTCGGCCTGCTCGCGCGCATCGCGCGCCAGCTCCGCGAGGAAGGCTCCTTCGCGCTCATGACCCAGGACACCATCAGCTATGTCGATGCAAACCGCCTCTTTAATAAGTAGAGGGGCAATTTGAATTTTCTGACCGTGACACAAGAGGTCAAAATTCAAACTGACCCACTGCCCTTTAAATAGCTCGTTTGAATAGGAGACAACGGATGGAAAACGACTCGCAGCACGACTCGAAACAGGACGCGTCAGACAACGACGTCTGGTCCAGGCAGCTCGGCGGCGGCACGTTGACCTTCACCACCCAAGGGGTGGGCAATCCCGTCGCCGCTTACGCCCTCGAGGCAAAATTTGAAAGAGGTACCAGCAGCTATTCCATGACCCGCCAAAGTACGGAGGCCCTGTCACGCGCCGAAGTCGAAAGTCGCTTCGCCGACTTCATCTCCGAAATTCGCCACGGCCAATAATCCCCATACTTTCGATTGATTAATCGTTCGGGTGGGACTGCCCGACTTTGGGTGTAGAATCCGCGGCGCGAGGTGCCCTCGAAGATGGCTGACACACGCACTCAGCTTGAAGTAGAGGATTGGGTAAGGCGCAATTGGATGCCCGCCAACTTTGGCATGAAGTTCTCCAGGGAACGATTGCCGCTTAAATCTGGTGGCGTCTTTGATTTCGATGCGGTTAGCGAAGATACTTCGATCGTCGCGACAATCTCGACCAGCGGCTCCAAGACATCGAGCGGGAAACATGCGGTTGGAAAGATTCTGAAGCTTCGCTCGGACATGCTGTTTTTGACTCTAGTGGAGGCCAAGCGACGAGTCATTGTCCTCACCCAGCCCGACATGCTCGATCAATGCCAGAAGGAATTCGCGGGTGGGCGTGTTCCCAAGGAGATCGAATTCGTGTGGGCGCAAATCCCTGCCGAATTAAACGAACGCCTGATTGCTTCGAGATTAAAGGCTTCCACGGAATCCTCAGGCCCAATAGTGTTGGATACCTAAGTCTCTCCGCAAACCTTGTTCCCTCTATCGAAGAAGTACATGGCTGAATGGATTTTCACAGCCTATAACTTATCCTCAAGTCACCACGATTGACCAGTACTTACCCCGACGCTACCCTATCGTATGACTGCCGCGCAGGGAGAACTACGCCCCGATTTCGGCTTCTCTCCGCCTATTCTGAAATCTGAAATTTCAGATCTTAAATCTCTTTCGCCGTCGCAGACTGGCCCGGAGCAACGGCTCGCACGGCTCGCGGTCCCGGCTTCCTGTCTGAAATCTCAAATTTCAGATCTTAAATCTCCTTACGCTTGTCCCTCCCCGAGCCCAAACCGTGCCGCACCCCCACGAGCTGCCTTAGCCACAAATTTCCGCAACTCTCTTGAAATGAACAGTTGCACAGAACGTTCCCACAACTCCCTTTAGAATACGCACTTACCAATCATTAGACTTAAAGTCGTTTAGAATGCGCACTTACGAAAAAACTAGGGGTGGGGTGGCCGATTATCGTTACCTTGTCGCCTGTCCGAGTCACAAGTCCCATCGAGAAACATGCTCTCCAAGGGACCGCCGGCTACGCCTGAACCGATTCGCCCGCCAGCCAGCGCCGGCCCCGCGCATACAGCGCCTCCACTTCCCGCCCCTTCAACCCAGGCATGTCCGGCTTCACCTTGTGGCCGATAGTGGTTTGCAGATAAGCGAGATGCCGATAGCCTTCCGGAAAGCGCTGCAAAATCGTCGCGTCGAGTTCCAGTTTGGCCGCCGGATCGACGGGATCGAGGCGGTCCTTTTCGTAGATTGGCTGCCGCAGCACGATTCCCCATCGCCCGCCGCGTTTCTCCAGGAAGTCGCAAAAGCGCCCCGTGCACACC
>Ga0206836_10019_pt1 | contig 50755 bp, 44 predicted proteins | sample Alteio_BWOrgCont_28_FD_152871 | JGI IMG/M metagenome (GOLD analysis project Ga0206836, IMG submission 152871) | Enriched cells from forest soil in Barre Woods Harvard Forest LTER site, Petersham, Massachusetts, United States -... | ecosystem: Environmental > Terrestrial > Soil > Temperate forest >...
ATGGACGCGAACATCAGGCGTCAGCGCACGCTCGACGCAATCAAGCGTATCCTCGTTAGAGAAAGCTTGAACCAGCCGTTGGTCGTTATCTTTGAGGACCTGCACTGGATCGATCCGCAAACCCAGGCGTTGCTCGGCCTTCTGGCGGATAGCTTCGCCAATGCCCGCATCTTGCTGCTGGTCAACTATCGGCCAGAGTATCGGCACGAATGGACCAACATGACCTGCTATTCGGAGCTTCGGCTCGACCCACTGGCGGGTGCAGACGGCGCGGCGATGCTGGCGGCCCTCCTCGGCGAGAGTGTCGAACTCAATCCGCTCAAGCGATTGATCGCTGAACGTACCGGTGGCAACCCCTTCTTTATCGAAGAGTTCGTACAGGCGCTGTTTGACGAAGGCGCACTCACGCGCGATGGCGCGGTCAAATTGACACGCTCGCTCTCGCAGTTGCGCTTGCCGACGACCGTGCAAGGCATTCTGGCCGAGCGCATCGACAGCCAACCGGCCGATCACAAGCAGCTATTGCAGACGCTATCGGTGATCGGACGGGACTCGTCGCTGGGCCTGCTAAGTAAAGTAGCCTCGCAAACTGATTTCCAGCTTCAGAGAATGCTCGCAGATTTGCAGGCGGGCGAGTTCATCTATGAGCGCTCGGCCACTGGCGGCATCGAGTACGTCTTCAAGCACGCCCTTACTCAGGAGGTCGCCTACAACTCATTACTCATCGAACGCCGCAAGCAGTTGCATGAACGCTCGGGCCGAGCGCTGGAAGCGATCTTTGCTAATCAGTTGGACGACCATCTAACTCAATTGGCGCATCACTATAGTCTAAGCGGCAACGTCGACAAGGCGGTGGAGTACCTCGGCCGTGCCGGCCAACAGGAGATGCAACGCGCATATGCTGATGCAGTCAGTGATCTGAGCGCCGCGATCGATCTCCTGCAAAAGCTACCCGACAATCTCGAGCGCACTAACAGCGAATTGCAGTTGCAGCTGCTCGTCGGCGGGGCGCTGAGCGCCACCAGAGGCTGGGCTTCTCCTGAAGTCGAGCGAGCATTCTTCCGAGCCCGGGACCTATGCGAACGACTGGGCGACCGACCGGAATTCTTTTTCGTCGTCTTTGGATTGTGGACCGTATACTTTATTCGAGGCGAATTATCGAGGGCATTGGAGCATGCTGAACAGCTTTTGACGCGAGGGCAAAACAATATTACGCTAACTCTCTTTGCGGAGTGGGCGCTTGGCGATACCTGGTTCAACCTCGGCGAACTGCGGTTGGCAAAGGAACACCTTCAAATAGCACTTTCCTTGTACGATCCAGAGCAACATAGTCCGCGTGTGATACCTGGTGGGGTCGATTCCAGGATAAACTGTCTATCTTACCTCGGGATGACTCTGTGGCAGCTCGGCTACCCGGATCAGGCAATTAAAGCTTGCACCGAAGCTGTCATCCTGGCACAGGATCTGTCGCACCCTTTCAGTCTCGCTGCGGCAGAGATTTTCTTGACAATTGTCGCGCAATTCCGACGTGAGACCACCCCTGTTCAGGAAGTCGCCGAAAGAACGATTGCGCTCTGCGAGGAACACGGGTTGAGTCTTTGGCTTGCTAACGCGATGTGTATGCACGGTTGGGCTATCTCCGAAGAGGGGCGTCACGAGGAAGGAATCGCACGGCTATGCGAGGGCCTGGCCGCGACTCACCTAATTGGAAATGATTTGGTACGGCCCTATTATCTCTCTCTTCTCGCCGAGGCTTACCAGGCAGCGGGCCGGGTCGACGACGGTCTAGCCACGTTGGAGGATGCGTTGGCCGTGGTAGACAGGAATCGCGGCCCAGAGACCGAGATGCATCGGCTGAAAGGCGAGCTGCTGCTAAAACAAAATAGTGCCAATATTGCTGAAGCACGCAGCTGTTTTGAGCGGTCGATTGAGATTGCGCGCAGGCGGAGCGCCAAGTCGTGCGAACTACGATCGACAATGAGTCTCGCGCGACTGCTCGCGTCCCAAGGCCATCGCGACGAAGCGCGCACGATGCTTGCCAACATCTACAACTGGTTCACCGAGGGCTTCGACACGGGCGACCTCAAAGACGCCAAAGCCCTCCTCGACGAATTGTCAACGTGACGGACAGCAGTGGGTCTGCGCCGTATCCGAGAAACGCTCCAATTGACAAAGTTAACACTGTCGCAGGATGATCGCCGGCGCTAGCCGTTAGAGGTGGATATTGGAGCGTAAGCTCGCCGCCATACTCTGCGCTGATGTGTACGGCTTTAGCCGCCTCATGGGGGAGGACGAAGAAGCGACCCTCCGTACCCTTACGTCCCATCGCAGGTTAATCGATTCTCAGATCGAAGAGCATCACGGACGCTTCGTCAACTCTGCTGGTGACAGCGTCCTCGCCGAGTTCGCGAGCGTAGTCGAGGCCGTGAACTGCGCCGTCGATATCCAGACTGGGCTCAAGGTTGAGAACGAAAGCATTCCGCGTGAGCGCCGCATGGAGTTTCGCATCGGCGTCAATCTCGGCGACGTGATGGTCGAGGGAGCGCAGATTTATGGCGACGGCGTGAACGTCGCTGCGCGTCTGGAGAGTCTCGCCGAGCCCGGTGGTATTTGCATCTCGAATACCGTGCATGACCAGGTGAGTACCAAGCTCGCTTTTAACTATGCCGACCTCGGCGATCAGGCGGTGAAGAATATCGCCAATCCGGTTCGCGTCTATCGTCTATTGCTGAACGGAACAGCGGCGGCGCCACGATCGACAGGAAAAATCCCGCTCAGGTTTCGACGGGGCGGCGTGCTGTCAATCGCTGGTCTCGCGATCATCGTGGTGGCAGTCGTGCTGGTACAGCACCTGTCCCTAAAGCCGCAAGCAAGCTCCGCGTCGATTCCGCCGCACGAGAAACCGGCGCTGCCACTGCCGACCATTCCGTCTATTGCGGTGCTGCCCTTCACGAATCTGAGCGGCGATCCGCAACAGGAGTACTTCAGTGACGGTATAGCTGCACAGCTTATTGATAACCTCTCGCGGCTTCCCGGTCTCTTTGTCATCGCGCGCAACTCTAGCTTCGCCTACAAGGGCAAAGCGACTGAAGAGATTCAGATCGGGAAAGAGCTCGGCGTCAAGTATCTGTTGGAGGGCAGCGTACGTAAGGACGATCACCAGGTTCGAATCGCAGTCGAGTTGGTTGATGCGAGTACCGGCACTGAAAAGTGGACGGCACAGTACGACAGGCCGCTCAAGGACATCTTTGCTGTGCAAGATGAGATCGTCGGGAAAGTGGTGACGACGCTCGGTCTGCTACTCAAGACTGACGAAATGAAATTGCCTCGCGGTTTGTCGGCGGGGCGGCCCACCGACAACATGGAGGCCTACGACGATCTCCTCCGTTCCTTCCAGTACCTCTGGCGTTTTAACAAAGAAGGCAGCGCGAAGGGGCGGCAGTGGGCGGAGAAAGCCATAGCACTGGATCCGGATTATGCTCAGGCGTATGCGATGCTGGGGGCGTGCTATTGGATCGATGTATTGTTCGGATGGAGTCAGAATCCCGCGGCAGATCTGGAACGTGCCACCGAAATGGCGCAAAAGGCTCTGACCCTCGATGACTCCAATGGTATGGCCCTCTCTCAACTTTGTGAAATCTATTGGATGCAACGGCAGTTCGATCGGTCGGTGGCCGAGGGGGAGCGGTGCGTTGCCCTCAACCCCGGGTTCCCCATCTGTTATCAAGCCCAAGCAGATGCACTGATGAGCTCCAGAAGACCCGAAGAGGCACTGAAAGCCATCGAGAAGGCCATCCGTCTCGACCCCGGCGGCGGGGATTTCTATGCCTATTTTATCGGCGCCGCATACGTTCAAATGGGACGTTACGAGGAGGCCGTTTCCTTTCTCAAAAGGAATGCCGCGGCGTTTCCAAACGAGCCCTGGGTTCACGAGAACTTGCTTGTGGCGTACATCGAACTGGGTCGCAACGAAGAAGCTCGAGCAGAAGCGGCCGCGATTTTGCGGATTGACCCGCATTTCCTGCTCGTGCCGCCGGAACGGGGTATTACAAAAGACGTCGCACACAACCGGCTCTTTAACGACGATATGCGTAAGGCGGGATTGAAGTAGTGGCTTGCTTCACTGGCTTTGCGGGCCCGGACCATCGCGTCGATCAGCCTCGCGCGCCTGCTCGCAACCCAGGGGTGCCGGGACGAGGCGCGGATGATGCTCGTCGACATCTATAACTGGTTCACCGAGGGCCTCGACACCGCCGGACCTAAGAGATGCCAAGGCGCTACTCGACGAGATGTGCGGCTAGTAGGATTCGATGGAGAAAAAAAGCAGAAGTGTGACGGCAGAGGGAGTTGCGATTCAGCAAACGATGCATCAGATCCTCGATGCTGCACCGAAGATTGTCGACGATCCGATCTCTCCGCGGTTAATCGATACGGCGGGCGAGACTTACAAAAGCGTAGCAGCCTATTTCGAGTCCGCGGGCCGTTCGGTCAGGTCTCCGTTCAGGGCTGTGTTCATAATGCGGACCCGCTATACGGAAGACTGTTTAGCTGAGTCGCTGGCTCTCGGAGTGCGTCAATACGTCATTCTCGGTGCCGTTCTGGATACTTTCGCGTATCGGCAGCCCGGCTGGGCCAGCGCGATCCAAGTTTTTGAAGTCGATCATCCCGCATCGCAGGAGTGGAAGCGCGAGTGTCTCCAAGCGGCCAAGGTCAAGATTCCCGCCAATCTCACCTTTGCCCCGATCGACCTCGAAATTACTTCTCTGCGCGACGGCCTATCCGCCGCAGATTTTGACTTTCGCGCGCCGAGTTTCTTCTCCTTGCTCGGCGTGACGCAATATCTAACTGCTGAGGCGATCGAGTCGATCTTCGGGTTCGTACAATCACTGCCTGGTGGCAGCGAGATAGTCTTTGAGATTATCGTGCCGGATGATCTCATGCCTGCTGAGGAAGCCAGCGTTTTCCGAGACGCCGCGTCGATGTCTGCCGAACGTGGTGAGCCGTGGCTGACAAGACTGCGCCCGATCGAACTCATATCAAAGCTGACTGAACGCGGTTTTTCGCGGGTCACGCACTTATCACCACAAGCTGCGAATGACCGGTACTTCCGGGAACGGCGCGATGATCTCGCCGCCTGGTCCGCCGCGCAGATGATGCGGGCGATCGTCTGATGCTTCGCTGGGAAAGGCTGGTCGCCGGCATAATCGACACAAAACTTGGAGAGCGCAGGTTATCCTGGCTAATCACATGTCGTCAGAAACACTAGTCCGGCCAGCTCTCGTTGACGACCTTTCAGCGGTGCTAAGGCTCTGGCAGGAATCCGACGTGACGCCGCCCAGCGTAACCGATTCGATCGAAAGTTTGACCCGCTTGATGGGCGAATCGGGTGGCATACTTCTGATCGCGGTAATCGATGGAATGATCGTCGGTTCCGTGATCGGCGGATGGGACGGCTGGCGTGGCAACATCTATCGACTTGCGGGGGCGGGATTTCGTCACGCCGTGGCCCGCACCATCGGCAAAGGATTGAAGCCATGACTATAGCGGCGCTTGCGAGGAAGAATAAGTCCGCCGGGCCTTCCAAGGCTCAGCCGCCATCGCTGACTGTAGCGGGTGGCTTACGCATCAACGAGGCCAGCGTCATCGAACGCGACGCCGATCGCGTGGCCAACGAGGTCACGGCACCTCGGACGCCGCGGCTGCATTGGTCGCTCGCCAATATCGGCATCGAGGCCCAGCGACGGCGCACCGACGCAGATGGATTGATCCCGCTTAGCCAAGCCGCTGCCAATCTGAAGTGCGCCCAGGACCATCGTGCGGCCGAGATCCGCTCGCACGGTTCTCTCCGTTTCCGCGTACCGGCCACGGCGGATCTAAAGACGCTATTCAACAACGGTAACGTCCCGGAAAGCGTGCTCAAGGACCGCGTGCAAACGGCGCTGACCAGGATGGCGGAGGAAAAACGCCTCAAGAGCCCCGAGTCGGTACCCGATATAATGAAAAAAATCTTCCCGGCGGCGGGAGGTTTTGATGAAGCCGAGTATGAAAAGGCGGTCGACGTCAGCGACCGCACAAAAGTCTATCAAAGCGTCGCGGACGCCCAGACCAAGGTTGCCGCCATCGACAAACCCAAGCTGAAAACCGTCATCACGGATTGCATCAAATTGGTCGCCGAATGCGCTGCCGATCAGACCAATCTCGAATCGGTATTCGGCTCCAAACACTCCACCGCCAAACACGTTTACGTGATGGCCAAGGTCGCCCTGACCACGGCCGTGAATCACATAGATTCTTCCATCGAGACCGATTACAACCTCGACGATCCCGAGACAGGGCTCGGTGGATGGGCCGACTATGCCAGTCAGCACATTCATTTAGAGTCGGCAGTGGCGAGAGTCACCAATGTCAACGAAGCCAAGGTCACCATCATCCATGAGGCCTGTCATCTGGCCAATCCCACTGTTGACGACAAGGGCTATTACGGCGGGGCCGGCTTTGAAGCTGCGAAGGAGGATATAAAGGTTACCAACGCGGCTCACTTCGAGGAAATACCCCGGCGCAAACTCGGCATCAGCCAGTACGAGAAAATTCTCCCGCCTAAACCCGGCGTCGATAAGTTCGTCGATGAACCCGAGCCCGGGGAGCCATCGCCGATTTATTACGATCCCTTCAAGCCGGGCGCGTCCGCATCGGGAGCGGCGCTTACTTTCGAGCAAAAGGTCAAGAGCCAATCCGACGACTATCTGAGAAAAGCATGGGACAAAGCAGTAGATGTTCACGGCTTTTTCCGGGACATCAGAAAAGAGGAATTAGCTGGTCACACCTACGCCTTCCAGGCCAAAAAAAAGCGCATCATGGAGCTTTCCAAACTGATGCATCTGACGGTCCACGAGCAACCCACAAACTCCGCTTCGATCAACCAGGTAGATCTGGTTTTGGCCGAGGGTATCGCCCACGGTGCGAAGAACGCTTACGAAATTGGCCAAAAGGCGTCGGTGCCCACTCCCGCAGACATGAAAATGTCAGACCCCGAACGGTTTCAGATCTATACCGCCTTCAACAAGGTCATCGAGGATTCTATTAGGGCGGCTGGAACCATTACGGGCAATTATACGGATGACAAGAAACTAATGGATTGGATGGTGGCCGAGTATCGCAAGAACATTTAGACACCGCCTTCATGGTTGAGCCAACTGTTTAGGCGCGCGGAATGCGATTAGGCGCAAGAGTAAGAAAATGGAGTTTTGCGGGCAGGACTTTCCGTTGGATACCCAGGAAATCGACTGTGTTAACCACAGCATCGAGAGCCTGGCTCCGTTGCGCCGTTTCGCCCAACTGCGCCGCTTGCGGCTGTGGCTCACCGATCCCCACCGTTATCAGGTTCATCCGCTGGCCGACCTAAGCCCACTGCAGAGTCTGGAAAACCTCGAAGTGCTCGAACTCCCGAAATCAGCGGTGAACGACCTCGGTCCTCTGCAAGGTCTGAGAAATCTGTCAAGCATCGACCTGCATTCCACACAAGTTCACGACCTGGCGCCGCTGCGTGGCCTGCGCGCCCTCAGAAAACTCGACGTTTCCGATACTCCCGTCGATGACGTCAGCGCGCTGAAAGATTTGCGCGGCTTGACCGTACTGCGCCTTAACGGCACCGCCGTGAAGGACCTCGCGCCGTTGCGGGAGATGACGAGTCTCGAAGACCTCGGCATTTCGGGGACACCAATCCAGGACATAGGGCCAATTGCCGGCTTAAGGATCGTGACTGAGGCTACGCGGCTGGATTTCGGGGGTACCCGGCTGGCGAGTTTGTCGGGACTGAGCAACGCCGCGCGGCTCAAAGAATTATTTCTCTTCAGCACCCTGGTCACGAATCTCGAGCCGCTGCTGGGGCTTTCAGGTCTTGAAACCCTGCGGCTGGACAATACTCCGGTCAACGATTTGACGCCGTTAAACGGACTCAAGCATCTTGAGTGCCTGACGCTCTCCGGCACCGCGGTGACCGAGCTATCCGGCGTGCGCGAGCTGGTGAATCTTCGCGAACTCGACTTGGAAAACACTAGCGTGAGCGATTTGGAACCGCTGCGAGGGCTGGCGAAGCTGGAAAAACTGGTGCTTGCGGGAACCTTGAATCGCGACCTTGAACCGTTACAGGGACTTGTCAGCCTGACGTTTTTGGATCTTCGGCGTGCACCGGTCAGCGAATCTCAGGTCGCTGAATTAAAGCGAATTTTATCCGGCCTGGAAGTCTCGGCTTCCTTATCGTTAAGAGGACCAATGCGGTGAGCGGAACGCAGTAAATTCGAACTCTCAGGCGACTTCAATAGATGTCGGGCGAAGCGTCTTTTGGCTTGCCAGACGGATAGGTAACCTTGAGCCCGACCGATTCGCGTTCGATCCATCACAGCGATCTGGTTTCCCGGACAGAGCTTCGAATGCGAAAACGCCGAAGACTGGATATACGGCGCGATTCGAGCAGTGTGTCGTGGTACCCGGCTGTCAACGCCGGTTGAAAGTTGACCCGCCTTTGCTCGGATCGCCGAAGTAAAACTGACCCACGTCGACGATCAACAGCTTTCTGGCCGGAGCTGGAATTTTGGACGAATATCCTCCGGCTGTCATCAACATGGCGATTTACGTCTTCGCCAGTCGTAATTGTCTTGGGTAGTTGCGATTTCTGAAGGCACACTCCGAAGGTGCTTTTACGTTCGCTTTGGATAGGGAGCGTTAGGGAATATTCGGACGGCTAACAGTTGGAGGAGGAGAACTCTCAACGTAGGGATAGAGGCCTCAACTACGTATTATTTGATTTTTCGATCTTGCGCACGACGACTAAAATGGCGGTGTCGGCAAAACCCTAGGTCGGCCAAAAAGGCTTGGCCAAAAACCTGAAAGATCCGATAGTTGTATTCATTCGTGTTGGACTATCCAGAGTTGGATTTTTATGCGGAACTGGGCTGGTTCGATTTAATACAAGCGAAAACTCAGAGTCTCCCCCCTTTCAACGTATTCCCTCCGGTCCCAGCAGGGCGGCAGCGGAAGTAATAAAATATGCAAAAGTTAAAATTTGCCAAAGCGTTTCCGGGGAATGGAGTGATTTTTTGTTCGACCATCTTGCGTTTTGTCCGATCAATATTATGATTTTGTGGACAGGTTCTTTCACTGGCCATCAATTCAGGAGGTGCGAAATGCCAGCGCAAGAGCCCTCGGGCCGTCTGCCGTCGATTGAACCATCCGCTACGCACACCTGGCTTTCTCTCGAAGGCCGTCACCTGGAGATCGAAGCAGGCAAGCCCTTGCTTCATCAGTTCTGCACAGAGTGCCGACGCAATTTTGTTTGTGATCTTTCGAGTGGCAAATGGCATGCGGTGTTCCCTCGAATATTTGACTTCGATCATCTGGACCAGGTCACTGAACAATGGCTCAAAGAAGCGTGCCCGCGCCAACATCTCACTTCTGATGCACTGGTGGCGCGTCAGTTATCGCGCAGCCGGTCCAATAATACTGAGGGAAGTTCCGGATCGGAAGAAAACAGTTAGAGCCAAGCTAAATGTACTGACGGTTAATTCCCCTCTCCGTCATACTTTTCGGACAAAATCATCAAGGCTTGCATCAGTCCCAGTAGCTGCGAGAGGGAAACGGGTTTACGCAAAACCGCCGCTGCGCCGGGGATGCCACTAGGGTTTTGGCCGGTTATTACGATAACGACGGGTTTTGCTCCGGGCAGCTGCGGCAAGCGCGATAAAAACTCTCTTCCATCCATGACCGGCATATCTAAATCGAGAAGGATCAATCCTGGCGGGGGAGGAACCGACCTAAGCAAGTCGAGAGCCTGCTGTCCATTCTCAGCCTGAAACGCCTGATATCCCTGCGTTTGAAGGACCTGCGCCAAAACCTCACGAGAATCAGCGTCGTCGTCGACGATCAGAACCCTTCGCTTATCGAGCAGTAAATCATTCACATTGTTCTTACCCTTTTTTAGTGTCGTGATCATTAAGCAGGCATAAATCATGCCTCAATTGGCCGAAGCAGATTCGACAAAAGGGGCGCTGGAGACGAAGATAGTCCGAATTCGGAAGACACCCTCAAGTTTTAGACGGTAGGAATTGCGTATTCATGCATGGCGGCCTATGTTCCGCACATTCGTGATGGCGCTTACATCGGAACACACTAAAAATCCATCCCAACCATTCCCGTCCACATCGGACGAGGAGCGACGGCGACGCCAAAATACTCACCGTTTTTTGAGTCGACAAATGACCGCGCACTCAAAGCGCAGACTGTGGATGAGTAGAGGAATTCGTCCCGCGTGCCACAATCGCGCTTTTTACCGCTGCTTAGCCCGAAACGGTCGCAGAATTCTCTGGCGTCCACTTCTCGCCGGGGCTTCTCGGAAAACGGAAAAAAGGGAAAGAGGTTGAGTTTTACAGTTTACGACCTCGGGCTCACCCCTGGCTGATGATTGGATAGCGGTAACCAATCTCAATGAAATCTTCCAGTAACCTTGTTAGTGGTCACGAAGAATCGTATTCATCGTGGTGGCGTTCATGAAGCCAAAATTCTGATAGCAGTTATTGAAGACGGCGAATGCGCGCTTGACCCCCTTTTTCTCAAGAGTACCCAAACCTTCAGCAAGCGACCCGAGCTCTCGTTCAGAGTAAAGATACTTGAAGCGCTCGGCTGCGGTAACATTGCGTTTGAACCAGTTTTCGCGGTTCTTACCGTGAAAACGGGTATACGCCTGCTCCCCGTTCGCTTCGATGAACGCCGGAACGATTGAAGCATGCACGGGCGGCGTCGACCGTAGTATATATGATGGGAACGTAACAATTTCATCGTTTCAGCCCGTTGTCGCAAGTCGCGAACCAAACTCGGATAGCGGGGTTTCACGAGAAGGTTGCAGAAGGCGCCTGCGCCGCAGCGCGAGGCGTTTCGAAGTGCGACCGCCGCCACTCGCAAGAGCTGCTAGAAGTATCACGGCAACTGAATAGACTTTTCCAAACTATCGTCAAGCTGGCATGCGAATGCTTGCCGCTATCGCCGCTGCCGCTCTGATTCTCTCATCAACGTTAGTTTTCGGTGTGCCTTCTCAATTTGGTGCCTGTGTCTCACCGAGGCTAACGGCTCAACATACCGCTCCCACTGCGCCAGCGCCTGTCCCGAAGCATTTATCGGCCGCGATTCCGAAGAAGCAATACCATCGATGCAAGCTGAAACTGCAGCTCAACGGTCGTTCGATTCCTGTGACAGTTCCCATCTCAGAGCCAAACACGCCCCTCATACTTGGTCCCGGCCAAATTAAAAGCTGTGCGGCCATTCAAACCGATTGCCCGAATCTGGTCGTGGCAGTGCCAACGCATGGAGGTGGGATTTGCTGCCAAAACGGAAAGAACCGATCTCATCTCTGCTCAGGTCTGGATTTGAGATTCCTCAGAGGGCCAGAGTGGAAGTTAAGGTTGATAACGACACCGCTCTCTACGAGCGGGATGCCTCGATGAGCTTTTTCGCGCTTTTCACATTTGAGCCCGGCGCAAGATGAAGAAGACTATTAGTCGCCCCGGTTGACCTCTGGTCAAGGATACGGACACGACGACCGAATCCAAATAAGAAATATGCTTACAGACAAGCACCCGATAAACGCAATTTAAGCCCGATCGAGTGGGACGGGAAGCACAGGCTAGCCCATCGGCCTTGGCGGAACGGGTTGCACAACCTGCGTTTACGTGTCAGCCCACAAGACGTTTTTCAGACAGTCCCGGGATTGCAATAGACAAAGTGCGCGCGCTGCGCGCAAGCGTTCCGGTTAACTGAAAAAGACTTCCCGAACTAGGTTAACGTCATTGTATTCGCGGACTTGGGCGATGCGATCTCCTTCGAAGAGGAAGTAGAAGTGGTAGCGATTAGCGTACTTCTTGCCGTTGCCCGCGACAGTATCGGATTCTGCCTGAATGGCAACATGAAGACCCTCGGCGACCACGGTCACCAACTTCATGTTGAGGCCGTTGGGAAACATCGCGGTGAGCGTCTTCGGCATGTTGGCCATGAACTTGTGCTTGCCGCGAATCGGCTTGACGCCAGGCAGGCGACCCATCATCTCGAACTCGAAGCTGTCGGAGACGAGATTGGCGAGTGCGGCGGCGTCAAGCTTGTCGATTGCGCGCAGGAAAGCGATAGCGGCTTCTTTCTGTGCTGCGAGTTCCATAATCGGCACCTCCTTTATAACGACAATTTTAATTCATACCCCGAGTTAAGCTCGCACCAACACCTGGCGATTTTGCGAGCGCGAGTTTTTTCTCCGCTCGTTTCTATTTTCAAACTCCTCTGCATAACTCACTTAAGAGCGAACCTGACGCGCTGCGATGCTAATCATCAGGCGAGTAGTACCCGTCATGATCATGCTGATTCCAACGAGGGTGCCGATCAGCCAGAGCGAGCTGAATGGCCATTGTTTCCATACCAAAACTCCCAGAAGGAGCGTGACAACCCCATTCAATAGAATCCATCCTGAACCGCCAGCATTGAGGTTTTGAAAATATGCCACCAAGTCCATTACTCCCTCCGCCACGAAGAATATCGCAAGTGCCAAGGTGAAGCTGGCGACCCCAAGTAACGGGTGAAGAAGGAAATAGATTCCGAATACCAAATACAAGACTGCGACAAGGAGCTTCCAGAGTGTGCTTCCGATCCCCTTCGACTGGAAGGCGTGGATAAACTGAAACCCGCCGCTGAAAATGATCAGCCAGGCGACGATTAGTACGACACCCAATGACGTCGCCAATGGAAGCGCAATCGCCAGAAAACCGAAGACGATGAGCGCAATTGCCCACACGATCGACTTTCCGGAGGCGAGGTTGGGGAATTCTGTTTGCGCCATTTCTATAGATACCCCCTTTCACTCTTCGACATATTTCGGCTCGCGGCGCCTTAATTGAGTGTGCACCGTAGAGAAGCTAGCCGTAGAAACTCCTATCATTCGGTTATCGTAGGAGCCACCCTGTTAATAAGGTTCAGTTAAGATGAGCAGAATATCGGAAATCCACGTTCTCATCATCACAACAAAGCCGTGTGCATTACATGTTTGAATTGAGGGCTGAAAGGGAATGGCGTAGTGAGAGGATCGCTGGAGCGACTTCAACACCGACCCGGACTTCCTGGTGCAGCAGACCTACGCTCCCGGCACCTGGTACACTGAGTGGCTGATGGAAGAGACGCCTGAGCAGGCGCGTTACACTGCGTCGCTCAACCTGTTCTTCGTCGATCAGGAAAAGAACCCGTTCCCTGATACCTTCGTCTTCGTGCCTGCCCTGCGCCGCTCATTGCGTTTGGCCAGCACCGCGCGTTGTTCGCCGGTCTTCGGTTTCGACTGGAGCTACGATGACGCCAAGACCAATGGCTTCAACGGCAGCACCTCGATCTATGACGGGACGTTTCTTGGCGATCGCAAGATCCTGACGCTCGCGCACTTCAATCAGGACGGTGCAATTTATCCGGGCGGCTATCTCATGCCCCTGGGCTTCCCGAAGCCCTCGTGGGGCAAGTGGGAAGCACGCGCGCATGCGGTGGATGACGTTCATCGGATTCCCAGCGAAGCGGCGGGCTACTGCTACTCGAGCCGGATCATCTATGCCGACCGTGAGCACTGGAACGGCGACTGGGTCGATCTGTATGACTCGAACAAGAAGCTGTGGAAGTCGATTTCCTACTACAACGACGCTGGCGATGTCCCGGGACTCGGTTCCGCATGGGACGGCGTTGCCTCGACCGCGATGGATTTCCAGAACTCGCACAAGAGCGTGTGGTGCGGATTCGGCAATCCGTGGAAGCGCAAGCCTTATCTCGATAACAATGCACCCAAGGAGTACCTGGACGGCGTCAAGTACGGTTCCCTGGGCGGCCTCATGATGATCATGCGCTAGCGCATCATCGATGTCACTCAGTCGAGCGCGCCGCCCGCTAAGATATAACGTGCGCTGTAAGCGACGCGGTCGCCCGCTGGGGGCGGCCGCTAAAAATTGAGCTAAACTGCTTTCGATCTGGGCGGTCGAAGCTCTTGGACAGACTTTCCTATGTGCCCCTCAGCAACAATGAAACCAGCTATGTTTTCTGATCATCAGATCTCCGCGACCCTGAGAGGCTTGCGCGCAGCTTGGTCGGGGATGAACCGTAAGCGATTGCGGAAGTATTTGGCCGGCGGACCGGTAATCTCAGGTGCGGATCGTGCCGAAGTGACAGCCGGTCGCGTCCGTTTCCGATACCGAGGGCGTTCAGGTGTTGAGCTCACCTCGCGATCGACTTGAATCCGGCTTGGGATGCGGTGTGAGGTGAGGACCTCGCGGTGCTCTATCAACCTTTGTCAGAAGTCCGGTCGGCACCGGAAAGGATGGGAGTCGAAACCGATGCCGACCGTTTGCAAGACTACACCGTTTTGGGGCGGTGTACCCATAAAGTAACCGGAAATCAGCTCAGCACGCAAGGGATTGGATAGAACTAATATAAGTTAATTTAAATGCACAACGCGACGCTGGGATGACGCTAGAAATGCATTTGCGGGCGAAAGAGATCCCGCAAGCTCACGGCGGAACGCTCCTGACAGCGATTCGAGCCTGGTTCGGATCCAAAAAGGGTCATGGGCAAACTGGTGTCCAACTGGCGCCCACCAACGAGAGGGGATTACCGCCGACTGCGGATCTCGGACTTCATCCTTCCGCATCAGACCGGTACGCCCGTTTCAACGCCTTGTTCCCTCTTTGGTCAATAATTTTTCGACGCCCTCAGGTCATTGTCGCGAATCCCACTTCGCCAGCTTACCCACACGAAGACTGGGTTTTTCAGATCCGCGAGTATGGTCGGTGGCCATCCCCACAAACACGGGCGAGCCGTTGCCCATCGCCGCGCGACACGCAGCCACATCCTCTCGTGTAGCCGTTCTTGGGAGAGGGGATTACTCTCTCGCCGGTGAAAACAAAATCAAGTTTTGCTAACGAACGGTCCGAGAACAGTCGCATATGCGCGGGCCGAGCATGGATGCGAAATTATTACCAATTTAGATTTGATGGATTCCTCTCGGAGTTCGAACTCTGCTCGTCTTCGGTGCGCCTTTTATCAAATTTTCTTCAGTCAATTGCGCACGTATGAACGAGCCCGGCGCGCAAGGTTATTGCTGTGATGATCTGAGATCCGGTTGCAGGCATGTATCCGGGCTCTGAGAGGAACCGCTGTGGGTTCCGGGCCATGATGGAAATCCGCACGTCTTCCGCTCATCAGGCCATCGGCCTCACGGGCCTTGCACCCCATCAGGTTTGGAAGACGCCGGTCCGACCGATTCGCGATCAGTTTTGCAGACAACCTTCGCAACCTCTTGGTAAGTTTTTTCCCCGGACGGCCGCTCAGGCGGCGACCGGGATGCGGTACTCCTCACCGCGAGTTAGCAATGACCACAGCACAGGTGCGTTCTTGTTGGCTAATGCTACCGCGGCGATGTTAGGCCCACGTCGTTCTCTAAGCGCCACGACCCAACGGCTACGTGAGTCACGTTTGCGCTCAGCGTGACGCAGGGTAGTGCGCGCGCCATGGATCAGTAACGTGCGTAGGTAGCGGTCGCCGCGTTTGCTGATACCGAGCAGCATGACGCGCTCACCGCTCGAGTGCTGGCGCGGAACCAGCCCCAGCCAAGCACTCAATTCCCGCCCGCTACAGAACTGTCGGTTGTCGCCCCACTGCTGCGATAAGCGCGGTGGCAGTGAGCGGGCTAACGCCTTGCACTGCCATAAGCCGACCCGCTCGCTCATCCGCGCGTGCGAGTTCCGCAATTCGCAGATCGTAATGCTTAAGCCGCTGCTCGAACAGGCGCAGACGCTCGTTCATCTCCGACAGGATCTCGCGCAACAGACCGCTTACCCGGTCATCAGGCTCGGCCATGATGGTCGCTATGAGCCGACGCTACGCGCTTGCTCCCAACGCAGTTATTACCCCGCATTCGGCCAGTAGCCCACGCATCTCGTTCGTCAGCGCCGTACGTATTAAAAGGTCGTTTGAAAAGTCAGGGCTGGGTCCATACCATCAGCCCACCTCCTCCAAGCCGAGGACGAGGAAGCCGCGACCTCCGCTGCCGATTATCTTCTCACCAAATCGCGGGAGACGCCGCCGGGTCTACATGATGTGTTCAGAACATGATTTCGACTGACGACGCAGCATGGCGCAGCAATTGCTCTGGCTTCAATCATCATGAACGGACGCAAATGAGGACGTTATGGCGAAGGAAGATCGGCGTTGCGCATTCTGCCAGAAAGAAATCCTGTGGAACGAGGAATTCAGCATGGAAAATGGTCAGGAATTTCACGTCGCTCCGTACGGATGCTGGGCTGAATACCTCAAAACCAAGGCTCACCAGGAACGGGATGGTTCGATTCGACAAGATGAAAGCTGACCAGTGAAATTTCTCCCGTGTACCGACCGAAATGGCGCCGAGGTGCGTGACATACTCCACAACCTCGCGGATTGCGAGTCCGGCAAACGCGCCGCGAAGATCTGAGTGGACCGGGTCAGATTGGTGAATCCTTGATATGCAACTGATAAAAAATAGTCCTCTCCCAAGGCACGCGTGGTGAGCAATCGCGAGACCAAGTGAAAGCCGGATCAATCACACTACATTTCAGGACAAAGTGGCTGCTATCCTGCTGCTCAAATGTTAAATCATCACTTTTCGTATCAACCCTATAACCGAAAATCTCATTAGTCCATTTAAGTTGTCCTATGTGTGCCCTAGCCTACGGGTCTAGAAGCAGCTTGTTGGGATTGAAGCGATGATCGTTTACGGCCGTGCCAAATTTCGTCAGGGTATTGAGGCAATTCGATGCGTGCAACATCTCGTCTACGGATCGAATAGGCATAATTCCACTTTCGTCGCGTCGCCGAAAAGATGGCAAAATTGACCGAGCCCAACCTAGGTAGCGCCCGAGGGCGGCGCAGGAAGACCTTAAGTGATACGGAAGGAAGGATCGAAGGGCATTTGATGATCTCGAGTAGGAATGTTCAGTAAAGACACACCACAGAAGACTGTACGCGTCTATAGTAGTGATTAGTCATGGTTTTGGAGCCCGATTTGCGACGACAGGAATTTTATCTCAAAGCCATCGGCATCTGACAGGTTGAATTTGCTAAGCGAAGGAGCAAATCTAACCCGTGGAAAATCTAAAAGTTTTTAAGACGGTTGACAAATCGCGCCAGTCTCGAAGAATTTACACACCGTAAACGGGATTCCCAAATTTGATTCGTGTAAGATCTCACATCGGTTGCGCCACCGGTGATCGAATGCTCCTCGCGAAGGCAAAGGACCCCCCTTCGCGAACTATTAGAAGACGTGCTCGACCCGTGAGATGGCTAGTATGCTCCAGAGGCAATTTGACAAAGGTTCTCGAGTCGTAAGGTCGTCTACAACCGCGCAGTCGAATAAGCTCGGCCACATCGTCATCGAAGCGGTGACTCCGACCGTCGATTGCGCGCATTACCCGGTGAAACGGGTCGTGGGCGAGAGCTGCGTGGTTGAGGCCGATATTTTTGGTGACGGTCCGGCGGCACTCGCTGCGGCAGTCAAATGGCGTCGTGCACTAGACGAGAATTTCGCGGAAGCGCCGATGGCGTCTATCGGCAATGATCGCTGGCGCGGTGAATTCCCGCTGGCGGAGAACGGCCGCTACATTTTTGCGATCGAGGCTTGGACGCGCGCATTCACCTCATGGCTCGAATATTTCACGAAGAAGACTGCAACGGACCTCGACCCCGCATCCGACCTCGCGGAAGGAATTGCTCTACTCGATAAAATCCGCCTGCGAGCCAGCGCTGAGGATCGGAAGCTAATCGCCGAGCACATTGCATTGCTTCGCGCGCTGAACGATCCGCGTCAGGCGGTCGCCATTGCTTCCGCGCCCGAACTAGCGGGCGCTGTCGATCGGAGCGAGGAACGTGAGGACTCCGTTAGCTACGATCACACCTCTGCGATCATCGCCGATCGGTTCCGGGCCCAGTTCGGCGCCTGGTATGAAATCTTTCCGCGTTCCCAGGGTGACCAGCCCGGCCGACACGCTAGTTTGAGGGAAGCGGAAGCCCGTCTCCGCGATATCGGTGATATGGGATTCGACGTCGTATATCTGAGTCCCATCCATCCGATTGGCACTACTCATCGCAAAGGACCGAACAACTCGCTGGTCGCGGCGCCCGATAGTCCTGGTAGCCCGTGGGCGATCGGAAGTTCCGCCGGAGGCCACACGGCGATTGAACCGAAGCTCGGCACGCTCGACGATTTCGATCACTTCGTCGCAGTCGCCGAACGGATAGGTCTCGAAATCGCACTCGATCTAGCGATCCAATGCTCCCCTGACCACCCCTGGGTGACTGAGCATCCTGAGTGGTTCAAGCATCGGCCCGACGGGACCATCAAATACGCTGAAAATCCTCCTAAACAGTATCAGGACATTTATCCGATCAACTTCGACTCACCCGACCAGAAGGGCCTGATCGAGGAGTTGCACCGCGTCATTGCATTTTGGCGGGGGCATGGAGTCAAGATATTCCGCGTCGACAATCCCCACACCAAGCCCGTCGCGTTTTGGGAATGGCTAATCAGCACCGTGCAGGAAGAACATCCCGAAGTTATTTTTCTTGCCGAGGCCTTCACCCGACCCAAAATGATGAAGGTATTAGCCAAGGCCGGATTTACGCAGTCTTATACATACTTCACCTGGCGTAACACCAAAGATGAATTGACTGAGTATCTGACCGAGCTTACGCAGACTCCTATGATTGACTATTTTCGGCCGAACTTCTTCGCCAACACTCCTGATATCTTGCCACCGATTCTGCAGGAGGGCGGCCGGCCTGCTTTCAAGAGTCGTCTAGTGCTGGCTGCGACGCTGTCGCCGTCATATGGAATCTACAGCGGCTACGAGCTTTGCGAAAATGAGGCGATTGCCGGAACCGAGGAATACGCGCACTCCGAGAAATACGAAATCAAGGTTCGCGAATGGAACCGCTCCGATAGTCTGCGCGAGTTCGTCGCCCGCATTAATGCGATTCGCCGCGGAAATTCCGCGCTTCAGCAGTTTGCTAATCTGCGTTTTCTCGCAACTGATAATGATCAGATAATCCTGTACTCTAAGACATCCGCGGACCGTTCCAATGTAATTTTGGTGGCGGTGAATCTCGATCCGCATCATCCTCATCATTGTACTGCGTTCGTCCCCACCGATGTGGTTGGCAGCGCTCCCGGACAAAGCTACGTGGTGACCGATCTGCTTACCGGTGCGCGCTATGATTGGGGTGAAAGCAACTATATTCGCCTGGATCCGCAAATCGAACCGGCACATATACTACTCGTCGAGTCGAGGTCATGAGGAAAAGCTCGAACTCAGTGGTCCGTGGGTTGGCGGATGATCCTCAGTGGTATAAGGATGCGATCATCTATGAAGTAAGAGTCCGCTCCTTCTATGACACGGGCGGGGACGGCATTGGCGACTTCGGCGGTCTTACCGAAAAGCTTGAATATCTCAAACGGTTGGGCGTAACCGCTCTCTGGCTATTGCCATTTTATCCTTCGCCGCAACGCGACGACGGCTACGATATTTCCGACTACATGGATGTCCATCCCGATTGCGGAACGTTACACGACTTCCGCACCTTCCTCCGAGAGGCGCACCGTCAAGGCCTCTACGTGATTACAGAGCTAGTGCTGAACCACACCTCCGACCAACATCCATGGTTTCAACGTGCCCGCCGCGCCGCTACTGGCAGCGCTGAACGCGACTTTTACGTTTGGAGCGATACGTCAGACAGGTATAGCGAAGCACGGATCATCTTTCAGGACACTGAACTATCCAATTGGTCGTGGGACCCCGTCGGCAAAGCGTACTATTGGCATCGGTTCTTTAGTCACCAGCCCGATTTGAATTTCGACAATTTGGAAGTTCGCAAAGCGATGCTCGGCGTCGTCGATTTCTGGCTCGGGATGGGAGTGGACGGTCTCCGCCTCGACGCCGTTCCGTATCTCTTCGAGCGCGAAGGTACGAGTTGCGAGAACCTGCCCGAGACCCACGCTTTCCTTGCTGAACTTCGGCAACATGTGGACCGCCATTTTCCCAATCGGATGTTGCTTGCGGAAGCGAATCAATGGCCGGAAGACGCCGTCTCATATCTCGCCGAGGGCAAGGAATGCCATATGGCGTTTCACTTCCCGCTGATGCCGCGCATGTTTATGGCGGTCAGGATGGAAGACCGCTTCCCGATTACGGACATCTGGGCACAGACTCCGCAAATCGACGAGACTTGTCAGTGGGCGCTCTTTCTGCGCAATCACGACGAACTTACATTGGAAATGGTCACCGAGGAGGAGCGCGATTATATGTATCGCGCGTATGCGCAGGAAGGTCGGATGCGGCTCAACCTGGGCATCCGGCGCCGCCTCTCTCCGCTGCTCGGCAATCATCGCCGTGCGATCGAGCTCAACGTGGGACTCCTGTTTTCACTGCCCGGCACGCCGGTGATCTATTACGGCGACGAAATCGGGATGGGTGACAATATCTTTCTTGGCGATCGCGACGGCGTGCGAACGCCGATGCAATGGTCAGGCGATCGCAACGCCGGTTTTTCTGCCGCAAATCCCCAGCGTCTCATACTCCCCGTCGTCATCGACTACGAATACCATTACCAAACCGTCAACGTTGAAGCGCAGGAGAGCAATCACCATTCCTTGCTGTGGTGGATGCGTCGTATGATCGCGCTCCGTAAGCAGTTCAAGGCTTTTGGTCGCGGCTCCATCGACTTTCTGCATCCTGAAAATCCTCACGTCATCGCCTACATTCGCAAGTACGGGGACGAACGTGTGCTGGTGATTGCTAATCTTTCGCGCTTTGTACAGTACGTAGAACTGAATCTGGCTGAATTCAAAGGGATTTCGCCGATCGAATTGTTCGGCCGTAATCCCTTTCCGCCAATAGGCGATCTGCCCTATCTGCTTACGCTCGGTCCGCATATGTTCCTGTGGTTTTCGCTCGAGCCTCAGCACACCGATTCCGCACCTGGGCTGCCTGCCTATAAGCCGGCTACGCTGCCGATGCGCAATTCATTCCGTGAATTATTTACTGGAGATTCGCGTACGGCATTTGAACACGCTCTTTCCGAGTATCTACCCCATCGCCGATGGTTCCGCAGTAAGGCGCGCTGGATTAAATCGGTGAATATAGCCGACAGTATCGCGCTACCGAATTTTGAAGGCGACGCTTGCATTCTACTGGTCAATGTCGATTTCACGGACGGTGAATCCGAAATGTATCTCCTGCCTATAGCGCTCGCAGTAGGAGATCGCGCCAAGAGCGTCGGTGAGCAATCGCCCGATCAGGTGATTGTCCAGGTCAAGCTCGACGTGAACGACACTGCGCCCGATGGTATCCTGCATGACGCTTCCGGTGAGCCCAGCCTCGCTCTCGCACTTCTGGAAAGCATGGCTCATCGCCGTCGCCTCAAAACTCATAGCGGTGAGATTCAGACCACGCCCTCAGCTCGGTACAATGAACTTCGTGGCGCCATTGACGAACCGTGTGAACCCCGCCTACTGCGGGGGGAACAAAGCAATACCTCCATCGCGTTCGGCAACCATGTTATCTTGAAACTTTTCCGTCGTCTCGACGCGGGCGTCAATCCCGACCTTGAGGTCGGCCGTTTTTTGAGCGATCACGAATTTGCACACGGTGCTCCCGTTGCTGGCTCGATCGAATACTTCGCTGACCGCGCAGCGCCGCGCACTCTCGGCATTCTGCAGGGCTTCGTGCCGAATCATGGTGATACCTGGGAATTCACTTTGCACGAACTCGGCCTGTATTTTGAGCGCGTAGCAGCCGAGCCTAATGAAAACCCGGTCGTTCCGCCTGGCGACCTCATTGATCTCGTCGCGCTGGATGGCCCCGATGCGCCGAACCGCGAACGAATCGGACCCTATCTCGATGCCGTCGGTCTAATGGGGCGACGCATCGCCGAACTGCACCTGGCTCTTATATCTGATAGGCACGACCCCGAATTTGCCCCGGAACCCTATACCACTCTCTACCAGCGCTCAGCGTACCAATCGATGCGAAACCTGCAGGGCGCCGTGATGCGCCAAATCGCCGCGCGCCTGGCCGGGCTACCCCAAGACGTTCGCAAGCTTGCTGAACGCCTGCCCCGGTATGAGGCGCGCATTACCGAATGCTTCCAGGCGTTCCTGAAGCACCGTGTCGCCGCAGTCCGCATGCGCACGCACGGCGATCTTCATCTCGGTCAGATCCTCTATTCCGGAAATGATTTTTTTATTATCGACTTCGAAGGCGAACCAGCGCTTTCGCTACCGGAGCGCAGGCGCAAACGCTCCGCCCTACGAGATGTCGCAGGTATGCTGCGTTCCTTTTCCTACGCTGTCTTCGCTGCCCGAGTGGCACAAAACGAACGTGCCCCGATGACCCCGGCGGACAGAGAGCGGATGACGGCGTGGGCTCGGTTGTGGCAGACCTGGTCATCCTGGGCGTTTCTCAAGGGCTATGCATCAACCGCTGGCGACGCGCCATTCATGCCTAAAAGTCCGGATGAGATGCGCGTTCTACTGAACGCGTTCCAGATGGAAAAGGCAGTCTATGAAGTAGGTTACGAACTGAATAACCGTCCGGATTGGCTGCGAGTGCCGCTCGCCGGCATCGAACAGCTACTTGGTATTGAAGTGCGTGAGCTAGACGATGCTCCGCAGAGTCGCGCATGAATATTGTGAAAGCTATGACTTATCAAACTATTATGGAGGTGAATCACGACACGCGAAATTGAAGCCGCCTCTGCCAAAGCTCAAGCGCGCACATCCACCGCCGAGTCCAACGGCGAAATTTCAGGCGTGGCGCGCGAGGATATTGCACGGCTGCTGGCGCTGCGTCATCAGGATCCGCACTCGATACTCGGCGCCCATCCCACCGATCACGGAGTGGTTGTTCGCGCCTATCACCCCGATGCCGAGGCGGTATTTCTCCTGATCGATGATGGCGATCGCCTTCCGATGTTGCGCCACGAACCCGGTATTTTCGATCTGCTGGTGAAAGACCGCCAGCACGTCTTCAAGTATCACCTGGAAGTTCATTACCCGGACGGCGGAGTTTTCACTTTCCGCCAGCCCTATGCTTTTCTGCCGACCCTCGGTGATCTCGATCTTCACCTGTGGTCGGAAGGCAGTCACGAACGCGCTTGGGAACGGCTGGGCGCGCGCCAATGCGAGGTTGCCGGCGTAGAAGGAGTTGCATTCTCGGTCTGGGCGCCGAACGCGGCCGGGATCAGTGTCGTCGGCGATTTCAATGAATGGGATGGCCGCCTGCATATGTTGCGCACGCTCGGCAATTCCGGCATTTGGGAACTCTTCATCCCCGATCTCTCCCCTCATGTCATCTATAAGTTTGAAATTCGCACACGCGACGACGCTTACAAACTGAAGGCCGATCCGTTTGCTACAGCCGCTGAGCTGCCGCCGCGAACTGCGTCCGTAGTTGATCGCCCTTCCGCTGCATTTACCGACGCCAAATGGATAGATGCGCGCGCCGCGTATGATCCGTTGCGCTCTCCTATCTCCATTTATGAGATCCACCTCGGCTCATGGCGGCGCGTACCCGAGGATGGCAATCGTTCGCTCAATTATCGCGAGATGGCTGATCAACTTGGTGACTACCTCATCGACATGGGCTTCACGCACGCCGAGTTCATGCCCGTGATGGAGCATCCGTTTACCGGCTCCTGGGGCTATCAGACTACTGGCTATTTTGCCCCGACCTCGCGCTATGGCACGCCCGACGACCTTCGCTACCTGGTCGATCAACTCCATCGGCGCGGTATCGGCGTGATTCTGGATTGGGTGCCCGCGCACTTTCCGACCGATGATTGGAGTCTCGGTCGTTTCGACGGCACTGCGCTTTACGAGCATCTCGATCCGCGCCTCGGGCATCAACCGGAATGGGATACTTACGTCTTCAACTTCGGCCGCAACGAAGTCCGATCATTCCTGCTGTCGAGCGCGAACTATTGGCTATCTGAATTCCACGCCGACGGCATCCGCGTCGACGCGGTGTCTTCAATGCTTTATCTCGACTATGCCCGTGCTGCCGGCGAATGGATTCCCAATATTCATGGTGGCCGCGAAAACCTCGACGCCGTTTCCTTCATCAGGATGCTCAACGAGCGCATCTACGCGCTGCATCCTGGAGTCTTGATGATCGCCGAGGAGTCAACTTCCTGGCCCGCGGTAAGCCGTCCACTTTACGTCGGCGGCCTGGGCTTCGGTCTGAAATGGGACATGGGCTGGATGCACGACACGCTGGAATATTTCTCAAAGGACCCGGTCCATCGCCGCTACCATCATCGAGACCTTACCTTTGGCCTGCTCTACGCCTGGAGCGAAAACTTCGTACTTCCGCTATCGCACGATGAGGTGGTGTACGGTAAACGCTCGCTGCTCTCCAAGATGCCGGGGGATCGCTGGCAGCAGTTCGCTAACCTGCGATCGCTGTACGGTTATATGTGGGCGCGCTCAGGAAAAAAAATGCTCTTCATGGGCGGTGAGTTCGGCCAGTGGAACGAATGGAATCACGACAATAGCCTTGACTGGCACTTGCTCGACGCTGACGGCAGCGAACATCGCGGACTCCAGGCACTGGTTCGTGATTTGAATCGTTTATATCGCAACGAACCCGCATTGTACGAGGGCGATTGCGATTCGCGTGGCTTTCAATGGATCGATGCGAACAACTCGGACGAGAATGTCATTGCTTTCATGCGCCTTGCGCTCACGAGTGAACGCAAGGTGGTTTGCATCTGCAATTTTTCGCCGGTGATGCGGACTGACTATCGCATCGGCGTACCAACCAGTGGCTATTATCGTGAGATGCTCAACACCGATGCGGCGGCGTACGGCGGCAGTAACAAAGGCAACGCCGGCGGTGTTTTGGCCGAACCATCGCCTTCTCATGGCTTTGCTTTTTCGCTGACGCTGGTGCTACCGCCGCTCGGAGTCCTATGGCTAGCGGTACCAAGCGACGAATGATGCCGAGTATACGTCGATTCGGAAGTCGAATTTTGTCCACATGGATCGCGGAGAATTTGTTTTTCGCTAGCGCACTCGATCCAGATCATCGAAGCCCGAAGGATCAAACAGGCCTGGTACGAGGGAAAGAATGCAACCTTCGCGATGTCGTTCAAGAAAACGAGGAAATAACAAAGCGGTCCTCGTGCTCGCGCTGGGGTGCCGAATATGGGATCCGGAATGCGTCGAGGACACCCATCTCAATCTGCTCGACGAGGTTGGAAGATGGAAAAGTACCTGAGACACCAAGGAAACGCCAGTGCCCGCCTTCTTCAGCGCTAGCGCCACATCCAGCGCGCCGTGTTCTCCGAACTCCTGCCGGGTCAGACTTCGGTGGAATTGGACCAAATCCCGTTGGTGAGAAGCCGACCATCGAGATAGGCGCCCACCAGAGAGTGAATTCATCGCCTGTGGCTTCTGGTATACAATAACTTGGCCTCGACCAACGAGCTCGCGACGATTCGCTATATTACGATACCCACCGGCTGCTTGAAATCGAATCCGAGGAGGACGCACGGAAACGTGGCGCTTCTGCGACAGTAACGATTCATGGATGCGTTCAATGGCATAACTCACCGTCCGGCCGGCGGGCGGCTTATCGTGATGTCAAACCGAGCCCCGATTCGAATCGTGCGTGTGGCGGGACGCGAACATGTCGAGCCCACAGTAGGCGGCGTCGGAACAACTTTCTTGCGGCTGCTGGAGCGTCGTGGCGGACTCTGGATAGCGTGGTCGGGCGGACGCAACACGCCAGCGCCCCATTTTATACCTCCACAGAGTCCGCGGTTCAAAATCGCGTTTGTACCACTCAACGACAAAGACGTCTCGGACTATTACTATGGAATGTGCAATCGGGGTTTGTGGCCACTGATGCACTTCATGACGCCTAATTGCCATTTCAATACGCAGCATTGGAGCCGTTACGAGCGAGTCAATCGTAATTTTGCAGAGCTCGCGGTTAAGGAGTCGCAGCCTGGCGATATGCTATGGGTCCAGGATTTCCATCTGGCACTCACGCCGCGGCTGGTGCGTGAGCGGCGGCCCGATTTGTCGATCGGAATATTTTGGCACGTACCCTTTCCGCCTGAGCAGCTGATGCGCATTCTGCCTTGGCGCGAGGCGTTCCTTGAGGGGCTATTGGGTGCGGACCTGATTGGTTTTCATACGCAATCCTACATGACGCACTTTCTAAACTGCTGCGAACGAATCTCCGGCTTCGAGGTCGATCGTGACCGCAGTGAGGTTCGAGTCGGGATGCGCACAGTCAGAATTGGTGCGTTCCCACTGGGGATCCCCGCAGATTTTTTCTCCGAACTAGCCGCAAGTCCGAATGTGGTCGCACGCGGACGCAGAATCCGCCAAGCGCTGCGCACTCAGGTGGTAATCCTCGGGGTTGATCGGCTCGACTATACTAAAGGGATACTCGAGCGCTTACTTGGCTACGAGCGATTTCTTGAAAACAATCCGGCTTGGCACAAACGAGTAACTCTGGTGCTCATCGCGGTCCCCTCGCGTACGAAGGTCGCTGACTATGCGCTGCTCAAGCGCCAACTCGACGAACAGGTCGGTCGCATCGTCGGCCGCTTCTCGTCCGAGGGCTGGATGCCGCTGCGCTATCTCTATACTCAATTCGGCGCGGAGGAACTTATCGCCTACTACCGTTGCGCCGACATCGCGTTGCTTACTCCGCTGCGGGACGGAATGAACTTGGTCGCGAAAGAATTCGTAGCCTCGCAGGTCGATAACGAGGGCGTGCTTATACTGAGCGAATTTGCTGGCGCTGCCGAAGAGCTAACCGAGGCGCTGCTTGTGAATCCATACGACATCAACCAAATTGCGGATCAGTTGAAACGCGCAGTTAATATGAGCGCGTCCGAGCGAGTGGAGCGGATGAGCGCACTACGCGCGAAGGTCTTCACGAATAATCTCGATTATTGGTCGGAGAAATTTTTGCGCGCACTCGTGATGGAGGGAGCCCTTGCTCAGCGGACCGACGAAGTCTTTGAAATCTAAGCAGACGCCAATCCCGCTTCCTGCGGAATTATTGCCGGCGCTGGTGCGCGTAAAGCCGCTACTTCTCTGCCTGGACTACGACGGTACTCTTTCGGAGATCGTCCAAGATCCAGCACTCGCTCGGCCTGTGTTTGGGGTTCTCGAAGCTCTGAGAGAATTGGCGGCGCGCCGCGACCGAATTGCGCTTGCGATCGTGAGCGGCCGCGAAGTCACGAAGTTGCGCGAACTTCTTAACCCCCCGCCTGGCATCGCGCTCTCAGGCATTCACGGTCTCGAACTGGTCGACTTCGATGGGAGCGAGGAGATTATGCGCGGTGCGCGCGAGTGTACCGAGGACCTTGAGAGGGTCCGCAAATGGCTAGATGAGAACGTTTCAGCCGGAGAAGGATTCGCGGTCGAGGACAAGCGCTTCGCAATCGCGCTCCACTACCGTAACTCACCGCCCGCGGTGGCTCGCAGAGTACGAGACGCGTTCGCCCGATTCGTACACGATTGCGCGCCGGGGCTTGCGATAATTGACAGTAAAATGGCCGCCGAAGCGTTACCTAACGGCACGAGCAAGGCAGACGCCGTTCGAGCACTTTGGCAACGAACGGGTAAGGAATTCGAGCCGGTTTATTTTGGTGACGATCTGACGGATGAAGATGCCTTTAGGGAACTTGAGGGTCGCGGTGTAACAGTCCTGGTCGGAAGACTGCGGCCGAGCGCGGCTCGCTACCGCGTCGAAGATCCGAGCGAAGTGGCTCGTGTACTGAAGAAAATTGTATCCGCAGTGGCTGGCCTTGCAGTTGAGCCTCGACACTGTTAATGCGCGCTCAGCCGCGGCTAAAATTAAGTTGAAAACGACATACAGTGTATGGCCATTTTTCTCCTTACTAATGGGTAAGCGACTGTCGCATAGGGTCGCCGCTCAGATTACGTGCTATCTGGTTGCGGTCGCGCCCTGGCCCGCTGCGCAAGTGCCGCGCTAGGCATCATTCGTAACCACCGCAAGGATTTCCTAGCGGAGCGTGAAGACTATTAAAATAGAAAGAAGGTAGATGCGGCGTTGCGCGCAACGCCCTGAGCCTACGGCCATCTATGACCGGGGCGGTGACTGGCTGGTATTCCATCGCTCGGATCATGGATTAGTCCATGCCTGAAAATTGATAAAAAACGGGCCCACGCCCTGTAAACGTTGCCATACTGGGCTGCAGCCTGCAGGTTTTGTCCAGTACTTGATGAATCGGACGCGGCGGCCAAGCGTCGCTGCGTGCGCCGTCAGGTTCAGCGGATAAGAGGAGTCCGCTCGGCTCGCCCAGAGGCGGCGTTTCAAGTTTTCTTGAAACGCAGCCCTGATTTCTTGCACCTGATCTTTGTTAGCTTCCCGAGTTATCACAGGCTCGCGCAGGATTAGCGCAACGTCAATCTCGACCTGATCACCCCATTCTCAGTCGCGCCGGCGCTCTTGAAGCTCGCGAAGACATCCCCACAGAGATCAGGCGAGGTCGAAGCGACCAAGGTTCATCACCTTGCCCCACGCCGCCGCGAAATCTTTCACAAACTTCTCCTTCGAGTCGTCAGTTGCATAGACTTCCGCGAGTGCCCGGAGCTCAGAGTGCGCACCGAAGATCAGATCGACGCGGGTGCCGGTCCAATTGACCTCATTCGTCTTTCGATCGCGCCCCTCGTACACGCCTTCAGCGCCAGCGGACGGATGCCATTGCGTCCTCATGTCGAGAAGGTTGACAAAGAAATCGTTTGTCAAAGTCTCGGGCCGTTTGGTGAAGACGCCGTGTTTGGACTGCCCAAAGTTGGCATTCAGGGCGCGCATGCCGCCGACGAGAACCGTCATCTCGGGAGCTGTCAGCGTGAGCAACTGCGCGCGGTCCACTAGCAGTTCCTCCGCCGGTATCGGGTGTCCCTTGCGGAGGTAGTTAGTGAACCCGTCTGCGGTAGACTCAAGTACAGCGAATGATTCCACATCGGTCTGCTCCGGCGAAGCGTCCGTGCGCCCGGGTGAGAAGGGGACTTTCACGTCGTACCCGGCCTTTTTCGCGGCTTCTTCGACCGCTGCGTTGCCGCCCAAAACGATCAGGTCGGCAAGCGAGACCTTTTTCCCGCCCGACTGTGAATCGTTGAACTCCTTTTTGATCGTTTCGAGCGTCTGCAGTGCGTTCGCTAGCTGAGTCGGCTGGTTCACTTCCCAATCCTTTTGCGGGGCAAGGCGAACGCGAGCTCCGTTCGCTCCACCGCGCTTGTCGGAGCCGCGGAACGTCGCCGCCGACGCCCAGGCGGTCGCAACCAGTTTAGAGATAGACAGTCCGGATTGGAGAATTTTGGCCTTCAAAGCGACAATGTCCTGCTCCCCGACCAATTTATGATCGACTGAGGGAACCGGGTCTTGCCACAGTTGGGGCTCTTTCGGAACCAGCGGGCCCAGATAACGCGCGATCGGTCCCATGTCGCGGTGCGTCAGCTTGAACCACGCTCTGGCGAACGCGTCTGCGAACTGATCCGGATGCTCGTGGAAGCGCCTCGAAATCTTTTCGTAAGCAGGGTCGAGGCGCAAGGAGAGGTCAGTGGTCAGCATGGATGGCTCGCGACGCTTCGACTTGTCGAAGGGATCAGGCACCGTGCCGGCGCCCGCACCATTTTTCGGTCTCCACTGGTTTGCACCGGCCGGGCTCTTGGTCAGTTCCCATTCGTAGCTGAACAAGTGCTTGAAGTAATCTTTGCTCCACTTCGTTGGCGTCGTGGTCCAGATGATTTCGATGCCGCTGGTGATCGCGTCACCCGCTTTGCCTGTGCCAAATCGGTTCTTCCAGCCCAGCCCTTGATCCTCGATGGGCGCGGCTTCCGGCTCCGGGCCGACATTCGAGTCCGGAGCAGCACCGTGGGTTTTACCGAAGGTGTGGCCGCCGGCAATCAGTGCCACCGTTTCTTCGTCGTTCATTGCCATGCGCCGGAACGTCTCGCGGATATCGCGCGCTGAAGCGACCGGATCTGGCTTGCCATTGGGTCCTTCCGGATTCACGTAAATCAGACCCATCTGAACCGCGCCGAACGGATTCGCCAGCTCACGATCACCGCTGTAGCGTTCATCTGCCAGCCACTTGCGCTCCGGCCCCCAGTAAACCTCATCGGCTTCCCATACATCCTCGCGCCCGCCGCCAAAACCGAAAGTCTTGAAACCCATCGACTCAAGGGCGACGTTACCGGCGAGAATCAAAAGGTCGGCCCAGGAAATCCTCCGGCCGTACTTCTGCTTTATCGGCCAGAGCAGCCGGCGCGCCTTGTCGAGGTTTGCATTGTCGGGCCAGCTACCGAGCGGTGCGAACCGCTGCTGGCCAGCTCCGGCACCACCGCGGCCGTCGGCGATCCGGTATGTACCTGCAGCGTGCCACGCCATCCGAATGAAAAGCCCACCATAGTGACCAAAATCGGCCGGCCACCAATCCTGCGAGTCCGTCATCAAGGCATGAAGGTCCTTGACCACGGCATTCAGGTCGAGGCTTTTGAATTCTTCAGCGTAATTGAACTCCTTGTCCATGGGATCGGATTGGGGGGAGTTCTGACGTAAGACCTTGAGGTTAAGCTGATTCGGCCACCAAGCAGCATTTGTCGGGCCACTACCCGCATTGTGTCTGCGGACGCCCGTAAACGGACATTTACCCTCGGAGAGATCGTGATCAATTGCCATATTGTTGTCCTCCTGATTGTCGTTCAGGAAATTGTCTCGTCGGTTTCCTCTTTCTACGAGCCCTGCTGGTTTCTCCTTGGACTCATCGAGGGGCCTCAGATTGCAGTGGTGGTAGCGGTGGGAGCGTGCATTCGCTTCTCGGCGAGTTGGCACCGCCTGCAAATAGCATCAATTTCCACCGAACAGCGCAGCAGTGCGAAGTGTCCCAGATTGGTTCTACCCTCGAGAAGTTTGTCCACTCCGGGTACCTCTATGTCATGTACCCGTCTGCACCGGACGCAAAGGATGTGGTGATGAGGCTCCACGTTGCCGTCATAGCGCGCAAGATCATGCAGGAGCGTTACCTTGCGCGCTTCTCCCACCTCGCAAAATTGCTCCAGAATCCTGTGGACTGTGGCCAATGATATGTGGGGATTGCGGCGACGAACTGCCGCACAGATCTCGTCGGCGCTCGGATGGTTCTCCGAGGCGAGTAGAGCCCGTATGACTGCGAGCCGCTGGGGTGTGAGGGCGATCCCCTGCTTACGACATCGCGCGACGAACTCGCCGAGTCGTGTGACTGAGTACCTCTTATGCCACCGCCGATCCACGAGCCGGACTTCTCGCATAAACCACTCCTGGCCTAGTGCCAACAGTGAAAGCGATCCCAACCCGAACGAGGGGAAAGAGCTATCGGCTGATAAGTCAGATGATCTTCAGTCGATATCTACCCTCACCTGCCACCTACAGCGTCTACTCTATCAAATGAGAATGTCAACCCTGAGCCTCACACTCCGCTGTCACAGAGCAACGTGGGAGCGGATCACGCTCCACCGGCCGTTCGCAGTGAGGTCAAGGTTTGGGAGTTTGCAGTGCGCTCAATTCGTGAACGCGAGTCATTTGATTTCTCGGACGCACTGCGTGATCGCATCAAAGCCAGAAGGGTCGCTAGGATCAGCCCAAATTTAGCTGTAACGGATGGGGCCTTCACGATCGATCACGCAGACGGCACGCCTGCCGAGGCCTTTTGAGCCCTCTCATCATGCGGAGACTGATAGTTGCGATATCCTCCAAGGTGTAATCACCCTGAAGTGCAAACGGAAGTCGCCGGTCTTTGCGCCGGCCTCACCTGATTTTTTATAGGTAATCGACTACGCGCAGGTAAATTTGATCGCGCGTTGCAAGGTTTTGTTGGCGCACTGCAATCTGCGCCTAGTGTCCGCGCGCCCGTTCAAGTCCCGCCGAACAAACCTCCTGATCACGATGGCCGCTGTGTCCCAAGCCGATTGGCCTCGCAACATCGTGCACTCGAACACCTCTATCGATGGCCGACGAGAGCTATAAAGCCCGAGTTCCGTTGGGTACAAATTTCGCCTTGACAGCAAAACTTACTTGGCGAATTAGTTTTACATATGGGGCATTAATAGGTCGACCGGAAGGTAATGGGCTGAATCGATCACATGCTCCGCAAACGATTTGGTGAATGTCCGGTTCGCGGGGCGTAACTGACCAAGCGGAGGGAGAGTGGTATGAAAAAGTATCTGGCTCGTTTTGTAGCACTGGGTTTGCTGCTCGTCCTACCCTCGCTGGGGCGGGCTCAATCGACTGATCGCAGCGAGATGGATCAATGGGTCAAGGACACCGCCAATCAGGGCGCGGAACCGGTTGGCGCCAAGATCACGATGGCCAACTGGCAGCAGTACAAGCAGTTCATGCCGCTCGGTATGCAGAAGCTGTTTACCGGCGAGTACTACTGGAAGATGCCGACGGATATCGAGATGGATGTCGGCCCAGCGGTCTACAACACCTTCCTGCCGAAGACCTGGGTTGAGGCAACCGAGAAATACGGCCCCCAGACCCAAGTGGAAGTTCTGCCCAACGGCCACTACGTGCTAAAGAACTACCACGGCGGGACGCCTTTCCCCGATCCGCAGGAGCCAAACAAGGGCTGGAAGATTCTGGCGAACGTGTTCTGGGCATTTCAGCCTTCGGTTTATGTGAACAGCCCAAATAATTTTGGCGCAATCTGGTCCAACGACCGCTTCGGCAACTCCAACACGACGACTATCGACGTTGTGTACCGCTGGAGCGATTTCAACACCGATCCAGGCTTCCCGGTGCAGCAGACCTACGCTCCCGGCACCTGGTACACCGAATGGCTGATGGAAGAAACGCCTGAGCAGGCGCGTTACACCGCTTCGCTCAACCTGTTCTTCGTCGATCAGGAAAAGAATCCTTTCCCTGATACCTTCGTCTTCGTGCCCGCCCTGCGCCGTTCGCTGCGTCTGGCCAGCACCGCGCGTTGTTCGCCGGTCTTCGGTTTCGACTGGAGCTACGACGACGCCAAGACCAATGGCTTCAACGGCAGCACCTCGATCTACAGCGGCGAGTTTCTCGCGGATCGCAAGATCCTGACGCTCGCGCACTTCAATCAGGATGGCGCGGTTTATCCGGCTGGCTATCTGATGCCGCTGGGCTTCCCGAAGCCTTCGTGGGGCAAGTGGGAAGCGCGCGCACATGCGGTGGACGACGTTCATCGGATTGCGAGCGAAGCGGCAGGCTACTGCTACTCGAGCCGGATCATCTACGCAGATCGCGAACACTGGAATGGCAATTGGGTCGACCTGTACGACTCGAACAAGAAACTGTGGAAGTCGATTTCCTATTACAACGACGCCGGCGACGTCCCCGGACTCGGCTCTTCGTGGGATGGCGTCGCCTCGGCCGCGATGGATTTCCAGAACTCGCACGAGACCGTGTGGTGCGGATTCGGCAATCCGTGGAAGCGCAAGCCTTATCTCGATAACAATGCACCCAAGGAATACCTGGACGGCGTCAAGTACGGTTCCCCAGGCGGCCTCATGATGATCATGCGGTAGCGCATCGACGCTATTTGCCGGGCGCGCCGCCCGCGAAGTATCTAACGGCGCTGTAAGCCAAAGCGGCCGTCCCCTCGGGGGCGGCCGCTAAAAATTGAGCTAAACTGCTTTCGATCTGGGCGGTCGAAGCTTTGGGACAGACTTTCCTATGTGCCCCTCAATAAGATCTCCGCGACCTTTCTGTACGAGAGGATTGCGCGCAGCTTGGTCGGGGATGAACCGTAAGCGATTGCGGAAGCATTCGACCGGCGGACCGATAATCTCGCTGGTGCGGATCGTGCCGAAGTGACAGCCGGTCGCGTCCATTTCTGATAACGAGGGCGTTCAGGTGTTGAGCTCACCTCGCGATCGACTTGAATCCGGCTTGGGATGCGGTGTGAGGTGAGGACCTCGCCGTGCTCTATCAACCTTTGTCAGAAGTCCGGTCGGCACCGGAAAGGATGGGAGTCGAAACCGATGCCGACCGTTTGCAAGACTACACCGTTTTGGGGCGGTGTACCCATAAGGTAACCGAAAAATCAGCTCAGCACGCAAGGGATTGGATAGAACTAATATAAGTTAACTTGAATGCCCAACGCGATGCTAGGGTGACGCTAGAAATGCATTTGCGGGCGAAAGAGATCCCGCGAGCTGACGGCTGGACCGATCCTATAGTGATTTGAACCCAGTTCGGATCCAAAAAGGGCCATGCGCACCGGTGTCCAACTGGCACGTATCAACGAGAGAGGGGCTACCGCCGACCGCGGAATCTCGGAATTTCATCCTTTCGCATCACGACCAATGCGCCGGTTTCAAGGCCTTAATGCTCCTTTGGTCAATAATTTTTCGGCGACCTCAGGTCATTGTCGCGAATCCCCCTCTCCGCCGGCTTAAAAACACACGAAGGCTAGGTTTTGATTCGGGAGTATGGTCGGTGCCCGTCGGGGTCTTCATTCCCATAAACACGGGCGAGCCATTGCCCATCGCCGCGCGAATTATTCTTCATCCATTTACGATAGTGTTTGAAATCATCTGTTCCGAAGTGCCGCACACATTTGCGACCCAACCGGGATCCTCACCAGCCGACCATGCAAGTGTTAAAAGTATCCGGGATGTCATACTGGCCGCGCGGCCAGAGACTGATACTGAATATGGTCGGCAGCCACATCATCCCGTGTAGCCGTTCTTGGGAGAGGGGAGTACCTCTCTCATCGGTGACAACAAAATCAAAGTTTTGCACCGTTCTGAGGCAAGCACACTTCAGCCTCCCAATGCCTCGGAAGTTGGAGGCATCGTGGCCACAATCGCCTTCACTCTCGCCGGTTTTTGGCGCAGCCTCAACCCCGCCACACCGCGCAATTCTTCTGCGTTTCAAATGAACGACCTCTCGCTCGAAATCGAGCCAGTCGAAGGAACGGGATGGTGAGGATCGAATGGATGAAAACTGACGGAGTGAAATTTCTGCCGTGTAAACAATATTCCCCCTCGCCCGCGGAGGGGGACCTTTTTTAACTCGAAATGTTACAATGTAAAGCAGGATGAATTGACCCAAGCTTTTGCAGTCAAGGTTACGGCATTCCGGGAGATTTCATGAAACGCATTCGCGCTCTAAATCTATTCCCTCTCTGCCTTCTCTTTCTCGCTGCGTGCCACCACGATTCCAAGCCCGTCGGGCATGAGTTCATTGGAAAGTGGGTAAACATCGAATCGCCTTCGGATTCTGTTGTGATAGCCCCGGACGGCAACAAATTCGTCATTACGGACGGCATTCACGCACTCGTTGCGACTTATGATGACGGTGCGCTCACTCCGAACAACGGAAAAGGCAAATGCTCGTACCTAAAAGTCACTGACACGATGGACTGCGGAGGGGTTACGTACAAACGCGCTTCGTGAGTCTTCTGGACGCCTAGCCTCGGTCGGTCAAGTATACGGCTTACAGATCATAGCGTGGTCGTACACGCCACAAACCTCGTCTTCACGAATCTTGTCAAATATCGATTTAGCCGCCCAAACTGCATGACAATCCATGCATCGATAGAATTCCCTGAGTCCCCCGAGATCAGGAAGCACAGGGTAACTGTTCGCGGCTATTTGCTCCTCGATATGTTTTACGGTTGCCGCCGTGAGAATTCTGGGCTGGCTCCTCCCATGCCTTCCGCGAGCACGCCAAGGGCAATTGCTCGCGATTTGCCGCCGTTTCTGAAGCGTTACCGCCATGGCAGGCAGCTTATCATACAGATCGCTTCGATCGGAGTTTTTCCACAGTTCCGCACAGCCCCTATTCATTTCTGTGGTCGAGGAGACAATCGGATCGAAGCGTTGTCGATCGCGTAACGCCACTTACCATCCAATCTGTGCAACAGTTACGTAGTGCGCACGCGCGTCACTCTAGCTTTACCGTCGGAATCTTTTATGGTGTCGTCCCACATTCCGACATTTATGGTGTAGTCCCTGCCTATTGCCCGAGAATCGGAACTTCCTTGAATCAGTGATTGCCTTCCGGAGCACCGAACATTCTCTTTGGAGTTTTGCGATCTCGACTTTACCTTTGGCAGCCTCGCCTTCCATGCGCCAAATCATGGCCGCGCGTGGCGGGAACATCGCACGCCGTGAAAGCTGCTCCGAAGGCGTCGGAATGAGCCGTGGGCACAGCCGCGGGATCAGCGAAAGCCGAAGTACAGAATGCAAGGATTAGCGCGAAGCACATAATGAGTCGTCTTTTCATTTGCCCCTCCTTGGACGAGGTTCCAAACCCTTACTCATGAATCTGGTTTGCTCACCATCACATGGTCGTTTTTCGACGGATACCTGCTCAACGTCGTTTTGATAACGCACTTGATCATTGGAACGGTGTCCATTCATCATCCAGTTCGTTGTAGACGCCGCAGACACGATCCTCCAAAGCATTTTCGAAAATCGAGCCCGCCACCCAAACCACAGAACATTCCACGCACCGATAAAATTGCTTCGCGAACCCCAAATACGGGAATGAAGGAAATCCGTGAAGAGCAACGAATTGGTTTTGCGGAATGAGTGTACCGAAGACTCACGGTGAAAAGACCAGCTCTGCTCTTACGGAGTCAAAGCGAACCTGAAGCGCCACCTGCGAACGACCCTTGCGCTTTAAACTCGGCCACCAACAGTTTACGCCTGCGAATCCAGGTGTTGGTGCGAGCCGAATTCGGAGTTAAAATTGAAATTGTCAGAAAAAAGGACATGCCGATTATGGAACTTGCCAATCAGAAAGAAGCCGCTATAGCTTTCCTGCACGCAATCGACAAGCTCGACGCCGCAGCGCTGGCCAATCTCGTCTGCGACGACTTCGAGTTCGAGATGATGGGTCGCCTGCCCGGCGTTAAGCCGATTCGTGGCAAGCACAAGTTCATGGCCAGCATGCCCAAGACGCTCACCGCCATGTTTCCCAACGGCCTCAATATGAAGTTAATAACGGTGGTCGCCGAGGGTCCTCATGTCGCCATCCAGGCCGAATCCGACACCGTTGCGGGCAACGGCAAAAAGTACGCTAATCGTTACCACTTCTACTTCCTCTTCAACGGCGATCGCCTCGCCCAAGTGCGGGAATACAACGACGTCAACTTAGTTCGGGAAGTCTTTTTCAGCTGACTAAGGCTCGCATTCGTAGCGCGGGGCGCTCAATCGACAAGGACGTTGCGCGAAGCAAAGCGAGCAGGTTACGAACGCGACGCCAGTTTGCACGTATGACCCATTCTTCCATGGGTCAAGGTTCCGCAAATGTCGAGAGGACTGCGGCGCGCCTCGCGACGGTTTAGTTAATTGCAACCCGGTGATTTGCGATCTCTGAAACGAGGTCCTTTCTTTTTTGGAGAAAGCCAATGCGTCTGAGCAGAATTATTGAGGAAAATCCTGATGTTGGCAGCTCTCCCGCTTTGATACGACTGCGTCTATTTTGCTCGGTCTGCGGTGAGTCTCAATGGACCGTGCTCGGCGCTGTAGACGCCGACGAATTGAAGCGAGTCGACGAATTTTATTTTGTTTGTGGGAAGCATAATACCACGGTGCCGGAATGAGCGGCGTTAGGCGAAACAGTCCGTGGGGCATAAGCTCGATCGATGAGAAATAGCAATTTTGAGACGTTACGCGACGCGGATTTCAGCGAAAATACCGTGATCAAGGTTCCGTCTTCAACCTGGTGGGTTAACACCGAACGTAGGATTATTTTCGAATCTGAAGCGGTCAGAGATGCGGATAGTTTGTGGCTAACTCATTGTATAGGGGAGGACGTTCGAGAAGGCAGATGCGTCTTTTATTTTGCGCTCGGCAGTAAGCATGGCGAAGTGGTATGCGACAAGATTTTGGAGCAATTTAAATTGCTAAACCTGCAAGCGGAGATCCGGCCGATTGACCCGGCACGAGTTAATGGTAGAAAAGTTGCCTGAGGATAAAATGATAAGGCTTCGCACGCCCTGTTAATCGCGCTTCTCATCGTCTGCAGCTCGTAATTCCTGAACCGGGAGAACGTTCCGGGGGAGCCACCATTGTGGGGTGTTCGGGGGGATAATCAAGACGAATGGGCAGTGGGAAAAAACCACTAAGGATTTGATGAGCGACTTTTTAAATGAAGGCGGAAAAGTAGGAAGACTAGGTTGTTGACGGGCCTACAACTGAGTGCGACGACGCCGGATTAAAGCACACCAGATTGTTGTAATCATGTAATGAACTTGGGGGCAGCTCGCAAATCAGGGGCTGCTCTTTTTCGTGGGATGCATCGGAGCGTGGATCGTTTCTTGCTCACAGCATCAGCAGCGTCCTCTGTGACGCGATGCGATCGAAATCAAAAACAATGGAAGGAACCATGATCGCCGTTATCAACGTCTCCCTACAGTCAGCCGATTCACGGCGAATTGTCGCAACATCTTCAGATTCATGCTGCTGCGTGCGATGGTTCGGGTATTTTCCGGCTTCGAGATAGCAATTGGTAGTCGATGCGAAGGAGCGATCGATAAGCAATTTTCGATGGAAATGCCGCGATCACCGGTCTTTCCTAACAGCCGCAGAATGGGAAATGGCAAAAATTTCAGGGCGAGCACCACACCCGAAGCGTGGGTCAGTTCAAGAGCCTCGTCGTTTTTTGCGGAGCGTCCGTTGCGCCCGAATGGGATGTCACACGGCGGCGGGAATTCACGCTGGGTATGGGAGGAGGAGAGGGAGATGGGTGAAAGGTTGATTTGTGATATCTGCCGAAAAGAGGAGGGGCTGTTCGAGATCATTAAACTTGCGCCGCTCACCTCGTGCGAGCGTTTGGTGTGCGGGCATTGGTGGCACCTCACGCGTTCAAGAATAAGAAAGGGCGCCACCACCAGACTTCAAGAGTGCGATTGTCCGGATTACATTCGCCGCACTCTGGTAGCATGACGGGCTGGTGGAACGCCGTCGGACCGAGATGTTTTCATCCGGTTATTTCTCTGTTTTGCTTGACGCTGTTGCCCATCGGCGTTTTTTTACCAAACATTTTGGGTTGGAAGCGCGAATGGGCCAATTGCTAAAGCTGCAAGACGGAGGCAGAAATGATTGAAACGAGCAGGAGACCACCTGCGGTCGATTTGGGCACGACAAAATATTTACGTTCAACCGCACGATTCGATCATTTAAATCCGGCACGATGCCGCGGGTCGTCCTATTCCTTTTTCCTTCCTCAAGGTTCGTCATTAGTCACCGAAATCAGACGACTCCGTGAGAATAAATTGAAAGAAAACCAAGTACTGCGGGTTACACCAATTCCGCCGAGGGTTGACAATCTGTTACTCGTCGATATCGAGTATTCGTGCATGTCGTGCGATGGATTCGGCGTTGTCCGCACAACCGCCGTTGAGTGGATGATGGCAAAGGACACCCCAAGAACCAATTTCGTCTGTAGAAAATGTCGAATGCCAGTTACCTGATGGCGATTTCATGGGCTCGTCCGGCCCTGAAGCGAAGTCGGATGCCGAGGCGGCGTACAATTCATTTTTGTTGTAGGATGCGCGTATGAAATGCCCTTCCGCTGGGCTTTTGGTCGTCACCTGGTATCTCCTCGCGCCGCCGTTTCAGGATGGCAACCTGAATCTTGGTGCCCCCCTGCTGCAATGGGACCAATCCGCTATATTCGCCAGCCTGAGCGATTGCATTGATGATCGAAATCGTCAACTGCAGGGTGCATCCGAAGAATCGCAGCACATCACGTCGGAATATCTGGAGAATCCTGAACAGTACGTCCGAGACACCAATCAGTTTTCGGTGGTGGAGCAATCAGTTAATGGCTCGCAGTGCGTTTCCAGCAACGACCCGCGCTTACAAACGCCGAAGCATGCTTCTTCAAAGGCGCATGCTCGTCGAATTCGGCACAAGAAGAAAGCCTATAAAGTGTCGGCGCAATAACGAGTTCTCGGCCCGTTTCTAAAGCATGTTGGTATCGGACAGAGTCGATCAACTATTCACCGAACTTCAGCAAACACCACTAAAACAATGATTGGTGCGGCCCGGGCCGCCCCCGGCTTCCTCTGCATGATGGATAAGAATTGTTTCTGCTAAGTTCGCGGCTTCAGAGCTCCAAGAGGCGAGCGTGGGCAAAATATAGTCTCTTGAATTGAACCAGCAGAAGGCACGTTTTCGCGTTACGAATGGTGAAACTCTCTCGCCCAGAATTTCGCCCGAATCATCATCTTGGATCGAACCCACGCTGACGAAATCGGACCTCTTTATCCGCCCGCATAGGTGCTGAACGCGGAGAAACGGCTGGGTTTCTACGCAGGACACTTCAACTGGTTCGAGGTCGATGCGACCTATCAAGCCTTGCCGGACAAACGTAACGCGAAGCTCTTGGATCGAAGGACGCCGTATACAGAACGCCTGATCACCGAGGCGTCGATCGGGCCGTTGGAATTCGAGCTGAAGACCGCGCAGACGACTCTATTTGATCTTTTCTCTCTGAGCTTCTTTTTTGCGTGAGGTCTTTAGAATCGCGCGTAGCGTCGGCAAAACATCACAGTTTCGCCAGGCATCAGGGCTTCCTCCCAGAAGGCTCGAGTTCACTTCGACCTGACAGAACCTTCGCAGAACCTTTTGCCCGGTACCGTCCGAATACGACACCTTGACGTTTCCTACGACAATTTCGCTGCCATCCGAAATCAGCTGGATTTCTTTGTCTGGCAAGAATGCACTGCTAAAGCATGACCATTCGTGGCCCTCGCCCCCAGGAATAAACACGTCGTCTCCGCCGAATTCACAAGTCTTTGAACTCAAGGCGCGATTCTTCGGAAATGAAAGCGCAGTTATCGTAATCGATGCAGATACATTTTCAGCTGTGAGTTTGCCGGCATTGTTGCAATTTAGGAGAAACGAGCCCGTCAGTGGCATCTTTGCTTCGCTACGTGAGAACGAGCTGCCAACGGCGCACGAGAGGGAAGCGGCCACAGTGCTCTGAACGATTCGTCCAGTGAGACGATTGGCTTCCCCGATTTTGCAGGATTGGTATCCGGCAAACGCGGTGTAAAAGGTTACGACGATCACGCCAACAAATTCGATGGGTTTTCGCCGCGCTTGCTCTTTCAATCGGTCGCGAAACTTGCCGTTCAAGGGGTTCCGTTCCTTGGACTATACGTCCCCAGAGTAGTGCTTGATGTACTCGTCTCGTCCATGTGCGGCCGAAGTGTGACCCGAAAAACCCAAAGTCCGTTTCTTTCGATTCGGTCTTAGCTCTCGCCTTAGATTGACGCAAATGGTCGGCCCCAAATGACGGAGGAGTCACACCCGATGCCGACCGTCCAGTTGTAGAAGTTGCGGTATCACTTTCGCTACGCCCGAAATTACGTTGCAGTTCGGAGACTCGATCCTTGGCTCTGGACATGGCTCGGCAAGCCATCTTTTAGTCGTTTCTTCCGACGGCCGATCAAAACGCGCTGCCCCAGGCCGATCGACAATGCCGGGTTGTGCCTAACGTGGCCGCTAGAGGATTGAGCGCGACCCGAGTACGGGACTCAGAATACGACGATCGGGAGTGTACTACTGTGCTTTCAAAATAGGCTCGATCACCGAAAGCAAATGGTTTGGTTCGAGAGGCTTGCGCATAACGGAGTGGGCGCCTGCGGTCTTGGCACTATTTTCAATTCCGAGCGAGGCCGAAATCACGATCACCGGAACCGTCAGCAGTCGCCGATCCTTGCTGCATTCCAGAAGAAACCCCCAGCTCGGCGTATACCATTGAAGAAGTCCGGATAGCTGACCGCCGCCGCGCCCGAGCGGCGGCGCACGACCAAAGAAAGCGCATCCCATGGGGTACCAATCTAAAGTGCTTGTTTCGATTTAGGGTTTTGACAGCCTGGCCGCGTCTGAGCAAACCCACCAATACCGATCCAGATTTAAGATCCTGTTCATGGCCGGCGGATGGAGTGGATACGGACTGCCAACTAACCAAGCGAATCTGTCATCGGCCTTACGTATCAGATCGAGATAGAGGCGTTTTTGGCTTCCCTCCGCCGCGGCCCAAACTGCGGCAGCAGGCGTGCCAGAGTAAGAATTTCTATCTGCTCGTCGAGTTCGAATCGGAATTCAGTGCTCTGCCCACCTGCGTCGAGGGCATTTCACCGTAGAGCTTACACTCAACGTGTCATCCTGCCGTATCCGACAGTTATCGATGAGCCGGCTCCACGGCGGAAGCATATTAACTCCATTTTGCCAAACTTGATTCACTCCGAGATGCCTTCGCGGTTTATCAGGATGGCGAGCTGCGCGGCTACCTTCACCGACCACAACGGACTAAAAGAACGCGGCTCATCGATGAAATCGTCCTCAGCTTAGCACCACCGCAAAGGACGCTTGGCAGTTGGCGGGACCTTGTCCAGCTGGATCTTCAAGAACCGCGCGACTTTAACCACGTCGTTACCCGGCATAGAGGTTGCTCACATGTTCTGCACAACATTCATTCGGGAGCAGTCCATGGTCACTACATTCGATGAACTGGCGCGCGAAGTTCGTGAGATAACAGTTACCGAGACAGCGCTGCGAACCTATATCGCACTCCCACGTCATCTGCCTTCCATCCGGTCGAGCAAGGGACTTGAGGAGGGACAGGCATTACCTGAAATCAAGCTCCTGCCGGGGGTGAAGTACCGTTTCGATCTTGAGGGCTTCGGTAATGCCTTGAGTGCCGCACTGAAGAATGAGGTCGCAGGCTATGTAATACGCTTGCGCCATCACGGACACACCATCTATACGCTTGATTGGAACTGGGCCAAAACCCCCACCGACGGCTCTGAGGGCTGGACTCCCAATGTCAGGATGCATGTGGCGAGTTGTAGCAAGCTCGTTACCGCGATCGCGATGACCCGCTTGCTTCATCACCGGCATATCTCGCCTGACACGACGATCATTAGCTGGCTCCCTGACTACTGGGCTAAAGGACCCGGTGTCGATCAAATAACCTTTCGCAACCTGATGACGCACACGTCAGGCTTCAACACCGGAGGCTCGGATTCCAGTTTCAACGTGATGAAAACCCAGGTGGCGAAGGGTGTCACCACGCGCGGCACGTATCACTATGAAAACATGAATTTCGGGCTTTGCCGCATTTTGCTCTCGACGATTAATGGCAACGTCGCGCCGTCCGCCGTCTTTAGTCTACCCTTTCCACCTAACTCAAATGATGTGATCTGGGATTTCATCACGATCAATGCCTACGCGAATTATGTCCGGCAGCATCTCTTCAAGCCGTCCGACGTGGTGGGACCAGGTTTCGATCATCCGGCACACGATGCTCTCGCCTATACCTTTCCTGTCAGCGGCATTGGTTGGAATTCGGGTGATCTCTCCTACATGAGCGGCGGCGCAGGTTGGCATATGTCGGCTGATGATCTGCTCAACGTCATGGGAACTTTCCGCCGCAAAAGCACAATCTTGTCCGAGGCTCATGCGCAACAGATGCTCCAGGATGGCTTCGGCATCGATCTAATCCAGCCAACGCAACTCGGCACCCTTTATAATAAGAATGGCCTATGGGAAGACGGCAGTGGTCACGTCGAGCAGAGCCTCGCTTATTTCCTGCCCGAGCACATGGAAATGGTAGTGCTCGCCAACTCGCCGATCGGGCCGACCAATCAGTTCTTCCGTGACGTGGTGACTAATATCTACACGGCGAATATCAAGCCGGTTTAGCCTGGAAAGGTACATCCTCAATAGCGACAGACTCAATCTATTAGAGATAACGAACACCAAGCAAAATGCTGACCTCGTAGGAATCTCGAAATATGATTCCGAGATTACCTTGAAAACCATCTCCGCCTGCTCGCGCAGCGCCTTACTGTGTCGCGGCCATTCCAGCGGAATCAGCCGCTGAGCGAGAGTCGCCCTCAAATCCGGATTGCTCCCACAACATGAGCGTCAATCTGATTGTTGGCGTCAGCATCGTTGAGTCACCTTATCCGTCTCTTTACCTATGGTTGCCGGTATACGGAAATGAAGAATCCTATTAATTAAATTCAATGGCCTCTGCCGCGAGCACGCAGGAAATTACTTGGATGTCGTAGTCACCAGCTTCGGTTCCGACGGAGACTTCAATCCCGTGCTCGCCATCGCCACAGCTCTCGTGCGTCGCGGTGCCACCGTGACGTTCGTGGCGAATCCTTTCTACGAACGCCGCGTCACCATCACTGGCTGCCACTTCGTACCCGCGGGTGATTTCCTCGACGTTTTCGGCGTCCTCGAAGCAAATCCGCAATATTTCACTTCGCGCGATGCTTGATGGCGATCTGGCGCGATCTCACTGTGCCGAGCATTCGTGAGACCTTCCCGATGGTACGAGACACCGCTCGCGCGGTTGGAGCGACAATAGTCGTCTCGCATCTCGCTTCCTTCGGCGGTGCACGGGCAGCATCGGCCGCCGGCGTTCGCAGTGTCACCGTGACCACGGGACCGTCGGTTTGGCTGTCGCGCCATCACCCGACCACTAATTGGCGCGCTCCGCCTTTCCTGCAAAGCCTGCTCAGGCTCGCTATGCGTGGCGTCAGCAGTGCTTCTTTCGGCCCTAAGCTTCGCCGCTTGGCCGCCGCCATCGAGGCGCCCGTGATCGACACCATCCACGCGGCAGAACTTAATCTCGGGGTCTGGCCCGTCGAGGCATGGACATCTACAAGAGAGCGATGATGAGGGATTCGCTTGGAATCAAATCAGACGCGACTCGGTATTCAAAGAGACCTTCCGGAGTTGAGTGAGTATCGCCAACGCGACTCAGCATTAATAAGGTTCCTAATTGAACCTCCTGCATACTCCCTGCCCTCCTCCACCTCTACCACCTCCGCACGTAAAGGAGATTATGTGCTATAAATCCGGAAACCAAGGCAGGGCAGCTTTTATTCTATCCTCAAGATCCTGTGCGCAAAATCGGTGAGGGTGGCGCTGTGCGGGCGATGCCTTCTGGTTTCGAGAAATCGTCATGTATCGCCTGGCCTTCCCGCCAGCGGTGATGATCTCTCGACGGTCTCATCTGCGCTAGGTTTGCTGCTCGAATAGTGACCATCGCGCCAGCCGCTCCGAGATGCTTGGCGACGGCGGAACCTTTAGATCGACGCTGATGCCTCGACGCAACGAACTTGTTAAGCCGACGGGATGCGGGGACAACATGTCTCATGGCGGAGAGAACATGTGGTCCCCGCTCGAACCTCTTTCACATCATCGGATTTCGTTTGACAAATTTGAACGTACTCGGAGAGATAGTGCCGAATAGGCCGTTAGTTTCGTGGTTTGGACCGGCACTAAAATAGACCGTATCGGTCGTCACACCGGCGGCGCCGTTGCCATTGATCAGCTTCCACAACCCATCGATTACGAGCGGGCGTAACAAAAAGCCCTTCTGGGTCTGTAACTGACCACGTGGAAATCCGTTGGGCGTGTACACGTTGATATGGCCGTCGCCGAAGTCGCCGATTAACACTTGATTCGCTGCTACTCCGAAGTTCGACGGCGCCATCATCATACCCCAAGGGGAGTTCAGCTGGCCGCGTGACGCGAACCGTCTCACAAACATCCCGTCCGTGGTGAAGATATCGACAAAACCATTGCCTCGCATATTGACTGGATCGTGCTTGGCATTGTCTTGCTTCGCATATGATACCCACAGATTACCGTTAATCAGCTCGATGCCAAACGGGGCAAAGCCTTTAGGCAGCTTCGGGTCGACGAACTTGCCGGGAAGCGTTGTATTCGCCGAATAGTCGAAGTCGAATACGTCGACCGCGCCAGAGTTGAAGTTAGTGGCGTACAGGTGAGAATCGCCGTCACTATCGTTCGCAATCGCCAATCCCTTGTACACGGCTCCGGAGTGAGAATTGTCCACGCGAACGATGGCCTGGGTGTTGAAGGTCATCGATGGTGTTTGCCAGCCGACAATGGTGCCATCTTCAGTATCGAAGATGAACACGTCGCTCATGAAGTCGTTTGCGGTCGGGTCGGTAACAATATTGAGATTAGAGACAAGCCCGGTCGGGGTACCGCCTGTCATGCTGGTCGGACTCGGAATGTTGACTGGCGGGGCAACCAGCGCTCCCGCGGCATCATAGAGTGTCGACAAACCGGAGTTATTGTCACTGATCCAGAATGGACTGCCACCGGGGAAAACGGTACTCGGCAGAAAGGCAACGCCCCACGCGTTCTGCAGATTCGGGTCCTGGTTCGCTGCCTGATTCGGCAGATTGGAGGTCAGATTGGTCTGGGTATAAAGGAAGGTCTGCGCCGCCAGGGCTCGGGATGCAACCGCCGTCGTGAGCAAAGCGACGGCCAGCGCGAGTGCGGCCTTTCGAATTGTTCTTACCAAAATCGTTTTCATGACAAATATCTCTCCTCCCATTAGAATTAGGTTACTTGAAAGATTGGTCCGCCTTCTCGCCCTCCAGCGCGTACATCCGACGCGTCAACCGCGCGTCGGCATGGATGGTTCCCGTCTGCGGCAACATATTTGATCCGATCGCTCGGATTTGTATTTCCATGGGAATGAATTCATTTGACGACGATTATCGTACCAACCATACCCTTGGCCTCATGCACCACGCAGGCGTACTTATATTCGCCCGGAATGGTGAAGATGTGGGTAAAGGTCTCACCGGGACGGAGAAAGCCGGAGTCGAATGGCTCGGCTCCACGCGGATTCGTGACTTCTTTGGCTTTAATGGCCAACGATGGATCGCTGGTCGCGTGATGTACCTCGTTGCCGACGTTTTCCCACTCAACGCTCTGTCCCACCTTTATCGTCGTGAGGCTCGGCTGAAACGCCGGCGGCATGTCGAGCATCTTAATCACGACGTCAGCCTGCGTTGCCGCAGCCAGCTTAGACAGAAGAGCTATGGTACAAATCCCACTGATGACCAAAACGATTAATGATCGCCTTGTAGTTCGACGATTTAATGATTTTACCATCGTATTCACAAACCTGGCTCCTTCTCGATCTCGCGATTCGACGATATGCTGCAATCGGCGATCTAACGGGCTTCTTTTAGGAAAACCAAGATCGCCCGCATATCCTTGGCGGGCATATTCGAGAGGGTTCGCATATGCATGGTGATTGCATTCCACTGAGCTGGTGAAAATTGCGATCCGGGTCGCGCGTTATGACATTGAGCGCAATACACTGGCCATAGCTCCGCACCTTCGACGAACTGCTCTTTCTCTTCAGGTGTCTGTCCTTCAACCGCGAACGCTGGCCGTCCTGGTGTCGCCAGCCAGACGCTCAAGAGGACCATCACAGCCATGAGTGAAACGGTGATACGCATTGTCAGAAACCAATCGCGAACTGAGTCAGTAAAGCGCGATCGTTCGGCGTGGCCCCGATACTGTGCGAGACCGGCTGATTCCCTCCGTTGAAAGCGAGCAGCGTTCCTCCAGCCCGGGGTAGTTCCAGATCGAACTCGGTTTGCCACACGATCGACGGCTCAATCCAATAGTCTAATCCCAGGGCTACTTCACGAGCGTGTGGAGCAAAGATCGACGGCGAACCGCTAAATCCAACTTCGGGACTCGTCGAGATTTCGTCCGCTACAATCGCTCGCTGGTTGACACCGGAATATCTCACCAAGGGCTCGAGCTTGTGAATTTGGTCCTCCAGACCGAACGGAAGCTGAGGCAGTCGCAGCCCCTGTAGAAAGTAGCCGACCTGAACATACCAGCCTTGCCGATTGTCAGATGAGGAATTGCCGGGCATTTGGCGATAGGTCTGAACGTACTCGCCCCGTGTTTGAAGGTTTTCGTTCAGATACGCGTAATCGACGCCCCATGAATTGAACCAAAGCCCATTCTGCCATTTGCCATCATAGGTTGACGCACCAAGCTCTAGTCGTCCCAAATCGCTTTCCAGCGGAAACGGATAGATTCGAAGTCTAGTGCCAAAGGACTTTCCGTTTGTATTTGTAGAGATGTTTGTCACATCATTAAATGCCTGGCCAACAACTGGTTGAGGTACCGACGAATCGAAGCTCGGACCATTACCGACCCATGTGGTGTAATCAAAGTCCTGGCCCAGCGCCCCCCATTGCAAACCGCCGCGAAGCTGAGCGCCGATTTCCGACGGAGGAATAATAGCGTCCGCGCCATATAAGAGGGGCGCAGTGATAAAGCGGTTCACCCAGAGTGGACTCTGCGCTTCGTACCAATCACCGAAAGGCTGGTCGAAGATCCCTGCATTAATCTGAGCGTAATCACTCAGAAACAACTGGAACATTCCGATTCCCAAATCGAAGGATGCTCCGGATCCTTCAGGGAAGGCCGCTTCGATTTCCCCTTCGAACGATATCCAGTCGTTGAGCCGATAAATGACTAAGGGCTGAACGTTCAAAGCAAAAGTATTCGTGTTGCTTCCGCGATCGTAGATAAAATCGCCCCCGACAGCGCCGTTCCAGGTGAACTGATGCGACCCCAGATAGCGCCCGAACTCGGAACCAAACTCGGACGGAGAATCGACTTTGGCGATTTGTGCTCTAACATCTTGTATCTGCTGCTCGGCTTGAGCCTTCAATTGCGTATCACTTAGCTCTAGCTGCTGATCTTTATTCACTAAGTCAGTGTCGCGAGCACTTATCGCTCTCAATTGCTGCTCCAATTGTTGAATTACCTGCTCGTCTCTGTTAACCCGCTCACGCTCGGCGGCCTCGTCACTTTTGATTTTGCTGATCTGACCCTGAATCATTTTCAAGTTGACCGGCGCCACATCCGCCGCTCCAGCTGTCAAGGTGCCAAATACAATGAGTTCAATTACCGCCAGAAATACCCTTACGATTCTGCGGACACTTGAGATCATAGAGGTACCTATCGATACGAGTTAAGAATTCATGGTCACCAGCTTCTGCCCCCATCTTCTCACTCGGAGCGAATCCGGCAGTTGGGTTTCTGATCTGATCTTGTGGTCGTGGATACGCGAAGTTACAGACTGAAATAATTAATTAATCGATTCAGACGCTAATCGACGAAATGCAAGGCGCGGGAGCGAGACGGGTTAGTTTGCAAAATGCGGGGGGGTCGTAGGGACTTGCGATTAAATGGCCCGCGGGAGCGGAGCGCGGAGGAGCTAGGTTTGTAAATAATTGCCGAACAGGCGGGGAGCGGACGTGGCCTTTGGGGGGCGCTGGTTGGGGAGATGCTGCCACGATCGTAGCTTGGGTTACGTGCTTTAAGCACCTAAGCTCGGTCCACTGAGACATTTGATTTGACGCGGACGCGTGAGAAACATGCTCATACGGCAACGTTCTAAATTGAAAGAATTCATCGCATTGACGGCTAGCCATTTTGGACGGAGCGCCTCCAGCGTGCGCCCCGTCCAGGCTTTGACCTCGGGTTCAGAACAATCCGCTGAGCGGCAAATTCCAAATCGTGCAGTTGGAAACGAAATCATCTACGTAGGCGAATTGGTTGGCAAGTCCTTTGCCCGCCACCGCTATCGCAAACGCACTGCCGGCATTGGGATCGATTGAGAACTCCCTGATGAGCGAGCCCCCGCGGGTAAGCTCGATGATTTCGCTGGTGTCGGCGTTCGGCGGAAACGTCGCAGGATCGGCGTTAGCTGTAATCAGGTTGCCGTTGGGCGCGATGATCAATCCAAGGGGTCCGTGCAAAATATTCTCATCGCTATAAATTAATTGGCCTTTCCCCAAACTGCCGGTCGCGTGCCCTGCGCCATTCAATGCATAGATCGCATCGTCACCTTCAGCAGCAACATAGAGGATATCCCGATGGCTGTCGTAAGCTAGCCCGGCCGGGCCAACCACGACCCCCGCAGCATCGGCATGAGAGGCATAGCCACCGGCTATCGTGGTGGCCTTCAATACGGTGATCGAGCCAGGCGACAAGGCGACATCTAGCCGCGTAATAGTGCCGTCAAAACTACCCGAGGGGTTAAAGATATTTGAAATGAATAGTTGCGCGGTTGTCCCGCGATCATTGAGTGCCATCCCCCACGGTCCGTCGACTAATGCCGAGCTGCCCAATTGCGTCAACACCTTGCCGTTAGCGTCGAAGACATACAGCGGACCCGGTTCGGGCGTACCGCCTGAGGTCGGAAGGGAGCCCCCAAAGATGAGGCCCGCGCGTGCTATTGTAAGTGCATTGGTAAACCCAATTGGTGAACTTCCCTGAAAAAAAAGGGCCGTATTACCGCCGGTCGGGTTGATTGAAACAATCGTGGTCCCAAGTCCTTGAGTGGTAGTGTTGTTGAAGTTGGAGACCAGAATTTGCCCGGGTTTCAGCGCACCTGATGACGGAAAACCGAAGGGCACGAACGCCAGCCCATATGGGTTGACGTCGCCATTCCCAGGAATTGTGGAAACTTGCAGCGGCAGGAATGGATTAAAAAAGCTTCCAGCGAATACCCCTTGCGGAAATGCGACGCGCCCTGCTGCAAGTGTTATCAGCGCCACGCCAATGCTCAACTTGAACACCGTTTTCATCGTTCTTCCTCCCGGTTAAATAGATTGTTTTAGGACCTTCGCATTCACTTCGCTTGAGACGAGCGAGCCCTAATATTTCCTCGGCTAACAATCCCCATATGGCTTCTTGAGCGAAAGTGACCGAAAGTTACAAAACAAAAATGTGCGACCAAGAAAAATCAGTTCT